>SKEY01000463.1_pt1 | contig 64566 bp, 49 predicted proteins | sample 4843871 | NCBI WGS metagenome assembly SKEY01 (sample SAMN11008797, study PRJNA524170) | human gut metagenome | biome: Human fecal sample; material: Feces; isolation source: fecal sample from pouch patient p36 | host: Homo sapiens | place: Israel: Tel-Aviv | collected 2016-12-04
AAAATACAATTTTTACAAAAAAAGAATTTGTAAATAAAAATGGAGAACAGATAAGTTATAATGGTTATCTTGGAAAAGGAAAACCCCAAAATTATGTGATTTACTTGGATGGTGAAGAGATTCCTATAGACTGGAACGAAAGTGGTATTACGATTGTCTGACAGGAACAACACCGACCGTTCTTTTTGTACCCATTTTTAAGAAAAACAGGTGAAAAACTATTTTTTCTGTGATAAGATGATAAGGATTCGATAAACAAAAAAGTGTTTTACGAACAAACAGAGCGCATGCAGGAAACTGCATGTTGAAAGAGAACGGAGTTGAAAAGGTGAAAAAAAGAAACAACTTTTTCAGAAGTCTGCGTTTTCGTATTCTGATTATCTTAATCATTCTGGGAATCGTGCCGGGTGTGGTGGTGACCTGTACCATGCTGCATAATTATGAAGATCGTGCTGTTTCCATGCTTACAGAAACCATACAGGATCAGTGTGGCATTCTCAGTAACCTGATCATCAAGGAGAATTATCTGAATGATACCAGTTCGCGGACGGTGAACAGCAAGCTGGAGCTGTTTACGAACATCTATGATGGCAGGGTTCTTCTGGCAGACAGAGATTTTAAGATAGTAGGAGATACGTTTCACACAGAAGAAGGAAAGACATTACTGAGCTCCCTGGCAGTACAGTGTTTCAAGGGAGAAGAAGCAGTTAATTACGACAAAAATAACCAGGTGCTGGAGCTGGCTGTACCTGTGCAGAGTCCGGATGTAAGACAGATCCAGGGCGTGATGCTGGTGACTGTTTCGGCAGCAGAGATCGCAGATACCCTGGCAGAGCTTGAACAGAAAGGCGTCATGCTGATCGGAATTATTGTGGTTCTCGCAATATTCCTGTCATGGCTGCTGTCAACGATCCTGGTAAAACCTCTTGCAAGAGTAACGAAATCCATCGAGGATCTGACAGATGGTGTTCTGGATGGAGAGATCAGTGTGCCTGACTATACAGAGACAGAGCTGATCACAGACGCATTCAATAAGATGGTCAATCGTATGAAAATTCTGGATGAGTCCAGACAGGAATTTGTATCCAATGTGTCCCATGAGCTGAAAACACCTCTTACTTCCATGAAGGTGCTGGCAGATTCCCTGGTAGGCCAGCAGGGAGTCCCGGAAGAACTTTATCAGGAATTCATGGGAGATATCACGGCAGAGATCGACAGGGAAAGCAAGATTATCACAGACCTGCTCTCACTTGTCAAGATGGACAAGAAGGCTGCTGACGTGAACATTACCCATATGGATATCAACCAGCTTCTGGAGGACATCCTGAAAAGATTGCGTCCTATTGCAGACAAGCGCAATATCGACCTGATCCTGGACTGTTTCCGTCCTGTAGAGGCAGATGTGGATGAGGTGAAATTTACCCTTGCCATCAGCAATCTGGTAGAAAACGGGATCAAATATAACGTAGATGATGGATGGGTCCGTGTATCCCTGGATGCAGACCATAAATATTTTTATGTCACGGTAGCGGATTCCGGAATGGGAATCCCGGAAGACAGCATTGAACGTATTTTTGAGCGTTTTTACAGAGTGGATAAGTCCCATTCCAAAGAGATCGGCGGAACCGGACTTGGACTGGCGATCACGAAGAGTTCTATTGCTATGCATCACGGTGTGATTAAAGTGTTCAGCAGGGAAGGGGAAGGAACTACATTTTCCGTCCGCATTCCTCTGTCATATATTCCGTCTTAGGAGGTACAGGTATGAGAAAAAGAATATATAGGATCCTGCCTGTACTGATCGGAAGCATTTTTCTGGGAGGATGCTCTGTAGAAGTTCAGGATAATGGAAATCCGTCGTCAGGTTATTATATCTATGAGATCAGCCAGGATGAAACACAGCTGGTCAGAGAGGCTTATTCTCCGGAAGAGACTACTGTGGAATATATGCTGAAGGATATGATGCAGCGGCTCAATAACCGTGAGGCAGACAAAGAAGATATAGGGCTTCTGCCTGATGAAGTGCAGATGAATTACAGCATAGAAGACAATGTGCTGGTTGTGAATTTCAACAGTAAATATCAGGAGATGAGCGGTGCAAGGGAACTTATGGTCCGTGCAGGCGTGGTAAGGACATTTTTACAGGTTCCGGGGATCACAGCAGTAAGATTTACGGTAGAGAACGAAGATCTTCTGGATTCCAGGGGAGAACCTGTGGGAGAGATGACAGAAGATACTTTCGCGGAATTCAGCGGAAGCGAACCGGATGCATACTGTAGCAATACATTTACCCTCTATTTCACAGATAAAGAGGGACAGCATCTGGTAAAGGAACAGCGCACGGTCCGGTATAAGAGAAGCATTCCGAAAGAGTGGATTATCCTGCAGCAGCTGATGAAAGGACCTCTGGAGAAAGGACATTATCCTACGATCCCGGAGAACACAGAGATTCTGAATGTAACACTTGCAGATAATATCTGTTATGTGGCTTTTGACCGTGTATTTTCTTCTTATGCACTGGATGTTTCCGAGAATATCCCCATCTATTCGGTGGTGAATTCCCTTCTGGATGCCCTGGATGCAGATAAGGTCCAGATCACAGTGGGAACTAAGGATAAACTGGATACATTCGGAGAGAAGATGGAGCTGTATTGCTTCTACGAAAAAAATGACAAGCTGGTAACAGCGGAAACAGATGACCAGAAGAAAAAGTAACCAATTATAGGAGGAGCGCAATGAGAAGACGCCCGGTGTGCGTCCTGTGCCTGCTTCTGGCTGCATTTCTGTGTGTGACAGACTGGCTGGGTTTTTCCATGATCCGTGGAAATCCCCTGCCGGAATCTGTACAGACATGGATCAGTAAGCACCCGGAATCCACCATCTGCGGGGAGGTGGTCAGGTGCCAGGAAAAGGAAGAAACCCAATCTGTATATCTGAAAAATACCTATCTTATTTACAATTCTGAAAAAGATTCTGAAGAAATCTCTACAGAAATTTCCTCAAATAAAAAAGTACTCATTGATGAAGTAAAAGTGAATTTAAAGAAAAAAGAGAAACTTCCTGCCGGGAGTCTGGTTTTCGTGTCCGGAAAGCTGACAGAGGTGGAAGAGCCACGCAATCCGGGAGAATTTGACAGCAGACAGTATTACAGATGCCGTCATATTTACTATATGATGAATAAAGGGATTGTCAGGAGAAGATCATCGTTTCATTCCGGATACGGACAGTTTCTGATCGATGCCAGGGAGCGCTTCGAAGGGATCCTTGATCAGATCTGCGGACAGGAAGCGGGAATCTTTCAGGCTATGGTGCTGGGAGAGAAGAGTAATCTGGATCAGGAGGTGAAACTGCGGTACCAGATGGCGGGGATCATCCATATCCTGGCTATTTCGGGGTTACATATCAGTCTTCTGGGGGTGGGACTTTATAATCTTCTGAAGCGGGCAGGGTTAGGGATCTGGCCTGCGGGACTTATATCCCTGGTAGTCATGCTGCAGTACGGACTGATGACGGGCGGCAGTGTTTCCACCATGCGTGCAGTCTGCATGTTTCTGCTTTCCGCAGGAGCGAAGATCGCAGGACGGATCTATGACCTGCCCACTGCCCTGGCTGCGTCTGCCATTCTGATCCTGGTGGAGAGTCCGGGATATCTTCTGGATGGAGGGTTTCTTATGTCCTTCGGGGCAGTATTGGGAATCGGCGTGGTGTTTCCGGCAGTTCTGGAAATCTGGAATGTAGAGGGCAAAATCCTTCGTGCCCTGTTTGGGTCGGTGGTGGTGCAGCTTACCACCCTTCCGATTGTTCTCGGGTTCTACGGGGAAGTGTCGGTTGTGGGGATATTTCTGAATTTGCTGGTGCTGCCCACTGCAGGCATTGTGCTGGGAAGCGGTGTGGCAGGGGCACTGACTGGACTGGTTTTTCTGAAGGGTGCCGCGGTACTGGTGATCCCGGGGAGGGCAGTATTAAAGATTTACGAGCTGCTGGGTACTCTGGCAGGACGGATTCCTTTTGGTACCTGGATACTGGGGCGGCCCCGGTCCTGGCAGATCGTGGGCTATTATGTGGTTTGTGGGGGAATCTTGTGGACAGGCAGGAAATACAGGGAACATTATGTGGATAAACCGGCGGGAGACAGGGGAAAAGAAGGGACACGCGGGTCATCGGGAAGGAAGAAACATCCGGGAGCTGGCGTGATCTTTCATGCAGCAGGGCTGGCTGCAGTCTGTCTGGCAGTGTTTTTTCTGAGTTACCGGCAGAAAGAGGCACTTCGCATTACTTTTCTGGATGTGGGACAGGGAGACGGGATCGTGGTGGAAGCAGAGGGAAAATGGAACCTGCTTATTGACGGAGGCAGTACGAACAAGAGCGCAGTGGGGCAGTATCAGATCCTTCCGTATCTGAAGTACAGAGGAATTTCCAGGCTGGATGGAATCTATATTTCTCACACAGATGAGGATCATATCAGCGGTGTGAGACAGATCCTGGAATATGTGGGAAAAGGCCTGACTGCGGTGAAAGTGGACTATCTGATCCTGCCTGACTGGGGAGATCAGAGGGAAAATAAGAATTATACAGAGCTGACAGAACTTGCGCAAAATGCAGGAATTTCTGTCCTTTATGTGAAAAGGGGCGACATGATACAGTATGGGCAGATGCAGCTGGATGTTTTGTGGCCTCCTGAGAACGTGTCAGAAGAGGAAGTGAAGAAAGATATAAATGAAGAGGCCATGGTCCTGGAATTAAAATACGGGGAGTTGAAAGGCCTGTTTACAGGAGATATCGGGCAGGAAACAGAAGCGCAGCTGAAGGCGGCGGGAGTTCTGGAGGATGTGGATTTCCTCAAAGTGGCCCATCATGGTTCCCGGTATTCCACTGGAATGGAGTTTCTGGAAACAGTCATACCGGAAGTGGCTGTGATCTCCTGTTCGGCTACGAATACCTACGGACATCCTTCACCGGAGACACTGGAACGTCTGAAGGATGCAGGGGTTCAGGTTCTGATCACGAAGGATACAGGGGCAGCTGCCATATGGGAGAAAGACGGTCATTTTCTGGCAGAAGGATATTATAATATACAGGTGTCTTGACACCTGAAAAGTCAGGTGGTATAATGGCACAGACAAAAAAAGAAAATCCGGCGTAAAACCGGTAAGAGGAAAAAGAAATGAAAGAAAATTATGATGCCATTATCGTAGGAACCGGAGCTGCCGGACTTTACTGTGCGCTGAATCTCCCGGAGAAGATGAAGATTCTTATGATTACCAAACAGGAGGCGGATCAGTCAGATTCTTTCCTGGCTCAGGGTGGAATCTGCATGCTTCGCGGAGAGGATGATTATGAGAATTATTTCGAAGATACTATGCGTGCCGGACATTATGAGAATGATAAGAGAGCAGTTGATCTGATGATCCGCAGTTCAAATGATATTATCCGGGATCTTCTCAGATATCAGGTGGATTTTGCGCGGGATGAGAAAGGAAATCTGGCATTTACCAGAGAAGGTGCACATTCACAGTCAAGAATTCTTTTTCATGAGGATATTACAGGTAAGGAAATTACTCAGACGCTTCTGAATGTGGCGAAGACAAAAGAAAATATAGAGATCTGTGAATATATGACCATGGTGGATCTGATTTCAAAAGATAATATCTGCTGCGGAATTATTGCGATGGACCATGATGATCAGGTATTGCCCGTATATTCATCTTACGTAGTGCTGGCATGTGGCGGTATCGGGGGGCTTTATAAAAATTCCACCAATTTTCCACATATTGCAGGGGATGGAGTGGGAATTGCCATGAAACATCATGTAGAGATGGAAAATCTGGATTATATACAGATTCATCCTACTACTCTGTATTCTCATAAACCAGGAAGACGATTTCTGATCTCAGAGTCAGTGAGAGGTGAAGGAGCACTTTTGTATGACAAAAACGGACAGCGTTTTACTAATGAACTGCAGCCCAGAGATCTGCTGAGCAAGAGAATTTTTGTCCAGATGGAAGCTGACGGAACTGATTTTGTGTGGGAAGATATGCGCCCGCTGGGAGAGAAGATGATCATGAAACATTTTCCGCATATTTATCATCAGTGTCTGGAAGAGGGATTTGATCCGAGAAAAGAACCGATTCCTGTGGTTCCGGCTCAACACTATTTCATGGGAGGTATCAAGGTGGATCTGGGAAGCAGAACATCTATGAAGGGGCTTTATGCCTGCGGCGAGACAAGCTGCAACGGAGTTCATGGAAGAAATCGTCTGGCCAGTAATTCGCTGCTGGAATCTTTGGTCTTTGCAAGAAAGGCTGCAGATGATATGATATTTGGAAAGGCACCGGAATATGTAAAGACCGATGCCATCGATACGAAAATGTATGAGAGCAGAGAAGAATTGTTGTCCGGTTATCATAAGCTGGTACTGGATGAAATCGAAAGGATGAGAAAAAGTCATGAATGATATTACAATGAAAATGCAGGCAGATAAGCTGATCCGTATGGCGCTGCAGGAGGATATTACAAGTGAGGATGTTTCCACAAATGCAGTAATGCGCAGTGCAGTAAAGGGAACGGTAGATCTGATTGCCAAGGAAGATGGAATTATGGCAGGACTGGATGTATATGCAAGAGTATTCCAGATTCTCGATGAGCAGACAGCGGTTGAATTTAACTGTAAAGATGGAGATGCTGTCAAAAAAGGACAGCTTCTGGGGACAGTGACAGGAGATATCCGAGTACTGCTTTCCGGAGAAAGGGTCGCACTGAATTATCTTCAGAGAATGAGCGGGATCGCTACTTATACCAGCCAGGTTGCGAAACTGCTGGAAGGAAGCAAGGTAACACTCCTGGATACCAGAAAGACAACCCCCAATTGTCGTGTGTTTGAAAAATATGCAGTACGTGTAGGCGGCGGATGCAATCACAGATACAATCTTTCTGATGGCGTACTGTTGAAAGATAATCATATCGGAGCAGCGGGAAGTATCACGAAAGCAGTGACTATGGCTAAAGAGTATGCACCATTTGTCCGTAAGATCGAGATTGAAGTGGAAACTCTTGCTCAGGTGAAGGAAGCGGTGGAAGCTGGTGCAGACATTATCATGTTGGATAATATGTCACCGGAGATGATGAAAGAGGCAGTTGACTTTATCGCAGGCCGGGCCCAGACAGAGTGTTCCGGAAACATTACAAAAGAAAACATTAAGAAAATCCTGGAGACAGGGGTTGATTTTGTATCCAGCGGTGCACTGACACATTCTGCACCTATTTTGGATATTTCCATGAAAAATCTTCATGCTGTAGAAGAGGACTGATCTTATGAATACTGCACAGAGAAGAAATGAAATTTTAAAAATCCTCCGTGAGGCACAGGTGCCCATAGCAGCAAGAGCACTGGCTGCACAGTTTGGAGTTAGTAGACAGGTGATCGTGCAGGATATGGCAGTGATCCGTGTTTCTACGCCGGGGATTCTTTCTACTACCAGAGGATATGTGCTGCAGCAGGACAATGATGTGGCATGTACCAGAGAATTTAAAGTGCGTCATGGACAGGACCAGGCCGCTCAGGAACTGAATCTGATTGTGGACTGCGGCGGAAGAGTAAAAAATATCAGCATCAGCCACAGAGTGTACGGCCGTGTCAGTGCAGAGATGGATATCCGTTCCAGGCAGGATGTGAATGAATTTATTCAGGCAATCAACAGCAGCCGTTCTACAGTGCTGAGCAGTGCTACCTCCGGCTATCATTATCATCTGGTGGAAGCTGCCAGTGAAGAGAGACTGGATCTGATCGGGGAGCAGTTGGAAAAGGCAGGATTTCTGGCACCGCTGCAGCCCTGGGAAAAAGGAAAACAGAAATAAAACATACAGACTGTAATTATTTACGGAGAAGAGGAAATAGAAATGACAATAGCAGAAATTCAGCAGGAGATCCTGCGGATGAAAAAGGAACAGGATATATGTATCCTGGCTCATGCATATCAGGGACAGGAGATTCTGGAAGTGGCAGATTATATGGGAGATTCCTATGGGCTGAGTGTGCAGGCATCAAAGAGCGACTGCAGTGGAGTGATCATGTGTGGTGTTCGCTTTATGGCAGAAACATGTAAAGTTTTAAGTCCTGATAAAAGAGTATGGCTGGCGAATCCGGCAGCAGGATGTCCTATGGCAGAACAGCTGGATCTGGAAAATCTGGGAAAATTAAAAGAACAGTATCCAGGTTATGCAGTGGTAGCTTATATCAATACTACATCTGAACTGAAAACAGAATGTGATGTGTGCGTGACTTCCTCTTCAGCAGTTGAAATCTGTAAGAAACTGGACAATGATAAGATTCTGTTTATTCCGGATCCGAATCTTGGACGTTATGTGGCCGATAAGATTCCTGAGAAGACATTTGCCTTTTATAAAGGTGGATGTCCGAGACATATTGTGGTCAGTGCGAAGGATGTGGAAAAAGCCCGGGCAGCGCATCCGGATGCACTTTTCCTGGTGCATCCGGAATGCCGTCAGGAGGTTGTAGAGCAGGCTGATTATGTAGGATCTACGACTGGAATCATGAATTTTGCAAAGAAGTCTGAGCATAAAGAATTTATTATCGGAACTGAAAACAGTATTGTAGAACATCTGCAGTTTGCATGTCCGGATAAGAAATTTTATCCTGTAACTGTACAGCTTACCTGCATGAATATGAAAGTAACTACCCTCATGGATATTTATAATTGCCTGAAAGGCAGGGGCGGAGAAGAAATTTTCCTGCCGCAGTCTGTAATGGAAGGTGCCGGCAGATGTATCCATAAAATGGTGGAACTTGGGGGCTGATTTGCTGGACTGATACAATTTTCGCTGGCTATTATGAGATGAACTTGGTACAATAGAATATGAGGCAGGATAGGGCATGCAAAAGAAAAAGCAATCCTGGCATAACAGTAATGAAAATAGACCAGAGGTAGGAAATTGAAAAGTATACAGGAAGACATCAGGACAGGAAACTTTAAACAGGCATATCTTCTGTACGGTGATGAGGCATATCTGAAACAGCAGTATAAGCATAATCTGGAAAAGGCTCTTAATCCGGACGGAGATACCATGAACTTTAATCATTATGAGGGGAAAAGTATCGATATCAGACAACTGATCGATCTTTGTGAGACACTTCCCTTTTTCGCGGACAGAAGGGTAATCCTGCTGGAAGATACGGGATTTTTTAAGAATAAATGTGAAGAACTGGCGGATTATATGAAAGAACTGCCGGAGTATCTCTGCATGATCTTTGTGGAATCAGAGGTGGATAAAAGGAGCCGGATGTATAAGGCAGTGAAAGCATGCGGCTGTATTACAGAATTTAAAGGTCAGGATGAGAAAACCCTGATGCGGTGGGCTGCCGGGCTTCTGGGAAAAGCGGGGAAGAAGATCACTCAGAGGGATATGGAGCTGCTTTTGACGAAAACAGGTACAGATATGGGCAATCTGAGAATGGAGCTGGAGAAGCTGATCTGCTATACAGAGGGCAGGGATGTGGTAACCGGGCAGGATATTGAAGAAATCTGTACTACCCAGACTACAAATAGGATCTTTGACATGGTCCGTGCAGTAACAGAGAAAAATCAGGAACGAGCCCTGGAACTCTACTATGATCTGCTTACCTTAAAAGAGCCGCCTATGCGCATTCTGTTTCTGCTTGCCAAGCAGTACCGTCAACTTCTGCAGGTGAAACAGTTCGGGGCAGCAGGACTTGCCCAGACAGAAATGGCGTCGAAACTGGGAGTTCCCACATTTGCAGTGAGAAATATTGTATCCTGTGCCAGGGCATACAGTATTTCAGAACTGGAACAGGCAGTGAGGGATTTCGTGGATGCAGAAGAATCAGTAAAGACCGGACGTCTGGAAGATAAGCTCAGTGTGGAGCTTCTGATCATTAAATACAGCAGTAAGACTGCAGTAAAAAAAGCCTGATCACAAGATCGGGCTTTTAATAATAAAAAAGACAGCCACATGACGGTGATGGCTGTCCTTTTAATTATAAGCTTATAATTAAAAATTCAATTTATGATTAGTCAATGCTGTTAACAGCTTTAGCTAAACGAGCAACTTTTCTTGCACAGTTGTTTTTATGATAAACACCTTTAGATGTAGCTTTGCTGATTGTGGAAACAGCATCTTTTAATGCTACTTCTGCAGCTGCCTTATCTTTGCTTGCTACTGCTGCTTCAACTTTCTTGATGGAAGTCTTTACTGCAGATTTGATAGATTTGTTTCTAGCTGCTTTTGTTCTGTTTACTAAAATTCTTTTCTTAGCAGATTTAATGTTAGCCAATTCGTACACCTCCAATTATTATTAAAATTATTATACTCCTGTCATAGAAACAGACACGGGCGCTCCTATGAACATGCTTATATATATTATCCTAATTACTTTCTCTTGTCAATACATATTTGTACAAAAAAAGCGAAAAATATATTAGAAAATACATTATATTGTGGAGGATAAAACTATGTTGGGAAGCTATGGGATCAGGACAGACCTGGCATTGGAAGCGACGGAACGTTTTACAGAGGAAAATGTAGAAATACGCGGGGTGGAGATCAGTGAGGACTATGATGAGGAGAAAGATGTACGGACAACAGTAGTGAAGATCACTACAGAAAACGGAGCCAGGACTATGGGAAGGCCGCAGGGAAATTATATTACCATAGAAGCTCCGGGACTTTCCATGTCAGATGAGGATTACCACCGGGAAATTTCAGAGAAACTGGCATTACATCTGAAAAAACTGATCCATCTGGAGCGGGAACAGTCCATTCTGGTGGTGGGGTTGGGCAATTCCGCGATCACAGCGGACTCTCTGGGACCCCATGTAGTGGATAATCTTTATATTACCAGGCACATGATCCGGGAATACGGTCTGAAAAGTATGGGGAAAGAAAGAATGCATCGTGTCAGCGGGATCATACCGGGGGTAATGGCACAGACCGGAATGGAGACATCGGAGATCGTGCAGGGAATCGTGGCAGAGACGAAACCGGATGTGGTGATAGCCATCGATGCGCTGGCAGCCAGAAGCACCCGCAGGCTGAACCGTACCATTCAGATCACAGACACAGGGATTAACCCGGGGTCTGGTGTAGGCAATCACAGGGTCGGACTTACAGAGGAAAACCTGCAGGTGAAGGTGATTGGCATCGGCGTTCCTACTGTGGTGGATGCAGCCACCATTGTCCGTGATTCCATGGCTCATCTGCTGGATGCACTGGAAGAAACAGAGCAGAAAGAATTTCTGGAAGAAATGATCTCTCCTCATCTGCATACCATGTTCGTGACTCCCAGGGATGTGGATGAAACAGTGAAATATTTAAGCTACACGATTTCCGAAGGACTGAATATTGCTTTTTCACAGCAGCCGGAGAGCACATGCGAATCGGAGCAGAGAAGATAAAAGTATAATCCTCAGAAGCATGTCATAGGATACCTTTAAGAGGTGATCATGTGACGAGAATTCAGAAAGCGCTGGGAGTTGTGCTGAGCCTGTGTTTTTTTGCTGTTCTGGCTGTACTGCCGGGAACTTTTTTTACAGGAGAAAATGTGTACAGGCATCTGCCACTGTACCGCTTTCTGGAAAAAAAGTCCCGGGAGATGTCAGGATATGAGGACAGGGAAACCTATGAGATGCTTGCCCGGGAAAATGGGAAATATCTGGGAAAACAGGCACAGGCGGAGCAGACGCCTGTACCTGACACTGTAGAGAATCCGGAAACTGAAGAGAATCTGGAAACTGAAGAGAATCCGAAGATAACAGAAAAACCGAAACTGTCGGAAGAGCCTGTGGTTACAGAGGCACCGAAGGAAGCAGAGACTTCGGACGAGCGTTCTATCCATGATTCTTCCAGGGAAACTGTGGCGGCGGCCATGCCCCATCCGGTGATCGATCTTTCGCCAGAAAAGCTGGCTGATCCTGATTATATGCTGGGGCAGTTTTATATTGTGGATGATAATACAGAAGCAGGGGCTGCGCATCTGAATGCGCCGGATTTTCTGGAGGAGGATTTTTCCATACAAAAAGACACCCGGACTCCCCAGATCCTGATCTATCACAGCCATTCCCAGGAAACGTTTGCAGATTCCAGAGAAGGGGAAGAAGAGGACAGTATTGTAGGGGTGGGAAATTATCTGGCGCAGATCCTTACAGAAGATTACGGATATCAGGTGGCACATGTGAAAGAAGAATTTGACATGGCAGGGGGAGAATTGGATCGCAGTGCTGCGTATGACTATGCCCGTGATTATCTGGAATCGTATTTTCAGGAAAACCCGGATATTCAGGTGGTCATAGATCTTCACAGGGACGGAGTTTCTGAGGACCGCCATCTGGTAACGGAAATTAATGGAAAGCCCACGGCCCAGATCCTTTTTTACAATGGCCTGAGTTATACAGTGGACAAGGGAAATCTGGATTATCTTCCCAATCCTTACATACAGCAGAATCTGGCATTTTCTTTTCAGCTGGAATATCAGGCTGCGGAATATTACCCGGATTATTACCGCGGAATCTATCTGGCAGGCTACCGTTACAATCTTCATTTCCGTCCCCGTTCCATCCTTCTGGAGGCAGGCGCCCAGACCAATACAGTGCAGGAAGTAAAAAATGCCATGGAACCTTTTGCCGATATTCTGGACAAAGTCCTGAATCCCCGGAAATAGGCGGTGACAAATGCCGGAAATGTATGCTATAATACAGAATTAGCAAATCAACAGCAGAAAAATATTAGGAGGGAATTCCTGAATGATAGATCAGAGCAAAATCAGAAATTTCTGTATTATTGCACATATTGACCATGGCAAATCAACACTTGCAGACAGGATCATTGAGATGACTGGAACACTGACAGAGCGTGAAATGCAGTCACAGGTCCTGGATAACATGGAGCTTGAGAGAGAGCGTGGTATTACCATCAAGTCTCAGGCAGTGCGTATTGTATATAAAGCGAAGGACGGGGAAGAATATATTTTCAATCTCATTGATACCCCCGGCCACGTAGACTTTAACTATGAGGTATCCAGAAGCCTGGCTGCCTGTGACGGCGCGATTCTGGTAGTTGATGCAGCCCAGGGAATCGAGGCGCAGACACTTGCCAATGTTTATCTGGCACTGGATCATGACCTGGATGTACTTCCGGTTATCAATAAGATCGACCTGCCAAGTGCAGAGCCGGACAGAGTGGTAAATGAGATTGAAGATGTGATCGGACTGGAGGCACACGATGCCCCCAGGATTTCTGCGAAAACAGGACTGAATGTAGAAGAAGTCCTGGAGCAGATCGTGACAAAGATCCCTGCACCTCACGGAGATGTGGACGCACCTCTGAAGGCGCTGATCTTTGACTCCATTTATGATGCATACAAAGGTGTTATCGTATTCTGCCGTGTTATGGACGGCCGTGTGAAAAAAGGCACCCAGATCCAGATGATGGCCACCGGATTTACCACAGAAGTTGTAGAAGTAGGATACTTTGGCGCAGGACAGTTTATTCCGTGTGAGGAACTGACTGCAGGTATGGTAGGTTATATCACTGCAAGCATCAAGAATCTGGGAGATACACGTGTAGGTGATACAGTTACGGATAAAGAGAGACCATGTTCAGAGGCACTTCCGGGATATAAGAAGGTAAATCCTATGGTTTACTGCGGATTGTACCCGGCTGATGGAGCGAAGTACGGTGACCTGAGGGATGCGCTGGAGAAGCTTCAGCTGAATGATGCTTCCCTTTTCTATGAACCGGAGACTTCTGTAGCCCTTGGTTTCGGATTCCGATGCGGATTCCTGGGGCTGCTTCATCTGGAGATCATCCAGGAGCGTCTGGAGAGAGAATACAATCTGGATCTGGTAACCACAGCACCGGGCGTTATTTACAAAGTACACAAGACAAACGGCGAAGTGATCAATCTGACCAATCCGAGCAACCTTCCGGATCCGTCAGAGATCGAATATATGGAAGAACCGATGGTAAATGCTGAGATCATGGTCACTACAGAGTTTATCGGAGCGATCATGGATCTGTGCCAGGAGCGCAGAGGACAGTATCTGGGAATGGATTATATGGAAGAAACACGTGCACTTCTGAAATATAAACTTCCGTTAAATGAGATCATCTATGATTTCTTTGACGCCCTGAAATCCCGTTCAAGAGGATATGCTTCCCTGGATTATGAACTCTGTGGATATGAGCGCAGTGAGCTGGTGAAACTGGATATCCTGGTGAACAAAGAAGAAGTGGACGCCCTTTCCTTTATCGTACATGCAGATACTGCTTACGAGAGAGGCCGCAAGATGTGCGAGAAACTCAAAGATGAGATCCCGCGTCAGCTCTTCGAGATTCCGATCCAGGCAGCTATTGGAAGCAAGATCATTGCCAGAGAGACAGTAAGAGCCATGCGTAAGGACGTTCTTGCCAAATGTTACGGCGGTGATATTTCCCGTAAGAAGAAGCTGCTGGAGAAGCAGAAAGAAGGTAAGAAGCGTATGCGCCAGGTAGGTAATGTGGAGATTCCGCAGAAAGCCTTCATGAGCGTGCTGAAGCTGGATGACAAATAAGAAAGACTGTCAGGGAGAATTCCCGGAGAGGACCTGGAAATGAGAAATACGGGCAAAAAAACAGCCATTGTCCTGACTGTTCTGCTGGCAGGAGTCATGATGACAGGATGTGGAAAGAAGGCGGCAGATGCGAAATCCACGCAGGTGATTCAGATCAGTGTAGCACCTCCGTCCCCCACATCTACCCCGGCACCGGATCAGGTAGATTCTGCAGCAGTCACCACCAATGGAAATCTGACAATGGTGAATGAATATCTGGCTGACCAGAGCACTTCCGGTGCAGCAGACAGTACAGACACCAGTGCAGCGGATAGCAGTACGGACAATAATTCAGATGATAATACAGACAGCAGTGATGCTGGAACAGGAGAGAGCGATGGAAGTGAGGAGCAGTAATAATATAGAAGCTTCTCCCATGGAACTCTACATCCATATTCCATTTTGTATCAGAAAATGCGATTACTGCGATTTCCTTTCAGGACCCTCGGATCCTGGGAAAAGGGCAGCCTATGTACAGGCACTTCTGAAGGAAATACAGGCAGTAAAGGAAGGCAGGGGAAGGAGTGTGTCCTCCATATTTATTGGAGGAGGCACTCCTTCTGTGCTGGATGAGAAGTTTATGGGAGAGATCCTGAGGGAGATCAGGAAAGATTTTAAACTGCAGGAGGATGCAGAGATCACGATAGAAGTAAATCCCGGTACTGTAGATGCCCGGAAGCTTCAGGCATACAGAAGTTTCGGGATCAATCGTCTGAGTATCGGGCTGCAGTCCCCTCAGGACAGGGAGTTAAAAATCCTTGGAAGGATTCATAATTACAGGCAGTTTCTGGAAACCTATAAACAGGCAAGAGATGCCGGATTTGACAATATCAATGTAGATCTGATGAGCGCCATCCCGGAGCAGACCTATGAGGACTGGATCGGAAATCTCCGCACAGTGGCAGAACTGGGACCGGAGCATATTTCCGCATACAGCCTGATCATAGAAGAGGGGACTCCTTTTGCAGAGAGGAAACTGGATCTTCCGGATGAGGATACAGAATATGAAATGTATGAGGCAGCAGCCCGGATCCTGGCGGAATATGGATATGAACAGTATGAAATTTCCAATTATGCCAGAAAAGGCAGGGAATGCAGGCATAATGTGGGGTATTGGACCCGGCAGGATTATCTGGGATTTGGACTGGGGGCAGCCTCTCTTTATGGAAATCTCCGTTTCGCCAATACCGCAGACTGGAACAGATATCTGGAAAACAGTTCTGATCCGGAACAGATCCGTGAAAAGGAACCGGTTCTTACCACAGAGGATGAAATGGCGGAATTTATGTTTCTGGGACTGCGTATGACCAGGGGGATTGCCAGGACAGATTTTGCCCGGACATTCGGATGCCCTGTGGAAAAAATCTATGGGGAAGTTCTGGACAGATACATGGCCATGGGAATGCTGCAGGAGAAAGAGGACAGGATCTTTCTGACACGTCCGGGGATCCATGTGAGCAATCAGATCATGGCAGAATTTCTTTTATAAACACCTTGACGAACGGATGTTCGTATATTATACTGGGAACAGAAATGAAAGAAACATTGAGAATTACTGAGAGCAGTAGGAGAAACTTTTTTACAGGAGGCAGAGAATGGCTGCGGATACGACGAAGAAGCATTTTATCAGGATCAGAGGTGCTAATGTTAATAATCTTAAGAATTTAAGTGTGGATATTCCCAGAGATCAGTTTGTAGTATTTACCGGACTGAGTGGTTCCGGCAAGTCATCACTGGCGTTTGACACGATCTATGCAGAGGGTCAGAGACGTTATATGGAGTCGCTTTCTTCCTATGCCAGACAGTTCCTGGGACAGATGGAGAAACCGGATGTGGAGAGCATTGAGGGACTGCCTCCTGCCATTTCCATCGACCAGAAATCAACCAACCGCAACCCACGTTCCACAGTGGGAACAGTGACGGAGATTTATGATTATTTTCGATTATTATATGCCAGGGTGGGAATCCCGCATTGTCCGAAATGCGGCAGGGAGATCAGGAAGCAGACGGTAGACCAGATGGTGGATACGATCATGGCTTTTCCGGAGCGTACCAGGCTGCAGCTGCTGGCGCCTGTAGTGCGGGGACGTAAAGGGACTCATGCCAGGCTGCTGGAACATGCCAGAAGAAGCGGGTATGTACGTGTGCAGATCGACGGGAATATGTATGAACTTTCCGAGGAAATCAGCCTGGATAAGAATATCAAGCACAATATTGAGATCGTGGTGGATCGTCTTATCGTGAAGCCTGGGATCGAGAAGAGACTTGCAGATTCCATAGAGACAGTGCTGGATCTGGCAGATGGGCTTCTGATGGTGGATACTATGGACGGACAGATCCATAATTTCAGCCAGAGTTTCTCCTGTCCGGACTGCGGCGTGAGCATTGACGAGATTGAGCCCAGAAGCTTTTCCTTTAATAATCCGTTCGGTGCCTGCCCGGACTGTCTGGGACTGGGATATAAGATGGAATTTGATATAGATCTGATGATCCCGGATAAATCACTGAGTATCCTGGAAGGTGCCATTGTGGTGACAGGATGGCAGTCCTGTACAAGCCAGGGAAGTTTTTCCAGGGCGATCCTGGATGCACTTGCCAGAGAGTATGACTTCAGTCTGGCTACACCATTTCAGGATTATCCGGAGAAGATCCAGGATATTCTCATCAATGGAACCAACGGCCATTCTGTGAAAGTTTATTATAAGGGTCAGAGAGGTGAGGGCGTTTATGATGTGGCGTTCCCGGGGCTGATCCGCAATGTGGAACAGCGCTACAGAGAGACGGGGTCAGATACCATGAAGCAGGAATATGAATCATTCATGCAGATCACTCCGTGTAAGACCTGTAAGGGACAGCGTCTGAAGAAGGAATCCCTGGCAGTGACAGTAGCAGATAAGAATATTTATGAGGTCACCAATCTGTCCATAGAGAAGCTGAAGGAATTTCTGGGCGGGATGGAACTTTCCCCTCAGCAGCAGATCATCGGTAAGCAGATCCTGAAAGAGATCCGTGCCAGAGTCAGCTTCCTGTCAGATGTAGGACTGGATTATCTTTCCCTGGGACGTGCTACAGGTACTCTTTCCGGCGGTGAGGCGCAGAGAATCCGCCTTGCCACACAGATCGGATCCGGTCTGGTGGGAGTTGCCTATATTCTGGATGAACCAAGTATCGGACTTCATCAGCGTGATAATGACAGGCTGCTGGGATCCCTTATGAAGCTTCGTGATCTGGGAAACAGTTTGATCGTAGTAGAGCATGATGAGGATACCATGCGGGCAGCAGACTGTATCGTAGATATCGGTCCCGGAGCAGGGGAACATGGGGGACAGCTGGTTGCCATGGGAACTGCTGAGGATCTGATGAAGAATGAGAATTCTGTCACAGGTGCCTATCTCAGCGGAAAGCTGAAGATCCCGGTACCCACAGAACGCCATAAACCCACAGGATTTCTCACGATCCGTGGAGCTGCGGAGAATAATCTGAAGAACATTGATGTGAAGATCCCCCTTGGGATCATGACCTGTATCACAGGCGTGTCCGGTTCCGGAAAGAGTTCACTGATCAATGAGATTCTTTATAAACATCTTGCCAGGGACCTGAACCGTGCCAGAGTGATCCCGGGGAAACATAAAGATATCCTGGGAGTGGATCAGCTGGATAAGGTCATCAATATCGACCAGTCCCCTATCGGACGTACACCCAGGTCAAATCCTGCCACTTATACGGGTGTTTTTGACCAGATCAGAGATCTCTTCGCTGCCACAGCAGACGCTAAGGCGAGAGGATATAAGAAGGGACGCTTCAGCTTTAATGTGAAGGGCGGACGATGTGAGGCCTGCAGCGGTGACGGAATCATTAAGATCGAGATGCATTTCCTACCGGATGTTTACGTACCATGTGAAGTCTGCAAAGGCAAGAGATATAATCGCGAAACTCTGGAAGTGAAATATAAAGATAAGAGCATTTATGATGTGCTGAATATGACAGTAGAGGAAGCTCTGACCTTTTTTGAAAATGTTCCTTCTATTAAAAGGAAGATCCAGACACTCTATGATGTAGGACTTTCCTATATCCGTCTGGGCCAGCCGTCCACGGAACTTTCCGGTGGTGAGGCACAGAGAATCAAGCTTGCCACAGAGCTGAGCAAGAGAAGCACAGGGAAAACCATTTATATTCTGGATGAGCCTACCACAGGACTTCATTTCGCAGATGTCCATAAACTGGTGGAGATACTGAAACGTCTGTCAGAAGGCGGAAATACAGTAGTGGTCATTGAGCATAACCTGGATGTGATCAAGACGGCAGACTATATTATAGACATCGGTCCGGAGGGTGGAGATAAGGGCGGTACTGTGGTAGCCCAGGGCACACCGGAAGAAGTAGCCCAGTCACCGGTATCTTACACCGGTAAATATGTAAAAAAATATCTGGAACAGTAAAATACCGGGAATGCAGGGGTTTTCTTTTGGCGAGATTTTGTATATAATGATTACTGTTTACAGTAATGAGAGAAAGAAAGGGGATTCCTATGCCGGCAAGTGATATTGGAATTGACCTGGGCACCAGAAACAGTCTGGTGTATTCTACAGGGAAGGGCCTGGTGCTGAATGAGCCTTCTATTGTAGTTTATGACAAAAATACAGAGAAAATCAGAGCAATCGGAGAAGAAGCCCGAATGATGGAAGAGCGTATCACCTCTGATATGGAGATCATCCGTCCTATCCGTCAGGGCGTTATCGTAGATTATACAGTTATGGAGAAGATGCTGAAATATTTTATCTCCCGTGCAATGGGAAGGCGTGCTTTCCGTAAGCCGCGTATCAGCATTTGCGTTCCAAGCGGAATTACAGAGATCGAGCGTAAAGCTGTGGAGGAGGCCACCTATCAGGCCGGAGCCAGAGATGTATTTATGGTGGAAGAGCCTATTGCAGCAGCCATTGGTTCCGGGGTGGATGTGACGAAACCATTTGGAAACCTGATCGTGGATATCGGAGCAGGAACTACGGATGTGGCTGTGATCTCCCTGGGAGGTGTGGTGGTTTCCACATCCCTGAAGACAGCAGGAGATACCTTTGACCAGGCGATCATGAATTACGTGAGGAAGAATCATGGTCTTTTTATTGGGGAAGACCGTGCGGAGAAGATCAAGGTTCAGATCGGAACCGCCTGTGAGGAATCAGCACCCAGGACCATGGAAGTAAAGGGAAGGAATGTGATCACAGGACTTCCGAAGGTAGTAACACTTACATCAGAAGAAATCCGTGTGGCATTGAGAGATGCTACAGGACAGATCGTGGAAGCCGTCCACGGAGTTCTGGAGAAAACACCTCCGGAACTGGCAGCAGATATCGTAGACCGGGGAATTGTTCTGACCGGCGGTGGTGCACTGCTCCATGGAATGGATACACTGATCGAGCAGAGAACGGGGGTAAGCACACTGACAGTGCAGGATGCGATGAGTGTGGTTGCCATAGGAACGGGCAAATATGCGGAGATCATGTCCAGATTTGACGGATAAAGCAGGAGGTGCTGCAGCAGATGCAGTGCCTCTTTTCACATATAGTGTGCCACAGGCTGATTTTTGAAATAATCCGGTGTGTTGGTACACTGACAGGGAGGAAAAGATGAGCGATACTGTTACAGGATATATAGATCATATTATTTTCAGGAATGAAGATAATGGATATACAGTTATGGTGCTGAAGGATTCGAAAGAGGAGGAACTGACCTGTGTAGGCAGTTTTCCGGCTGTGACTCAGGGCGCAGTGATCGAGGCGGAAGGGGTATATACTCATCATCCTGTATATGGCAGGCAATTTCAGATCTCCTCTTTTACAGAGAAAATGCCGGAAGATACCATGGCTATGGAACGTTATCTGGGATCTGGTGCCATTAAGGGAATCGGTGCAGCACTGGCAGCCAGGATCGTGCGGAGATTCGGGGAGGATACCATACGGATCGTGGAGGAAGAACCGGAGAGACTGGCAGAAGTGAAAGGGATCAGTGAAAAGAAAGCAAGGGAGATCGCAGCGCAGGTAACAGAGAAAGCTGACATGCGCAAGGCTATGATCTTTCTTCAGAAATATGGGATTTCCCTGAACTTGGGAGCGAAGATCTATCAGAAATATAAGGATTCAATTTATACAGTACTTCAGGAGAATCCTTATAAACTGGCAGAAGATATTTCCGGTGTGGGATTTAAGATCGCAGATGAGATCGCAGCCAGGATCGGGATCCATGCAGATTCAGATTACAGAATCCGAAGCGGTATGTTGTATACTCTCTTACAGGCTTCGGGAGAAGGTCATACCTATCTTCCACAGGAACAGCTTTTTGCCAGATGTTCCCAGCTTTTGGGAGTGGATGAATCCTATATGGAGAAGCATCTGATGGATATGGTCATTGACAGGAAGCTGGTGCTGAAGGAACGAAACGGGGAGAACGTTGTTTATCCCAGCCAGTATTATTATCTGGAATTGAACACAGCCAGAATGCTGTGCGAACTGAACATTTTATGCCCGGAAGATGAACAGCTTGTCAGGAAGAGAATTGAACTGATCGAGAAGGAAACAGGGACTGTTCTGGATGAAATGCAGAAAAAGGCGGTGACGGAAGCAGCCAGCCATGGACTTTTTATTCTGACCGGCGGTCCGGGTACAGGTAAGACTACTACGATCAATGCCATCATACAGTTTTTCGAAGGAGAGGGTGCAGAGCTTCGGCTTGCTGCGCCTACCGGACGTGCTGCGAAGAGGATGACAGAAACCACGGGATATGAAGCACAGACCATCCACAGGCTTCTGGAGCTGAACGGCATGCCGGAAGAAGAGAGGAACGGACATTCGGCGAAATTTGAGAGAAATGCCCAGAACCCGCTGGAGGCAGATGTGATCATTATTGATGAGATGTCCATGGTGGACATTCACCTGATGCATTCCCTGCTTCTGGCAGTGACAGCCGGAACTAGACTGATCCTAGTAGGGGATGAGAACCAGCTTCCAAGTGTGGGACCTGGAAATGTACTGAGGGACATCATCCACAGCGGATGCTTCCCTGTAGTAGAGCTGACGAAGATTTTCCGGCAGGCTTCTGAGAGCGCTATTGTAGTGAATGCCCATAAGATCAACAGAGGTGAGCAGGTACAGATCAATAATAAAAGCAGGGACTTCTTTTTCCTGAAGAGATATGATGCAGATATTATTATCCGCGTAGTGATCGCGTTGATCCAGGAGAAGCTTCCGAAATATGTGGATGCCCGTCCTTTTGAAATCCAGGTACTGACACCTATGCGGAAAGGTCTTCTGGGAGTGGAGCGGTTAAACCAGATTCTGCAGAGATATCTAAACCCACCGGACAGCTCCAGAAAGGAACATACTCTGGGTGACAGGCTGTTCCGTGAGGGTGATAAGGTAATGCAGATCAGGAATAATTACCAGATGGAATGGGAGATCCGCGGAAGATACGGAATTGTGATAGAGAAAGGGATTGGTGTTTTTAACGGAGATACCGGAATCCTTAAGGAGATCAATGAATTTGCGGAAACTGCAGAAGTAGAATTTGAAGATGGAAGATTTGCTGTATATTCCTTCAAACAGCTGGAGGAACTGGAACTGGCGTACGCGATCACCATACATAAATCACAGGGTTCGGAGTACCCGGCAGTGATCCTGCCTCTTCTTTCCGGACCGAAAATGCTTCTGAACCGAAATCTTCTTTATACAGCTGTGACCAGGGCACGTAAGTGTGTGACAGTTGTGGGAAGTGAGGAAACTTTCGGGGAGATGATCCGCAATGAGAAGCAGCAGAAGCGTTACAGTGCCCTGGATGAACGGATCCGGGAGCTGAACGATGCAGTGGAGAAGGGAGAAATGACCGGAATGTGAAGAAACTTATCGAGAATATCCTGAATGTTTTTTACCCCAGATGCTGTCCTGTGTGTCAGAAAGTACTGAAAGACCAGAACCGGATGATCTGTCCGGAATGTGAAGAGAACCTGCACCCTGTGGGGCATCCCAGGTGCTTTTTGTGCGGGAAACCGGTAAATGCAGGAGAATATTGCAGGGACTGTGAGAAACATCATCATCTCTTTGATCAGGGAATAGGAATATTCGTTTATGATGAGCGGATGCGCAGGTCTGTTACACGATATAAATACTACGGCTGCAGAGAGTATGGAGATTTTTATGCAGCTGCCATGTACAGATTCGGCAGAAAGGAAATCCTCCGATGGGACCCACAGCTGATCGTTCCTGTCCCCATACACAGGACGAAGCTTCGGATGCGTGGCTTCAATCAGTCAGAATATCTGGCAGAAAGACTGGGCAGATATACAGGAATCCCCGTGGATCCTGATCTGGTGCAGAAAGTACGCAGGACACCGTCCCAGAAAAAACTTACTGCAGTCCAGCGCAGGAAGAATCTGGAGTCTGCGTTTCGGGTTACCCGGAAGATCAGTGAGAAGAGGATCCTTCTGGTAGATGATGTTTATACCACGGGAAGCACAATGGATGCCATGGCTGCCTGCCTGAAGAAAAAGGGCGGGGAAAAGATTTATTTTCTTACCCTCTGTACAGGCAGGACATGAGAAAAAATGCTTTTCATAAATAATGATATATGTTACAATCAGTCTGTATGAATATGGGTTTCTGCGACTTTTTTTGCGGAAATAACGGAAGAAAAGAGAAGCAATGAGGAGTTATTTATGTTAAATGAAGAGAAGATTAAAATCATGAATAAACTTGCCATGTATGAACAGGGAGAAGGAAAGAAGTATCTTCCGGTGAGCCGATATTACAGAAGTGATTACATAGGACTCGCCCTGATCAAGAACTTTTTCCTGGTGACTATCGGTTATTGTTTGATCCTGGCCGGGATCGCGGCATATTTCGGAGAATATCTGGTAGACAACATTCATAAGATGGACCTGGTGGCAGTGGGAAGGAATGCAGTGATCGGATATGTAGTCGTGCTGGTCGTTTTTTCAGTGGCGACTTATATCCAGTATTCTGTCAAGTACCATAAGGCCAAGAAAAGCGTGAAAGAGTATTATCAGGAACTTACACAGCTGAATAAGATCTACAGCCGTGAAGAGAAAAAATCCTCGTTCCGGGGAGTATCAGGAGGATATAAAAAATGACAGCATTACTCGAATTGAAACAGAAAATAAAGAATTTATACGGTGAGTATGAGATTTATATCCTGCCATTTCTGAAATTCGTCCTGGCACTGGTATATTTCATATGGATCAATGCAAATATGGGATATATGGAACAGATTAATAATATATTCATCGTTCTGATCCTGGCACTGATCTGTTCGATCCTGCCTTCAGGGGTGATGATCTTTGTAGGATTTGCCATGATGCTCGCTCACGGATATGCACTTGGGCCGGAAGTTGCCGGATTTCTTCTGGTGCTGATCCTGTTTATGGCAATCCTTTTCCTGAGATTCAGTTCAGGGACCAATCTGGTACTGGTATTTACACCGTTATCCTTCGGATTCAGTGTTCCGGCACTTCTTCCTATCGGAAGCGGACTGCTCAGCAGTGCGGCATCTGCACTTCCGGCAGGCTGCGGTGTGGTTATTTATTATTTTATCCGTTTTCTGTCTGTACAGCATAAACTTCTGGAGAATCCGGACGTGCTGATGACAGATAAATTGAAACTTCTCACTGACGGGATCGTACAGAACTGGGGAATGTGGATCACAGTGATCGCATTTATCGTAGTGATCCTGCTGGTAAATCTGATCCGCACCCGCTCTTTCGATTATGCGTGGAGGATCGCCATTGTTGCAGGAGGAGTTGTTTATATTCTGGTAGTTCTCGGGGGAGGAGTTATCCTGAACCTGAACATTGATATGATCAACCTTATTGTATACACAGTGGTCTCCGTAGTTGTGGGACTGCTTCTGGAGTTTTTTGTATTTGGCGGAGATTACAGCCGTACAGAGAGACTTGAGTATGAGGATGATGAGTACTACTACTATGTGAAGGCTGTTCCGAAGGCAGCAGTTGCCACTTCTGAAAGAAGTATCAAGAAGATCAACGGTGAACCTGCCAGAGAAGAGAAAGATGCCACAGACAATGTAGTATCTTATGCGAACCCTATTTTCCACGGGGAAGAAGATGCAGTACAGCCAACAGAGGAAGCTGGACCTGTAGTGAGAAAAGCAAATGTAGACCATGTAGATTTTGAGAAAAAACTGGAAGAATCTCTGAAAGACCTGTAAGCTGCTGAAGTTGGTAATATAGCAGCAAAATCTGTACAGGGATGTTTCAGGAAGACCAGGAGGAAAGGAGAACCATATGCAGGATGTTGGAGGGAATCTGATAGAGTATTTGTCCAGAATAGCATTCCCGAAGATCAGTATCATTGATGTCATCCAGATCGCGCTGATCGCATTTTTTGTGTATCAGTTTATGATATGGATCAAATATACCCATGCGTATACGCTGCTGAAGGGTATACTGGTAGTTCTCCTGTTTATTCTTGTTGCGTATATCTTCAAAATGAATACGATCCTGTGGATCTTCTCCAATCTGGCAAGTACGCTGATCGTAGGTGTTATTGTTATTTTCCAGCCGGAGCTTCGCAAAGCTCTGGAGCAGATCGGCCAGAAGAAGATCATGGCTGCGATCATTCCTTTTGAATCTGGCAAGGAAGTCAAGGAGAGATTCACAGATAAAACCATCAGCGAACTGGTAAAGGCCTGCTTTGATATGGGAGAAGTAAAGACAGGCGCACTGATCGTTATCGAACAGAATGAGCTGCTTACAGATTATATCCGTACAGGAATCAATCTGGATGCGATCCTTACCAGCCAGCTACTGATCAATATCTTCGAGCATAATACACCGCTTCATGACGGAGCTGTTATCGTGAGGGAAAACAGAATCGTAGCTGCAACCTGCTATCTTCCGCTGTCAGATAATATGGAGCTGAGCAAGCAGCTGGGAACACGCCACAGAGCCGGCGTAGGTATCAGTGAGCAGACAGACTCGGTGACTATTATCGTTTCTGAAGAAACCGGGCAGGTATCAGTAGCCCGGAACGGGAAACTGATCCGTGGCGTGAACAGTGCCAGACTCCGTGAGATCCTGATAAAGGCACAGAACAAACAGGTTGTAGATAACAGCAAATTCCGCTATTTACTGAAAGGAAGAGGCAAACATGAAGAAGAGAAAAATCACTGATAATATCCCTCTGAAGATCATGTCTGTTGCTGTGGCTGTCGTGGTATGGCTTATTGTTGTGAATATAGACAATCCTGTAGGAACAAACTATTATACACTGACCAATGTGGAGCTGATCAATAAAGAATATGTTGAATCCTCAGATACCATCGGCAAGATGTGTATGCCGGAGGAAAAGCAGGACTCTATAAGGATCGCTATTACAACGAACAAAAAGATAAGAGATAAGATCAAAGTTTCTGATATTACTGCTACAGCAGACCTGCAGCAGGCAGTAAGCCTTGACACAAACCCGGTTATGGTACCCATCACAGTAACCTGTTCCGTGCCGGGAGTAACACCCAATGATATTAAAGTAACCCCTCAGAACCTCAGTGTGAATCTGGATGAAAAGGAAACACAGGAGTTCGTAGTGAATGTAAGCAGAGGTGATACGAAACCCGGGAAAGACTATGAAGTAGGAAGCCTGACAGCTAATCCTGAGAAAGTCAGGATTACAGGACCGAAATCTTTGGTGAATAAAATAGACAAGGTAAATGCGACCATTTCCTTGGACGGTAACACGCAGGACTTTACACAGGACGTGAATCTTACGATCATAGATAAGAATCAGGAAGCACTTTCAGATTCAGAGATGAATTCTCTCAGGATTGAGAACAATGCGAAGGTAAGTGTTACAGCCAGACTGTGGAAGATCCGTCAGGGCGTAGGTATTTCAGCAGGATATGTAGGAAGCCCGGCATCCGGCTATCAGGTTGGAACTGTAACCACAGTTCCGGATACTATCAGCGTGGCAGGAAGCACCGAAGGACTTGAAACCTTGACTCAGAATGATAACACCATCACCATCCCTGCTGACAGTATTGACATTTCCGGAGAGTCCAGGGATGTGGAACGGAAGATCAGCCTGAAGGATCTGCTGCCTGACAATGTGAAGCTGACCAGCGATTCCAGTGAAGATGTATGGGTAACCGTAAGCATTCTTCCGGAGGGCAGCAGAGAATTTACACTGTCAACCAAGGATATTGAGGTAAAGAATAAACCGGATGATCTTCAGGTAACGTTCGAGACAGCTCAGATAGAGATCAGGATCAAATCTGATACAGAAGATCTGGATGATCTGAATACAGAGACAGATATTAAAGCGTCCATAGATCTGAAGGGAAAAGAGGAAGGAAATTATAAAGTCCCTGTGACATTGAGTCTTCCTGACGGATATGAAACTGTAGAGAACGTTTCTACAGAAGTAGTGATCTCATCAGGCACCGGAACGGATGACAGCAAGGGATGAGAGGAATACAGATATGGTTAGTAAGAAAGTAACGGTCAAGAATCCGACAGGTCTTCACCTGAGACCTGCAGGGATTTTGTGTAATGAGGCTATGAAATATCAGTCACAGGTAACTTTTGACTATGACGGAGGAACCGCTAATGCCAAGAGCGTGCTGAGCGTACTTGGCGCCTGCGTGAAATGCGGGGATGAGATAGAGATTATCTGTGAGGGAAAAGATGAACAGACAGCACTGGAAGGTATGGTAAATGCCGTAGAAAGCGGTCTGGGAGAATAAGTGTTAAAGGTTTATAACAAGTACACTACAAGTACACTCTGGTGTACTTGAATAGTTATTGAGGGAGGAATTAATTGTGAAAAAAAGGTTGGTTGCAGTAACTCTCGGCGTTATTTTGAGTTTGTCAACTGTAGGCGAAGCCGGTGCATCGGTATTCAGCTCTCCTGAGGACACAGCGGCATCCCAGGATGAGATCGCAGGATCTGAAGCAGCGGAATCAGAGACAGACAGTGCAGAAACAGCAGACACATCGGAAGTACAGCCAGAGGATTCTGGTGCAGAGGATCTGTTTTCGGCAGGAGAGTATGCAGGTACTTCAGATGCAGAACCACAGGACAGCAGTTCTGCTTTTTCATCAGGAGAAGATGAGACACAGCCAGCAGCTGTATCACAGATAACAGATGCAGTACCGGCAGAGCAGCAGGATGATTCTGATGCTGTGTCAGTGAAGGCAGAGGACTGGATCAGAGAGGATGATCACTTTAAGCTCCGCAAGCCAGTGAAGAAAGACAGTGCTGACACTTCAGATGCAGCACCGGCAGACACAGTACAGACAGAAGATCAGACCGGTGAGGTGGTTCTCACAGATTCTGATACAGATGAAACCGACAATGCAGACAGTACAGATCCGACACAAGCAGATGCAGCAGATACGGAGATTCTGACCGCAGAAGATCCGGATTATGAAGATGCAGCAGATACAACAGAGGATCCGGTTCTGGATGTATCCGATGACAGTGCAGACGGGGATGCCAATGCCAGCACAGATCCGGCAGATAATACAGACAGCTTTTATACAGCAGCAGACGGACTGGTGAAGATCAGTACGGAATATAAAGAACAGGTACATACAGGCTGGTATCTTTTCGATGAGAACGGATACATGGTTACAGGACAGGCACAAGTAAATCCGGAACAGGGCACAGATATTGCTGCTACACAGACAGCAGATGCCAGCGATGGAGATGCCAGCATAGCTGCAGATACAGAAGAAACAGTTCAGTCCTGCTTCACATCAGCAGAGGATGCGGTAGTATATACAGGCTGCGAGAATGAAGCGGTTACGCCGTATACATCTACTGTAGGACAGCAGATCCGTAATAAATGGAAATGGACGGGAACTGCATGGCAGTATTACAATGCAGCAGGTACCCTTGAGACAGTAACACAGCTGGAGGCAGCACAGAAAGCCAACGGTACTTATACAGGATACTTTAAAATCGAGAATGAATATTACAGCCTGAAAGCAGACGGAACACCACGAACAGGAAATGTCACACTTACAGTAAACGGAGTGTCCAATCTCTATTATTTCGAGAAGGACAGCACCATCCCGGGAAGAATGTTCCACGAAGGCTGGAGAGTAACAGGACTTAATACTTCCAGGGAGAGATGGCTCTACTACAGCCAGGGGAAAAACCCGGCAGATATCGGTAAATACTATCAGCGTGGTGTCATTGCTACCAGACTGGATGAGAATATAAAAGGTGCTTATACATATCTGATCAGCAGCAAGGGATACCTTCTGAAAAGTACCATAAAGAAAGCTGAGAACGGCGCTTTCTATGGAACTGATAAATATGGAAGAATTTATACAAATAAGATGGTTTTGTATAAAGGATACAGATATTATTTCGGAAAAAACGGCAAACGTGCTACATGGAAGAACAGATGGGCGAAGGTCAACAACCATTATTATTACTTCGGCGGCGTTCCGGGAAGAGTTCAGGAGAAACATGGCTGGCAGAAACTTACCAATACCAAGAATCAGTTCCTGGGCTGGATCTATTTAGATCAGAACGGAAACAATTACACTAATAAGTGGACCAGCAACGGATATTATTTCAAAGCCAACGGAAAACTTGCCAGCGGTCTGACACAGATCGGAACAAAGATGTATCTCTTTGAATCATCTACGGCAGCAGCCCATAAAGGAAAAGTGTACAAGAATACAATGATCCGTTACAAGAAAAAGCTGTATCTGGCAAGTGCTACAGGTGCTCTGTATAAGGGTGGATGGAGACAGTATAATAACGGCTGGTACTATCTGAGAAATTATACACCGCTGACAAACCAGTTCAGGAAGAAAAACGGTGTAAACGGTTATCTGAATTCCAGTGGTAAATACACCACAGGATGGGTGCTTGTAAGTGATGCCAAGAACCTTATGAGATACATTGACCCAACCGGAAACGGATATGCAAAAAATACAAGCAAATGGATCAATGGAGTTCTGTATTACTTTGACAGCAACGGATACAGAATCACAGATGTTTCCGCGAAATATCCGAACGGTCCATATTATCTGGAAGTACAGAGAAAGAATGGTGTCATGACTGTTTATACAGACAGTACCAAGAGAATTCCTATCAAGACCATCAGAGTATCCGTAGGTGTGCCAAGTACTCCTACACCGCCGGGTGAATACACACTCAGAAGCAGCGCAAGATGGCAGCTCCTGATGGGACCATCCTGGGGTCAGTATGGAACCCATGTAGAGAGAGCAGGAAAGGGAGGAATTTATGTTCACTCTATTGCATGTGCACAGGCAAATTCCTTCAACCTTCCGGCAGTAGAATATAATAAACTTGGCCAGCCGGCTTCACACGGATGTATCCGTGCCTGCGTGGCAGATGCCAAATGGGTATATTATCACTGCAATGGTTCCAGAATCAATATCATCGATGGTGTGGTCACATATCACGATGCATATAAAGGACCTCTGGGTAAGAATCCTCTTACACCATTAAGAGGCGCCAAGAACTTCGATCCTACAGACCCGGAAGTATAAAAATAAATAACAACCATTACAAAAGAGGCATTTCGGAAATAAAAGTCCGAAGTGCCTTTTTGCGCTCAGCGGAACAGCGATATGTGAACAGAAACGGAAGGAAGAAATGCCCGGATTAAAAGGTTCGGGTTGCATAAGCAATTGCCAGCATGTATAATACTTTTAACAAAATCGTAAAAATTCGCAAAAAAAGAAATCATGTTAACGATTACATGCTCTAAGAAAGGACAGGAAGATGAAGAAAAAGTTTCAGGGGTGGAGAAAGAAAGTCGCAGTTGGTCTTCTGGCTGCAGCTCTGTGCGGATCTCTGTCTGCACAGACGGCAATGGCAACCATGCATTATGACAGAAGACAGACAGTTGCGCAGGAACAGTTCGAATCGTCAGCAGATACTTACAGTGCATCTGCGTCAGCTGCAAGCAAAAAGGCCTGGCAGAAGATCAACGGCAAATGCTACAATGGAAGCGGAAAAGTCATTCCAGGGGCCATCACCAGAGGAATCGATGTGTCCGAATGGCAGGAAACCATCAACTGGGCGAAAGTAAAAAAATCTGATGTGGATTTTGCATTCGTGCGCATTGCTCACGGGATCAAATATCAGGATAAGAATTTCGACTACAATATGAAACAGGCAGAGCTGGCAGGAGTTCCTGTAGGAACTTACGTATACAGTACAGCTACAAATACAGCCGGAGCATTAAAAGAAGCACAGCTTGCCATAAAGAAGATGAAGGGTTATAAAGTATCCTATCCGGTAGCCTATGATCTGGAAGATGCGAAACTGGAGAAACTCTCCCCAAGGACGATATCAAGAATGGCACTGGCGTTCTGTAATGAGATACGTCAGGCGGGATATTATCCGATCATTTACTGTAATACATACTGGTATGATTATCATATAGACTGGAGCATTCTTTCCGGTCTGGATGTGTGGATCGCCAGATATGGAGATACGATCCAGGCACCGGATTCTTCGAAATATTCCTATACAGTCTGGCAGTCCACTTCAGGAGAAGCTGACAGCGGCCTGAATCCTACCAGAAAACTGATCTCAGGAATTCCTGTATGGAATGACGTGGATATGGATTTCGGCTTCGTGGATTATACGAAGGTAATAACCCCAAGGTGGCAGCCACTGGCATCTTACAGTCCTGCAGTAACTGCTGACACAGGGAAATATGGACATCTTCCCATTGGCGTGAAGAACGGCCTGAAAGAAGAAAACGGAGATACCTTCTATTATGTAAACGGTAAAAAGGCTACAGGCTGGACAGAACTGAACAATAAAAAATATTACTTTGCGCCTGAGACAGGTGCTCTTTATAAAGATCGTCTGTTTAAAGTAAACAATCAGCTCTATTATGCAGATAAAAATGGAGTGATAGCTACAGGAAAATGGGTGGAATATAAAGGGAAAACCTATTATTTTAAGGCAAGTGGAGCTGCCTTTAAAGGTATGAAGCGTGTAAACGGCAAATATTACTGGTTCCATACCTCATCTGGCTATATGTTTAAAAACAGAAAAGTGATCAGAAGCACAGGCGATATTTATTATTTCGGCAGCAATGGAGTACGGTATGAAAACTGTATGAAAAAAATAACCGAAAACGGCACAGTTCATACGTACTATTTTCACAAAGATGGAAAAGTACATAAAGGCTGGTTGACATACAAGGGTAAAAAGTATTATTTTTATAAGGGCAAAACAGAGAAGTCAGGACGAAGAGCAGAGAATGTAAGGCTGACAAGTTCCAACGGCATCATTTCGGTGTTTGATAAGTCCGGCGTTTGCATCGATCAGTATAAGAAGGAGTGAGCCGAAAATAAGCAGGATCCTGATGAGGGACTGCATTTGGGCCGCATATTCTTAAAAGAAGGGAAAAGTTATGAAAAAAATATGTAGTTTAGTTTTAGCAGCAACTGTAGCAATTTCAAGTATCGGATCAGGAGTAACTGCCATGGCTGCGACAACAACAGCAACAACATCCAAGTATGTGGTAGTACTGGATCCAGGCCATGGAGGAAACGAAAGCGGAGCCGGCGCTGTACATAATGGCAAAGTTTATAAAGAAGAAGAGATCAACTGGAAAATTGCAAACTATACCATGCAGGCACTGAGCCAGGCATCAGATATCGAAGTTCATCTGACCAAGACCAAGAAGCAGACCGTAAGCCTGATGAAACGGGTTACGACAGCCAAAAATTATGGAGCAGACCTTCTGGTAAGCCAGCATATTAATGACTCCGACAGCAGTTATTCAAGAGGCGCGTGTGTTCTGGTCTCATCAGGAACCTACAGACCATCACTGGCTGCCAAAGAAAAGAAATTCGCCAGCTATGTACTGCAGGAACTTGGAAAACTGGGAATTTCCAAAAGTGGTACAGGTCTGTTATATCGTACAAGTGAAAACGGAAGCACTTATCCCAACGGAAAGATCCGTGATTATTATGGTATTGTAGCCCAGAGTGTGGAGCAGAATATTCCAGGTGTCATCATAGAGCATGCATTTATCAGCAGCCCTTATGACGCAGTTAATTTCCTCAGCACCAATGCGAAACTGAAGAAGATCGGTGAGGCAGATGCCAGAGCCATCATCCGTTACTGTAAGCAGCTTCCGGCGAAGAAACCAACACCTGCACCGACTGTGGCTCCGGATGCATTCACAGGATGGAAAGAGAAGAATGGATATTTCTATTATTATATTAATTCCAAGAGACAGAGAAACCAGATCCTGAATCTGAATGACGGAATCTATTATGTAAATCAGGAAGGCCAGCGCCAGTATGGATGGCACACGGTAAATGGAAAAAAATATTACTTCCAGAAAGACGGCAAGGCACAGCTGGGATGGATGGAAAAGAATGGAAGTTATTATTACTTTGACCAGACGACAGGAACTATGTATAAAGATATCATGATGGTTTCCGCTGACGGAAAGCTGTACATTTTCGGTAAAAATGGAAAGAGATGCAGCAGATGGACAGAATATCAGGGAAAGAAATATTTCATTAATAAATCCGGCTATGCACAGACAGGCTGGCTGAAAGTAAGTGGAAAGTGGTATTACTTCCATAAGAAAAATGCATATATGTACAAAAACCGCACAGCAGTTACTTCCACAGGAAAGAAATATATCTTTAACTCCAAAGGTGTATGTACAAACAGAAAATAATATAATCACACAGAAATTGTAAATAGTAATCAAAAGGTCCTGAGATATATCCAGGACCTTTTGTAGATAAAGCGTACAAAGAGACAGATTAAAGAGGTAAGTATGGATAAAAAAATAGTCATCATCGGAGCCAACGATTTCCAGAAACCGTTGATCCAAAAAGCCGGTGAAATGGGATATGAGACACATGTGTTTGCATGGAGAGACGGAGCGACAGGAGCCAGGTATGCGGATCATTTTTATGATATAAGTATTACAGAACATAAGAAGATTCTGAAGGAATGTGAGAGAATAAAGCCCCAGGCTGTGGCAACCATAGGATCAGATCTGGCAAATATTACCGTGCAGTATCTGGCAGAGAAACTGGGGCTTCCGGGAAACAGCAGGGAATGTATCTGTTGTTCCACCAATAAATATGCCATGCGTCAGGCCATGAAAGCAGCTGGTGTTTCTGTGCCTTATTTCCAGGTAACAGATGGGAAAGAGACGGAGAAGATCACCGTGCCCTCATATCCTGTGATTGTGAAACCAACAGACAGATCCGGAAGCCGTGCCATTACCAGAGTGGCGAGACATGAAGATCTGCAGGAAGCGGTCAGGAATGCCATAGACCAGTCTTTTGAGAAAAAGGCGATCATTGAGGAATATCTGTCAGGGCAGGAATACAGTATGGAAGCCATCAGTTATGAAGGAACCCATACCTGTCTGGCTGTCACGAAGAAATTCACCACAGGGGATCCCCATTATATTGAGATCGGACATCTACAGCCGGCACCTCTGGAACCGGAATTAAAAGAGAAGATCATAAAAGAAATCTTTTGTGCCCTGGATGCACTGAAGATCCGAAACGGCGCGTCCCACAGTGAGTTCCGGGTAGATGAGAAGGGAAAGGTACACATCATAGAAATCGGTTCCCGTATGGGCGGAGACTGCATCGGTTCCCATCTGGTACCTCTTTCCACAGGACAGGATTTCGTGAAAATGGTAGTGCAGACTGCAGCAGGAGAGAAGCCGGAACTGAACTGCAGGCCTTTGCAGAAATGTTCTGCCATACGCTTTATTATGGATCAGAAGGATCTGGAAACATTGAAACACATAGAAGAAAAATACCCTCAGAATGTGGTGGAAAAGGTGTTGGAAGGCCAGCCGGGAACCCATCCGGTAACAGACAGTTCCAGCCGTTTCGGTTTTTATATTTTTCAGACAGATACTATGGAAGAAACAGAACAGATGCAGCTCTGGAAGTAAAGGTTGACAGCCAATACTAATAAGAGATAAGATAAAAGTAATGTCCTGCTGCAGATGGCAGCAGATTTAACCGAATCAAACAAGCAGCGAATGCGGATCATGAACATCCGCCTGACGAGGAGCAGTTTATGAAGAAACTGATGATTCTGGGAGCCAGCTATTCACAGCTCCCTCTGATAAATAAAGCCAGAGAAATGGGGATTTATACCATTGCAGCCAGTACGCCCGGGGACTGGCCGGGATTTGACGCAGCTGATGAGAGCGCTTTTGTGGATATTTCCGACCCGAAAGCGATCCTTGCACAAGCCCGCAGACAGCAGATCCACGGAATTGCCACCTGTTGTCTGGACACAGGGGTTCCTGCCATTGGAACAGTGTGTGAGAAAATGGGGCTTCGGGGCCCGTCAGAAAAAGCAGCTCGAACTGCGTCCAATAAATATAAGATGAAGGAAGCATTCAGGGAAGCCGGGGTGCAGACAGCCAGACATATCTGTATCCATAACAGGGAAGAACTGGTTCATGCACTGGATGAGCTGAATTTCCCGGTGGTGGTCAAGGCTGTGGACCTGATGGGAAGCAGGGGGATTTTCCGCTGCAATACCAGACAGGAAGCTCTGGATAATTATGAGAAGACCATGGAAGCTACCAGACAGGAGTATTGCCTGATAGAGGAATTTATAGAAGGAACACTTTTCGGCGCAGAAGCTATGATGAAGGACGGAAAGCTGGTTTACTGCATGATCGATAATACGGAGAGCTTTATCAGTGCAGTGCCGACTCCGGTAGGCCATTCCATTCCATTCGAAGGTGGACAGACACTGGAGCTTCAGGCACAGGAACAGGTTCAGGCAGCCATTGAGGCAGTAGGGCTGGATAATTGTCCTGTAAACTGTGATCTGATCCATAAAGAGGGAAAGGTCTATGTAATTGAGATCACAGGCCGCGCAGGTGCTACCTGCCTTCCGGAACAGATAGGACTTTACTACGGGATTAATTATTATGAAGCAATCATCCGCCTGGCTATGGATATGGAAGTGGAGAGCCTGTTTGCACAACCGCCCTGCACAGCCAGTATTTCCCATACACTGATGTCAGACAGGGACGGAACAGTAAAGGCAATAAACAACTGCAATGAGCAGACAGAGGATATCGTAGACCTGTCCTTTAATATCGAACCCGGGGAAATGATTCATGCCTACAGAAACGGCAGGGACAGACTGGGCCAGGTGATCGTCAAAGGCAGCAGTCTGCCCGTATGCCGGGCAAGGCTTGCAGAAGTTTTGGCGAAAATAGAGATTGAATTTGAAGAGTAATTATGGGAAAATGAATTATTATGAAAAAATATGCTGAGAAAAAGAATGCAGGGCTTTTTATAGTACTGCATATCAGTCTGCTGTTCAGCTCCCTGAGCGGTGTGTGCTCGAAGATGGCAGCAGCCCAGACTGACCTGAAAGGCTTTGGTATGTGGTATTTCGCAGTACTTCTGATCATGGCAGTTTATGCAGTGATCTGGCAGCAGATCCTGAAGAAACTTCCGCTGACAGTTGCCTATGCGAACAAGCCGGTGAGCCTGATATGGGGAATGGTTTGGGGAACACTGATCTTTAAAGAAACAATAACCTGGAATATGATCCTGGGTGCAGTGATCATTTTCGCAGGAATCTATCTGGTGGTGACTGCTGATGAATAGTTTACAGATTTCCATATGCATCCTGATCCTGTCCGTATTTATCGCGTCTGTATCCCAGATCCTGCTGAAAATATCTGCAAATAAGACTTATTCCTCCAGGATCAGGGAATATCTGAATGTTTACGTAATCTTCGGATACGGACTTTTATTTCTCTCTACACTGCTTACCATGATCGCACTGAAAAGAGTGCCTTTGTCCTGGTCACCTGTAGTGGAATCCAGCAGCTACATTTTTGTATCTGTAATGGGATATCTGGTGCTGAAAGAGAGATTTACGAAAAAGAAAATGACGGGACTGCTGGTGATCCTTATCGGGATTCTGGTATTTTCCCTTTAAGAGATCGTTACAGAGAAGAGGAAAAAAGATGCTATTATCCATAGTGATCCCATGCTACAGATCTGCCCATACTATCAGTAAGGTGGTAGAGATGAGCATGGAAGTGATCGATAAAATAGAAGGGCTGGACTGTGAATTCGTGCTGGTCAATGACTGCTCCCCGGATAACACTTATGAGGCTATCCAGGCACTGGCAGAGAAATATCCCAATGTGAAGGGAATCGACCTGGCGAAGAATTTCGGACAGCACAATGCTATCATGGCGGGAATGCATCAGGCCCAGGGAGATTATATCATGGGAATGGACGATGACATGCAGACCCACCCGTCCCAGATCCCTGCCTTTATTGAGAAAATGAACGAAGGCTATGATGTGGTTTTCGGTATCTATAAGAAGAGAAAATTTGGTTTTCTGAAAAATCTCACAAGCAAGATCGCATCCTTTATCGTGTGGCATATGGTGGAGCGTCCCAAGGGACTGGAAGCCAGCAATTTTTGGTGCTGCAGGAAGTATGTGAGGGATGAGATCGTACAGTATACAGGATATAATCTGTATCTGCAGATTTTGTTTTATCGGACTACACGACATATCGCGAATATTGAGATCGAGCATTTCTCCAGGGAAGAGGGAAGCTCCAATTATAATTTCAAAAAAGCATTCCGGCTGTTTATGTCCTTTATGAATTATACAGTGATCCCTCTTCGGATCGCGGAGGTGATGGGCACACTGTTTTCCATTGCAGGATTTATCGGCGCCATTGCAGTCTTTATACAGAAAATGATCCGGCCGGATATGGCTGTGGGATGGAGTTCCCTGATGTGTGCCATGCTCCTGTTCTTCGGAATTACTTTCCTGATGCTGGGAGTGCTGGGGGAATATGTGGGCAAGCTGATCCTGAACCAGAATAAGACTCCGCAGTTCGTGATCAGGGAAACTGTAAACATAGATAAGAAAGCAAAGGAACAAAAAGAGAATGATTGATTTTAACAGACCTGCGTTCGTAGGTTCAGAACTGGAGTATATTCAGGATGCCATTCACAGAGGAATGCTCTGTGGGGATGGCATTTATACAAAGAAGTGCTCACAGTGGATGGAGAAGGAATTTGACGTCAGCCGGGTTATGCTGACCACATCCTGCACCCATGCGCTGGAGATGGCAGCCTTTCTCTGTGATATTCAGCCGGGTGACGAGGTGATCATGCCCTCCTATACCTTTGTGTCTACTGCAGACGCTTTTGTACTGAGGGGAGCGAAGATCGTATTCGTGGATATCCGCCCGGATACCATGAATCTGGATGAGAAGCTGATCGAACAGGCCATCACGCCGAAGACGAAGGTGATCGTGCCTGTCCACTATGCAGGAGTGGCCTGTGAGATGGATACGATCATGGATATTGCACACAGACACGGCCTGAAAGTTGTGGAAGATGCAGCCCAGGGCGTGGATGCCTGTTATAAAGGCAAAGCACTGGGAACCATCGGAGATTTCGGATGCTACAGCTTCCATGAGACCAAAAATTTCACCATGGGAGAAGGGGGTGCCCTTCTTTTCCAGAAGGAAGAATATCTGGAGAAGGCCGAGATCCTGAGAGAAAAGGGAACAGACAGAAGTAAATTTTTCCGGGGCCAGGTGGACAAATACCGCTGGATGGATTACGGTTCTTCTTATCTTCCCAGCGAGCTGAATGCGGCATATTTGTATGCACAGCTTGAGGCGAAGGATAAGATTCAGAAGAAGCGTATGGAGATTTATGAGTATTATCATCGCAACCTGGCAGATCTGGCAGCAGAGGGCAAGGTAGAACAGCCTTATGTCCCACAGGAGTGTGAACATAATGCGCATATGTATTATCTTAAGGTAAAAGATATGAAAGTCCGTACCAGACTTCTGGCATACCTGCGGGAAAACGGAATCTGCAGTGTGTTCCATTATGTACCTCTTCATTCTGCGCCTGCAGGACAGAAGTTCGGCAGATTTGCAGGGGAAGATGTATACACTACGAAAGAGAGCGAGCGCCTTCTGCGACTTCCTATGTTCTATAACCTGGACATGGAAGATGTAAAAAGGATCGTAGATGTGATTCATAAATTTCAGGAATTCTGATTGATCCTGATGAAAGCAACTTATAATCAGCTCATAATTGAAACAGGAAACTTCCGGACTGCAGTGATCTGCACAGCTTCCGGTAAAAATATATCAAAAGAAAAGAGGAAACGAAAATGGGAAAAATAAAAGTTACAGAATGTGGCGGAATTAAAGGATTAAAAGTAGTAGAGCCAACAGTCTTCGGAGATGCAAGAGGCTACTTTATGGAAACTTATAACTACAATGATTTCAAAGAAGCAGGAATTGATGTGGAATTCGTACAGGATAATCAGTCCAGCTCCCATAAAGGGGTTCTCCGTGGACTTCATTTCCAGATCAATTATCCGCAGGACAAACTGGTACGTGTAGTAAACGGTGAGGTATTTGACGTTGCAGTGGACCTTCGTGAAGGATCTGAGACTTACGGCAAATGGTTCGGAGTTGTTCTCTCCGCAGAGAACAAGAAACAGTTCTTTATTCCTAAGGGATTCGCACATGGATTCCTGGTACTTTCCGAACATGCGGAATTCGTTTACAAATGCTCTGATTTCTATCACCCGAACGATGAGGGCGGACTGATCTGGAATGACCCGGATATCGGAGTAGAATGGCCGATCCCGGAGGGAATGGAATTAAGCTTCTCAGATAAAGATACCAAATGGGGAAGCTTCAAGGATTACCGCAAATAGGAGAACGAGAGATTGAAGACGATTTTTTCTTTACCCATGGACATTTACAAAAACAGACGGCTTGTGGCGAAGCTGGCGAAAAATGACTTCAAAACAAGATATGCAGGTTCGTATCTGGGAATCGTATGGGCATTTATCCAGCCTGTTATCACCATTCTGGTATACTGGTTTGTTTTCTCAGTAGGATTCCGTTCAGGAACCGGTGATCTGGGAGTGCCTTTTGTCCTGTATCTGGTGGCAGGTATTGTACCCTGGTTCTTTTTCCAGGATGCCCTGATCGGCGGAACCAATTCCATGCTGGAATATAATTATCTGGTAAAAAAGGTAGTATTCAACATCAGCGTGCTTCCGGTGGTCAAGATCATCTCTGCCATGTTTGTACATGTATTTTTCGTGCTGTTTACCATTATTCTGTATGCAGCGTATGGAAGAATGCCTGATATTTACTATCTGCAGCTGATCTATTACACAGGATGCGTGTTTATTCTGGTGCTGGGCTTATCCTACGCCACCAGTGCCATTGTAATCTTTTTCAGGGACCTGACACAGATCATCAATATTATACTTCAGGTAGGAGTGTGGCTTACACCGATCATGTGGATTGTGGAAACTTCTCCTCTTCAGGGACATCCGGTGATCATGAAGATCCTGAAACTGAATCCGATGTACTATATTGTTTCCGGATACAGAGATACGTTTCTTATGAAAACCTGGTTCTTCCAGCATGCGGGATGGACTGCTTATTTCTGGGTATTCACCATCCTGTGCTTCCTGTTTGGCAGCTGGGTATTTAAACGTCTGCGCATCCATTTTGCGGATGTATTATAATACGGGTTACGTGTGAACGATAACTGATGAGGAACCACCTGGCTCCTGATATTATAGAAATGTAGTGGAAAGGAAAGAACGTGGAAAACAAGAAAGTAATTCAGGTGAAAAATCTCACCAAAATGTATAAATTATATGATAAGCCTTCAGATCGTCTCAAAGAAGCTCTGGGGCTTACCAGAAAGAAACTTTATAAAGAGCATTATGCACTGCGTGATGTAAACTTCGATATTCAGGAAGGGGAATGCGTGGGTATTATCGGAACCAATGGTTCCGGTAAATCCACGATCCTGAAGATCATCACCGGTGTTCTGACTCCTACCCAGGGAGAAGTGAAGGTAGACGGACGTATCTCTGCCCTGCTGGAGCTGGGAGCCGGATTTAATATGGAATATTCCGGCCTGGAGAATGTATACCTGAACGGTACCATGATCGGATTTTCCAAAGAGGAGATCGATGCCAGACTGGACGATATCCTGGAATTCGCAGACATTGGAGATTTTATCCACCAGCCTGTTAAGACATATTCCAGCGGTATGTTCGTGCGTCTGGCTTTTGCTGTCGCTATCAATATTGATCCGGAGATCCTGGTGGTAGATGAGGCACTGTCTGTAGGAGACGTATTCTTCCAGGCCAAGTGCTACCATAAATTCGAAGAATTTAAGAAGCAGGGAAAGACCATCCTGTTCGTAAGCCATGATCTCAGCAGTGTATCCAAGTACTGCGACAGAGTTATCCTGCTGAACAAAGGTGTGAAGCTGGATGAAGGTTCTCCGAAACAGATGGTAGACCTGTACAAACAGCTTCTGGTAGGACAGGACCCTGTGAAACAGCAGGAGGCAGATAAAGAGAAAAAGGCAGCAGTACAGTCCGAAGGCACAGGCAATTTCCAGGCCAACCCCAACATGCTGGAGTATGGAAACCGCATGGCTGAGATCATTCATTTCGAAGTCCTTGATGACAGGGGAATGCTTTCCAATACCATCGAAAAAGGAACGGAGTTTAAGATCCGCATGAAGGTTCATTTCAATGAGGATATCCAGGAGCCGATCATGGCGTATACCTTTAAGAATATTAAAGGAACGGAGATCACAGGAACCAACACCATGTTTGAGAAGGCACAGGTTGCCAGATCAGGTGCCGGTGATGAATGTACAGTCACTTTCACTCAGAACATGGACCTCCAGGGAGGGGAATATCTGCTGTCCTTTGGCTGTACCGGTTACAAGGACGGGGATTTCACTGTGTTCCACAGACTTTATGATGCCTGCAATATTACAGTAGTATCCAGTAAGAATACAGTAGGCTTTTATGATATGAATTCCAGAATAGAAATTCAGTGTGAGGAATAAATATGGGAGAAAAAATAGGAAAAGTATTCCTGGATGATACCTTATATCCGGGACAGGATTTATACAGCGACGGTGTCATCGAGGATGAGCTGCTGGAGATCGCCAGGGATTATCACCCGGAGGAATTTAACCGCGTGATCCGGGAGAGGGAAAGCTGGCCCATTCTCTATCATTTTTCCCATATCAGGGAAAACATCTTAAGCTGGCTTCCTTTTACAGGGGAAGAAAAGGTGCTGGAGATCGGTTCCGGCTGTGGCGCTGTTACAGGTGCACTCTGCAGGAAGGCGAAAGAAGTGACCTGTATTGAACTTTCCATGAAACGAAGCAGGATCAACGCCTACAGGCACAGAGATCAGGATAACCTGAAGATCCTTGTGGGAAATTTCCAGGAGATCGAAAAAAACCTTACTGAGAAATATGATTATATTACACTGATCGGTGTATTTGAATACGGGGAGGCCTATATTCAGAGCCAGGATCCGTATGTGGATTTCCTGAAGATCATTTCCAGACATCTGAAACCCGATGGAAAGATCGTGCTTGCCATTGAGAACCGCCTGGGACTGAAATACTGGGCAGGATGTACGGAAGATCATTTCGGAACCTTATTCGAAGGGCTGGAAGGATATCCCAGAACCAGCGGTGTAAAGACTTTTACACAGAAGGAATTCAGGGGAATCTTACAGAAAGCAGGGGATTTAAAAGCTGCCTGGTATTATCCATTCCCGGATTACAAGTTCCCAATGACTATCTATTCCGATGAGCATCTGCCTGCCAGAGGTGAGCTGAACCGTACGGAATACAATTTCGACAGATTCCGTCTGCAGCTGTTTCAGGAGTCACCGGTATATGACACTTTGCTGGAAAATGATCTCTATCCGCAGTTCGCCAATTCTTTCTTACTTCTGATCGGGAAAGAACAGCCGGAACTGAAGACTGTTTATGCGAAATTCTCCAATGAGAGAGATCGCAGATTTGCCATCTGCACAGAGATCACCAGGGATGAACAGGGCAGTCTGGGAGTAAAGAAACTTCCGGAAACAAAGGAAGCCACAGAACATATCCGCAGACTTTCCAGAATTTGTACAGAGCTGAAGAAATTATATCAGAGTGCGGGAATCCAGGTAAATGAATGCAGAGACAACAGCAATACGGATGACAGTAAATGTGCGTCAGAGCTTGAATTCCTTAATGGGATCACCCTGGAAGATAAACTGGATACTCTTCTGAAAGAAGGCAGAACCGATGCAGTGGAGAAATTACTGTTTACCTATATTGAGAAAGTAAAACAGATCCATGAGAAAGAAAGTTTCCAGAAAACACCGGAATTTATCCAGGTATTCGGAGATGTGGATCTGAAAGAAGGACTGAAATGCGCCCCTGTTTCCAATATTGATTTCCTTCCTGCCAATATTATTCTGGAGGAAGAGAAGACCACAGTAATCGATTATGAGTGGACGTTCTTTTTCCCGATACCTTCCCAGTTTCTGGTTTACCGTCTCATCCACTATTATCTGGAGAGCGACGGTAAACGTGAGAGCCTGAAAGGCCTGGATTTCTATGGAAAAGCAGGGCTCACAGAGAAAGACTGCAGGGTATACGGGGAAATGGAAAAGAATTTCCAGCGCTATATACTGGGAAGCCACACAGCCATGCTCAGCCTCTATGACAGAATTTCCCCGGGCAAAACAGACGCAGTGCAGTTTTATGAGGAAAAGAAGCTGGAAGCATTACAGAATCTGCAGATATTTTGGGATGCAGGAAAGGATTTCTGTGAGGCGGATTCCGGGAAATATCCTGTGAGAAACCACAGGGTACAGGTGGAATTAAAGCTTCCTGCCAATACTGCGAAACTTCGTCTGGATCCCGGTGAACTGCGAAGCGGTGTGAAGATCCATAAACTTCTCTGGGATAATAAAGTTCCGGCAGCATTTGCTACAGAAGGGTTCCGCCTGGAGGAAGACACACTTTACTTCGGCGGGGAAGATCCCCAGATCATTATCACAGAGATTCCGGAAGGGACCTCTTCCCTGATGATCGATCTGGAATTCCTGGATGAGAAGAAAACAGGACAGAAATTCTGGAATGCCTACCGCGAGCAGGAGAGACAAAAAGGGCAGCTGATGGAAGAACTGAAGAGAAAAGAGAAGCTGGTCCGTACCGTAGAAAGCAGCAAAATGTGGAAAGCCTACAGACATGTAAAGAAGATCTGAGAGATATAAATGTAAAAGGTACGAACGTACAGGAGTATAAGAAGGGTGTAACTATGGCGAAAATACTTTGGAGTGTGGATGAAAAGAAATATAACGATAAAAATGCACATACTCTGATCCTTACAGGCTGGGCTGCAAGCACAGAGAAGAAACCATGCAGCTTTATCCTGCAGGGGAATGGAAATGTAAATGAAAATATTTCCATTCCTGAGCCTTTCCGTTTCGACAGAGCAGACGTGGCCGGAAATTTCCCGGAACTTGCAGGGATCACAGATGCAGGCTTCACTGTGGAGATCCCCCAGGCGCTGGATCTGGCAGGAGAATACGGGAATCTGGAGGTTTTTGTAACAGACGGAGAAGAACAGGAGAAGATCTGGGGGGCATCTGCGGAAGAAATAAGAAATTTCTGTGCAGACTGCCTGATGGAATACCGGATCGACCGGGAACAGATCCTGGGCAAATCTACACTGATGGTGGATGGCTGGGTGCTGGATCAGAGAGGTACAGATGAGGTACTGGTAGAGGATAAGAATGGTATCCCTGTGAAATGTACCATTACCAGAGGCCGCAGGCCGGACGTGGAAGAAGAACGTAAGATCCAGGCAGAAGGAAACGGTGAGATCGGTTTTTCCATTTCCGTGGATCTGCAGGAAACAGGGAACCGTGACCTGTACATCCGTTTCCAGGGACCGGAGACACAGAAGACGTATGTGGTGGATGTCCGCAGGCTGAAAGCTGAGAAATCTGTGTTCCGCCAGAGAATGAATCTGCTGGCCTGGGAGAATAAAGATAAGAATCTGGAATATATCAGGGAAAAAGGCCTGGGAGAGTTTGTCCGTTATGTGGGAACCTATCAGCCGGAAGGTGTTTCCCAGGACTATGAAGAATGGCTGAAGGATCATGCAGCAGGAAAGAAAGAACTGAAAAGGCAGAAAGCGGCAGTATTTTCAAGCAGTCCTCTCATCAGTATCGTGATCCCTCTGTATAACACGCCGCTGGAATATCTGAAAGAAGTGATCGATTCTGTGATCGCCCAGACTTACAGTAACTGGCAGCTCTGTCTGGCAGACGGCAGTGAGGGCGATGAGATCAGGGAACTCCTCAGAAAGAAATATAAAAAGGAAATCCGAATTTCTTATAAAAAACTCACGGAAAACAAAGGGATTTCAGAGAATACCAATGCAGCCATCAAGCAGGCGATGGGGGATTATATCATGCTCTGCGACCACGATGATGTGGTGGCACCGGATGCTTTGTTTCATATTGTGAAGGCCATCACCGAGCAGAAAGCAGATGTGATCTACACAGATGAAGATAAAGTCAGCATGGACGGAAAGCATTATTTCGAACCTAATTTCAAACCGGATTTCAATCTGTTCAGATTAAGGGAGAACAATTACATCTGCCATATCTTCGTAGTGAAAAGGGAAATCCTGGAGCAGACAGGAACCTTCCGCTCAGAGTATGACGGAGCCCAGGACTTTGACCTGATCCTGCGCTGCTGTGAGAAGGCAGAATGCATCGTTCATGTGCCGAGAGTTCTTTATCACTGGAGAAGCCATATGAATTCCACAGCTGCCAACCCGGAGAGCAAGCGCTATGCATTTGAGGCAGGTAAAAGAGCAGTGGAAGCCCATTATGAAAGAATGGGAATCCCAGCTGAAGTGGAACTGACAGACCGTCCCGGATGGTACAGAAGTCACGTGAAGATAGAGGGAGAGCCTATGATCTCCATCATTATTCCCAATAAAGACCATATGGAAGACCTGGAACTGTGTGTTTCTTCCATCGAAGAAAGATCCACCTGGAAGAATTATGAAATCCTGGTTGTGGAGAATAACAGCGAAAAGAAAGAAACATTTGGATATTACGAGGAACTTCAGAATCGTTATGACAACGTAAGAGTCCTTACCTGGAAAAAAGAATTCAACTATTCTTCCATCAATAATTTCGCAGTAAAAGAGGCAAGAGGCCAATACCTTCTGTTTCTGAACAATGACGTGGAGGTCATCACCCACTCCTGGATGGAGGAAATGCTTCAGATCTGTCAGCAGGAAGGTGTAGGAGCTGTAGGAGCCAAGCTTTATTATCCGGATGACACCATCCAGCATGCAGGTGTGGTCATGGGCCTTGGCGGGATCGCAGGGCATATCATGTGCAAGGCACCGCGGGAAGAGATCGGTTATATGGGGCGTATGGTATGCGTCCAGGAGATCAGTGCAGTCACTGCGGCATGCATGATGGTAAAGACTTCTGTATTTAAGAAAGCAGGGGGCTTTGATGAAGAGCTGAGAGTAGCGTTCAATGATATCGACCTCTGCATGCAGATCAGGCATATAGGAGAGAAGATCGTCTTTACGCCATATGCAGAACTGTATCATTATGAGTCCAAATCCAGAGGACTGGAAGATACACCGGAGAAGCAGCTTCGTTTCTCGAAAGAAGTGAAGTGCTTCCGCAGAAAATGGGACAGAGAGCTGTTGAAGGGAGATCCTTATTACAGCCCGAACCTGTCACTGAAAGAAGGAGACTGCTCCTTGCGAAAAGAAGAAAGAAATGGGGAGTATCATGCCTAAGGAAATATTTGAAGTAACAAGAGAAAGATTTCATCTGTTAGACCGGAATCAGTATATCGTACAGGGAACCTGGCCGAAAGAAGCGAAGATGGAGGCCTGCCTGGATGACCGGAAGCTGAAGACCACAGTGAAAAAGGTGGAGATGGTCAGTGCACTGGAGCGTTTTAAGGATCCTGATCTTATGCGCGGCGAACAGATCACTGCCGTACTGGAAATGCCGGACAGCCTGAAAGAGTTTAAGAAACTGGTGATCTATGCGGACCAGCCGGATAAAAGAACTGTATGGTTTTCCATTTCCGCCAGTGAGCTGGAGAAGAAAAGAGACAAACCCCAGGTGTATTTCGAGGAGGAAAAAGTTCAGCAGGGAATGGTCCGTTTAAGAGGCTGGGCCATTGCTCCGACTTCTGTGGAGATCCGTATCTTCGATGAGAATAAGAAACCTCTGGCAGCAGAGATCCAGAGAACAGACCGTGTGGATGTAGACCAGCTTTATGAAGAGCTGGAAAACCCTGAGAAAACCGGTTTCTTTACAGAGGTGACCAATGTCTCCGGCAAATGTCTGTATGTGGTTTTCAAAGCAGGAGATAAAAAGACAATAAAGATCGTTCCCCTCAGAAAGATCGAAGTCCTTGCGAAAAAAGTAGATAAATATGCGAAAAAAGGAATCCGCTACTGGAAATCCCAGGGCGGTGTTGCACTGGCAGGAAAGATCATCTCCAAGGTAAAGACTGCCTCTACCAGAGAGATTCCTTATCAGAAGTGGATTACCCGCCATCTTCCGGGAAAAGCAGAGCTGGAGAAACAGAGAAGGACGAAACTGAAATACAGTCCGAAGATCTCCATCGTGGTACCTCTTTATAAAACGCCGGAGAAATATCTCAGAAGACTGGTGGAATCGGTACAGGAACAGACCTACTCCAACTGGGAACTGTGTCTGTCTGACGGAAGCGGCGCAGATTCTCCTGTTGCAGGAATCCTGAAACAGCTGGCTGCCTCAGACAAAAGGATCAAAGTGATCCCTCATGACAGTGCCCTTCAGATCTCAGAGAATACAAACAGCGCCATCGAAGCTGCCACCGGTGATTTTATTGCTTTCGCAGATCATGATGACGAGCTTACTCCTCATGCATTGTTTGAATGTGTGAAGGCACTGAACGATCATCCGGGAACACTGGTGGTTTATTCAGATGAAGACAAGATGTCCATGGACGGACATAAATTCTTCCAGCCGCATTTCAAGCCGGACTATAACCCGGATCTTCTTTGCACAGTAAACTATATCTGTCATTTATTTGTAGTGTCACGTAAGGTCATTGACCAGGTGGGAATGCTGCGTAAAGAATTTGACGGAGCCCAGGATTATGATTTCATTTTCCGTTGTGTGGAAGCTGTGAAGGATGAGGAAATCTATCATGTGCCGAAGATCTTGTATCACTGGCGCTGCCACGAAGATTCCACTGCCGAGAACCCGGAGAGCAAGACGTATGCATTTGAGGCAGGAAGAAGAGCAGTGCAGGAGCACTATAACAGAACCGGCATTCAGGCGAAGGTTCTGGACGGAGAATTCCTGGGACTGTACAGAACAGAATTTATCCGTGATCATGATCCGCTGATCTCCATTATCATTCCCAATAAAGATCATATTGACGATCTGAAACGCTGCATGGACTCCATAGACCAGAAGTCCACGTATCAGAATTATGAATATGTGATCGTGGAGAATAACAGTACAGATCCTGCAACTTTTGAATATTATAAAAAGCTGGAAGCAGAGAATGAGAAAGTTCATGTGGTTTACTGGGATGGAGTATTTAACTATTCTGCCATCAATAATTACGGAGCTTCTTTTGCCAGAGGTGAATATTTCCTGCTCCTGAATAATGATACGGAGATCATCAATCCCAACTGTCTGGAGGAACTGCTGGGATACTGCATGCGAAGTGATGTAGGTGCAGTTGGCGCCAGATTATATTACGAAGACGATACTATCCAGCATGCCGGTGTAGTAATCGGCTTCGGCGGAATTGCCGGACACTGTTTCGTACTTCAGCCCAGAGGAACCACAGGCTACTGCCACAGGATCATCTGTGCCCAGGATTACAGCGCAGTCACTGCAGCCTGCATGATGGTGAAACGTACTGCTTTCGAAGAAGTGGGCGGACTTTCCGAGGAACTGCAGGTAGCCTTTAATGACATTGATTTCTGCATGAAATTAAGAAAAGCAGGATATCTGATCGTATACAATCCATATGCGGAACTGTATCATTACGAATCCAAATCCAGAGGTCTGGAAGATACGCCGGAAAAGGTGGCAAGGTTTAACCGTGAGATATCTGTCTTCGAGAAAAGATGGCCGGATATCCTCAGAAACGGTGATCCTTATTACAATCCGAACCTTACATTGAAGAGCCAGGACTTCTCCCTGAAGCGGATTTAGGAGGACGTGCATGAAAAAGGGTATGAAATTAAATAAAGAATCTCAAACAAGGCTGCTGCTTCTGGCAGCTTTGTTTGTCAGCTGCCTTTTTATTTTTCGAAGTTATCTGTTCGGGGATTCGGTGCTGGTGTTTGATGATGTAGGAGGAGATACCTGGCAGCAGTATACCATGCATTATGCTTCTATTGTGAACCATCTGCGGGCGGGGAATTTTTCCCTGTGGGATTTCACCAATGGAATGGGAACCAATATGTTTTCCCTGAGTCTTTTTGACCCGTCCCTGATCCTTCTGTACCTCATCGGCGTGGTGCTGGGACCGGCACATATGCTGTTCTATCTGGTCTGGCTGCAGGTTCTGAAAGTTCTGGCAGCAGGCTGGGTGTTTTATCTGTTCCTGTCTGAGTTTACATACAGCAGACAGGCGAAATTCCTGGCTGCTTTTGCCTATGGCATGAATGGATATCTGATGGTATGGGGACAGCATTACCAGTTTGGAATGGTAACCATCTATCTGCCGCTGATCCTTCTGTTCGAAGAGAAGTTCCTGAGAGGGGAAAAGGGAAAAGGATTTTTCCCTGTAGCTGTATTTTTAAGCGGGATCTACAGTGTGTATTTCTCCTATATGAGCCTGATCGCAGCAGGATTTTACCTGCTGTTTCGGATCGCCATGGAGGAAAAGTTAAGCTGGAAACAGCGTATGGGTAAATTTTTCGGCGGCTGTGGACAGATGCTTCTGGGGATCGGCATGAGTCTGGCTGCGTTTCTGCCTACAGCAGCGACACTGATGAATTCTTCCAGGATCACTTCCGGAGAAAACGGGATCGGTGCCCTGTTGAAGGCATGTTTTTCCCGCTACAGTATCGCTTATTATAAATGTCTGCTGATCCGTCCTTTCTCCACTAATCTGGAAAACCTTCAGACACTTGGAGACGGGAAATATGAGGGACTGGTGAATTATTACGAGGATCCGGTGTTGTTTTGCTCTACCCTGGCTGTGCTGGTGGCAGTGCAGTTCGTCTTTGTATTATGGAGAAGCCAGGAGAAAAAGCGTGTGAAGATTTCTCTTTATGCAGCCTGTGCCCTGACAGTGCTTCTGGTGCTTCTGCCGCTGGGAGGGACTGCGTTTAATGCCTTTACAGATCCTACCAACCGTTACACTTATATCCTGATGGTGCTGCTATTGCTGGTGACTGCCTGGATGTGGGATTATCTCAGGGCAGGAGGCAGGATCAGTATTCTCGCACTGGCTGTTACAGCGGTTCTGATGATGAGGGCTTATATGACAGGATATGAGCAGAGCATTTTTAAAGAATACAGGATCAACGCGCTGATCCTGGCAGTCACCGGCTGTGTGATGTTACTCTGCATCCTCTGCCTGGGATTTGTGAAAAATCAGTCCCCGCGCAGTCTTAAAGTGAGAAAGGTGGCAACAGGGTTTCTGGCAGCAGCGCTTCTGGCGAATGTGATATCTGAAGGCGGGATCACCTATGTAGATCGTGTGGTTTTGAAAAAGACAGACACACCTGCAGATCAGATTCCGGAGCAGATGGAGGTTTATGCAGCGGCTGCCCAGGCAGAAGATTCTGAGGAAAAGAGCAGAGCTGTTTTTTATAAGCCGCAGACCTATTTCACAGAGCTGTACAGACAGGATCTTCAGGATGCACTGAATTATCTGAAAGAGACAGATCCGGAATTTTACAGAGTGGAGAAAGATTATTCTTCTGCAACCTATACCATGGATTCCCTGGCACAGGGATACAGAGGAATCAGCACGTATAATTCCGTATTGAACGGGAATCTGAAAGAATTCGTAGATGTATGTTATCCGGAACTTTATTATATGGATCAGAACCGTTATGCGTTCTGGCCCAATGCAGAGGATAATTTCCTGGCGGCATTTACCGGTGTCCGCTACCTGCTTTCCAAGAGCGGGGATCTGGACAGCAGTAAATATGAGCTGATGCAGCAGTTCGGAGGGATTTACCTGTACAGGAATGTGCAGGAGGCGGCCACTGCCAGATTTTATGTAAATACCATTTCTGAGGATTCACTGAAAGAACTCTGTAATGAAGAAAACAGGGAAACACTTCTGGAGAATTCCCTGGCTCTGGAGGATGGAAGGGAGATAGAAGATCTGTCAGATCTGGAGGAAATTTCAGATGCACAGAAGAAGTCCTCCGTGGTGCTGAATGCACCGGAGAAAGATTCCTGCATTACAGGAACGGTATCTGCCCGGGCAGATGGCTATGTACTGTGCATGATCCCTTATGAAAACGGATGGACTGTTTCCGTGGACGGAGAAGAAGTGGAAACAGAGAAGGGGGATCTGGGATTTCTGGCATTCCCTGTTAAAGAGGGAGAACATCAGCTGACTATTACCTTCCATGCACCAGGCCTGAAAGCCGGTGTCGGAGCGAGCATTGTGTGCTGGATCATTTATTTCGGCATGCTTGGATATGGACGCAGAAGAAAGAGAAAGGCAGCGGTAAGCTGAGAGAGAAATTTATAGAGAATGGAATATAAAAACAGCCCGGAATGCAGGGGACGAGTTCAGAGATGCTCCCTGTATTTCAGGCTGTTTTTATGTTAGAAAAATTATGCTGCTGAAGCAATCTGCCACAGGTGGATAAACCTGCAAGCAGGATTTTTTCCTGTGTTACTTATGATTTTATCACCCGGATCATCAGAAACAGGAAGAACAGCAGGAATGCTGCGCCTATAGCTCCGATGATATAGTACGGTGCAGTTGTGTGGGAAACGGAGAAGTTCTGGGCTGCTTCCATATTCTTCTGGCCTGTTGCTGCAGCGTCATCTGTCTGCTGCTCTACATTCTCCAGGATTGCAGTACCTACCGGTGTACCTCCGAAATAGTACTGCCTGGTGATCTGGCCATCTGAAGAACTGTCCTCTGTGGTAAGGGCATCTGCTCCGGTTCCGGCAGGAACGATCACTGTACCGCCGGAAAGACGGTTGAAGTCATCATCCGGAAGTGTCAGAGGAGTGAAATTATCAAATCCGTAATTCAGAAGTGCAATAGCCTCGTCATCTGTCACGCCGGATGCACCGTTTAAGACGACACATACCAGCTTCATGTTGTTCTTGGAAGCTTCACATACCAGAGTACTTCCGGATGCTTCTGTGTAGCCTTCTTTTCCTCCGATACATGGCTCATAGTAGCTGTCACTTGAACTGTTAATCATGGTGAAATTATTGGTCAGTGCACGGTCACCGCCGGAAACATTGGTGGCAGGGATGGTATAGGAAGTGGTTTGAGCAATGGTACGGAAAGTATCGTTGGCCATGGCTGCTTCCATGATCAGTGCCATATCGTGTGCGGTAGTATGCTGATTCTCATCTGGAAGACCGGTAGGATTGGTAAAGACTGTATTGGTACACCCAAGCTCCTGGGCACGCGTATTCATGGCTGCTACGAAATCCTCTACAGAACCGCTGATATGCTCGGCTACCTGCAGGGCAATATCATTGGCGGATGCGACCATAATGGCGTAGAGACACTGTTCCATGGTGAATACTTCGTCCAGCTGTGCGGAGATATTGGCTCCTCCGTCTGTTACGCCGGATACGCCGGTAGCGGTCATGGTGACCTGGTCATCCAGACTGGAATTCTCCAGAGCCATCAGACAGGTCATAACCTTTACTGCACTGGCAGGATATAAGGCCTGGTCTGCGTTCTTGGAATAGAGAACTGTATTGGTGGAGGTTTCCATTACAATGGCAGCAGTGGAAGAAATGTCCGAAGCCTGAGGCCATCCCTGGATCCCGTTGGTAGTTACGATAGAAGGATCTGCTGTCTGTACTGCTGTGTCGGCAGCTGTATCTGCTGTTTTTTCAGCTGCACGGACCGGGAGCTGGGTGAATAAAGTGGCAGTACCAAGTCCCAGCACCAGAAGAGCCGCGCTGAATCGTTTCATTTTTTTCATGGTATTAAATACTCCTGTTTTCAGTCAGCCGATGTTAAGATCTCTGCTGACGATAAATATTATCATATATATGTATCATGTATGCAGATGCCGGATAATTGCAGTTTTTTTTGTCCAGGCATCAGCTTTAACATTATATCATATATTACAGCTTTCTTGCAAAAAATATCATACAATGTTAAAATAAAATATCTTTACATGGAAATTCGAGGTTACAATATGAGTAAACAGCAATCATCAGGGAGAAACATCCAGTGGACCAGAGTGTTAAAGAAGCTTTCTCCCTATACGATCCAGAAAGGATTCCGATATCTGAAACATTACGGACCGAAGGAATTCTGGATCCGGCTTCATGAGCGCTTCGAGCCGGAAGAGGTACCCTATGGCCCATGGTATGACGCCTATGTACCGGATGAGAAAACACTGGAGAAACAACGGACACATCAGTTTGCCTATGCACCCCAGATCAGTGTGGCAGTTCCTGCTTATCAGACCCCTACAGAGTTTCTGAAACAGATGATAGACAGTCTGATGGAACAGACTTATTCCAACTGGGAGCTCTGCATTGCCAATGCAAGCCCGGATAATGAAGAAATGCAGCGCGTCCTCGCAGATTATGCAGCCAGAGATCCCAGAGTGCGTTTCTGCAATCTGAAAGAGAATCTGGGGATCGCGGAGAACACCAACAGAGCATTTGACATGGCGAAAGGGGAATTCCTGGGACTTCTGGATCATGATGACCTTCTGGCACCCAATGCATTGTATGAGATCGTGAATATCCTGCAGGATCATCCTGAGGCGGACGCTGTCTACACAGACGAGGATAAAGTTACCACAGAGCTGGACGAGCATTTCCAGCCTCATCTGAAACCGGACTTTAATCTGGATCTTCTCCGCTCCAACAATTATATCTGCCATTTCTTCGTGGCGCGCAGATCAGTAGTGGAGCAGGTGGGCGGATTCAGAAAAGAATTCGACGGAGCCCAGGATTATGATTTTATTTTCCGCTGTACAGAAGAAGCCAGAGAAGTGGTGCATGTACCGGAGATCCTCTATCACTGGAGAACACATAAGGCATCCACGGCAGATAACCCGGCAAGCAAGATGTACGCCTTCGAAGCAGGGAAAAGAGCCATCGAAGCACATCTGGAGCGTACGAAGACACCGGGAACTGTGAGCCATACCCAGGATCTTGGCTTTTATCGTGTGCAGTATCCGGTGCAGGGTCAGCCCCTTGTTTCTGTGATCATCCCCAATAAAGATGAGAAAGAGACTTTGGAAACCTGCCTGGAATCTTTGAAAAAACATACGAACTATAAGAATTTTGAGATCATCATCGTAGAGAATAACAGCACAACAGATGAGATTTTCCAGTATTATAAAGAGCTGGCGAAGGATCCGCAGATCCATCTTCTCCGCTGGAAAAAAGAATTCAATTATTCTGCCATCAACAATTTCGGAGCAGCCCATGCGCAAGGAGAATACCTGCTGTTTCTGAACAATGATATCAAGGTGATCACACCGGAGTGGATGGATGAGATGCTTGGCGTGTGCCAGCGCCCGGAAGTAGGAGCTGTAGGCGTGAAGCTGATCTATCCGGACAATACCATCCAACATGCCGGTTGTGTAGTGGGAATGGGCGGTATCGCAGGGCATATGTTTGTAGATATGCCTGCAGAGCGCACCGGTTATCTCCACAAGGCATCCCTTCTTCAGGATATGAGTGCTGTAACAGCAGCCTGTATGATGATGAAGAAAGAAGCCTTTGACAGGGCTGGGGGATTTACCCAGGAGCTTGCAGTGGCATTTAATGACGTGGATCTCTGTCTGAAAGTACGGAAAGCAGGCTATCTGATCGTTTATGATCCCTATGCGAAGCTTTACCATATGGAATCCAAGACAAGAGGGGCAGAGGACAGCAAAGAGAAGGTGCGCCGTTTCCAGACGGAGATCGAATATATGCGCTGCCACTGGCTGAACATCCTGAAGAATGGGGATCCATATTATAACAAAAATCTTTCCCTTACCAAGTGGAACTATTCCCTGAAGCCTCTTCCGGGAATGGAGACGAAAGAGAAAAAGACAGCAGGAGGAGACCATGCCTGAAGTATCAGTGATAATTCCTAATTTCAACGGGATGGCATATCTGGACGGAGTTCTTTCCGGCCTGGAATGCCAGACTGTAAAGGACTTCGAGGTGATCCTGGTGGACAATGGTTCCAGGGACGGCAGCTGTGCGTTTGTAGCTGCGTCCTATCCATGGGTACATCTGATCGAACTGCCGGAGAACTTCGGTTTCTGCAGAGCAGTCAATGAGGGGATAAAGGCCTCCCGTTCACCCTATGTTCTGTTATTGAACAATGACATAGAAGTTACAGACAATTTTATAGAAGAGATGACAGCGGCCATCAGCCAGCACACAAATGCGTTTTCCTGTGCAGCCAGAATGATCCAGTTCCATGACAGGGACAAACTGGATGATGCGGGAAATTATTACTGTGCACTGGGATGGGCTTACGCCAGAGGCAAGGGCAAAGATATCCGGACTTATGAGAAAGAGGAGAAGATTTTTGCATCCTGTGCAGGTGCTGCCATATACAGACGTAAGATCTTCGACAAGATCGGTTACTTTGACGAGGAACATTTCGCTTATCTGGAGGATATGGATGTAGGTTACAGAGCCCGGATCAATGGATATGAGAACTGGTATGCACCGAAAGCCATGGTCTATCATGTGGGAAGCGGCACCAGCGGTTCCAGATACAATCAGTTTAAGATTCGCTACTCATCCAGAAACAATATTTACCTGATCTATAAGAACATGCCTCTTGTGCAGATCATTCTGAACCTTCCCTTCCTGATTGTGGGATTCGGGATCAAGATCCTGTTTTTTACCCTGAAAGGATTCGGAAGAGAGTATATTGCAGGGATCAAAAACGGCTTCCAGATCAGCAGACGGGACAGGAAAGTTGTATTTCACTTTAAGAATCTTCCTCATTATTTGAGAATACAGTTAGAACTCTGGGCAAATATGTTCAGACGCCTTAAGGGATAAAACAGAGAATTTCAAACAAATTTTATAAATTTCGGGAAAAAATTTTATTGCTTTTAAAATCCAACTATTATAATATAAAGGCAATGAAAAAAATGAGGTGACAAAAGATTGCTAAAGGACAATGAAAAGAATTTCAGTCGTCTCCATATGATTGTCGATGGAATTGTACTTGTGTTATCTTATTTCCTCGCATGGATGATACGTTTCGTGGGTCCTATGGCAGCTACTGCCGTAAGGACCAGAAGTTTCAGGCAGTATATGCTGATGCTGGTATTTATCGTACCGGTATATCTGCTGCTGTATCAGGCATTTACGCTGTATACTCCTATGCGGATGCAGGGACGCCGGCTTGTTTTGGCTAACATTGTGAAGGCCAATTCGCTGGGGCTCCTCATTCTCATGTTTACATTCTATATGGTGAATGAAGGAGATTATTCCCGTTCTACCTATATTATGTTCTATGTGATCAATATCGTGCTCCAATGGGGGGCGCGGATGCTGATCTTTGGCCTTCTCAAGGATATGCGGGAGAAGGGGATGAACCAGAGACAGCTGATCTGTGTAGGTTACAGCCGTGCTGCAGAGGAATATATTGACCGCGTGCTGGCGAATCCCCAGTGGGGATACGTGATCCGCGGGATACTGGATGACAATGTTCCGGCAGGAACCATGTACAAAGGGATCAAGGTACTTGGCAGGATCGCCAATCTGAATGTGATCCTTCCGGAGAACAAACTGGATGAGATTGCGATCACACTTGGTCTGAGTGAATACTATCGTCTGGAAGAGATCGTGGCACTCTGTGAGAAATCGGGAGTACACACGAAATTTATTCCGGATTATAATAAGATCATTCCCACCAAGCCTTATACAGAGGATATTCTGGGGCTTCCGGTCATCAATATCCGGTATGTACCTCTGAATAATACATTTAATGCAATGATAAAGCGTGCCATGGATATCGTGGGCTCCATATGTGGCATTATTGTAACATCTCCACTGATGCTGCTGATGTGCCTGCTGATCAAGTTGACATCGCCGGGACCGCTGATCTATAAGCAGGAGAGGGTAGGACTTCATAACCGGACTTTCCGCATGTATAAGTTCCGTTCCATGGAAATACAGCCGGAATCCGAAGAGAAGAAGGCATGGACAGTGAAAAATGATCCCAGGGTGACCGGGATCGGTAAATTTATGCGGCATACCAGCATAGACGAACTTCCACAGCTGTTCAATATACTGAAAGGCGATATGAGCCTTGTGGGACCCAGACCGGAACGCCCGTTTTTCGTGGAGAAATTCCGGGAAGAAATTCCAAGATACATGGTGAAGCACCAGGTACGTCCGGGACTGACCGGATGGGCGCAGGTAAATGGCTACCGCGGAGACACATCCATCAGGAAGCGTATCGAGTGTGACCTGTATTATATAGAGAACTGGAGCATTGGATTTGATGTGAAGATCATATTCCTCACATTTTTCAAGGGCTTTATAAACAAAAACGCATATTAAGATAAGGGGAAAAGTATGGCTAGACCAGGAAAAAAGAGAAAAGTACTGTTTGTACTGGAAATCATCGTGCTGTTGCTTTTTATCGGCGGTCTGTACGTATATGGACAGATCTCATCACGACTGGATAAGATCAAACAGCCGGAACTGAAGAAAGAAGAAATCGTTGTAAATCAGGAAGCTCCGAAAATGACAGGCTACAAGACCTATGTACTTTTCGGTATTGACAGTCGTGGAGAAGGTTCTAAATTTTCAGCACAGAACAGCGATACCATGATCATAGTCAGTGTAAACAATGACACGAAAGAAGTAAAAATGGCTTCTGTCTACAGAGATACACTGCTGAATATAGGAAATGATACGTATACCAAGGCAAATGCTGCCTACGCATACGGCGGACCGGAACAGGCGATCACCATGCTGAATACGAACCTGGACCTGGATATTTCCGATTATGCCACAGCGGATTTCTCAGCACTGGTAGAAGTGGTAGATGACCTGGGCGGCCTGGAGATTCCGTTATCCTATGCAGAAATCGAGCATATGAACAACTACTGTGTAGAGACTTCAGAACTGACTGGAAAGAGCTACACACCGATCGAGAAACCAGATCCGGCTCCGGAAGATCAGGAGGCAACAGTTGATACTTACCATCTGAATGGTGTACAGGTAACATCCTACTGCCGTATCCGTTATACAGCAAGTCTGGATATGGGACGTACAGAACGTCAGAGACGAGTACTGGGAATGCTCTTTGATAAGGCAAAGACAGCAGGCCTTTCTTCCATCTTCAAGATCATGGATGATGTATTCCCGATGGTACAGACTTCCCTTTCCAAACAGGATATCCTGGGCCTTCTGCCTACACTGATCGGATATAAATTTACAGACAGCACCGGTTTTCCGTCCAAGTTCAAATTCTCCAATATCAAGGGAAGCATTATCGTTCCTACAGATCTGGAGAGTACAGTTATCGAACTTCATAAGTTCTTATACAATGATGAGAATTATACCCCGTCCTCAGAGGTAAAAGCCCGCAGCGCGAAGATTATTGAGATTGTAGGTGGCGAGAGTTCTCTGGACGATGCAGCGAAGACACAGTCTGATGATACCACCAACACGACTGATACATTTGTATGGTCAGCTGACACATCCACAGATGATACAGATTACAGTTATGATAATTCTGGCAGTGATTATGATTATGACTACGATAACAGCGGCAGTGATTACGATTATGATAATGACGGCGGTGGTTATGATGATACTACCGGTGGTGACTATAGCAACGATGACAATGGTTATGATGATACTACCGGTGGTGACACTACCGGCGGAGATGATACTACAGGTGGTGATGATAACGGCGGCGGTGACGACTACAGTTATGATGATAATACCGGAGAAAGTGATTTCTCAGATGGAGACACAGATTCCGGAGTGACTGAATCAGAAGAATAAAGCATAGCAGATATAACAGACAATAAGAAGGACCATCCATCAGAAAGGATGGTCCTTTCACAATATTTATGAAACGTATGGAGGATTAATCATGGAGAAAAAAACAGTAGATGTGATCATTCCTGTGTACCGTCCGGGAAAAGAATTCGGAGAGCTTCTGCGTAGGCTGGAGAAACAGGAGCACAGACCGGAGAAGATCCTGGTTATGAATACAGGCAGGGAGAACTGGAATGCGGAGTGGGAGAAGTGCCCGATCCTGGAAGTCCACCATCTGGAACAGAAGGATTTCGACCATGGTGGAACCAGGAAGGCCGGCGCAGCACTTTCTGATGCAGATATTCTGGTATTCATGACTCAGGATGCACTTCCTGCAGATAAGAAACTGATCGGAAATCTGATCCGGCCGCTGGAAGAGGAAAAGACAGGCGCAGCCTATGCCAGACAGCTTCCGAAAGAAGACTGCCGCTTTCTGGAATGCTATACCCGCAGTTTCAATTATCCGTCAGAATCCCATATACGGACTGCTGCGGATATTCCTTCCTGTGGGATCAAGACATACTTCTGTTCCAATGTGTGTGCGGCCTATGACAGGGAAGTGTATGAGAAACTGGGGGGATTTGTGGATCATGCGATCTTTAATGAAGACATGATCTATGCCGGAAATCTGGTCAAAAAGGGATATGCCATTGCCTATGCAGCAGATGCGAAGGTATACCATTCCCACAATTATTCTGCGTTGCAGCAGTTTCACAGAAATTTTGACCTGGGTGTCTCTCAGGCAGAGCATCCGGAGATCTTTGCCAATGTACCATCTGAAGGAGAAGGAATCCGTCTGGTGAAAAAGAGTCTGGCCTATCTGGTTAAGACCGGCCATATCTGGCTGATCCCTCAGCTTGTGATCCAGAGCGGCGCCAAATATGCGGGCTATTTCCTGGGCAAAAGATACTGGAAACTTCCACACAGGCTGGTAATGGCATGCACCATGAGTCCGTGGTACTGGAAGCAGAAATAAACTCTGGAATACGCACGGTTCCTTCACGGCATTTTACGATAGTTGTCACATTTTGAACACAATTAATTGCTATACTGAAGCCATAATTCAGATAAAGAACAGAAGGGAGCCGATTACATGAATGATGAGAGAAACTGGGACGGAGGCCAGGATGATTCCGGACACCAGCCGCCCAGATATGAACATTATCAGTTCCATGAGGAACATAAAGAAACATTGATCACACCCGGTCCCTCCGAGCATAAAAAGAACCAGAATTCTTTTCAGAAGAAAGTGGGAACGACGGTAGCGCTGGCTGTTATTTTCGGTCTGGTGGCATCTGTCGTATTTCAGGCGCTGAATTTCACAGCGGATAAATATTTGAAGACGAAAACAGGAACTACACAGATTGGAACTACAGAGAGTGTATTTTTGCAGGAGGCGTCATCCCAGGAGAGCGAATCTGACCAGACTGCGGCTGATACTGCCTCCGGGAATGGAACGGTGGTAGCTGTAGCGCAGGCTTCCATGCCGTCTGTAGTAGCGATAACCACTGTAAGCGTCCAGGAGATCCCAAGCTTTTTCGGATATGGATCCAGACAGTATAAGAGTGCTGCCAGCGGTTCCGGTATCATTGTAGGTGATAATGATGATGAGCTGCTGATTGCTACCAATAATCATGTTGTGGAAGGTGCGACTACTTTAAGTGTTTGTTTTATCGGAGATGACGTGGCCAACGCAGAGACAGAGACGGTTAATGCAGGAGACAGCGGGGATTTAAATCTGGAGGATGCAGTAAGTGCGAAGATTAAGGGCACAGATGCAGACAATGACCTGGCTGTTGTGGCAGTCCGGAAGTCTGATATCCCGGAGGATACCCTGAACCAGATTAAGATCGCACAGATCGGAAGTTCAGATGACCTGGTAGTAGGACAGCAGGTGGTTGCCATTGGTAATGCACTTGGGTACGGACAGTCTGTTACTTCTGGATGGGTCAGTGCGCTGAACAGAACCATTTCCACAGAGGATGGAACGAATAGTACAGGACTGATCCAGACAGATGCAGCGATCAATCCTGGAAACAGCGGCGGTGCACTCCTGAATATGAAGGGTGAGCTGATTGGCATTAATTCAGCCAAATATGCGGACAGCTCAGTAGAAGGTATGGGCTATGCGATCCCCATCTCCAAGGCGAAACCGATCCTGGAGGATCTGATGAACCGTGAGACTAGGGAGAAAGTAGATACCAGCGAGAAAGGATATCTGGGAGTTGTACTTTCTAATCTGACGACAGAAGCTATTCAGATGTATAACATCCCGTCAGGAGCCTTCGTCAGGGGCGTAGATCAGGATTCCCCTGCAGAGAATGGAGGAATCTGTAAGGGTGATATCATCGTGAAATTCGACGGTCAGAAAGTCAGTGACGGAGATGATCTGCTGGATAAGCTCCAGTATTATAAATCCGGGGAGACTATTGAAGCAGTGGTTGCCAGGGCGGATAACGGTGAATATAAAGAGAGCACAGTGGAAGTTACTCTTGGCACCAGACCGGATAATAATTAGAAACAGAATAAGAATGAATGATAGAGAGAAGAGACATTGCGAAAACTGCAGTGTCTCTTTTCGAAATTAATAAAACTTTCATTTTGTGATAGACACAGAGTATGGTATAATTCATAGAAAGGCATCCCGTATATATCATATGGGAGGTAAGTATTGAGACAGAAAGGAGTCATTATGAGCGGAATTTATAATGATGATGAAATAATAGAAAAGGATACAGATACAGAGGAGAAGGAAGATAAAGCTGAGAAATTCTGTTTCCTCTGCCGCAGACCGGAGAGCAAGGCAGGCCCTATGATTGAGCTTCCGAATAACATACATATCTGTACAGACTGTATGCAGAAGAGTTTTAATTCCATGAATCAGCAGTTTAATGAAGGGAAATTCAATTATTCTGATCTGCTGAACATGCCCAATGTAAGCATGATCGATCTGAGTAGTTTCCAGAATCCTATGCAGCAGCCGAAGAAAGCGAAGAAGAAAAAGAAAGAAGAGAAGCCGGTTCTGGATCTGAAAAATATTCCGGCACCTCATAAGATCAAAGAGACTCTTGACCAGTATGTGATCGGCCAGGAGAAGGCGAAGAAAGTTATGTCTGTTGCTGTTTATAACCATTATAAACGAGTTGCTACAGATACCATGGATGAGATTGAGATTGAGAAATCCAATATGTTGATGATCGGACCTACAGGATGCGGTAAAACTTATCTGGTGAAAACCCTTGCGAAGCTTCTGGATGTGCCGCTTGCCATTGCAGATGCCACATCACTGACAGAAGCCGGTTATATCGGCGATGATATCGAGAGTGTTGTGTCCAAGCTTCTGGCAGCAGCGGATAATGATGTGGAGCGGGCGGAACATGGTATTATTTTCATCGATGAGATTGATAAGATTGCGAAGAAAAAGAACACCAATCAGAGAGATGTCAGCGGTGAGGCTGTACAACAGGGAATGCTGAAGCTTCTCGAAGGCAGTGAAGTGGAGGTTCCGGTAGGTGCGAACAGCAAGAACGCCATGGTGCCTCTTACTACAGTGAATACGAAGAATATTCTGTTTATCTGCGGAGGTGCTTTCCCGGATCTGGAGAATATCATTAAGGAGAGACTGAATAAACAGGCTTCTATCGGTTTCTATGCAGACCTGAAGGACAAGTATGACAATGATCCCCATCTCCTGGAGAAAGTAACCGTGGAGGATATCCGTAATTTCGGTATGATCCCGGAATTTATCGGACGTCTCCCTATTATCTTTACCCTGGATGGACTGACTGAGGACATGCTTGTGAAGATCCTGCAGGAGCCGAAGAATGCGATTTTGAAACAGTATCAGAAGCTTCTGGCACTGGATGAGGTGAAACTGGAATTCGAAGATGGCGCGCTTCATGCCATTGCTGCGAAGGCACTGAAAAAGGATACAGGTGCCAGAGCATTAAGAGCAATCCTGGAGGAGTACATGCTGGATATCATGTATGAGATTCCGAAGGATGACAGCATTGGCAAGGTTGTGATCACCAGAGAATATATAGAAGGTAACGGCGGACCGAGGATCCTGCTTCGTGGACAGGAACCGGCACTTATAGAAAGGGGATAATCATATGAGTACAGATTTTTTTGACGGACTGGTAAAGACTTTTTCAAAAACAACCAGGGAACTGGGAGCTCGTGCAGAGCAGACCATTGAGACTCAGAAGATCCGTAATAAGATTGCAGGTGAGGAGCGGATCATTGAGAAGATCAAAGTGGATATGGGGGATATTATTTACAGAAGACATGAGGCCGGGGATGGGATTGACAGTGAACTCAGCTCTTTATGTCAGGAGATTGACCAGCATCTGCTGAAGATCAGGGAGTTTAAGGATAATGCTGCGAATCTGAAGGGACAGAAGATATGTCCTTCCTGTGAGAGAGAAGTGGATATGAGTGTAAGTTTCTGTCCATATTGTGGTACTCCTTGTCCGAATCCGGAACCGACTGAGGTTGTGGAGGATGCTGAGGACGATGGGAGTCTGGAGCAGGAGAGTGAAGTTGCAGAGGAAACAGGAGATGCTGCAGAGCCAGATGGTGTACAGCAGGAAGAAGCTGTGGAGGAGGCAGAAAAGCAGCAGGTGGAAGAAGAGAAGGTAGAAGAATAACAAGAACAGACCGGAAGTCTAAGGCATCCCTCATCATCAGGCGAATAATCTGTCAATGAGGTGATATAGCCATCACAGACTATCCGGTCTGTTTTATAAGACAGGAAATCTTTTGCAAATATATAAGAAACAAAAAGCATGCCGGAGACATATAATAGAATAAAAAGTATGATATGAGGAAATAGGCTTTTGGAACAGCTTGTAAATTATGTGAAGCCGGAGCTGCTGATTGTGGCTGTGGTGCTGTATTTTATGGGGATCTTTTTGAAAGAGGCACAGCCTGTGAAGGATAAATACATTCCTTTGATACTGGGAGGAATCAGTGTGGTGGTCTGTGCGGTTTATGTGTTTGCTTCTTCGGAGTTTAAGAGTGTGCAGGACGCTGTCATGGGAATTTTTACTGCGTTTACCCAGGGAATTCTCACAGCAGGGCTTTCTACATACATTAATCAGGTGATCAAACAATTAAATAAGGAAGAATAAAATTTTAACTAAACTGCGGAGCAGATTGGAAATATCCGCTTGACTCAGAAGCCAGTGGACTGTGAATGTACAGAAAAGCAAAAGAAGTAATAAGATAAAAACAGCTCTGGAAATCAGTAATAATCTCTCAGAGCTGTTTTAAGGTAAAAAAATAATGCAGAAGATGGGACTTGAACCCACACGATATTGCTACCACAGGCACCTGAAGCCTGCGCGTCTGCCAATTCCGCCACTTCTGCATTTCGTATTTATCAATCGCTCTCTCGCGACTGCTCACTTATAATAACCGATGTATGGATAAAAGTCAATAGGTTTTTTGAATTTTTTTTATTTTTTTTACAGTATGCTCAAAATATACAATTTTGTATTTGAAAAGTACTGAATTGGCAATAGATTAGCAGTTTGTTACAGAACAGGATTGTAACACGATCCTGTCCTGAGAGCTTTTGACATCCTAGCAATATCACAGATTAGTTCTTTATAATACAAAAAAGTTTTTAATGACAACATAATTATTTTTAGCATCGCATAAGGTTGAAAAAAGCACTTCACTGTGATACAATCTTGAAGATTTAGGAAAAAATAAGTGATAGACACAATAAAGATAAGAAAGGGAGATTGTATGAAA
>SKEY01000473.1_pt1 | contig 63808 bp, 52 predicted proteins | sample 4843871 | NCBI WGS metagenome assembly SKEY01 (sample SAMN11008797, study PRJNA524170) | human gut metagenome | biome: Human fecal sample; material: Feces; isolation source: fecal sample from pouch patient p36 | host: Homo sapiens | place: Israel: Tel-Aviv | collected 2016-12-04
GATTTGGTCCCGATGATGGAGGCGTAGCGGGCTACGCTGACTGAATCGGGGCCAAATATACCGCGAAGTGGGGCGTGCAGACGGCGGGAATGAATTTTCAAACACGCTCTAATATGGATACTACTATTTTCTTGAATCATTGTTGAAAATCGCGTGCACCTGATTGGTATTCAGATGCAAAAAGGTTACACACGAAGTGAGCGGCTTGATATCTCCATACTCATGCAGAACTTGCCCCGCTCCCATAATATCTGAAGGTTTAAGTGGTATTCCATTACAGATTAAGAAACATCAAAGCTTTTTGTACCATATCTTTTTTGAGAAATGGTGTAAAATAATTATAAATTAAAATAACCTTTTCTAAGTTTTCCCGTCTATATAGGTGAAGGGCCTTTTAAAAGCAATTAAATCAAACAGGAGGTATAAGAATTTGACGGATGAAGAAATTGTCAAGTTATATTGGGAGCGGGAGGAAACGGCGGTTTCTGCGTCCGAAAAACAGTACGGCAGATACTGCCGGTCCATTGCCCAGCACATTCTAGGCAGCCGCGAGGATTCCGATGAATGTGTCAACGATACATGGCTGCATGCATGGAATGCAATCCCGCCGCAGCGACCGAACAGGCTTTCCCTGTTCCTGGGCAGGATTACACGCAACCTGGCATTCGATAAGTATAAGTCGAACCGGGCGGGAAAGCGCGGAGGAGGAGAAATCATGCTGGTTTTAGAGGAACTGGATGAGTGCGTTCCTTCTGGGAACAATACGGAACAGGCGGTTCTTGACAAGGAGCTGGAAGAGGGGATCAACCGGTTCCTCCACTCACTTCCCGAGCGGGAGAGCAGTATTTTCTTGTCCCGATACTGGTATGGCAATCCCATAAAAATGATTGCCGGTCAATTTTCAATGGCAGAAAACAACGTGAAGGCCAGTTTGTTCCGGAGCCGGGCCAAACTGAAACAATATCTGGAAAAGGAAGGGATTTTATTATGAATGACAATAGGAAGAGTGAACGGATTTTTGAGGCAATCGGCCATGCCGATGAGGAACTGTTGGAGCGCTGTGAGAACCATAAAGAGAAACCTGCACGGAATATACTTTGGCTGAAATGGGGGGCCGCGGCCGCCTGTGTGTGTCTGCTGGCGGTGGGAGGAGTTACCTTTAAAAACTCACTGACAGGGGGCGGCAGCCCAACGATTATTTCCAGCGGCGACTCCGGGCTGGTATCAGGGATGTACGCTGCGCCGGAAAATGGGAAAACAATTTTTCAGACAGATGTACGGTCTGCCCTGGATGAAGGAACAAAAAATAATACACTTTATTTTGTCGCAATCAATCTCTTTCAGGATAAGGCGCCTCTGGAGTCTGGAAGTGATGCGGCCCAGGAGGAGCTGAACCGGCTAAAGGGCTGTGGTTATAAGGCCGGTTACGCCACCGCCTGGACCTACCAGGGTGAATGGGAAAAGGCTGACCTGCATTATTTAGCTGGATATTTTACAAAAGAGCAGCTTGAGGATTTTGAGGCCAGTCCCTCGTTTGGCTATTCGTTTTCTTTTGCCACCAATGGTGATGGTACCCCCGTTGATGCAGAACAAAGCCTCGCTCCGGAATTCCAGTAATGGTGATTGTAGAAAAATATGTTTCAATGAGTATATGAGACAGGCAGCTCTTTGCGGGCTGCCTGTCTCTGAATCTAACTGTATGATGCTTATAGGAGTATGATTTAAAGCAGAAGCTATCGTATGGCTGTTTGGGCTATTGTGGGGGAAAAATCTTTCCGTCCGATGATTTGATAAACTCAACGACAGCAGAAATCAGTCTGTCAATCTCGTCAAAATCCAGATTTTCCATGTTATTATCCTGTTTTGAATGAACGATATCAATAATATCATCCTCCCCCAGAATAATAGCCGTATGTCCGTGTTCCTGAAATATCTCATGGTCGCTGGTCCCAGTCACCTCGCCATCCGGATTGGCCGCATACATTACGTTTTTATATGGTATTCCATATTGATCCAAATAGGGTATGAATTCCCTGTACAGTTCCGCTGAGGTTTCATGCTCATTTTTCACCGCAAGCGGTTTGTCCCTGGCACCCACGCAGTCCAGGTTGATATTATAAAAATCACGGTACTTGTTTGAGAGTTCTTGATAAAATGCGCGGCTTCCTATCAGACCGTTTTCTTCCGCGTTATAAGCGGCGAATATGATATCAATCGGATATTCTTCCGGCTGAAATTCCTGTGAAAGCTTCTGGGCTGTTTTTAAAAGCACTGCGGTCCCTGAAGCGTTGTCCAGCACCCCCTTACTCAGGAAGGAATCCATATGGGCAGAGATGACCACGGCCTTTGTGCTGTTTTTCCCCTTTATTTTTCCAATGACATTTTCTATGGTCCCCTGGACATTCACCAGAAAATAGCGGGAGCATTTTAAATAATCGCTTTCAAAGCTCTGATAATAGTTCCCGTCATAAAATGGCTCCAATCCGATTCCATTGAAGTAATTCCGGATATATTGAACCGCGCTGGAATTATCCTTTGAACCTGCATAGCGGTTAGAAAAACCAGCCATATCCCGGATGATTTTTTCCGCGGTGAGCTGCTCGACATCCGTTCCTATCCCGGTATCCCTTTTTGTATTGGACTGATTATAGACCCTGGAATAAATGCCCTGATAGCCGATAAAACCGATACATAGTATCATGGATATCGTTATAAGAACCCGTTTGACTGCCTTCTTCATCAGAACCTCCCTTGAAATAAGTTAAGCCATAATTATTATGGCTGTGTTCTGAGAATATATACCATTCCTTATAAAAGCCTGAACCGTTCCTGTACGATGGGATATTTGCCGGGGCAGGCAGACTTACTGGCCTCCCCGTATCCATTCCACCCAGACAGAATAGTATTTCCCAAGGACATGGGAACCGTCTGATGAGTATTCCGCCGCAAGGTTTCCGGAGGCATCATCAAAGATGCCATTGACATCAATATAATAGCTCCCGGTAGCTGCCGCGATGTTTGCGATTTCCGAATTCAGCAGGTTGATTTTTTCATTATTATATAGGGAACTCTGGGAGGATTTTCCGCTTGTTACATGCAGATTGGCTTCCAAAATGATGACCGCCGAAGGCTGCAGTTCCTTTATCTTCTCCACCATACTCTGATATTTTGTTACAATGGATGAAAAATCATAGCCCAGCTCATTAATCCCCAGCATGATATAGATATTTTGATAGCTTTGGCTGGAAAGAAGCTCTTCCAACCCTGTCTTTGTTCCGTTTCTCAGTTTTACCTTCTCATCAAAAAGATTAAAGACGCTCATCCCCGAATTTGCAAATACTTCGGCCTCGCCAAAATCCCCGTATTCAGAAAGCCCGGCCGTCCTTGAATCCCCAATAAATAAGGTCCCTGAAAAATCATCTGCCGCCTCAGGCCATGCAGCCGTCCCATCATCGTTTGTTTCCTCCGGCATGGAGACTGTTCCCTCATTTCCTGTTTCCTCCGGCATGGGAGCCGCCTCTTCGGATGACGCTTCCCAACCTTCATACGAATCCTGCCTGGCCACCGTGGGTGCTGCAGGTGATTCTGCTTCCTGGTTATCGTTCTCCGGATATACCTGCAGGCGTTCCGTCTGGTTCGGATTCTGTTCAGCCCTGCCCGGAAGAAAGTATGTCAGGGCCATAATTACAATGCTGAGAAACAGAAAAATACTATAGCTGTAACGTTTCATACCCGAAATCTCCTTCTAAAACCGAAAATAAAGGAACGGATCATCCATCCCTATTTTCATGCAGTATACGCTGGCCCAGAAAACAAGAAGCAGAAGCAGCGCCGTGACAATATTGTACTCATGTTTTTTATATAGCTTCATCGGAAATCCGGTCATAAAAATAAGCCCCATAACTAGGGAAAGGGCATAAAGTGTCCCATATTTCAGATAATCACCCGCAAAATATGTAAAGGTTCCTGATGGTGTCAGGAATGGGAAGAGGCGCTTTAAGTAAACCACCATCTGGTTTAGGTCGGTAACAGCAAAAAGCAGCCAGCTGGTGGGAATGACCAGTATCATATATAAATGCCCAATGAGCGGCGCCCCTTCCAGCAGCCGGAGCAGACCAAGCTTTTCGATGGATATGATAACAAACAGCAGGAGTCCCCATAATATAAAGTTCCAGCTGGCTCCATGCCAGAAACCGGTTAAAAGCCATACAATGAGCATGTTGCGGCAGGTCCGGACCACGCCATGGCGGTTCCCGCCCAAGGGAATATAAATATATTCCCTGAACCAGCTGCCCAGGGTGATGTGCCACCGTCTCCAGAACTCCGTCATGGACAATGCCATATAGGGGTCATTGAAATTATCGGGAAGGCGAAACCCCATCATTTTCCCCAATCCTTTTGCCATCAGCGAATATCCATAAAAATCAAAGTAAATCTGCAGGCTGAACGCGGTAATCCCCATCCAGGCCAGCGGTGTGGAAATACTTTCAAATCCGATCCCTCCGACCTCACTCCACAGCCCGCCCAGCCTGTTTGCCAGGAGCACCTTAAATCCCAGACCAAGGGTAAACTCCCGCAGGCCATCCTCGATATTCTTAAAATTGTGCCGGCGTCCGGTAAGCTGGCCGCGGATGGAGGTATAGGTTACGATAGGTCCCGCAATTAATTGGGGAAACATGGAGATGTACATCCCGAAGTTAATCCATGATTTCTCGTAGGGAGCATCCTTCCTGTAGACATCCGCCAGATAGGAAATGGCCTGGAAGGTATAAAAGCTGATTCCGACTGGAAGCTGCCATTCGTTTACCGGAAGTGAAACATGGACTCCGGCATAATCCAGCAACCCATTGATATTAGCGGCAAAGAAAGCGGAGTATTTGAACAAAAACAGCCATGACAGATTATACACAATCCCACATGCCAGCCAATAGGTACGGACAGGTCCCCTTCTCCTGCGGCCGATCAGCGCCCCCAGCCTGTAGTTGACCAGAAGTGACAAAACAAAAAGGCCCATATAGGCCGGATGATCCATAACTCCATAAGAATAAAAGAAAAGACTGCCCGCCAGCAGGCATGTATTTTTCAGGCAGTAAGGACTTGCAAAATAGATAAGAAAAAATATAGGAAGGAATACGAAGATAAATGTTAAGCTGCTGAATACCATAAGTATATATATCCTTTGTTTGATTTTATATTAGTTAGACGTTTTACACAGGTAAAAGGTTGCAAATTTTTAAAATTATAAAAAATGTATTTCTATGCTGGCAGGAAAGTTCTCCGATTGACGGACTGCCGAAAAAAAGCCCGCTGAATGCGGGCAGGCAAACAGCGGGCGAGGATTGGATATATTTTTACCGTAATCCCTCCGGAAATTTTGAATCCATGGGAAGCTTCCTGTCTATTAGTGAGATAAGTATAGGATAAACAGGCCAAAAAAAACAAGCAGAACGGCATTTTACAATCTTTTACAATCGCAACAATTGATTTTCGGAGCCCAATAGTCAGAACCCCGCTTCATGGAATATGGCTGAGTGTCTGTCTGGCAGCTGATTCGGCTAGGCCCATAAGCCTTTTTAGGGAATCCGCGAATCCGTTGTTGTCCTCCTGTTCCAGGCTTTGAATCAAGAGTTCCGTATCGTGTTCTATCCGGGCCATGAGTTCCGGCTGGGAGTCAGCCTGCGCTTCCAAAAGCGGAAGGCAGAGCAGCAGAGCCTCATAGAATTTATCCCAGATATCCTTCATCGGCCGGCCATCGTTTCCGTCCAGGACAAGTCCCACGCCGGTCAAAAAAATGCAGAAGCCATCCCTTGTGGCCTGCTGCGCCTTCAGACACGCCAGGCATGCCTCGACCCGGCACCTGTCCCCTGGGAAAAACCGGCCTAAGAGCCAATCCATGGAAATGGATAGAATCTGTAATGCCTGCAGGAACGTCGAGAGAATTTTCTGCACAGGCTTTTTTTCAGGACGGACCGCCTCCAGGGTTGGGACCGTCACCCAGGCGCCTAACCCCTGGCTGGAGGAAACCACGCCCAGACAGCCCAGCAGATCCATGACCCGCCGGATGGTGCTGAAGGAGACCCCATAGCCGTCGGCCAGTGTCCTGTAAGAGGGAAGCATATCAGCGATTTTATATTCGCTCTTGATGTAAACCCGCCCGATTAAGTGGGCGGCCACGGAATAACATTTTTGAGTGTGCTCCTGATAGACGCGCCACTGGAACGTGACTGGTTCGGGTCTGGGCCGCTCCTGCCTTGAACGCCCGATAAACTCACACAGTACCTCGTTGAGCAGACAGATGATCTGCATGAGCGCCTGTTCGAGGCCATCCCTGTCCTCCTGCTCACAGGCCGATATCAGTTTCTGGGTAAGGGCGCGGTGTTTCTGTTCCGCATCCGGCAGCGGAATCCGTTTCGCCAGTGTGTGCGGGAACTGGTGGAAGAGGGTCAGCTCATAGAACAGGTCAAGAAGCAGACGGTTTTTGAGCATCAGCAGCATCTGGCGGCAGCAGTAGAACGAGATATAGAGGGAATCCCATGATATCTCTTCCGCCAGCTCTTTAATCACGAGCATATCTTTCGCCTGGAGACGCCTGCCGCCCTCGTGCAGCAGGGGCTCCATAATCAGATGGAGGTTTTCTTTCAGGCACAGGATTGACTCTTCGCGGGCCAGGTAGTAGTCCTGTAGTTTCTGATAGCACACCTCCATTGGCGCATCATATTCCACAACCGTATACTTCCCCCAACTGATTCTGATATAGCCTTCCTCCTGCAGCCTCAGATATGCATTGCGCACCGTCTGGAGGGCGGCGTGGTATACGCCGCAAAGCATGTCGAGAGAAGGCAGGCGGTCCCCCTTCTGGAAGTATCCAAATTCAATCTGGTACTTGAAAAACTGGTAGATTAGGCTTGCTCTCCCCTGTTTCACCTTATACCCCCTTTGTGTCGATGATTATAGGATGAATTATAACATACCTGGTCATGCAAATCTATTGGAGACTTATAAAATCTTAACCTACACTTATAATGGCACACAGAATTTTCTAAAGGATAGGGTCAGTTTTCCGTTTTATGGAAAGAAACAAAAAAGCTAAAAAAGTTTATATTTTCAAAAATCCTTCTTGATAGTTAATAACATATAGTGATTAGCCGGTTTGTATAAAGATAGGATTAAACATTGCCAATTGCTCTTGCCGTTTTATAAAATGATGGTATAACTAAACAAAAAAAAGGAGGGTCTTGTTTATGAAGACCATAGGATTTATAAACAGCCATAAGGAAAATGAAAACAGGATAGCACTTCTGCCATGCCACATGAAGGAACTGGGAGATGCTGCCGGATATCTGTTCTTTGAACAGGGCTATGGGAGTAGACTGGGAATATCCGACCAGGAATACGGAAAAATGGGAGCGTCCATCGCGCCCAGGGAAGAAATCCTCCAGAAATGTGATATTATCTGTGACCCCAAGGCAGGGGACGCGGAGTATCTGGGGGAACTTAGGGAAGGCGCCACGATTTTCGGGTGGGTCCATCCCCATGTGGACCCTGATATGAAGAAACTTCTGCTGGAGAGGAAGCTTAAGGTATATGCATGGGAGGAAATGCTGGAAAATAACACCCAGATTTTTTACAGGAACAATATCCTCGCGGGCGAGGCATCGGTCATCCATGGCTGTTTAACCTATGGCATATTAATGGAAGGAAAGAAGGCGGCCGTGCTGGGACGCGGCAACACGGCTATGGGGGCCTATAAGACGCTTGCCTCCAATGCCGCGCTGACCACTGTATATGGACGAAGGCAGGAACAGCAGTTTAAAAAGGAGATGGGACAGTTTGATATCATAGTGAACGCCGTGCTGTGGGACCCGGGGCGCAGGGACCATATCATATTCAGGGAGGATCTGAGACATTTAAAAAGTGGCGCGCTGCTGATTGATGTAAGCTGTGACGAGCACGGTGCCATCGAGACTTCCCACCCAACGGCTGTGGAGGCCCCTCTCTACATGGAAGAGGGAATTGCGCATTACTGCCTGGATCATTCCCCAAGCCTGTTTTACAGAAGCGCATCGGAGTTCATCAGCGAAAAGGTATCACTTTTCATCAAACCGCTGGTGCTGGAAACAGAGGACAGCGTGCTGGAGGGCTGCCGGGTGATTGACGGCGGGAAGATGATTCTGGAAGAGAGCTGCCGATAGGCGCGGCGGGCTGTGCAGAGTGATTTTATAGAGTGAATGAAAGGTGGGTTACGTGATGGAGGCAACTGCGATTTCTTTAATTCCTCCCCTGATTGTCATATTACTGGTGATTGCTACAAGAAGGGTGGTCATTTCCATATCGGCCGGCATTATTGCCAGCGCGCTTATATTATGCAATTTCCAACCGGGTGAGATGGTTGAGGCCGTCATGGGTTCAGCTGCGCGGATTTTCTATGCGGAGGGGAACTGGAATTTTGACAATGTGCTGCTGGTGCTTTTTATCCTCGGCCTTGGGATGCTGACAGCATTCATTGACAAAAACGGCGGGACCATTGGTTTTGCAAGGTGGGCCCAGAAACGGGTTAAGAACGCGGCCATGGCCCAGCTTCTGGCGGTTGTGCTGGGAATCATCATATTCATAGATGACTATTTTAACGCTTTGACCGTGGGCGAGGTTTCCAGAAGCCTGACAGACCGCTACAAGGTCTCCAGGGAAAAACTGGCGTATATCATTGACTCCACCAGCGCGCCTGTGTGCTCCATCTGTCCGCTGTCCAGCTGGGGGGCATATATCATTGCCCTGTTTGCCATCATACTGCCGGGGACGGCGGCACCGTTAAACCAGTTCATAGAGACAATCCCCTATAATTTCTATGCTATTTTTTCATTGGCCGTGGTGTTCCTCAGCGCTGTATGGAATATCAACCTGGGCAGGATGAATGATGTAGCGTCCATCAAGGCAGATGATGTACCGCCTGACGACACCCATAAAACGCATGCCTCCGACCTGATCATGCCCATCAGCATCCTGGTGGTGGTAAGTGTGGGGACCATGTACATGACGGGACGCATCTTTTCGGGTTCTTGGGATATATTTGAGATACTCCAGCATGCCTCCACCTATCTGTCACTGTGCGCGGGCTGCATTGCCGGTCTTGGGTGGGCGGTATACCGGTACTGGCATTTCCATGGAAATGAACTGTTTGCCACTGCTTTTTCCGGCATGAAAAAGGTGGCGGGAGCGACCACCGCCCTGCTCTTTGCATGGGTGCTGATTGATATGATCGGGATGCTCCAGCCAGGAGCGTTCCTGTCCGGGCTTCTGGTCCAGTACAATATATCTTCCCAGCTCCTGCCATGCCTCCTCTTTGTATTTTCCGCAGTCATGGCGCTGGCAACCGGCTTTTCCTGGGGCGTGTTCGGAATCATGCTTCCCATCAGCGTACAGATGGCTTCCGCCCTGGGCATGGGGGACGCAATGCTTTACTGCTGCCTCGGGGCTGTGCTTTCAGGCTCTGTCTTCGGGGACCACTGTTCCCCTATATCGGATACAACCATACTGTCAAGCACAGGCGCCCAGTGTGTCCACATCGACCATGTGGTATCCCAGCTGCCTTATGCCTTATTCTCAGCTGCGGTAGCTGCGGCCGGTTTCCTGGTAATCGGATATACAGGCAGCATTGGGGCGGCCTTCGCAGCACAGATGGGTATCCTATGTGCCGTTACATGCCTGATCCTGACCAGACGTAAGCATAAGAGCAGACCTATGGTGGCTGCCGCCAGCTCAGCCGTGGATCTGTAGCCAGATAAAAACCTTTAGGAAGCAGGAGAAAAGCGTAAAATGGACAAAACCCAGCTCCGGGCCCTGCTTTCGGAACGTAAGAACAGGGCCGTCCGGGACATTTGAAACAAAATGAATGCCGTGGATATTGAATGCTATAGCAGGCAGGCTACATATTACATAAGTAAAGGGACCTCAGCTCAGCGTATGCTGTTCTGAGGTTTTTGCTGACTCAAAATAAACACATTGAATTTTCCAGGTTCCTGCATTATAATCAAGAGTATCATATATGAGCAAAGTAGACTATATTTAGGGGACCGAGGAGATGCGCGAAATCCTTAAACGCATTGGGATAAACCTATCCCGGCTCAAAACCGACGACATGACTGTGGCTGAGAATTTGCCTCTGCACTTCAAGTGTGGAGTGGGCTGAGACGTTGAAAAAAGAACAGATTCCAGGGGGAAACAACAAGATGATACATGAAGGTACCGCGACGAAGGCGGTAAAAACATTTTTTAACGCGTGCCTCGTTAAACGGGATGTGGAGGATTCGCTTGCGTGCCTCGCAGAAGAGGTTCAGTGGGTCGGAACGGGCAGGTCTGAGATGGCCAAGGGGCGGGCGCAGGCTGGGCAGGTTCTGCGGGCGCAGCTTCCACAGATGACAGCCGCGTTCCGGATTCAATTTGAAAGCATCCAGGAAACTGTGGTGTCAGATACCTGTGAGGTGGTCCTGCTTACCATGTCCGTATCCCCACAGGCAAAGGACATCGACGCAATCTGTTTACAGGTAACCGCCACATGTGTGGAAAGCCAGGAGGGGCTGTGCCGGATTGTCTCACTCCATACCTCCGCGCCAGGGGGCCAGTACGATGAGGGTGGTTTTTTTACGGCTTTTTCGCCGGAGTATGCTGAACTGGAACAGCAGATAGGCCAGAAGGCACTGGATATCCTGGGAAAAAATATCCCAGGGGGCATGATGGGCGGCTACTTGGAACCAGATTACCCCCTCTATTATGTGAATGATTACATGCTATCCTATCTCGGCTTTACTTATGAGGAGTTTATATCCGCGATTGGCGGGAAGGTCATCAACTGCATCCATCCGGATGACCGGGCGCAGGTGGATATGCTTGTCGCAAAGGCTTTCCAAGCTGGCAGTACCTATGAGGTACAGTACCGGATGCTGAAAAAGGATGGCAGCTACATCTGGGTCAACGATGTTGGCAAAAAAACGTCATCCAGGGACGGGCGGGCGGTCTGCATCAGCGTCATCCGGGACATCACGGCAGAAAAGAAGGCCCATGAACATCTAACACGACAGGCAGAGCGGTATGACCGCCTGTTCCAGTCCATGCTGTGCGGCATCGCCCAATACCGTATCAACGGACGGCAGGTAACGTTCAAGAATGCAAACCGGGAGTGTATCCATATCTTCGGTTACACGGCGGAGGAGTTCTGGGCCAAACAGGATTGGGACATGGCAGAATTGACCGCGGCGGAAGACCGTGAACGTGTGCTGAAAAGCATCAGCCGCCTGTGCAGTCCCGGTGACAGGGAAGCTTTTGAGTACCGTGTGATTCAAAAGGATGGAAGTCCCTGCTGGATCATCGGGAGCGCGGAAGTGATTGTGGACCTGGATGGGGAACAGCTGATTCAAAGCGTCTTTCTCGACATCAACGAGCGGAAAAATGTGGAGTTTTACAATGAGCAGCTGGCAGATCAGGTGGAGGCCAGCAACGAGATCCTGCACCTGGCGTTGGAACATACCACCACCTGCGAGTTCTTCTATTACCCTGGGACCAGCTCCTGTATGGTGCCTGAACGCACCTGTTCCATCTATCACTGCAAATCCCACTATGCGCGGATGCCGGAGGACTTCGCAGAAGAACATGTAGACGAGGCATACCGCCCATCCTTCTACGAATCATATGAACGCATAAACCGGGGAGAACACACCACTGCCTGCGAGTTCTGCAGCCTGGATGGCAGCCAGTGGTGCCGCCAGACACTGTCCATCATCCGCCGTGATGAGGCAGGTGTCCCCCAGCTGGTCATCGGCATCGTGGAAGACATCACCCATCAGAAGGAGATAGAGCAGGCGCTGGATGATGCCCGGTCCCGTGACAGCCTGACCGGACTATATAAAAGGGAATATGGTGTCCGTCTGGTACAGGAGTATCTGGATAACCGGCCCGCGGGCGAGCACGCGGTGTTGATGCTGCTGGATATGGACGACTTCGAGGCGGTCAACCAGAAGGAGGGCCATATCTTTGCCGATGCAGTGCTTCAGGAGGTGGCCGACCTCCTGCGGGCGGAGACAGGGCCGGACCATATCCAGGTGCGGCTGGGCGGCGATGAATTCATGCTCCTTATCAAGAACTCCGATAAAGCCCATGCCACCATCATCGGTCCCCGTATCGCGGACCAGGTCCGGGGTATCCTGGCAGATATGGCCCGGGAGGTCCATATCTCCGTCAGCATCGGCATGTGCAGTACCGAGGTGACGCAGGATTATAACGGGCTTTACCGCTGTGCTGAGAGTACCCTCAAGTACGTCAAGGAGCATGGAAAGGGGCAGGCCGCCTGCTATCTGGACACCTCCAATGCGGTGGGCATGTTCCTGACCCAGATTTACACCGGGGAACATCCGGTCAATGAGATTGAGACCGTGAGCCCGCTTGCAGGCGGCGACCTGATTTCCTTTGCTTTGGATCTGCTGGGCAAGTCCAAGAACCTGGATGACGCGGTCAGCCTGTTACTGGCCCGTATCGGAAACGCCTGTAAATTCGACCGGGTTTCCATCATCGAGGCTGACCGGGCCTATCTCACGTACCATTTTGCCTACCAGTGGGCGCGCAGCCGCACGCTGTTGCAGCTGGGACAGGATTTCTACGTTTCGGATGAAGATTTTGAACTATGCTCGGCGATGTATGATGAGGACGGCCTGGCCGATCATAATCTGAGGGATGGGATTTCCGACATTGCCTCCTGCCTTCACGCCGGCATATGGGACTATGGTGAGTACGTCGGCTCTATCAGCTTTGAGGTCGATGTGCCGGGGTACCAGTGGACGCCGAAGCACCGCAAGTTCCTCCAGGAGCTGGTGCGGCTTGTGCCTTCCTTTATCATGAAGTCCAAGGCCGACGCGGTGAGCCAGGCCAAGACAGACTTCCTGTCCCGGATGTCCCATGAAATCCGCACACCGATGAACGCAATCAGTGGGATGACGACCATTGCCAAGAGCGTTGTACAGGATCCTGTCAAGGCACTCGACTGCCTGGAAAAGATTGAGTCGTCCAACCAGTACCTGCTGGGTCTGGTCAACGACATCCTGGATATGTCCCGTATCGAGAGCGGGAAGCTGGAACTGAATTACGGACCACTGGACTTAACGCAGCTTCTGGCCAGCCTGGAATCCCTGTTCCATGCACAGGCCCTTGAGAAAGGACTGACCTTAAGCGTAAGGGATGGACGTACAAAAAAGCAGCCGCTCCAGGCAGACGGCCTCCGTCTCAACCAGGTATTGGTAAACATCATTGGGAACGCGGTCAAGTTCACAGATTCCGGCAGTATCACCATATGTGTTGAAGAGCTGGAAACAGACCCCCGGGCCGTCCTGCGATATTCCGTTACAGACACCGGCGTCGGCATCGACTCTGCCGCGCAGCGGCGCATCTTCAACCCCTTTGAACAGGCTGAGGCAGGCACCGCTTCCCGGCGTGGCGGTACGGGACTCGGCCTGTCCATTTCCTTCCGGCTGGTCCAGATAATGGGCGGAAATCTCGAAGTCCGCAGCCAGCCCGGCAAGGGCTCCACGTTCTTCTTTACGCTGTCATTTGACTATGCCGCAGAGACTGGCGGCACGGAGATGGAGACGGCCCTGCCTGTTCCAATACCGGATTTTAACGGTCGGGATATCCTGCTGGCGGAAGATAATGAGCTCAACCAGGAGATTGCCCGGACCATACTGGAGATGCACGGTTTCACCGTAACCTGTGCCGCCAATGGCCGGGAGGCGGTGGACCTGTTCTGCTCCGGGGATCCTGGCCGGTTTGACGCAATCCTCATGGACATACGGATGCCGGTCATGGACGGCCTGGAAGCGACCCGGCTCATCCGAACCTCTGGCCGGGCAGACGCACGCGCCATCCCCATTATCGCCCTCTCGGCCAATGCATTCGATGAGGACTCCAAGAAGTCCATGGCCAGCGGCATGAACGGCCACCTTTCCAAGCCCATTGAGGTGGATAAGCTGCTCCAGGTACTGAAGAAGTACATAGCATAATTGGGTAATCAGGGAACTGGTGTTGGCAGACATGCAGGAGGACCGGCTTCCAATTCTTTGGACTTGCGGCCTTCCTCGTGGCCAGCTGCCAGTTCATAATACTGAACCATATCTTATCCGTTTAAAACAGGGAGTCCTGTAGCAGGATAAAAGTTGATTACATCTGTATGGAAGGGCTGACAAAGCCGATGACGCTTATTCATACAAAGCGTACTTATTTTCTATGAGAGCATACAGAAATGGTAAGGCTGTATCATGTCTTTTCTGTATGGGCTTCTCCTCCAGGGTTCCCTGTCTGTTTCTACAGAGACGCGTATCCTGACTTATAAAAAATATCCGGACAATTTCATATATGCTTCGTAACGAACTGCAGCATTCCTATAAAAACATCTGCGATAGAAAAGTTGGGTGTTAGGCAGGATGTCTGTTTTATGACATATAAATGAAAAAATTGCCCATTGCAGATTGCGGCTCATAAGTAAGGGAGAAATTATTATGAATGAATATGATGGAATTTTATCGGCTGAATATATGGAACAGCTAAAAAATATGATAGAATGTTTTCCCCTGGCCTGTTATTTCTTAAAAAGGGATATGGAACTTACGATACTGTATGGTAATGAAGCTTTTTATACATTACTGGAGCAGGGAAGGGAGGATGTCAGATATAAATATAAAAACAGTCTTTCATCCTTACTTTCTACAGAAAAGTTTTTTGAGGGATACCGGGAGGATATTCAAAGCAGGGAATTTCTTCATGATGCAGAAATCCATAATATAAAACATCGTTTCTATACCCGGATAAAGCTGGTTGAGGCGGAGGGGATATACTGCTGCATGTCATTGGATGTAAGCGATTTTGTACTTGATAAAACAAAAAAAGAAGATATGCTTCAGCTGCTGCACATGATGTTAACACAGCTCTGGCAGGAATCTTTTGTCATAGATGTCAAAAAACAGACTGTCTATATGGTCAGCCAGAAAAAATTTCTTTCGGGCTTTCCTAAAAAGTTTACTTTTTCTGCATACTTTTCAGAGTATGCAGAAGAGGCCCTGCCGCTGGATAAGGAGGATTATGCCAAACTGCAGCATGCGTACCATAAAACGATGGAGCAGCATGTCCGTACCATAAACGATGTAAGGCTGACGGGCGGTGAATGGATCCGTCTCCAGTTCAGCGCCTATGAGAAAGAAGAGGACAGTGAGCCTGTCATCATGGGTTTTATGGAAGACATATCCAGGGAAAAGCAGGAGTATTTAACCTATCTGGAGGAAACGCAGTTTTATCATATGCTTCTCTCGGAGAAAATGGCATACGGACATATCAATATAACAAAAGATAAGTTTTATGGAATGGGCGGGATCTGGAATCTTTATAATGAATTGACAGAGAAGATGAGCTATACACAGCTGTTTGCTCGTTTCAACCAGAAGGTGGTACATCCGGATGACCGCAGGAGCTATATGGAGCTGATGGACTGCAATAACCTTATGCAGTCTTATCAAAACGGCATTACCAGATTGAAGTTTGAATTCCGGAGGATCATCGAACAGAATAAGATGATGTGGATGGAGATTAAAATCCTATTGTTTAAAGAGCCGCTGCAGGATGAACTGATGGCACTGATGTATCTGACGGATATTGATGAACGGAAGAAAAGCAGCTTTAAACTGCGCTATGAATCAGAATTCGACCAGCTGACGGATGTGTATAATAAAAAGAGCGCCGAAACAAAAATTATCCAGTGTCTCCGTGAACCGGCAGGGCTGCGGGCCTTCCTGATTCTGGATCTTGATAATTTCAAAGAAATCAATGACAGCTATGGGCATAAAGCCGGCGATGAGACACTAATCCTGTTTGCGGCGCATCTGAAGGCAGTCTTTTACAATCACTGTATCGTAGGACGCTTCGGCGGTGATGAATTCATCGTCCTTATGGAACGGATTTCGACCGACCAGGAGGTGGATGAAGCATTGATGATCCTGTACCGGAAACTGCAGGAGGATAAGCGGTATGGTATTAAATTCAGTGCCGGTATTACTTTGATAAAAGGCAGCGTGGATTATGAGACTGTGTTTGAGCAGGCAGATAAGACGCTGTATCAGGTGAAAAATTCACAGAAGGGTGTGTATCAGTATTACAACAGGGAAGTAAATCCCAGACCGGATATAAAAGAACTCCAGGCATTGAAAACTGCGGAACGTGCAGATGCAGGCTATGAGAACCTGGAACTGATGGAAAAAAAGGATTTTGATACCTATCTGGGAGAGTTCGGAGATATCGCCTATCTTGTTGACCCGGATAATTATGATCTGATCTTAGGAAACCAGGCTTTTTATGACCGGGTCGGTTTTACGAAAAGCCAGTGCCGCGGTAAAAAGTGCTACGAAATCATGCAGAGGAGGAAGACGCCCTGCCCGTTCTGTGCAAGGGCAAACTGGTCCAAGGATAAATTTTATTTATGGAAGGACATGAATACTGCACTGGAGCAGGAATTTCTTATTAAAAATAGGCTGATTACATGGAAGCAACAGGTTGTTTTATTGGCAATTGCTGTTGATATTTCCAATGATAAGAGCATTGTGGATTCCCTGGAAAGCCATGCGACAGAAAGCCATTTTCTGCTCAGCGGTATCCAACATATGCAGGAATGTATGGATTTTAATGAGGCGATGCAGAGCATCCTGGAAACAATCTGCCATTTTTTCAAGGCGTATCAAGCGGGAATCTGGATGATGGATGAACAGAGCGGTCTTTATGCGCTGAACAGCGAATGGTCTGCCGGGGATTCAAATGATGTATGGACATGGAGCGGGGAGGAAGCTGCAGTACTCAGTGCATGGCTGAGTGCGCAGAAGTGGAGCGGGCCGGTGAGTCTGGAAAATCCACAGGCGATGATTGGGGAGTCCTTCGACATGTATCAGCTGATGCAGGGACACCATGTGCAAAACCAGCGCTGGATCCATCTGGAAGAACATGGGGAGGAATACGGCTGTCTTGTCATAAATAATATCAATGCCAACTTTCAGAATGTTTCATTCCTGGAATCCCTGTCCGGTTTTATCGTGAATGAAATCAAGCGGAACCGTCTGCTTCAGGCAACGCTTCATGCCAACCGTTATGATCTGCTGACCGATGTACTGAACAGAAACAGCTATGAGAATAATCTGCCGCATTATCAGAAAGATGCAGTCCATTCGCTCGGTGTGATTGTCGCAAACATAGATAACCTGAAGAAGATTAATGAGGATTATGGCACGATTACCGGGGATCAGTATATCCGCCACCTGGCAAATCTGATGAAAATGATTTTTACGCAGACGGATATCTACCGATTCAATGGGGATGAATTCCTGCTCATATCCGTGGATAGTGAGAAAGCCATGCTGGAGGAAAAGGTTCAAAAGCTGCGGGATAAAATTGAGAAAAATGAGAATTTTAGCGTATCCCTGGGATTTTCATGGGATAGCGTGGAGTGCAATCTGACAGCATTGATCCATACTGCAGACAATGTGATGAAGTTAAATAAGAAACGCCATTATGATGAAATGCACGGGAGTGATGATATACAGCACCGCCAGCTGCTTAGAAATCTGATCAAGCAAATACAAAGAGGAGAGTATGTGATTTATCTGCAGCCCAAGTATCATCTGCAAGACCATCAGGGAATCGGTGCGGAGGCCCTAATCCGCCAGCGGCACCCGGAACTCGGCATCCTTCCTCCTTCGGAATTCATACCTGTCTTAGAGTCCAACGGAATCATCCGTTATATTGACCTTTTCGTCTTAGAAGAGGTATGCAGGCTGCTGCAGAAGTGGAACCGGGACGATTTCATCATATCCCTGAACTTTTCAAGGGTCACGCTGATGGAGGATGATATTATCAACAGTATGAAGAAAATTCTGGATCATTACGATTTCCCAAGGAAATGCCTTGAAATTGAAATGACAGAGAGTACCGTGGAACACTGTCCGGCCATGCTCTATAAGACCGTGCAGGGAATCCGTGACCTGGGTCTGCGCATATCCCTGGACGACTTTGGTATCCGCTATAGTAATCTGTCTGTACTGAATGATATCCGTTTTGATACACTGAAGCTAGACAAGAGCTTAATCAAAACCCTGGTCAGCGAACAGCGGAGCCGCATTATCCTGCGCAATGTCATACAGATGTGCAGGGAGTTAGATATAGAAATGATTGCAGAGGGTGTGGAAACAAGCCGTCAGGAGGATATCCTGAAATCACTTGACTGCCCGAATGGACAGGGGTATTTATTTGCCCGGCCGATTCCCGTAAAAGATTTTGAAGCGGATTTTATTCTGAACCAATCATAGAACTACATCCACCCTGTTTCCAAGGGGGAGTGTAAAAGATTTACAGATCTGTATATGTAAAAATTTACCAATTGTAATACTTTTTACAGGGATATATAATCATAAGAATACATAGTCAGAACTGCCACAACTAACTATTGCAAACACAGGCAAGATGCCGGCAGGTTTTTCTACTGGAATGTAAAGATAAAAAGTCAATCCTGTTTAAGCCTCATTTGAGAATTTTTATGTTTTTGTGTGGAATCGTCACCTTATATTCTCATTGGGTTTGAAGTTTGATAAACGGTAGAAATTAAACCTTACAGGAGGGAACATGAAAAAAGTCACTGTTTTATCAAAGGCCGCTGAAAGCAGCTATATTGCTAAAGCTATGGATGCAAGCGTAAGTAAACATTTATTGGACGAACACTTTACCTTAGTAGCGGCCAATAACCGTTTTTATGAGATGTTTGGATATGATAAGGAAGAATATATACGCTTATATAAAAACTGTGTGGATGTGTATTATGCAACTTATCAGGAAGGGTGGAATGAACTTGTTAGTGTGGTTAATACTGCCATACAAAACAATGAAGATGAGTTTACTTATATAGGGCGTATAGAGCATAAAAGCGGAAGGAAGATATGGGTTAAGCTTGTCGCCCGATTTACGGATGAGTACATAGATGGATGCCAGGTAGCCTATATTATAATGATTGATATTAGCGATCTGATGCAGAATAAAATAGAAAAGGATGTTATTAAAAATGTTTTTCCAGGGCCGATTTCAAAATATAGGGTCACGAAGGACCGTTATGATTTTTTAGAGGGAAATGAGAAATTTTATGAAATATTTGGGAATAGAAAGATTTCATTTAGTCACAGTGACAGTTTTTCAGATAACGCTATTGGTGAATTGAAAGGCAAAGAATACGATCTGCGGAAGGGGGATTTTACAACCTTCACAGTCACGCATATAGATGATGATGAAAAAAACCATTATTTCAAAGTCAATGCAGAGTGTGTTGACTGGATTGAAGATGACCCGATTTATTTATTGCTTTACACGGACATTACCGATTTAATCATCCAACAGCAAAAACTTGAAGAATATAATCAATCTATCCATAAGCTTGCCTATTCCGATGAGGTTACTGAAGGGTATAACCGAAGGAAATTTGACCAGGTTGCCTTGAACGCCATAAATAACAGCAAAGCCGGCTCATACAGCATGGTCTGGATGAATCTTCAAAAGTTTAAATTAATTAATGATGCGGGAGGGATAGAAGCGGGAGACAGGGTCTTAAAGTATATTTATGAGAAGATTGATCTGTTTTTAAATCCGGATGAGTATGTGTGCAGGCTGTTTTCCGATAATTTCATTATTCTTTTCAAGGAAAACGATAACATGGATATAGAGAAAAGAATATTACAAATGATTTATGAAATGAATTCCTATAACATCGGTAAAAAAGAAAAATATTATCTTACATTTGTTTGCGGTGTTTATCATATAGATGATATCGGACTGTCAGTTACTGCAATGGAGGACCGCGCCCATACTGCATTAAAATCGAATGACAGCAGCCGTTCCGAACTTTGTGTCTGCAACTATTATGCTGACGAAATGCGTTCTAAATTAATTAATGAAAAAATCCTGGAAAACAGGATGAGGGATTCTTTGAAAAATAAAGAGTTCGAGGTATATTTACAGCCTAAATATTCATTAGACACAAAGAAAATCTATGGCGCCGAGGCACTGATTAGATGGGTCCATCCAACGAAGGGGCTTCTTCCACCGGCAGAATTCATCCCTTTATTTGAGAGGAATGGATTTATTATAGAATTGGATCTTTTCGTTTTTGAGGAAGTGTGTGCTCTGATTAAAAAGTGGATGGACAACGGAGTAGAGGCACATCCTATTTCTGTTAATATGTCAAGGGCTCATTTTGTCAAGGATGATTTTTTAGACAGGTATATCCAGATTAGAGATAAATATGGTGTCCCTGCGGAGTATCTGGAAATTGAGCTGACCGAGACAATGGTATTTTCAAATCCTCAGGCGTTTAGTAAAATAATCAGAGAAATCCATGAGGCCGGTTTCAAATGTTCAATGGATGACTTCGGAAGTGGATATTCATCACTGAATATGCTGAAAAACTTAGATTTGGATACAGTTAAACTTGATGGCGCATTCTTCAATTCAAAAACAATGGAAGATAAAAAAGAAAATATTATTGTAAAAAGTATTATAGATATGACCAAGGCATTGGATATGCTTACCGTAGCGGAAGGAATTGAGTCGGAAAAACAGATGGATTTTTTGAATCATACAGCATGTGATTATGTGCAGGGCTATATCATTTCTAAACCGCTGCCGATTAAAGAATTTGAAAAACTAATCAGATAGGTGTGATGCATTAAAATTTTCTGTTTTTTGAATGTTGGCGCCACGTGATAAAACAGGCATCAGGACAGCCTGATTCATCAGCCGAGTATGTTGTAAGGGTGAGTGGGGGGAGGGCATCAGACAGAAAATCCAGTGAGAATCCCTCAAACGATAGTTATGGGGCGCAGAAAAGGATACATACTTAAGGAAGGGTAGTGTTTATAGTGATTATGTCTTCTAGTCAGAACGCTACTGTTATATGGAAACGCTGCAGTACCAATCGCTTGCAGACACAGCGGTTTCAGATATGTATTAAATACTGTCACAAATGGCACCAGGAAGGGCGGATAGAGTTGGTAGGATATAGAAGGGAGAGATGGTGGAAAGCCTGAAAAGAAGATGTGCAATATCTATATTTGAGGATGCTGACAAATAGAGATGCTTAAGTTTATATTTTTTGGAAGAAAACTTAAGCGAATCCAAAATACAAAGAGGTCGTAGAGCTGAAGTTTTATTGATAAAGCTGTTTTTATCTTGTGCAGTTCTGTCAAGCAATCTTATGCTTTATTAAGTAAGTCGGAGATTAAAGATGGAAAAAGATTCGATGCTATGGAATCCTTTTTTGATGCGGCACTGAAAAATAGATAATGACATTTATTGTGTTCGGTTTTGAATTAATATGCTTGTAGAAGATAAAAGGCGTGTTTTCTTATTGAAGGAAAATCTGCTATTTGGGATACCCACAAGATATAAATAAAGAAAAAGTATATAAAGCTATAATCCTAATCTATAGGGTTGTAGCCTTTTTTAATTCGACAAAAATAGACAAGGCATGTCGACCAGTCATACTTGACAGGATACGAGGTCCACCACCTCCTGATTTTCAATCTAAAAACAATGAAAATCAGGAGGAAAGAACGTGTCAGAGAAAGAAATATATATTATTTACATATGTAAGCAGCCAGTTGAGGTCAGCAAGGAAGTGTATGATGTCTACAACAAGGGAGAACGAAAAGAACGGTATTTTTCTATCGATTTAAAGTCAGAACGTGTAAAAAAAGATTGCAGAAGTGGAACCAGAATTACTATCCCTAGCCGTGAAGACTCATATGAGCGGCTTTTAGAAACAGAAAAGCAATTTTCATCTGATTCTGATAGTGTTGAGGACGTAGTGATGAAATCTATCATGCTGGAACACTTAAATATGGCCTTAAAAACATTGACAGAGGAGGAACGATGGTTAGTTCATGAATTATTCTTTAAGCAAAGGACGGAACGGGAACTTTGTGCAGAAATGCAGATTGGAAAAACCACCTTACATAAGAGGAAAGAAAAACTTCTGTCTAAACTCCGCAAATTATTAGAAGAAAATTAAAAATATCAGGGACCAACCCCTTCACTTAACGGCAAAGTAAGTGAAGGGGTTATTTTTATCCCTTCCCAGCACCTTGATAACAGAATATCCAGTGTGACAGATACAATGCCGAAGGAGCGGTTTTACCGGAAAGCACGCGCCAGGACAGCGCCAGGCGGAAACAGGAATTAATAATCCCACATTCCAAGCGATACATGTCCGTGGCTGATATGCCCTGTGGCGGGGCAGAATGCCATGACCTCCAAGGCTTCATTATGATACTTCTATATTTATATAGCTCCCATATGCAAAGGGAGAGACTGTACACCCGGTCAAGGTCAGGGCGGTCTTCCAGATGAAACATTTACGCGGGGAGTATTTAGGTCCTGTTGCACCATATGGGTATCAAAAAAGTGCGACAATTAAAAACCATATCGAACCAGATGAAGAGGCTGCTGAAATAATATATAGGATACATTGCATGAAGTTTTTTGACGGATTATTCCCGCAGCAGATTGCCCGTATCCTGGAAGCAGAGGGTATACCAATCCCATGTGAATATCTGAAACAGAGAGGAAGTAAGGTATATTTTAACGTTAGGGATATCAAAGGGTGGAATCAAGGAACTGTGAAACGTATCCTGCGGAACAGCATCTATTTAGGCGTTACAGTCTCAGAAAAATCAAGGGCAATGGAAACCGGTTCAAATAGGAAGGTAACAACCCCCAGGGAGAACTGGCTGGTGATAGAAAGAACCCATGAACCAATTGTGCCGTGGAGGATATGGCTTGAAAACCAAAAGCCTTTAAGAGGACGGAAAAAAAATAATCCCATGACAGAAATGAAGGATATCCAGGACGTTTATAATCCGGATGTCAGTGAAGGGAGACATCTGCCGCAAGGTATGGCAGAGCGGATAATTAAGAGGGAAAAGATATCTAGCATCAAATCCGGGGAACATATGCTACCAGAAGAATTAAGGGATTCACCAGTAAAAAGTAAGGTATGGTGTGCAAACTGTGGGAATAAGATGATGCGGCATTTAGGAAGAAAAAGAATCTATTATCTATGCAATTACCGATACCATAACGCCCAGGGAGACTGTATGAGAGGTGGTTTCAGGGAAGACCGGTTAATGGAACTGGTTTTGGCATCTATCAACCAGCAGATTACCGCGGTTGCTGACCTGCGCAAATATCGCGATATTGAGGAGCAGAAGCGTAAGGAACATCAAAGAGCGGTCCAGGGGGAACGGAAGAGGCTGGAGCATAGACGGTTGTCCCTTAAGCATGAAAAGCTGGAACTATTTGAAAAATATCAAGCCGGGGTGATTGGAAAGGAAAAATATCAGGCGTTAAAGGGAGAGAATTCCAAAAGCCTGGAGGAAGTGGAGAAGGAATATGCGGCATTAGAAAGTCAATCAAAGGATACAGAAGAGGAGGGCTGGGGGTGTCTTGATCTGTATGAGGGTAAGCAGGTGGTACATCAGCTGACAAAGGAACTTGTAGAAGAGTTAGTGGACAGGATTATCCTTTATGATAAGGAGCATGTAGAAATCCAGTTCCGTTATATGGATGAGATAGAAAGACTTGTAAGATGCCGGCATGATAAGAATCAGGAGACAACAGGATATTGAAACGTGACTCATCTGCTTGATATACCGGAATACCGATTAAAAAATTTATCTGTATAGGAATATAAAAAAGACTGGGGGAAAAGAAATTGGATATGAAATCCAAAAAGGTATGGGGGTATTGCAGACAGAGTACTCCTGATGACGAAGGAATCGAAGGACAGAAGCGGAAAATCCAAAAGTATGTACAGGACCACGGTTTTGAACTTTTGGGATATACAGTGGTCAATGGTGGCAATCTTAAAAATGATGGGCCGGAGATGGAAGGATTACGAAAAGCCGCGGAGGAATTACAGGTGGATACTTTGATAGTCTGCAGTGTGGGCCGTATCTCTAAAGAATATGATGACATGAGGGAAACGGTTGAAACGATTGGACGGTTTGGTATGCAGTTGGAGAGCATAGCAAATGATTATTTTGAAATTCCCGAATCTGTGCATGGGATTTTCAAAACAATGACTGGATTGATGGACGCTGTAAACCAAGAGGATAAAGCTGATGATGAAGACACCTATGATTATGACGAGGTGGGAGAAGAGGTATAGGTAAATCTTGATTGTAAAAATAGGCAGAAGATGTTACTATGGTAGTAATTACTTATATCGGATAAGGATGTTGAAAAAAGTCTGAAAAACCTTTGTGAAATTATCAATAGGTGTGATTTGATTACATAATATGATAACAGAGGTGGATTTCGCAGGTTTGCCATATATAAAAGTGGTGAACTTGTCAGACTATCAGAGAATACTTTTGAATGGTATAAAAAATAGTAGAAAAAGTGTCATTAACTTGACACAAGCCTGGGTGCAGTAAATAGACTGGATTTTATTGAATATGAAAAGGCGTAGGGAAAATTTCTTTACGCCTTTTTTGATATTTTTTTGTATAATGTAAGGTATCCTTTTGGTTATTACTTTCGAACGTGATATGGATTGAACTGTAATCCTCATGTGGCACATGACACATATGGAAAAAATATTACCACCTACAAAGGTGGTATGGATTGATATGCTGGAAGAGTCAGTAGCTATGACATTCAGCATCACCTCTGTTTTTAGACGCAAAGGAGGAGAGGGATTTTATGTCAAAGGCGGAAACCGCTAGGAAATTGTACGAAGAATGCAAGGATATGGATATAGAAGAAACTATGGATTCCGGCATGTATTCGATACCGAGTTCCAGCATGATTTCTACGGCTTGAAGCAGCTTTCGTCCTGTCAGAAAAGTATCCCATCATTCCTCATTTGAGCCTGTGTAATTACATCCCTGAACTGATAGATTTCTTTTTTCTGTAAATTGCAGGCTGTCACCATATGGATTGTCAGATCATCAATCCCAGGCACCTGAAATGTGCTTAATTTACGATTCCCGTCAGTCACGGCTGTCGGGAGGAGGGAGATACCGGTTCCCAGAGCGACTGCACGGGATATTGCCTCTACGGTATCTAGATCTATCAAAACAGGCATGGAATGTATTTGGGAAAGCACCCAGTTCTGGAGCATTCTCCTATAGGGGCAGGTTTCTATCGTGTTTACGATAAGAGGGTACCTGCATATGTCTTCAAACTTGCTGCCGGCCGGCGCAAGGATACTTAGCATTTCTTTAAAAGAAAAGATGGATTTTAAGTGTATGATAACTTTCAAAAATAAAGTGGCCCTTGTCACTGGAGGAGGGACGGGAGTTGGACGGGCCGCATGCATGAAATTGGCGGAATATGGGGCTTCTGTTCTTGTTGATTACGCACACTCCCATGAGGAGGCGCTGGAAACGGTTCAGATGATAACAAAGAACGGAGGTAATGCGGCTGCAATCAGGGCGGATATTTCTAAAAATCCAGAGGTTAGTGAGATGATTTTGGAGGCGCAGGATCAATTTGGCGGAGTTCACTACCTGGTTAATAATGCAGGTATAACAGAGCAGCTGGATTTGGCTGACTTGAAGGGGGTTACAGATGAAATGTGGGAAAGATTATTTTCAGTCAATGTAAAAGGGCGCATTTTATTGCGCCCGTGCCGTGGTCCCATTCATGAAAACACAGACAGGGTGTTCGATTCTTAATTTGGGGAGTATTGCCGGCATGACAGGATCCGGATTCTCGCTGCCATATGCCGCTTCAAAAGCTGCCGTCCATTGCCTGACGAAATCGCTGGCCCGCGCCCTGGCACTTGATATCCGGATAAACGGCATAGCGCCAGCGGCTATTTCTACAAGATGGTGGTCCGGTGAGGAAGAGAAAATGTACCGGCTCAGCGGCAATCTCCCGTTACAGCGGATTTCAACAGCGGAAGACATTGCGGAATTAATCTGTGCGGTTCTGGCCCAGGATTCCATGACAGGACAGATCATAAGCCCTAATAATGGGATGCTGATCTGATTTACAAAGCTACTAACGGCATTGAGAAAAAATAGAATTTGAGGTAAGATAGGGTGCAAAGGATGTGATGGTAATATGAAAATGCGGGAAGAATTTACATGCCCTCTGGAACTGGTACATGATATGATAAAAGGCAAATGGAAGCCAATCATTATATGGCGTCTGCGCCTGGGACCGACCTCCCTTGCCAAGCTGGAAAAGGATATTGACGGGATTACACAGAAGATGCTGTTGGAGCAGCTAAAGGAGCTGATTGACTACGGTTTTGTAGAGAAGGAATCCTTTGAGGGCTATCCGTTGCATGTGGAGTATTCCTTAACGGACGGACAGGGCCGGGAACTTTTGCAGGCACTGAAAATCATGCAGCATATCGGAATTGAATACCTGAAAGCGCAGGGAAAAGAAGCACTGTTGATTGAAAAGGGAGTTGTCCCAGAATAATACTTACGAAAAAGTGGGTAATTTACGCCGGGAATCCATGTGGTTATGATGGTATTGAGTAAATCGCATGGAGGTAGAATTATGATTGTGACGAGTACAGGAATCATCGGGGGAAAAATCCAGGACCAATATGGGGGGCGTGGGACCCAGTTTAACGAAAACGGGATTCCAACGTATTCCCTTCCATTTAAAATTGAGGAGGCTCCGGAGGGGACCGTTTCTTTTGCAGTCATCCTGGAAGACAAAGACTCTTATCCGGTTACGGGTGGATTTGTATGGATTCACTGGCTGGCTGCGAACATCACGCGTAATGAGCTGCAAGGTAATGAGAGCCAGATGGCCAGTGACTTCATACAGGGCTGTAATAGCTGGACGAGTATCCAGGGCAGCCGGCAAAGCAGGGAACTGTCCAGCTTCTACGGAGGGATGACACCGCCCGATCAGGCACATGTTTATGAGTTGCATGTTTTTGCGCTTGACAGCCTGTTGAAGCTGCAGACGGGATTTTACCTAAATGAGCTGTATCACAGGATGGAAGGGCATATTTTAGCCCAGTATACGTTAAAGGGCAGATACGACAAGATGTAAACAATAATCGGGACATGGAAGCTGCTAAACAAAGCTTCCCTGCCCGGATTATGTTAATGTCCTAAATGCATAGACAGCAGGTACTTTTTCGGAGGCGCTGTAGTTTGGCACAGGATAAGCAATATTTCACAAGCTGCACTATCTAATGATATTGAACCGGTTTTTTCCATCTCTGCTATTCTCCTGAATGAAAGAATGCCGGGGCTGTAACCTTTCCCGCTTCCCTTTTCAGAAAAAATTCAAAATACTATTGACAAATGTCTTAATGCGTCTTAAAATATAACAGTGTTATATAACGGTGTTATAAACAGGAGCAATTTTATGGGTGAACAGGAGAATACAACATTAAATCTGGTACATAAAGCAGCTATGCAGGAGTTTCTTGATAAGGATTTTAAGTCAGCTTCTTTACGGAATATTGTTAAAATAGCAGGCGTGACAACGGGTGCATTTTATGGCTATTACAACAGCAAAGAGGATTTACTTGAGGCGCTGGTTGGTGATCAGTACGATTATATCATGAATAGATTTTGCAAGGCACATCAAGAGTTTGCTGATTTACCTCCGGAGGAACAACCAGACCATCTTACAGATTCCGGCGCATGTATGCACGATATGCTTGTATATGCTTACGAATATCTGAATGAATTTAAAATCATTCTCTGCAAATCAGAGGGAACACGTTTTTCAAACCTCATTGATGAAATGGCAGAAATAGAAACAAAGGGGACACATGACTATCTGGAAATACTTAAAAGACTGGGCAGGCCTTCCCCTCCTATTGATGAACAACTGGAGCATATGTTGATAACAGGAATGTTTAAAACGTTTTTTGAACTGATCATACATGAAATGCCACTTGAAAAAGCAGAATATTACCTAAAAGAAATGATTGCTTTTTACACGGCCGGATGGATGAAAATTATGGGGCAGTAAGTAAATTTAGATATGATAATGGAAAGTGTATGCTTTCCATTATATTTAACACATTGGTTAGCTAAAACTAACTATTGAAAATCAGTTAACAAAGATCGTGATATTAGAGGGAGATTATTTTTCCCTCATATCATAAAAATTTTAAAGGAGGTTGTCATCATGACTCAAAAAACAGACACCCGTACAAAATTGCTGACGGAATCACCATTTCAGCTAATGCTGTCTTTAAGTATACCGGCTATTATTGGTATGGTGGTTGTCGGGCTATACAACTTCATGGACAGGGTTTTTGTGGGACAGCTCATCAATGAAGTTGCGATGGGGGCGGTTTCCATTTCCTATCCTTTTACGCTGATAAATACTGGCGTTTCCACATTGATTGGGGTAGGTTCGGCATCTGTTCTTTCACGGGCGGTTGGTAAAAAAATCAAGATATAATTGATAGGATCATGGGAAACTTGATTGCTTTAAATCTGATTTTTGGCATTATCATTACTGTCCTTGGAATGATATTTACACGCCAGCTTCTGACATTAAGTGGTGCAGAGGGAGAAATCCTTAATACCGCAGAACGCTACTTGCGCATTATTTTTGCAGGTTCCCTTTTCGTGAATTTTGGACAGTCCGCTAATATGATTATGCGTGGCGAAGGAATCTTAAAAAAGGCAATGCTGATTACGGGCACTGGTGCGGTTCTCAATATTATTCTTGACCCGATTATGATTATCATTATGAAAAATCAGGGAAAGGGCGTAGAAGGTGCAGCCTATGCAGCAGGCACGAATTTCGGTGCAAAGCAGTATGACAGGGTAAAACAGGTCACAAAAGCATTTATTATTGGTGCGACAGTGATTGGACTTATTTTCTATGTACCCATACAACTGGCTCCTGGAACAATTCTTTCATGGTTTATCAAAGATAAGGATATTGTAAGCCAGGGTGTGACAGATTTCCGTATTTTGTTCAGCACTTATATTCTACTTGGTTTTGTACTTATGGTCATTACTTTAATGCAGTCTCTGGGGAAAGCGTCAAAAGCAAGTGTTTTGGTTTTAATGCGGCAAATCATTCTTTTTGTTCCGCTGGCAATCATTCTTCCACAAATTGGCGGACTGGGTATAGATGGTGTATTTCTAGCTCCGGCGGTAACTGATTTACTTGTTTTAGTTCTAGCTATCGTAATGCTTGCAGGGGAATTTCATAATATATCCCAGTTGGCAAAACAGAAAAAGTGAATTTATTGAATGAACAAAGACTTTGCTCTTCAATAGATATGAAGGAGGTTTTTATGGATAAAAAAAAGTCTAATCTATCAAGATTGATGGGGTATGCCGGAGGACATAAAATTTTAACGTATCTTTCCTGGGTGCTGTCAGTTGCGAGCGCACTATTGGCACTTGTACCATTCGTGTATATATGGCGTATCGTTCATGACATACTGGAGGTTTCCCCGGATTTTTCGCAGGCGGGGAATGTCACAAGCTACGGCTGGCATGCTGTATTGTTTGCGGTTATCTCAATCGTTGTATACATATCCGCTTTGATGTGTTCTCATATAGCTGCGTTCCGGGTTGCCGCTAATATCCGAAAGGAGCTTATGCGGCACATTACAGCCCTGCCCCTTGGAATCACAGAAAAGTATGGAAGCGGAAAGCTGCGGCGAATCGTAAACAGTTCCAGTGCCGCTACTGAAACGTATCTTGCACACAGGCTGCCCGACAAAGCGGGTGCGATTGCTACGCCCATAGGACTGCTCTTTTTACTGCTTGCATTTGATTGGCGGTTAGGTCTTTTAAGCCTTATTCCTGTTGTGCTTGGTTTTCTGATCATGATGAAAATGACCGGAAAAGATATGGAGCAGAGAATGGAACAATACCAAAATTCACTGTCTGATATGTCAAATGAAGCCGTTGAATATGTAAGAGGCATACCTGTAGTAAAAACCTTCGGGCAGACAATCTTTTCTTTTAAACGCTTCAAAGATGCGATAGACAATTATGAAACATGGGTAATGGCGTACACAAGGGGATTGCGTTTGCCTATGATGTTCTATACAACTGCAATCAATGGCGTATTTGCGTTTCTGATTGCTGGAGGTATTGTCTTTACAAGGGGCGGAGTATCAGATGATTTGCTGTTAAACCTTATTTTTTATATTGTGGTTACGCCAGTTATTGGTACGACACTCACAAAAATCATGTTTATGAGTGAGGACGCCATGATTGTGAGTGACGCAATGGGCAGGATTGATGAAATTCTGAACGAAAAGCCCCTGCCTGATAGCAGAGTGGATCATATACCGTCTGATAATTCGATTATATTAGAGCACGTCAGTTACAGCTACAAGGTGAATGACTCCGAAGGAGGCGGACAGGGTGCCCTGGGGCATGATGGTGGGAAAAACGCATTAAATGATGTATCTCTGTCAATTAAAACGGGACAGACAATCGCATTAGTTGGCGCGTCCGGCGGCGGCAAGACGACCCTTGCAAATATCGTTACGCGATTTTTTGATCCGCAAATGGGACGCATTCTAATAGGAAATGTGGATATACGCGATATTCCGAAAGAAACATTGATGAATAAGGTGTCTTTCGTTTTTCAGAATAGCCGCTTAATCAAAGCGTCTATATTGGAAAATGTGCGTATGGCAAAACCGGCGGCAACACGCGAGGAGATCGTTCATGCTTTAAAAGCCGCACAGTGCCTGGACATTATCGAAAAATTGCCGGATGGCATCGATACGGTTGTCGGCACAAACGGCGTGTACCTGTCCGGCGGTGAACAGCAGAGAATTGCAATTGCACGCGCTATTTTGAAAAATGCGCCTATCCTTATTCTTGATGAAGCGACGGCATTTGCCGATCCCGACAATGAGGTGCTGATCCAACAGGCATTATCTGCTCTTTCAAAGGGAAAAACGGTTATCATGATTGCACATAGGCTTTCATCAATCACGGACGCAGACTGTATTTATGTACTGCAGGACGGTAAAATTGCTGAAAGCGGCACGCATCGCAATCTGATTGAGAGAAACGGCATCTTCACACGCATGTGGAAAACTTATTCTGAAGCGGCGGAATGGAAAATTGTAAAGGAGGTAACGGCATGATTCAGACATTGCAAAGGCGCTTTGCACTATCAAGGCAGGGGGCTGTTGATTTGATAAAAGGGTGTATTGCCTGCGTTTTGCAGGATATTTCCTTTATGCTTCCCGTCGGGCTTCTGTATCAATTTGTCATTGATATGATGAACGGGGGCATAAAGGGAAACCGTGTTATGTTCTATGCGGTTAGCGCCCTGATTTTCCTTTTCCTTATTTTTATTGTGACTTGGTTTCAATACAATGCCACCTATTTAGCCACATATGTGGAAAGCGGTGTAAGGCGCATTTCCTTAGCAGAACAGCTCCGTAAAATCCCGCTGTCCTTTTTCGGGAAAAAAGACCTTGCCGATTTAACAAATGCAATCATGGGTGATTGTGCCACACTGGAACAGGCGTTTTCCCACTATGTTCCCGCTTTGGCTGGTTCTCTTATTTCAACAACACTGATTGCTATCTGCCTGTTTACTTACGATTGGCGTATGGCACTTGCAGCGGTTTGGGTCTTGCCGATTGCATTTGCAATTACATTTTTTTCAGCCCGTATACAAGGATATTTTAACCGAAAATCCGTAGCGGCGAATGTTGCGCTTGAAAGCGGTGTGCAGGAGTGCATTGAATGCTTACAGGACTTAAAAGCAAATAATGCGGAAGCAGACTATCTGAACGGGCTTGATAAAAAAATTGATTATGTGGAAAAACGTCACATTATCACGGAACTTGGAACTGCCCTTTTTGTTGTTTCATCAACACTGATATTAAAGTTTGGAATTGCCACTGTTGCACTTGCAGGCTCTGCATTGCTTATTCAAGGTGAGATAGAAATTCCGCTGTTTTTTATGTTCCTGCTTGTTGCTTCAAGACTGTATTCCCCGCTTGAGGGTGCTTTGCAGAATCTTGCGGCGGTTATTTCAACCAAAACGAACATAGACCGTATGAATGAAATTCTTGACCAGCCAATCCAGACAGGCAGCGACAGAACAACAAATAAAGGATATGACATTGTGTTCGACCATGTAGGTTTTGCCTACAATACAGGGGAAACTGTTTTGGACGATGTATCATTTACCGCGAAACAGGGAGAAGTGACCGCTTTAGTTGGTCCGTCCGGCGGCGGCAAAACCACGGTATCACGCCTTGCCGCGAGATTTTGGGATGTAAATAAAGGAAAAATTACAGTCGGCGGTATGGATATATCGAAGATAGAGCCTGAAACATTGTTATCGTTGTATTCTATCGTGTTTCAAGATGTTACGCTGTTTAATAATACAATCATGGAGAATATCAGGATAGGGAAAAAAGATGCGACTGATCAAGAGGTGATTACGGCGGCAGGACTGGCAAACTGTGAAGAATTTGCGTCCAAACTTCCAGATGGTTATAACAGTATGATTGGTGAAAATGGCTGTGAACTGTCCGGCGGCGAAAGACAGCGTATATCAATCGCCCGTGCTTTCCTGAAAAATTCTCCTGTCATTTTGCTGGACGAAGCTACGGCAAGTCTCGACGTAGAAAATGAAACCTTAATTCAGTCTGCTTTGTCAAGATTGATAAAAGATAAGACGGTACTTGTTATCGCCCACCGTATGCGTACGGTAAGCGGCGCGGATCAAGTCGTTGTGCTGTCTGGAGGTACGGTTGCTGAGCAAGGTACACCACAGGAGTTGATGAAAAGAGGTAAGATTTATCCCCACATGGTAAAATTGCAAATGATTAGTCATGAATGGGTTTTCCCAAAGGGCAAAAGATCCGCTGTCTAGTCTTCATCTGCCCTATGCCCTATTTCGTTCCTGTAAAAATCAATTTTTTCATCCAGCCGGTCCCGATGCTCCTGGAGCTGCATAATCTGTTCATTTAATGCCTGCCTGTGCTGTACCAGCATTTCCAGCCGTGCCTCTAACGTGGGATTCCCCCCGGCCCGCAGATGTGCGTACCGTTTAATCTCTTTAATGGGCATTCCGGTATCTTGAGGCGTTTAATAAAGCTGATTCATGCAACGTCCCGTTCTGAATACCGGCGGCGGTTGCCGGAATTACGTTCCGGGGCAATAAGGCCTTCCTGTTCATAGTAGCGCAGGGTATGGATTCCCAGGCCCGTGAGCCTGGAAAATTCACCGATTGAATATTCCAAGGTATTCACCTCCACCTCACCTCCAGGTAAAATTTCTTGACATAGAGTTTACTCTACATTGTATAGTCGATTATATCAGGATAAAGGAGGATTTTCAAATGGTACAGAAAAAAGGAGCATATACGGTAATCACCGGCGCCAGTTCCGGCATCGGTTATGAGATTGCCAGGGCATTTGCCGCCCGTGGAAGGAACCTGGTTGTGGCAGCCCGCCGCCAGGATAACCTTGAGGCACTGAAGAAAGACATTTTATCGAACAATCCTGAGCTGGATGTGGTGGTCAGAGCCACGGATCTGTCCGTTATGGAAAACGTGTATCAGTTCTATGAAAGCCTGAAGGAGTATCCGCTGGATACATGGATTAATAATGCAGGCTTTGGGAACTATGACAGCGTGGCGCATCGGGATTTGAGAAAGATTGAAAGCATGCTCCACTTAAACGTGGAGGCGCTCACGATTTTGTCGTCCCTGTTTGTGCGGGATTATAAGGACATAGAGGGGACACAGCTTATTAATATATCCTCTTGTGGCGGGTACACGATTGTACCTACTGCCGTTACTTATTGTGTGGCAAAATTTTATGTAAGCACATTCACGGAAGGTCTGGCAAGGGAGTTGGAGGAAGCTGGGGCAAAGATGCGGGCCAAGGTTCTGGCGCCGGCAGCCACAAAAACAGAATTTGGAAAAGTGGCAAACAATGTCTGTGAGTATGATTATGACAGGCTCTTTGGGACCTGCCACACCAGCCGGCAGATGGCAGCGTTTCTGCTGGAACTATATGACAGTGACCAGGTGGTTGGCGCGGTTGACCGGGAAACCTTTGAGTTTAGACTGTGCGGGAAATTCCAGGCATAATCAGAAAGCTGTGAAATCTCAGGCTGAGTCATGAAAAGGTTATGAATTGACTATGAGCGGCTTATGAATTTTAGTTTTTAAAAATGCCTTATTGACAGCGTTTCTTCATAGGAGTACAATAAGTTCAATTTTACATGAAAACCGTTGAGTAAGAGGAGTAACCATGGCGGAGAAATTACAGAGAGCCTTTATTGGTGGAAGAAGGCATTTCAAGCTGCGGTGAATGGGCTTATGAGGGCAGCCTGAATTTCAAGTAGGCGCTGACGGAAACTCTAACCGTTATGATGAGAGCATATGTTTGTATGTGAAAAACCGAGTAGGTGGCATTGCAGGGTTTATGGCTTCTGTTCCTTTGGGGACAGGAGCTTTTTGTTTTTTGAAAGGAGTTGGTTCCATGGATGTGGATTGGTGGTGGTGCGGATAACGGGCGGAACTAAGGATAAATGGAAAGCTGACAAGGAGGTATCAATGAAAGTATCTGTTATTTTAGGACATCCATATGAAGGCAGCTTCACTGAACGGGAAGAATGGTTAACTCAGGCCAGGAGCATGGTAAACCACTACTTCCCGTAAAGCAGCTTTCCGTCTGCAGGATGGTTCAATGGAACATGAATAGGAAGCTGAGGAGAACACTTAAACATGCAATTTGTGAAAAAAATACCTGGCGAGAATAAAGAGAGAACAAAAGAATTACTATTATCTGGCTGGAATAGATTAAAGGAACCCTCCAATTTAGGTATAGCAATTTTGTATTCGCTTCCAATATCAATCATATTGATGACGGTCAATGGAATATGGCTTTTTTTACTCTCACCTGTATTTAAAAGTTTTATCTATTCGGACGGTTTTATAGTGGAATTTCAAATTAATATAAAAAGCCTGGTATATATTTTGGCTGTCATTCTGTTCCTGCTCATACATGAGCTGATACATGCCCTATTTATCCCCCATGTATTTCATTCCCCATGTACCTATTGGGGATTTAACGGTGGATTCGGTTTTGTGTATACAGAAGAAATAATGACAAAAAAGAGATTCATGCTTATATCGATCATGCCGCTGCTGCTGTTATCTTTCATACTTCCTGCGGTTTTATCAATTTTTGGAATCTCAAATTGGTTCATTATTTTCCTTTGTATTATAAATGCCGGTGGTTCATGTGTTGATGTTTTGAATATGTTTCTTATTGCGGGGGAAGTCCTCCAAAATGGAACAATTGTAAATAATGGCTATTCGACTTATTTTAAGAATGCGGAGTGACAGATTGCAGTACATACGGCCGGATTACCTATGTCTCGTCGAAAAGAGGCGGCTATCTTGAATATGAGCGATGGTTAATATTTTTGAAAGATACTTAACGCCTGTTCAGTTGTGAAGAATGCAGCTGTCTGCTATCATGAAACCAGCAAAGGCCAATACATAAAATAAGGAGGCACTGATATGCAGTTAGGACAGGTAATCCGTAAATATCGTAAAAATAAAAACATGACACAGGAAGAGATAGCGGGCAGGCTTGGAGTTACGGCACCGGCGGTCAATAAGTGGGAAAATGGGGCTTCTATGCCGGATATTATGCTGCTGGCGCCCATTGCCAGGCTTTTAGGCATTACGACAGATATTTTATTGTCATTCCGTGAGGAGCTGACAGCAGAGGAAATAAAAGCGCTCGTTTATGAAGCAGACTCCATGCTGAAGGAAAAGCCTTATGAAGAGGCGTTTCTGTGGGTAAAGAAGAAACTGGAACAGTATCCAAATTGTGAACAGCTGATTTTGCAGCTGGCTGTAATACTGGATGCACAACGTATGATGCAGGACCCGGTAAAGAAAATGAAACAGGCACAGATTTACGGCAAAACCAACCGGATTTCCGAGGCATATAAAGCCTATGAGGAACTTCTTTACTCACATTATCAGCTGGCAAGCGGAGTGCTTCATGGAATGTATATGCTGGCAATGAATCAGGGTGAGATGGACCGGGCGCATATGCTGGTAAGGAAGCAGGAGGAGCTGGCGAGGTGCTTTGAAATGGGAAAATACTGTGAGGCGTCTTCCCGGCTTGATATTGCAACCGCGGAACAGGATGCAGATACAGTAATTGCTACAATGAAAGAAATGCTTTCCAGCATAGGGCAGATAGGCAGCTTTTATAGGTCCCCTCTTTACGGGCATATGGAATTTAAGGGAATGAGGGGGGAGTTCCTGGCTGAACTGAAGAATAATTTATTAAAATGCTTTCGGGATGAAGAAAGCTATGGATTTTTAAAGGAGGATGAAAGGTGGAAGGAAATTGTTCTGCAGAAATAAAGTAACATTATAATGGATATGGCAAAAGGAGAAACGATTATGCAGTGCAGCAGTTTAGAAGAAGTACGTTCCAATATTGACCGAATCGATAACGAAATCATAAAACTGATAGCAGAGAGGGGGAATTATGTGATTCAGGCTTCCAAATTTAAGAAGAACGAGGCCAGTGTCAAAGCCCCTGATCGTGTGGATGCAGTCATTGCCAAAGTCCGGAATATGGCAAAAGAATATGGAGCAGATGCCAATATGGCAGAAGCTTTATATCGGGAAATGATTTCACGATTTGTAACTATGGAGCTACAGGAATTTTCAAATAGTAATAGAACATAAAACCCCTATATCCAAGAGGACGGAGTAAAGCAGCTAAGATATAGTGAAAATGTTTGGAATGAGGAAGGGAGTATTGCTGTGGATGAACGAGGGACGAAAGCCGTGGATCAGGGCGTTTTTTCTGGCAAGATAGGCGGACCGGGGAATGTGAGAAAAAATAAATCGTAACTATGAAACTTTTCCCCTGCTCCTGCGTCTAATGATTACACGTAATTAAAATAATCATATGGAAAGAGGAATAAAGACAATGAAAATCACAAAAAGAAATGTAGCAGTCATGATGGGCGGTGATTCCGGTATCAATCTTAGAAAGGTGAATGGTTATTGGAAAATCAATCAGATTTATCAGTAAATCAAAGAGGATGCAGTAAAATGAAGAAATTTTGTTCTCATACTTTAAATGAAGAGGAGAGGTATGTCCAGAAATGAGAGAGGGCTTATCCACAACAGCATAGAGTTCATATGCAGGAAGGTAGGCATTTCAAAGTCTTACTTTTATAGTTTCTTTTCCTCCGAGGAAGAACTTGTGCTTTACGCCCGGCAGTACCAGCAGCCTAAACTTCTGCGCTGGGCCCAAATGCTGATGGAGGCGCTGGAAATGGAGGCGTAAAAAAATCCCTTCCGGACCTTGCTGGGCCTTTTTGCTCTCTGCCGGGATATTTCATTTATTGATGACAATACCCAAAACGTAGATTACTCTGACAATATCCATCTGATTCTGGCAGAGCCGTACCCGGAATTTAAGCGGTGCAGATACATTTAATATGGTGCCCAAATGGTACCCAACCTAGCAGAAAAGTGTGGAGGATAAAAGATAATGGAACGAAAGTATGCATTTCATCCCCAGGAGTTTGCGATAGGGGAGACAAGGCAGTTTTATACAAAAATGGCTGGGAAGGGCTGGCTTCTTGTAAAACGCGACGCATTTTTAAGCAGTTTCAGGCGTTCGGAGCCGGAAACGATACGGTATGGGATTGTTCCTGCAGTCCCCGCCCAATCAGGTGAACCGCCTTTTACAGAAGAACAGATTGCTGCCTATAAGGAGTCTGGCTGGGAATATGTGACAGGACGCGGTTTTATCCACGTGTTCAGTGCAACCGGGAACGGCGGCGCATCGGAATTGTACCTGGAGCCGGAGGCGTATGCAGCTGCATTGAAGGGGCTGAAAAAACAATATATGGTTTCGTTTCTGCAGCTGCCGCTGTCCATTGCATTCTTTCTGTTATTAGGGAGTATGCTGGGAGGCTATGGAGGACACAGCCACCTGGCGGCATCTGCATACAGGGGATGGATTGAGAATACAGCGGCCGTGACCGGATTCATCTTTTTATTTTTATGGCTGATGTACAGGGATTTACGGGGTGTATGGTATCTTGTCCGTTTGTGCCGCAGGATGAAGGCGGGGAAGCTTTCTGATTATCTGCAGGTACCGGGCTGCAAAGTATCAAAGTTCCTGAACGGTTCCCTGATGCTGTTTACCGCTGTCTTTGGCGTCTTGGCAATCTGCCAGTGGGCAGGAAGCTATAAACATGCAATGCCGTCTGAAACGGATGGACCATATCTTGTACTTTCAGATATTGGGATAAATGGGGAACGGACACAGAGTTTTATAAAAAACCAGGTCAGTGAGGTAAAATATGGACAGTCACTTTTAACAGAGCATTGGGATACGTTTGAGGTGATTGATGTAGACGGCAGGGAGGTCTGGATGCGGCAGGATGTCTATCGTCTGAAGGATGCAGGCATGACCAGCCAAATGGCGGGACTTCTGATGAGGGATGCTGTATTTGCCGGTTCTCCAGAGGACTTTGCTTCAGTAGATATATCTGGGCTTGACCAGGCATGGGTAGCTGAACGGCTGGAATGCATTGCGGTCAGGGATGATTTTGTCTGGTTCCTGACATATCCGGCTGACAGCCGTGAAGAACTGGTTTCCATTCTCCAGGTGTTAGCCGGAACAATCTAATCCAGCAGACGGAATGTGGATTTATGGAAATCCATGATTCCGTCTGCTTTCATTTTGGACAGTTCCCTGGACAGGGCGCTGCGGTCCATGTTCAGGTACTGGGCCATGGCATTCCTGTCTAAAGGGACAGTAAAGGTACCTCCGGTCGATGGGCAGGAGGCATTTTTTAAATAAGCCATGATTTTATCCCGCGCACATGGGCGGAGCAGGCAGTCCAGCCGTTCATGGAGCACCAGGCCCTTTTGTGCCACGCTTGCTGTGAAGTTACGGATAAGTCTCTTGTGGCAGGCACAGTTTCTGGCGCAGCTGTTCATCAAACTGTCATAGGAAATAAACAGTACAGCGCTTCCGCGTTCCACTGCGGCTGACACGGGACTTGGATGATCAGGGCTGGCTGCCAGGATCACACCGATTTCACTTCCTGTGTTTAAAAGCGTGACGGTAAGGATGTTGCCGTCCAGGTCTGTTTTATAAGATCTGCCCCGCCCTGACAAAAGGATACCGAAGGCCCGGACCTTACTGCCTTCCTCAATAATGACAGTATCATGTGCATATTCCACAGGATAGGCGTTCAGGCACGATAAAAGACGGCCGGTATCTTCCCTGGAAATGCCTGCAAACAGCCTGGTTCCTTCTAAATACTCAATCATTGGTTTCATCGCAATTACGTTGCCTGGGCAACTTACCTCCTGACATGATTGTATTATAATTGACACATATATGCAAGATGACAGGAGAGAAAAGGAGAGCGGGAATGGATATTGGTTTCACAATGTTTTATTACGGCCTGTCCGCCGTGCTGCTGGCGGTTTCATACCATAAGGACAGGAAGAAGACAAAGATGGCAGTAAAAAGGGCGCTGCTTATGATGAAGGGAGTGCTGCCTTATTTTCTTGCAATCCTCATGTGTACGGGCGCCGTCCTTCTGGTACTGACACCGGGGACGATACACGGTTTTCTTGGGACAGGAACGGGATTTGGCGGAATCCTTCTCTCGGCTGCTGCGGGGGCAGTGACCCTGGTACCGGTCCTGGCAGTATTCCCGGTGGTTTCTGAGCTGCTTAAGAACGGGGCGGGGACAGCGCAGATGGCGGCATTCATATCCGCCCTGACAACCGTGGGCCTTGTAACGCTGCCTCTTGAGACAAAATATCTGGGAATCCGGGCAGCAGTCCTGCGGAACCTGTTCTTTTTCCTGTTTTCCCTGCTGACAGCCCTTATATTGGAGGCGGTATTATGAAGAAGTCAGGGGCATGGATCATGACAATCCTGGTCTGTCTGCTGGTTCTTTTTCTGGTCCTGGTATTTCTGCCTGGTATGTGGTACGGCGTCATTTCCTATACGGGCGCAGGACTCGCGCAGTTCGTATGGAACCTGGCTCCTGTGTTCCTCTGCGTGGGGCTGATGGACGTATGGGTGGAAAAGGATGGAATGATGGGGATGATGGGGAACCGGTCCGGTGTGTCCGGCGCATTCCTGTCACTTTTTATGGGAATGCTTACAGCAGTGCCTGTCTATGCGCTGCTTCCCATTACAGGACTGCTGTTGAAGAAGGGCGGGCGCATTTCCAATGTACTTATTTTCCTGTGTTCCAGTGTTAGTATCCGTGTACCGCTTCTGCTTTTCGAAATCTCTTCCCTGGGATTGCGGTTTGCAGCAAGCCGTTTTATACTTAACCTGGCAGTCGTATTTGTGATTGCGTATTCCATCGAAGGGCTGTTGCCGGAACAGGAGATGGGACATATATATAGGAAGAATAAGAATGAATCAGGGCAAGGATGAGTCAGGGCAAGAATGAATCAGAGCTAAAATGAGTCAGGAAAAAATAAAATAGGGCAAGAATAATGAAGACAGGATATCGCACCATGTCTATAATTGACGGAAGCCATGACAAGGACCACAATACAGGGGGAAGGAGAGAAAAGCAGGAATGAACCGTATTGAAAAAGTAACACGGATTATTGACATCATTGAATCCAATCTGACGCAGAAACTGGATTTGGAACAGATTGCAGATAAGGTCCATTACTCCAAATATCATATGCACCGGGTATTTTCCCAGACAGTGGGACTTACCATCCATGATTATGTCAGGCGGAGGCAGCTGACAGAGGCCGCTAAACTGCTGGTCTTCTCCAGCCAGCCCATCATTGACATAGCGCTGGCGTCAGGATATGAAAGCCAGCAGGCATTTACGGATATATTTTCAGCCATGTATAAGATTCCTCCCAGCAGATACCGGGAAAATGAGAAATTCTATCCTCTGCAGCTGCGGTTTGAGTTTCAGGGAACATACGCCATGCTGGAGAAAAAGGAAAGCGCACGGATGGATATCCGGCTGGCAACAGAGGCGGACGTCCCATGCGTGATGGAACTGGTCCGCCTGATTGTGGATGGGTTTCCGTATTTGGATGAGACGGAGTATGTCCGCGAACTGAAGCAGAAGATTGCCGGGGGACAGGCCCTGGTCATGAAGGACGGGGAGACTGCCGTGGGTATCCTTCTGTTCTCCCGCGAGGACGGAAGCATTGATTTTATGGGCAGCCATCCGCTGTACAGGAAGAAGGGGATTCCCAGGGCATTGCTGGACCGGCTTATGGGTGAGTGGATGAAGGACAGGAAAATCAGCATCACCACATTCCGGGAAGGTGACAGGGCGGATAATGGGCAGCGGGAAGAAATCAAAAGCCTGGGGTTTGCAGAGGCGGAACTGCTGGTGGAATACGGATATCCCACCCAGCGTTTCACACTGGATGGGGAGGGCGGACAAGGCTGATTCACGGCATCACCGGCAGGCGCACCACAAAGCACGCGCCTCCGGATGGTGAATCCACAACGCTGATGGAGCCGCCATGTTTCTGCACCAGCTCTTTGGCAATGCTCAGTCCCAGTCCGTAATGCTGTTTGTCGCTTCTGGAGCTGTCGGCCTGGTAAAAACGGTCAAAAATATGTTTTTTTGCATGATCATCGATTCCGCAGCCCTGGTCTGACACGGTCAGACACAGGCTTTTTTTGGTTCCGGCCAGCAGATGGGTAACCTGCTCCACGGAGGCGGAAAGTCTGACGGAACCGCTCTTTGGGGTATACCGCAGGGCATTGTCCAAAAGGATGGACAGAATCTGCTCCAGGCGTTTCCCATCCCCGTTTATCCTGGGCAGGGAGGATTCCGGAAGCTCTAAAAGCAGATGAACCCCTTTGTCCCGGTAGAGCGGTTCGAACCGTTCGTACATATCGATGAGAAGGGTATCCATGTCCAGGGGCGCCATGCGTATGACCCAGTGTCCCGCGTCCGCGGATGCCAGAAGCAGCATATCGCCCACCAGATAGGACATACGGCAGCATTCCTTATCGATATTATCCATGAACTGCTCCCGGTTCTGCGGCATTGACCGGGCCGCGGACAGGCTGGAACGTATGACGGCCAGGGGCGCCCTCAGTTCATGGGAGGCTGCCGCAATGAATTCATTTTGCTTTTGCTGGCTTTCCTTCAGCGGCTTTAAGGATTTCCCCACCAGGATCCAGCTTACTGACATAAGGGCCACGATTCCCGCCAGGTTGAGGAGGAGGAACAGGAATCCCTGACTGTACAGGCTGGATGAGGCAGGATCTTTATAGGCCAGCAGGGTCAGGCTCTGGAACCCCTTACCGACCGGAAGTACAAGGACACATCCAAGATAGGAATCCTTGTGGTTTCCCTCCACCGTATATACGGGGCTGCGCAGCAGCGAGGAGGATACCGGCCTTAGGGATGGGTCGATGTGCTGGGCCAGGGCCATTTCCCTGGCGCGTCCAATCAAGAGATCCCGGTCGGTGAGCGGGGACCAGGAGCCGGAATAGAGCAGGGGAATCCCGTTGTCCTCGATGTGTATGATGAGCCTGCCGCTGCTTTCAAGCTGTGACAGCCAGGTACAGCTGATGGTGGCGCCGGACTGAAGCCTGGAGGTGATGTTAAGGACATCATTCTGGAAGGCTTCCAGTGTTTTTTTCTCCAGTTCCCTGGAACTGACCACCAGGCTTCCTATGACCACCAGGGTCAGGATAAGGCCGGTTACCATGGTAAAGAGGGCGGTGAGCTGCCGGTGCAGTTTTTTAATCATGGCCGCCTCCATCCTCAAGGCGGTAGCCAATCCCGTGCACGGTCTTGATCTGGGCAGCCGTGCCAACGGCTTTGAGGCGCCTTCTTAAGAAATAGATATAGTTGTCAAGATTGCCGTCCTCCACTTCGGAGTCAGGCCCCCATATGTAGGACAGTATCAGCCCCCGGGGGAGTACCTGTCCGGCATTGCGCATCAGGTATTCCATGAGGGCGGCCTCCCTCCTGCTTAAGCTGACAGTGCCGGAAGGCCCGGCCAGTTCGCGGCGGTCCGTGTCCATGGTTATATTGGAAAATGTTTTTGCGCGGCCCTGTTCCAGCCTGCCGGGCCGTCTGGTGACTGCCCGGATCCTGGCAAGCAGCTCGCCGGCAGCATATGGCTTAACCAGATAGTCGTCGGCCCCGGCGTCCAACCCGTCTATCCTGTCATTGACACCGTCCAGCGCAGTGGTAATGATGACCGGTGTGGTGATATCCATCCGCCGCAATCCCTGGAGCACGCTGAGCCCGTCCATCTGGGGAAGCATCCGGTCCAATATTATCACATCATAGGGATATTCAGACGCATAATAGAATGCCTCCTGTCCCTGTCCGCAGCAGTCAGTTTCATAGCCTGCCTGTTCCAGCTGCAGCTTTATGGTACCACTTAATTCCCTATCATCTTCAACCAGCAGAATCCTCATGTTCATACCTCGCGCCACCAGTACCCATGTTGATGTGACGCGGTACCGGTATCCTTATTGTATTGAAGCTTGTGTTAAATCATCAAAAACATTATATCAGACAAATCTCTAAAAATCCTAAAAGAAATTCTTCCATTTTTTAAGGTTTTTTAGAGATTTGTCTGATATGATACGGGTATCACAAAAATCACGGATCATGAGGGAGGGATTTGCAATGATAAAAAAGCTGATGGGCCTTTGCCTTACAGCATGTATCATGGTAACAGGACTGTGGGGGTGTTCAGCCCCTGGAACGCCTGAAACGGGTACGTCAGGGGAAAACCAGGCGCGCCAGGAGAAGGACATACCCAGGGGAAGATACGTGGAAAGCAGTATCGGCATTCCCCTGGAAGACGGGGAACATGTGGCGGATGTGGGACAGACCTGGGATAAGGAACTGGAACTATATACAATCAGGGATAAGGATAAGACGGCCATCCGGTACGTGTGGACAGGGGATGGCTGGGAGAAACAGGAAGAGAGCATGATGGAAGGGCTGACATTTCCCTATGACAGCCTGCACATGATATATGGCGGGGATGGAAACCGCTATGTGTTATATCAGGGCGGGGATGACTACAAATGCAATATGGCCAGGCTGTCAGAGGGGCAGGCGCCCCAGGCCCTTTTGGAACATGTATTCTCAGTGAAAAATGACCGGGGATATTACGACACACAGGTTGATTTTGGGGCTGTTACAGAAGACGGGACAATCCTGTTATCAACCGGACGGGAAACGTCTGCATACAGCCAGACAGGGGAAAAGCTGTTCTCCCTGCCTCAGGAGTCCAGCGCATCAGAATGGAAGACATCCGGTCTTCTTGCCGGAAACCAGTATATTACCAATGGAAGCAAGGGCTTTCTGGAATATGACATCTCCAGCCAGTCAGCGGCCGCAACAACCGAATACGCGTACCGGTCCACGGACCTTAGCAGTATGTATGTGGCCATGGCGCCGGATGGGAAAGGCGGGTTTTACACGGCTGATCCAGAGGGTATCCACCATATGAACCAGGGCGGGAGCCTTTGGGAGACAGTGGCGGACGGGACCCTTAACTCCCTGAGCCTTCCCAGTGCATACATCAGGAAACTGTTTGTGGGAAATGAAACTGATTTCTATGTGTGGATGTCCCAATCTGACCTGCATGAGATAAAACATTACACATATGACAGGGATATGCCCTCCGCGCCCCTTGAAACGCTGACCGTATATGGTCTGGACCTGGAAAACATGTCCACCATACGCCAGGCGGCTTCCATGTTCCAGCTGAAGCATCCGGACGTGAAGGTGGAGCTGATCGGAGGGCAGGAAGGCGGCGGCAACACCACGGCCTCAGACACCATCCGCGCGCTGAATACCGAGCTTCTGGGCGGTAATGGCGCGGATATCCTGATACTGGACGGCCTTCCGGTGGAATCTTACATTGAAAAAGGCGTGCTGGAGGATATGCGGGGAATCCTGGAGCCGATGATATCCTCAGGGGAGCTGATGGAACAGGCCGCAGGACCTTATACGCAGGCAGATAAAAGCATATACCATATACCGTCCAGAATGATCCTGTTCGTTGCATACGGCGACCAGGAGGCCATAGGAAGCCTGTCATCCCTGGAAGCAATGCGGAACTACCAGAGCGACCCGTCCCACCTTCCGCTGCGTCCTAAGTGCAGCTATGAGAACCTGATGCGGCAGGTAATCGCGCTGACCTATGACGAGATTGTGGACAGCGCCACGGGTAAGCTGCGTCCGGGCAAAATCCAGGAGCTGATTGAGACCGTAAAGATACTGGGGGATGCCAGCGGGGCCAGGGTCAGCTTTGATGAATCCGAGGATGGGGGAAGAGGGCGTGTCTATAACCGTGTTGACAGTGCGGACGGATTCCCTGGAAGTGAATTCGACCGTGTGGACCGGAACCTGTCGGCTGCCGCCGTGGATAAAGTAAGAGGGATGTTTGACATGCCGCTTCTGCTGGCGGTACAGAAAAAGAATGGGTACAGGATGGAGGGTGTAAATGCATCCTATCTGCCAAACGGTACCATTGGAATCAACCAGGCAAGCCCGAGGAAAGGACTGGCAGAGGAATTCGTCCTCTTTGTGCTGGGGCAGGAGGTGCAGTCCAGTGACCTCTCAGACGGCCTCCCGGTGAATACCAGGGCAGTAGACGTATGGGTGGACCGCGGGGATAAGGGCGGGGGCTTGAGTGTGACCCTGGGCGACGGTTCTTATAGTATCACCGGCAGTTCGCCTACCAGGGAAGAGTGCCAAATGTTATTTGAAACCGCGGCCATGGCCACGCACCCAATCAGGACGGACCGGGTACTTGTGGAGATCATAGTTGATGAGACAATGGGATTCTTTGATGGAACCATGCCGCTGGAGCAGGCAGCTGCAAATGCGCAGAACAAAGCGGATCTGTATTTCTCGGAATAGGAAGGCATGGCTGTTCCTGGCCCCCAGCCTGGCAGGGACGGCTGTCTTCATCCTGATTCCGTTTGCGGATATGGTGGCGCGCTCCTTCAGGCAGGCGGTTGGGGGACGGTTCGTGGGACTGGCTAACTTCAGGCTTGTGCTGGAGAGCCGGGCATTCCTCCTGGCGGCCTTAAATACGCTGCGTTTCATCCTGGTGTGCATCCCTGCGCTGATGGCATTTTCCCTCTGTACCGCCGTGATGATACAGTCCTGCTCCGGACATGCATCACCGGCAGGCAGAGGGGGCAATGTCTATAAGACCTCCATCCTCCTGCCCATGGCCATCCCGGTTGCCTCGGTGGTCCTCCTATGGAAGCTGTTTTTTTATCCCCAGGGACTTCTGGGACAGCTGGCCGGGCTGGTGGGGCTGTCCGGACAGGACTGGCTGAACCAGCCAAGCGCGTTTGGCATCCTGGTGGTTACTTACATATGGAAAAATACAGGGTATGATATGATGCTTTGGCTGGCCGGGCTGAACGCCATCCCCCAGGAACTTCATGAAGCGGCCAGGGTGGACGGGGCCGGTCCATGGCAGTGCTTCTGCTTCATCACACTGCCCGGGTTAAAGGGCACGGCCTTCCTGACCGCAGTGCTGTCAATCATCAATTCCTTTAAAGTATTCAGGGAAGCCTATCTTGTGGCAGGCGATTATCCCCATGAAAGCATCTATATGCTGCAGCATCTGTTCAACAACTGGTTCGTATCCCTGGACATACAGAAAATGAGCGCTGCTTCCGTATTGGTGGAGGCGGCGGTCCTGATACCGGTCCTGGTGTGTGCAGGCGTCTTCCGGCGCAGATACGCCGAAAGGTCCCTGGATGACTGACGCAGGGAGGGCCTTTAAGGAGATAGCAATGGTAAAACGTGTACTGGTCAATCTTATCCTTACGGCGGTGTGTCTCTTTGTCTGGCTGCCTCTTCTGCTGATTGCAGGCAATGCGCTGATGTCAGAGGGGGAAATGCTGGAGCGTTTCGGAGCCTTGTTCGGGGTGGGCAATTCCCCGGTCAAGGCTGTGTTCCTTCCGGAGTATCCCACCCTACGCCCTTTTGTGGAACTGCTTCTGGACTCGCCGGGATTTTATGTGATGTTCTGGAATTCCTGTTTGCAGACAGGCGCGGTGCTGGGAGGGCAGCTGCTGGCGGCCCTGCCCGCTGCCTGGGCATTTGCACATTTTGGGTTCAGGGGAAGGAAGGCCTTGTTTTTCCTCTATATCATCCTGATGATACAGCCCTTCCAGGTGACAATGGTGCCGGGATATCTTGTGTTAAAACAGATGCGCCTTTTAAATACCCATCTGGCAGTCATACTTCCGGGGATTTTTTCCGCATTCCCGGTATTTATCATGGCTAAATTCTTTGAGTCCATTCCAAGGCCGCTGATTGAGGCGGCCAGGCTGGATGGGGCTGGGGAGTTTTCCATATTTGCCAGGGTGGGGATTCCTGTGGGAAAGCCGGGAATCGTATCTGTGATGGTCCTTGGATTCTTAGAGAGCTGGAATGCCATTGAGCAGCCCATGACATTTTTAAAAGAAAGGCGGCTTTGGCCCCTGTCCCTTTATCTGCCGGAAATCACATCGGACAAAGCAGGGGTTGCCTGGGCGGCCTCGGTCATCATGATGATGCTTCCTGTCATCCTCTTTGTCATGGGGACCGAATCGCTGGAACAGGGAATTGCCGCATCAGGAATCAAGGAGTGAGCAATCAATATGAAGAAGACAGCAGTACTGTTCCTGACAATCATGGCAGTCCTGACCTTTTTATCCAGGGCGCTTGACAGCGTTACCGTTACCAGGGTTGAAACCGGATATGGGAAACAGGGAATCGTATCCTATGAGATAGAGGGGACAGGGGAGTTCGCGGCCGGACGTTTTGTCTATATCACACTGCCGGAGGACATGCAGATTGGGGAAATACTTAAGAGGCCCGGCCAGAAGGTACAGGCAGGAGATACCATCCTCCTGCTCCAGATGGAACGGCTGGTGGAAGAAAGGGAGAACCTGTCCCTGGAACTTGAGAAGGCAAGGCTTCTGCTGGAGCAGGAAAAGCTTTCCGGCATACCGGTTCCCAGGGTGACGGAGGAAACATTGGCCATGCAGCAGCTGGCCGCTGCCAGGAGGGCGCTTGAAGCCGGTCAGGAAGACCTGGCAGAGGCCGAAGAGGATTACCTGGTTTCCACAGCTGACCTGGAGCATGACTATGTGCAGAAGAAGAACCGGACCAGGGAAGAGGTAAAGGAAGATAACAGGAGAGCCATGAAAAGCGCCAGGAGGGCCTATGAGGCAGCGCGGCTGGCCAGGGATGCCGCGGTAAAAAAGGCGGAGCGCGAAGTGGAAGACAGGCAGAAAAAACTGGATAAGCTGGAAGCACGGGAGGATGCGCCGGAGGAGGACCTGGAACGGGCGCAGCTGGACCTGGAGCGGGCGGAGGAAGACCTGGAGGACATCCGCGATGGGCAGGACCTTGAGGTGGAAGAGAAAAGGGCGGCCATGTATGCGGCCGAGGAAACATATGAGGACATAGATTACGGGGAAGAGACAGCCAGGGAGGAGCTTCGCAAGGCTTACGAAGATGCGGTAAAGGCAGAGGAAGATAAGCTTAAAAACGCAAGGGATACGGTCAAGGGGCTGGAGGAAAGCCTGTACCGGTCCATGGAGAATCTGGAGAACGCAAAGGTGTCCGATGCCGGCGTGATGGCAGAGGAAGCGGCCAGGAAGGAAATCTCACGGCTGCGCCAGGAATCCATGGAACTGGATATACGGCAGCTAGAGAAAAAACTTGAAAAAACAGATGCCCTGATTGCGGGTGAAGGACGTGTGGAGGCGGCGGTGGACGGAATCGTGGCGGACTCTGGATTGGAGGCAGGGGACAGGACCCAGGCCGGTTCCCAGGTCAGGCTGGCAGTGGGAAACCTGAACCTGATTGCACAGATGGATAAGGATAAGTCAGAACTATTAAAACAGGGTACCAAAATGAAGGTGAAAATCACAGGGCAGCCAGGGGAGGTGGAGGCAGAGGTGGAGTCGGTGGACCAGACAGCAGGGACTGATAAAGCGCAGGTGACGGCTGCGATGCCGGATGGGGAGGGAAGCCTTGGGGGCAGCGCATCCTTTTCCGTCTATATGGAATCAGACATCTATCCGTTGGTAATCCCCATCGAAGCCCTGAGGGAAGACAACATAGGATTCTACTGTCTGGCGGCAGAGCCTGCGAAGACAATCCTGGGCGAAGAACTGACCGCTGTCAGGATTAACCTTGAAGTACTGGAGAAAAGCAGTACAGGAGCCGCCGTCTCAGGACCGGTGGCCCGGGATGCCAGGCTGATTACCACGTCGGATAAAGCGGTCAGTGAAGGTGAACGCGTCAGGGTGGTGGGGAAATGAGAAAATGGATTTTTTTGCTGCTGCTGTTTTCCCTGTGGGGATTTGGCGCGGTGACTGCGTGGAGCACCGGGGATTACAGGGGACAGGTTTTTATGTACTACCGGGAGGATGACGCGCCGTCACAGGAGGAACTTGCCCGTCTGGTCAGCCAGGAGATCACGGCCTGGACCCTGACAGAGGACGTCTTAGTCCAAAACCGTGAACTGGGAAAGAAGAAGCAGGCGGAATGTATGTCGGTCCATGGTTCCAGGGATATGGCGGCTTTCAGGCGTCTGGTGGATGGGACCTACGGCTGCCGGTCGGACCGGGAGGGCTGTATCATCAGCAGGGGGCTGGCCATGGCTCTGTTCGGCTCCGTGTCAGTGTCCGGCAAACAGGTATGGTGCCGTGACCAGGCATACGTGGTACGGGGGGTGACGGATGATTCCGGATACGTCATCCTGATACCGGCAGGTAAGGAGGAAGGGATGCGCTGCATGATCATCAGCTGCGGAAAAGACAGCTCCGGCGAAACAGCGGCGGAACGTATCCTGTTCCGTCATGGGATAGGAAACGGTTATGTGTGTGTGGACGGATTCCTCTTTTTCTCATTTTCCTGCCTGACAGTGATGTCTGCCCCTGTGGCGGTACTGATTTGGCTGTGCCGGGAGCTGTTGCGCAGAGGGGTGGGAAAAAGAAGGCGTCTTGGTCTGGCAATCCTGGCATTATCCCTGCTTTTTCTTGGAATCCTCCTTCTGTGGAAGCTGGAACTGAAGATACCGGCCGGGCTGATTCCGGGAAAATGGTCTGATTTTGACTTCTGGAGCCGGAAAGCAGGGGAACTCCATGACCGTATGGGGAGGATGGGGGAGGCGTACCGGGTGGAATGGCTGGAACAACTTAAAAGGAGGACCATGATCAGTGCAGTATGTTCCCTTGGTGCTTCGGGCGGATTCCTGATTTGGGGACATTACGCCGGAGGGAACCGGGAGGGGTAAAAAGCTTTTCTGCAATTCAATGCAGAGGGGCTTTTTTATAGGATGGATTACAGGTTAAATGTAAAAATCACCCAACAGCCGGATTGTGTCTGATGAGAAAGAATGGTATAATGGCTATTGAGAATTTATCGGCTGCCGGATGAATGATGCGGCCAGAGGGTGGGGGTGAGCCAATGGAAAAAGTCCGCCGGTTCCTTAATCATAATATATTCATATTTTCCGTCAGGCAGGGGCTTCTGCTGACTATACCATTCCTGATCATGGGGTCATTTTCCCTGATCATCATGAATTTTCCTGTGAAGATATGGCAGGCTTACCTTGCTTCTGGGGCGGGCAGTCTTCTGGACATGTTCCTGATGGGGATTTACCAGGCCACCTTTGGTTCACTGGGCTTTATTTTTGCCCTGATGATTTCGTATGCCTATGGGGAGGAACAGACGGTTTATGACAATACCCCCGTGTTTTTTCCGGCGGTGTCCCTCTGTTCTTTTATTGCGTTCTGTTATCCCAGCGGCGGGCTTTCCATCTGGGGGCCTGAGTGGAGCTTTACCGCAATCTGCATTACCCTGGTCAGCTGCTGGCTGCTTACCATGATTTACCGGTGGGTTGCGGGGCATCAGCGCCTGTATACCATGGGGGTTGCCTATAATTTCAATGCCTCCATGCAGAGCCTGGTACCTGCTGTGGTCACCGTTGCCGTGTGCGGTATTTCAGGACTGGTATTGTACCTGTTGTTTGAAGACGCCAATATCATGAATTTCGGCTCATACCTGTTCCTGCAATTATTTGAGCATCTGGGCAACGGCATGTTTTCCATCCTGCTCTATATCCTTATATCCCATGTCCTGTGGTTTTTCGGGATTCACGGGACCAACACCCTGGAAGCTGTTTCGCGCAGGCTTTTTGAGTCAGAGGTAGCTGTCAACCAGGGCATGATTGCCCAGGGGCTTGTTCCGGACCGTATCTTCAGCAAGACATTCCTGGACACATTTGTATTCATGGGAGGAAGCGGCTGCGCCGTCTGTCTGGTTCTGGCGCTGTTTCTTGCGGCCAGGAAAAAGAACAACAGGCGTCTTGCCAAGCTGTCCCTGCCCGCGGTTGTATTTAATACCAATGAACTGGTATTGTTCGGATTCCCCATTATATTCAGCGCGGATATGATACTCCCCTTTATCCTTACCCCCATCGTCCTGTCGGTTATCAGCGGCATGGCTATCTATTTCAGCCTGGTCCCCGCCGTGTCGAACAGCGTGGAGTGGACCGTGCCCGCCCTGTTCAGCGGTTACCTGGCCACTGGTTCAGTGAGGGGCAGCCTGCTCCAGCTGTTTAACCTTGCAGTGGGCACCCTGATTTATATCCCTTTTGTCAGGCATAGCGAGGCCATCCAGGAAAAGGAATTCCTTTCCAAGATAAAGAACCTGGAAAACACCATGAAGGAAGAGGAGCAGTCTGTATGGGTCAGGGATTTTTATTGGAGGACATATGAGAACAGGCAGACAGCAAAGCTTCTGTCCTCGGACCTTCAGTATGCGCTTATGAAGGGGGAGCTGCAGCTGTATTATCAGCCCCAGATGTACCGGGACCGTACGCTTTATGGGTGTGAGGCCCTTTTGCGGTGGGATTATATGGGGCATACGTTTATCTATCCCCCGTTGGTGATTGCCCTGGCCACCCAGGGCGGATTTGTTGACGAACTGGGATTATCCATTGTCTCCATGGCCTGCCGGGACATGAAAATGGCGGAGCAGGAGACTGGGCATCCAATTCCATTTTCCGTTAATATCCTGCCGCTGCAGCTGGAGGACCCCGGCTTTGCAGGAAAGGTGATTGATATTCTGAGGGAAATGCATGTGGAGGGCAGGTATCTGACCATTGAGCTGACAGAACAGGTGGCCCTGAATCCCGGCGCCAACCTGGAACATCAGCTGGAGGAGCTGAAGAAAACCGGAATCCGTATCAGCATGGATGATTTCGGCATGGGCCATGGTTCCCTGAATTATCTTAACTCTGCTGATTATGATGAGGTGAAGATTGACGGTTCCCTGATCAAACGTCTGCCCGGCCATGCACAGACCTGTGAGCTGATAGGCAATATCATGAACATGTCCCGTATCCTGAAAGTCAGCACGGTGGCGGAATGTGTGGAGACAGAGGAGCAGGTGAAGGTCCTGGACGGACTTGGGTGCAGGATTTACCAGGGGTATCATTACAGCAGGCCCCTGCCCCTTCCTGCGTTTATTGAATATGTGAAAATGCTGCCGGAACCGGATGGGAAGTAAAGGACCGGATGGGAAGTAAGGGGCCGGATGGGAAGTAAAGGGCCAGATGGGAAGTAAAGGGCCGGATGGGAAGTAAGGAACCGGATGGGAAGTAAAGAACCGGATGCAGCGTCAAAGGATGGGATGGATGTACCTTGAATGAGGGCATCCATTTTTTGTGATACAATCTTCCCGGAAAAACGGGGATGATGTGCACCTGTCAGAAAGAAAAGGTTGACATATGTCTACCATCATGATAAGCTTTAAGTAGACATATGTATACCTAAAAAGCATTACATCACGGAATCCGGAGATGGATTGCAGGGGTTATAGAGGAGGTGTATTCATGGAGGAAAACGGGAAGGTCAGTCTGTCTGACGGTGAATGGAGGATAATGAACCTGTTGTGGGAGAATCCGCCCCAGACCATCATGGAACTGACAAGGGCGCTGAAAAAGGACAGGGGCTGGAGCAAGAATACAGTCATTACCATGCTGAACCGTCTGGAAGCAAAGTCGGCCGTGCACCATGAGGAAGGGCAGCGGGCCAAACAGTTCTATCCATCCATTGAAAGGGCGGATGCGGCCCTGCAGGAGACAAAGGGATTCCTGGAGCGGGTATATGAAGGAAGCGTCAGCCTGATGGTGGATGCCATGGCAAATTCAAAATCGCTTTCCAGGCATGAAATTGAAGAACTCTATGAAGTGCTCAGGAAGGCAGAGGAGGAAGGCTTATGATAGATACCATGATATCATCTTCCGTATTGATACTGGCAATTGCTGCATTGCGTCTGATACTGAAAGATAAAATCAGTCCCAATATCCGGTATGGCCTGTGGGGGCTGGTGGTCCTCCGTCTGGCCTGGCCGGTGTTTGGCCCATATATCTATGGCCCCCTTAAGGGGCTGGCGGACCCATTGCGGTCGCGGTTCAGCGTGATGAATGCAGCGGATGCGGTCCACCGGCAGGTGATTGCGGGAACCAGCCTGGAATATCTGGCAGATAATGTGGCTACCGGCCATGTCTATCACTTTGACAGTGCGGGGCAGACCGTGACGCTGGCCCAAAGGGCAGCGGGAATTGACTGGCAGCTTTGGATCATGGTTATATGGGTGTTGGGAAGCATGCTTCTGGGACTGTGGATGTTTATGGTCAACCGGCGCTTCCACAGGATGCTGGTCAGCAGGAGAAAGGTATTTTACGGAACCATGCCGGTTTTTGTGACAGAACGGGTCTATGTGGTGGAAGGAATCCAATCCCCCTGTTATTACGGGTGGGGGACGGATGAGGGAATCTATATCCCGGTTTCCGCCTCCGATGATTACCAAAAACTGTGCCATATCCTTGCCCATGAGATGAGCCATGTGTCCAATGGGGACCGTTACTGGGGAATCCTAAGGTGCGGGCTGTTGTGCCTTTACTGGGTGAATCCGCTGATCTGGCTGGCGGCAGTGCTGTCCAGACAGGACTGTGAACTGGCATGCGACGAGGCAGCGGTTAAGCTTTTGGGGGAAAGGGAGCGGTTTGCCTATGGAAGGACCCTGGTGGGCATGATTGAGGCGCGGGGAAGGGGAAAAGGGATATGTTCCGTTGCCACCACAATGACAGCCGGGCCGCGGACCGTCAGGGAACGTATCCGGATCCTTGCGGCACACCCGAAGACGACCGGGGCCATGATGGCGGCGGTGGCGGGAGCGGTCCTGCTGCTGGGGGCATGCACATTTACAGGCAGTGTGGAAACCACAGGGACGCAGGATGTTCCGTCTGTTGCGGAAAATGTTATCCGGGGAATTGATACACAGTCCCAGCCGTCTCAGGAACAAAGGGAAACAGAGGCAGTGCCCATCGGGCAGGGGGATATGCTGGCCCTGGTGGGGGTGGAGCAGTGGGGGAATTTCTATGAGCTGACCATGGAACGGCGGGAGGCGGAAAGCGGCAGGCCGCTGCCCGTCCCACGTGATTACAGGGAAACCATCCAGGTCACATCATATATGGATGCGGATGGCACCGTCCTGTCAGGGGACGGCAGACCGGACCGCGGCTATGGTTATATGCAGGCCGGACCGGAGGAATTTGTAATCAGCATATGGAATGCAGGACATGCAGGCGCGTTTAAGATATCCATTACACAGGACGACAGGAGCGTGGAATACCTGTTTACAACGGATGACAGGGAATTGCTGGACGCATATACCTGCCATCAGCTCATAGAAGGACCGGACCAGACCCAGGCAGCCCTGGTGGCGGTGGAAGAGTACCCCAATGCGTTCAGCATGCATTTTCAGGGAGCCGATGAGGATGAGGCTGCTGGTTTTGCGGACAATCACCAGATTGGGATACAGCTGGAAGGATACGGGAATGAAGAACACCTGTATGAGCCGATAATCCAGCAGAGGGATGGAAGGGATATCTATCTTCTGTTCTGCTTTGATGAAGATGTGTTCCCTGATGCGGACGTCAAGCGTGTTGCGGTCCTCCGGGACGGGCTGAAGTCAGGCATTTATTCTGCATTGGGCGTGGACATGATTTCATCAAAGGTTTATGACACTGCCATGCGGTTCTGCCGGGCTTATTTAAGCGGGGATGTTAAAACAGCCGGGGAATGCAGTACATTTTCCCGTAAGGAGCTGGAGGATACAGTGGCCGTGGATGACTCAGAACTGCCGGAACTGAGGATACAGTACCATCCGGACTTAAAGGAGGTGTATGCGGAAGCAGTATACCGGTTTAAGGAAGAAGGGGAGGACAGCTACACCTACCTGAACCTTGAACTGAAGTATGCATATGGGGAGTGGAAGGTCACATGGAAGGGATTTGAGAAATAGAAAGGGACCACGAAGTGATTCCCATCAAAGAAGGAGCCTGCTGTTGTAATGACAGCAGGCTTGTCCTTTGCCGGGAGGGTTTGTAAAATTAAAGATAATTTCATAATTGTAATTCACAAACCATGGTAAAATATTGGTAATAAATCCAGGAGGCGCATGATGGGAAGAGGTTTAAGGGAGAGAAAGGACTTAAGGCGGAAATGCCGTTTTACAAAAGGAAAAGCACCATGGACCATGATTATTTTAGCAATGGCACTGACCATGTCTGGACTGTCGGCATGTAATCCCGCTGCCGGCAGGGCGGTGGGGACAGACGTGCAGGGAACGGACCATCCGGAGTCTGGTCCGGAGGGGGATGGAATGAAAGGGATGGATGGTAGCGGTGAGGAAGGGATGGATGGAAGCAATGAGGAACCATCAGAATCCTATGACACAGAAGGGTTTTATGATCCGTCAGGGGAATCTGAAAAACCGGAAGAGGGGGATACAAAACCGGAAGGGGAGTCTGCACAACCGGAAGCGGAATCTGCGGCACCGCGCCAGCTCAATGAAGATGAACTGCGGTATTTTGAAAAATATCTGAACCGGATTGACAATTACGGCTTTCTTCTGTCTGAATACAAGTCCCCGGAATACCTGGATCTGAACGAGGTTTTTTATTCAGGCGCAGGCATGGACCAGCCTGCCATGACAGGGGAAGAAAGGGAGGCGTTTCTCAAGGCAGTGGGACAGACGGAGATAATGACGGATATGGTACGTCTGGGCAAGGCGCAGATTGATGCGTTCCTGGCGGATAAGACAGGACTTACCCTTGACCGGATGGAGACTGGGCTTGGGTGGGTTTACCTGCCGCAGTATGACCGGTACTATACGGAGCATGGCGATACGAATATACGCAGCTTTTTCTGCCCCAGAGGCGAGGTGGATGGAAACAGGTACCGGATATGGTGCCTTTCCGACGGATACACTCAGTTTACCCAGGAGTGTATAGTGACCCTTAAGAAGGTATCATCCGGGTATCAGTTCCTGTCCAATGAAATCATATGGGATTATCATGGATACCGTAAGGCAGATGCGTCAGAACCAACGGCAGAAGCACTCCATTATATCATATCGGCTTATAAACGGCAGCTTAAGGAAGGCACCACAGGCGGGTATCCTGCGGAGGGATATCCTGTGGATTACGGTCTGCCTGTCTTTGATTCAGACTCCAGATATTACACAAGGGAGGAAATGCAGCAGATCAGCTGGGCGCCGGAGCTGACAGCGGTTTTCCGCAATGAGGTTTATGCCCGGCATGGATACATTTTCAAGAATGATTTATGGAATGATTTTTTCAGCGCCTATACATGGTATTCCGGTATATATCCCGCAGATAAGTTTGATGCAGGCGTGTTTAACGAATATGAGAAGGCCAATCTGGAACTGGCGGTGGAGCTGGAACAATGATCAGGGAAAATCCGGCGGGGAGCCATTTTGGGCGGATGGAAAGGAGGATGTTTATGTGTCCCCAGCATTGCCTGCCGGAAATCCCCCCAAACTGTCTTTGGCTTGTAAAATCCAATCCGGTGCTATATAATTGATAGGAAATAAAGGCCCTGCAGCGGGGCCATAAATCCCTGCATAAAATATCGGAGGTAGATTGAGATGAAAATGGTAATAATTGAACCGCTTGGAGTGGAGAAGGATAAGCTTTTATCCATGGCAAAGGAAGCGTTGGGCGGCCGGGTGGAGATTGTATATCACGATACAAAGGTTACCGGCACAGAGGAGCTGATTGAGCGCGGAAAGGATGCGGAAATCATTGTGGTATCCAACCTGCCGTTAAATGAGGATGTGATAAACGGGTGCAGGAACCTGAAACTTCTGGCAGTGGCATTTACAGGCATCGACCATATTGCAATGGACTCCTGCCGGAAGAACGGGGTCACGGTGTGCAATTGTGCGGGCTATTCCACCAGCGCGGTGGCTGACCTGGTGTTCGGCATGTTAATCAGCCTTTACCGGAACGTGATCCCATGCGACCGCGTATGCCGCGAGGGGGGAACCAAGGACGGTCTGGTTGGCTTTGAACTGGAGGGCAAGAAGTTCGGTGTGGTTGGAACCGGGGCCATTGGGCTTCGGGTGGCCAGGATTGCCCAGGCATTTGGATGTGAGGTGCTGGCATACAGCAGGACGGTCAGGGATGTGGAGGGGGTCCGCTTCGTGGACCTTAAGACACTGTTATCCGAATGTGACATCGTGTCCCTGCACACTCCCCTTAATGACGGGACACGCGGCCTTATGAACCGTGAAAGCATTGGATGGATGAAGAAAAACGCAGTCCTCATCAACACGGCCAGAGGTCCGGTGGTGGATTCGGACGCCCTGGCAGAGGCGCTGGCAGAGGGCAGGATTGGGGGAGCCTGTATTGATGTGTTTGAAAAGGAACCTCCGGTGGAAACGGATCATCCGCTGTTTTCCGCACCCAACATCATTGTTACACCTCACGTGGCATTTGCCACCAAGGAAGCGCTGGTGAAGCGGGCAGTGATTGTATTTGACAATGTGGCGGCATATCTGGACGGCACCCCAAAGAACGTGATGGGGTGACAGGTTATTATAATGGAGTGATGGTTTTATGAATGTGGTCAGGAAACATATCATATTTTCCGGACGGGTACAGGGCGTTGGATTCAGGTACACGGCATGCTATCTGGCCAGTTCCCTGGGACTTACGGGATGGGTGAAGAATCTGTGGGACGGGGATGTGGAGATGGAGGTCCAGGGGGACGAAGCATCCATATCACGTCTGGTGGAGCGGCTTCATGAGGGGCGGTTCATACGCATAGAGCGCATGGAAACAGAGATGATCCCGGTGATTAAAGAGAGCAGTTTCAGGGAAATATATTAAGTATCAGAGGAGCGTTTATGTTCGGTTTAATCGTGGCAGTGAAACAGGTATATGATAAATATGCAGAGGATGAGATGACTGTGTACGCGGCCCAGGTTTCTTTTTTCATTATCCTGTCCGTGGTTCCGTTCATCATGCTGCTGCTTACAGCCGTACAGATGATACCAAGCATCAGCAATGCACAGTTCATGGAACTGATTGTAGGGCTGGTGCCTGTGGATTACAAATCCCTTGCCTTCAGGGTGGTGAATGACCTGTCCCTTAAATCCCCGGCCACCATGATAAGCGTTACCGCAATCACGGCCCTGTGGTCGGCGGGCAGGGGGATGTTCAGCGTTGCCAGGGGGCTTAACCGGGTCCATGGGCATGGGGAGAAGCGCTGGTATGTGGTGGGCAGGCTTATCTGCTCGGGATATACCATCGTTTTCATACTGGTATGCATCCTTTCCCTTGGCCTTCTGGTCTTTGGCAACATGATCCAGGCATTTATGGTGAACCGTTTCCCCATTGTGGCGGATGTGGTCACCCACATCATTAATTTCAGGGCCCTTTGGGCGCTGATGATCCTGATCATGTTCTTCCTTGGAATCTATACCTTTGTGCCGGATAAGAAACTGAAGCTGCAAGATCAGATTCCGGGAGCCGTGTTTTCCACGGTGGGATGGATGGCATTTTCCTTTGCATTTTCCCTGTATTTCAACCATATCGGGGGAAGGAACTATTCCTATATGTATGGCAGCCTTACGGCTATCGTGCTGTTGCTGCTGTGGCTCTATATGTGCATGTGCATCCTGTTTTTCGGGGCCGAGATTAATTATTACTGGAAAGAGCTGTTTGGGAGGGAATGATGTCCCATCCCTCCTTAAAAAAGCGGATGAAATCCTGCCCGATGGAGGACATGGCCCTATCCCTTTGCCGTATCAGCGTGATACGTGAAGTGAAGCCCGGGGTGGTAATGGTTTTCACAAGCATTCCCGGATGCGCGCGCCGGGCAATGGAAGCAGGAGCAATGGCAACACCGATGCCCGTGCCGGCCCACGTAAGGCTGGTGCGGGCATCGTCATTGATGCACAGGTAATCCTGGCGTTCACGGGGGAGCAGGCGGTTAAGCTCCCCTTCCCAGCGCCGGTAGATGATCAGCGGGCAGGTGCAAAGCTGTTCCAGGCTGATACTGTCTGCCGCCACATCCGGGAAATGTCCCGGCATCCCCACTGCCATCATGGGTTCTTCCGCCAGATAGCAGCATTCATAGGAATCCTCGGGAAAGGGGGTCCGCACAATGGCGGCCTCAATCAGTCCGGTGTTCAGCTTATCCATAAGCTGATACGTATTTCCCTCGTAGATACGGAAATAAATCCCGGGATGCTGGGCGCGGAAGTCCGCGATGCGTCCGATGATGGAGCTGGTTTCCGTGGACGAGACCATGCCCAGCCGTAAAAATCCGTGCAGTCCGCGTCCCATCTGCTCCATCTCCTGCCGTGCGGCCCCGGCCATGTCCAGTATCCCCTGGGCGCGCTCATAGAACACCTTGCCCGCATCGGTCAGGGCAATGGCACGGGAACCGCGCTCAAAGAGTGTGACGCCCAGTTCATTTTCCAGGAGTTTCATCTGGGTGCTCAGGGGCGGCTGGGATATGTGGAGGATTTTGGAAGCAGCAGAAATGCTTCCTTCATTGACGATTGTTGTAAAATATTCCATCTGTTTCAGGTTCACGGCACAGCCCTCCTTATATTAAAAACGTATATCTGATATATTAAAACAATATTTTAAATATGGTTACTCCTATGATATAATACCAGACAGTGTGGGAAATGACAATATTTTAGGGCATGTCCGGAGGAAGCTTCCTGTTTATATGAAGCAGCATATCCGGCCATGTTCCGGGAATGGAGCATCGGTATGAAACGATTGTTAAGCTACATGAAGGACTACAGGAAGGAAAGCATCCTCGGTCCCCTGTTTAAAATGCTGGAGGCCAGTTTTGAGCTGTTCGTACCCCTTGTGGTTGCCAGCATGGTGGATGTGGGAATCAGGAACCGGGATGGGGGCTATATCCTGAAAATGGGCGGCCTGCTTCTGCTGCTGGCCCTTGTGGGCCTGGCCTGTTCGCTGACCGCCCAGTACTTTGCGGCCAAGGCGGCAACGGGCGCGGGGACCGCCCTCAGGAATGACCTGTATAAGCACATCGGGACCCTGTCCTATGCGGAGATAGATTCCGTGGGCACGGCCACCTTGATTACACGCATGACCAGTGATATCAACCAGGTGCAGAACGGTATAAACATGACGCTGCGCCTGCTGCTGCGTTCCCCGTTCGTGGTGTTTGGCGCCATGATCATGGCATTTACGGTGGACCTTCGCTCCGCCATGGTATTCGTGGTGACCATACCGGTGCTCTGCGTGGTGGTATTCGGCATCATGCTGGTCAGCATGCCCCTATACCGGTCGGTCCAGAGACAGCTGGATAAGGTGCTTCTGACCACCAGGGAGAACCTGATGGGAGTCAGGGTCATCCGGGCCTTTAACCGCCAGAAAAGCGAGACTGAGAAGTTTGAAGGGGAAAATGACCGTCTGGTCAGGATGCAGGTTTTTGTGGGCAAGATATCCGCCCTCCTGAATCCCGTCACCTATGTAATCATCAATGTGGCCATCGTGGCCGTCATCTGGGTGGGAGGAGAGCAGGTGGACAGCGGGATCCTTACCCAGGGCAAGGTGATTGCCCTGGTAAACTACATGTCCCAGATACTGGTGGAATTAATCAAGATGGCGAACCTGATCATCCTCATATCCAAGGCAACCGCCTGTATGAACAGGGTGGACAGCATTTTCCAGGTAGAGACCAGCGTGAAGGAAGGCGGAGGGAGATGTGAAAGCCGCGGAGAGGGAAGCCGTGGAAGTGAAGGTCCCGTTGAATCCCTGTCACCCATCAGCCCAACTGCCAAAGACCCGGCGCCTAAGGTTGAGTTCAGGGATATGGATTTTATATACAGCGGGGCCAAGGCGCCGGCCTTAAGCGGCATTTCCTTTAAGGCCATGCCGGGACAGACCATCGGTGTGATTGGAGGCACTGGTTCCGGCAAAACCACGCTGGTAAACCTGATTCCGCGTTTTTACGATGCAGACAAAGGGCAGGTGCTGGTGGACGGCGTGGATGTAAGGGATTATACACTGGACGGCCTGCGCTCCAAAATCGGCGTGGTTCCCCAGCGCCCGGTCCTCTTTAAGGGAACCTTGCGGGACAACATGAAGTGGGGGAAGAAAGACGCGTCCGATGAAGAGATATATGATGCCCTTAACATGGCCCAGGCCAGGGAATTCGTGAATGACAAAGGCCAGGGGCTTATGCTGCACATTGATCAGGGAGGGCGGAACCTGTCCGGAGGACAGCGCCAGCGGCTTACCATTGCAAGGGCCCTGGTGCGCAGGCCGGAAATCCTTATTATGGACGACAGTGCCTCCGCCCTGGATTTTGCCACGGATGCCAGGCTGAGAAAGGCAATCCGTAAAGGTACGGAGGACATGACCGTGTTCATTGTATCCCAGAGGGCGACCACCATTAAGCAGGCGGACCTGATTCTTGTGCTGGACGAGGGAACGCTGGCAGGCATGGGAACGCACAGGGAGCTGCTTAACTCATGTGATGTGTACAGGGAAATCTGCCTGTCACAGTTATCCCGGGAGGAGGTGGAACGTGATGAGCAGTAAACAGAATAAACATAAGGATTCAGACAAAAACAAGAGCATGGAAACCCTGAAACGTATCCTGAACTATATAGGCCAGTACAGATGGGGAGTCATCATGTCCCTGATCCTGGCCCTCATCACGGTAGCCCTTACACTGTATGTCCCCATACTTACGGGCCGTGCGGTGGACCATATTGTGGGACAGGGAAATGTGGACTTTGCCGGACTGACCCGGATACTGTGGAAGATCCTGGGCGCAGTGGGACTGACAGCAATCTCCCAGTGGCTGATGAACCACATCAACAACACCATCACCTACCGGGTGGTAAAGGATATCCGCACCAGGGCATTCAACCATCTGGAGACACTGCCCTTAAGTTATATTGACGCCCACCCGTCCGGCGACATCATCAGCCGGATCATAGCGGACATTGACCAGTTCTCAGAAGGACTGCTCATGGGCTTTACCCAGCTGTTTACCGGTGTCCTGACCATTGCGGGAACCCTGCTTTTCATGCTGTCCATCCATCCCGCCATCACACTTGTGGTAGTGGTGCTGACCCCTGTCTCCCTTTTCGTTGCCAGCTTCATCGCTAAAAAAACATTCATCATGTTCCGCCACCAGTCCGAGACAAGAGGGGAGCTGACAGCGCTGACCGATGAGATGCTGGGCAATATGAAGGTGGTGCAGGCATTTGGATACCAGGAGGAAACCCAGAAACAGTTTGAGGAAATCAACAACCGTCTGGCAGGTTACAGCCTGAGGGCCACATTCTTCTCGTCCATCACCAATCCAAGCACCAGGTTTGTCAACAGCATGGTGTACGCGGCGGTGGGCATTACCGGCGCGTACGCCGTCATCCGCGGCTTCATGACCGTGGGCCAGCTGACCAGTTTCCTGAGCTACGCCAACCAGTATACCAAACCCTTCAACGAAATCTCCGGCGTGGTGACAGAGCTGCAGAATGCCCTGGCCTCCGCTGCCCGTGTATTCGAGCTGATTGATGAAAAAGCCATCCTGGACGATAAACCGGATGCCGCAGAACTTGCCCACGTAGACGGTAAAGTACAACTTACCAATGTAAATTTCTCTTACACACCGGACCGCAAGCTTATTGAAAACTTCGACCTGGATGTAAAACCCGGCCAGAGGGTGGCAATCGTGGGTCCGACCGGCTGCGGGAAAACCACCATCATCAACCTTCTCATGCGTTTTTACGATGTGGACAGCGGTTCCATCAAGGTGGAAGGCATGGACATACGCGACATAACCAGAAAAAGCCTGAGAACCAACTACGGAATGGTCCTGCAGGAAACATGGCTCAAAACAGGGACCATCCGTGAGAACATTGCCTACGGCCGTCCAAATGCGCCGGAAGAAGAAATCATCCGCGCAGCCAAGGAAGCCCATGCCCATGGATTCATCATGCGGATGCCCGAAGGATATGACACGGTCATCAGTGAGGACGGAGGAAACCTGTCCCAGGGCCAGAAGCAGCTGCTCTGCATAGCCAGGGTCATGCTGTGCCTGCCGCCCATGTTAATACTGGACGAAGCCACCTCCTCCATTGATACAAGGACGGAAATCCGTGTACAGAAAGCATTCGCCAGGATGATGGAAGGCCGCACCAGCTTCATCGTTGCCCACCGCCTGTCCACCATCCGGGAAGCCGATGTAATCCTGGTCATGCGTGACGGACACATTGTAGAAAAAGGACGGCATGAGGAGCTTTTGGAGCGGGGGCGCTTCTATGCG
>SKEY01000474.1_pt1 | contig 63641 bp, 62 predicted proteins | sample 4843871 | NCBI WGS metagenome assembly SKEY01 (sample SAMN11008797, study PRJNA524170) | human gut metagenome | biome: Human fecal sample; material: Feces; isolation source: fecal sample from pouch patient p36 | host: Homo sapiens | place: Israel: Tel-Aviv | collected 2016-12-04
AAAAATTTAATGATTTAAATAATGATTATAATAAGTTATATCAAGGATATAACAAATCAGAGCAAATGTGTATTGAATTAAGAAAGAAAAATAAGAATTCAGAAGAAAATTATCAAACTTTACGTACTTCATATACGACATTAAACCGAACATATCTGAATGAAACTACTGAATTAAAAAAAGTAAGGGATCAGTTGATAGTTGAGAATCGTCAATTAAGTCAACTGATAAATTCTAAAAAAAGTCTTTTAAAACAACTTTTCAAATAATGCTGCCCCAATGATAAACTTAACAAAAGAACAGTACATTAAGGTATTAGATACTCACCGTACCTTGCATATCGTGGATTCCGCAAAAAGAGTAAAAGAGTATTACGATCGAAAAGAATATGCCATTCAATGCGATTCACCCATTTTGAAAGAACTGTTTGAAATGGGGAAACTTCCTATTGATGAGCGTTATGTTAAATTGCAACAGGGAACATACCAGATTTTGGATATTCGTAGAAAGCCAATCGAGTTTAAGGGACAAACCCGTATGGCTGATATTGCATACGTCTTGTACCGTAAAGAAAGGGCTGTTGAAAAATATGAAGAAATAGAGGGTAAGGACAGGCGTGAAATATATAAAGAAGAGCGAAGAAAAACAATAGAAGATTTCGATTTCTGGTTTAAAGTCTACCAAGTAAAAATATGGCCTCTGTTCAATGAAAACTCAAAAGAGAGTGAAGGTAATTCCAAATTGCAGGAATTAATAGGCAATCAGATCATTGTGCATAAAATAGAATTAGACCCCGAAACACGTACTTATAAGGTGGACTGGTTCAATATGGCTAATTTTGAAAACTGGATTGAAAGATCAGCCCATCTTGATATGATGTTGGAGCAAGAAGCAGAAAAAGAGGCTGCAAAAGAACAGGCATTCTTGGACAGTCTGGAAAATCCTATAGACTATGATCCTGAATTATATGCAGGTGATCCAGTAGGTTTCCAAGAGGATTTATTCTGTGAAGAGGATTTCATAGACTGATAGTCTGTTTATATGAGGGACAATTTTTATTTTTGTATTTAATATAAGAATAAATTTTGTCCTTTTTCATTTATGAAAGAAGAGATCATATACATAGACAAGGAAAATGGCTATCTTACAGGCTCTATTCCTGTAAATGCCATTATCTATAAGAAAATAACAGGAATCGGTGCGACAACTTTAGAAATAGCCTGTAAGCGTAATTCCATAATCATAGAACCTAATACCCCTGTAATAGAAGGAAAAGCGAAAAAGCATTCCAATCTGTTAGGTGTATATGAGGGAATCACTACCAACCAGATCATTTCTTATTTACAGGATAGTCATATTTCCTATAAAAAGATAATGACCACCCCTGAATCATTTGGCAAGGTAAAGAAAGCATTCAACTTTCTTAATGTAAATATGTATCAGGATTACTTCCTCTTATTTGATGAATGCCATAAACTGACAAGCGATATAAGCTATAGGGAAACAATCACTCTGCCAATGGCTGATTTCTGGAAATTTGAAAGACGTTCCCTAATATCGGCTACAATCACAAACTTTACGACTTATCCCATCTTCCAGAAATATGGATTCAGAAATATCACCATACAGCCAAAATGGGATCATTCCTTAAAAGTGAATCTATATTCAAGCAATAACATTCTGCAAGATGTAAAGTCATATTTAGAGACACTACCAAGTAAAGAAGAAAAGGTATGCTTCTTTATAAATTCGATAGACATCATAATCTCTTTAATTCACGCACTGGGAATCAATGAGGATTCCAATATCTATTGTGCGAATAAGAGTGTCGGCAAATTAACACATAAAGGATTATCTCATATTCAACCAGACATAAACAATTTGAATCACTACAACTTCTATACAAGCCGTTATTTCTCTGCCGTTGATATTATTACAGATGATAAGCCTCACGTTGTTGTAATATCGGATGCTATCAAAGCACCCCAAACCCTGATAGAACCCGCTTTGGAATCCCGACAAATCGCAGGGCGTTTCAGAAATGGAATATCATCATTCACCCATATTGCAGGACTTGACAATAAAATCCGATATAAGACAACAGAAGAACTTCGTACCTTTATGCAAGAACAGCGAAAAGCCTATATCCAGTTGAAAACACTGTATAACTCAGCTTCGGAAGAAGGGGTCAGACAAGTAATGAAAGAAGCCATTGAAAGAATAGAAATCAGCAAGTATATGGAAGAGGACAATTCTTTCAACTATTTCATGAGTGAGAATTTATTAGATGCGGAAGCTACCAAATCCAGATACCAGAACTGGGAAAATTTCATTCTTTCTTATTCCTTGGACGAAGAGTTTTTTGAGATCATAGATCAATATAACAATCAATATGAACAGGATAAAGACAGGATCAGAATATCCGTATCAAACAGCCGGTTGTTAAGAAAGGAGATTGTCGATCAATTCTTTGCAGCAGGATTAGATAATGGAGCGGAAACAGAGGAACAAAAAGCATTATTGGAAGAACTGCAAAGGCAAGATGAGTTTATCGTGGAAATTTGCCAAAACTTTGATAAAGACTTTATTATCCAGAAAAATTATAACAAGCAACAATTAACCTTAGCTCTTATCAAAAAACAAGTAAAAGAACAATGTCTTAGTTTTCCCGTGATTGATGCGGTTTCTCAACTGTTTAGAATCGGATTTGTCTATTCGGAAGAAGAGATAACATCTACCTTGAATAAGATATATTCCGAACTTGGAATTAAAAGAGAGGCTAAAGCGACAGATATAAAAGAATATTTTGAAACGTCCCCCAGAAGGACAGTCAAGCAGAAAGGAGCATTCAGGAAAGGTTACAAATTATACAAGATAAAATATCTCACAGAGCAAGAAATACATAAAATCTCTATATAAGTAAAATTTGTATCTCAAATATAAAATGATTTCCTTTGCATAAAGAAGTTATATAAATTATGAAAACATGTTTTGTAATACAACCATTTGACAATGGCAAGTTTGATAAACGATTTAATGATAGTTATAAACCTGCAATAGAATTAGCTGGATATGAAGCATATAGAATTGATAATGACTTTTCGGCAATAACTATAATTGACGAAATAGAAAAAGGAATCAGAAATGCGGATATTTGCTTTGCTGAAATAACAACCAATAACCCTAATGTATGGTATGAATTAGGGTATGCCTCTGCCTGTAACAAACCTATTGTTATGGTATGTTCAACAGAACGTGAGGGAGCATTCCCCTTTGATATTAGGCATAGGCATATTATTAATTATGGAACAGAATCACAATCTGATTTTAAGGAACTTACAGATAACATAGTAAAGAAAATCAAGGCAATCAATGTGAATCAAGAATCTTTGATTAGAAATAAAATACTAACAGAAACTACCCAAATTGAAGGGACTAAAGACTATGAATTAGCAATGCTCTTAGTTGTTATGGAAAATCAGGCAAGCCCAGATATGATAGTAGACCTACAAACCATTAAAGATTCAATGAGGCAACTTGGTTACAGAGATATTGCAACAAGTTTAGGGATTCGTTCTCTAACAAGAAAAAGTCTTATTATGCAAACACAAGGGAGAGATTATGAAGATGGATATACTTTTACTGCATATCAATTAACAGAAGCAGGAGAGGATTTTATGATGACGAATCAGGATAAGTTTGATCTTAAAGTATTAAACAAAGAAAAAACTTCTACTAATTCAAATTCTCTTATAGATGATCTGCCATTTTAAAATGGGCACTTCCATTTCTGAAAGCACCCATAATATTATCATGGCATAACGAATGTATATTTTTCTTTACTTGGTTTTGGTATGGAATGGAAGCCCAATACATTGATAAAATATTGCAGACTGTGAATCCGTTTTTCTGTAAATTCTCTGTTATCCAATTTGTCAAAGAAAAATGAAGATTCAGGACAGTTGTTAAATATGACATACATTAGATCGCTATCGTATCGAGGTGGAATGATTTGCTTCTTCTTACAATAACAAACTATCTCATTATAATATCTCTGATAATCAGAAGGATTATTATCTCTTACTTGGTCGTCATAAATAAAACGGTCTGTGATTCGATAACCTGTTTTTTCTTTGGACAAGACAAGTAAACGGATAGCCTCCACATTCAGTTTCTTGATGGTGGACAAGCCTATATTAAGAAACTTCTTTTCGGCTATGCGATTCAAACTATAAAGAACAGAGTTACTTCCCTGATAGCCGATACATTTCAGAAGAAGCAAATAACCTTTGATGTCGGCAGGAATATCCTCTAATAGAAAATCATACTCAACACGAAAATAATTAATGGTTGGTTTCTTTACTTGGTAAGTATTACGGTAAAATACTCCCTTTTCTCCTTTTACTTGGTTGGTTGTGACAGATAACAGACCTGTTTTTTCAAATTTTTGGATATAGGAGGATATGGTTCTTTCTGCATATCCAGTCATTTCAACCAATGTTTTTTCCTTTATATGGGAAATGTAAGTTTCTTTATCTGTATTTAGTAATATACAACAAAAGGTATATGCCTCTTTATTTGTTAGTTTTAATAGTAAGTCTTTAAATATTAGGCGATAATTCATTAGATGCGATCCAAATGGTTGTTAAATAAAGAATCTGCGAGATCACCCGTTTGGAACTCTGAAAGAGTGCCAAACCATGATTAAGTAATAAATATATAAGTAATAAACATGGTGGCGCAAAAAGTAACCCGCCAACCCGCAAAAAGTAACCCACCCGTTATTTTCGGTTTAGGCTCGTATCTTCTTTGTTAATGGGGATCAGGATATTCAGCTCCATCAGTTTCTTGTATTGGGAACAATTTATATTCAATGCTTTCTTGCATTCTAATCTGTTATTGAAAATTCGGTTGTTTGGCGTGTATAATACCATATTCGAGAAATTGGATTTATGGAAGGACAAAATTCATTTACCTATTAAATATAAAAACAGGAATTGTCCTTGCGGTTTGAATAAAAAACAAGTGATCTGGGAAACTTGGAAGTATATCTGAAATGAATTTGATTTCTATCTTGTTGATATATACAAAGATACAAACAAATAGCCATCTAAAAAAGTAAATAGGCAGGAACTTGAATATTATACTACAAGTATCAATATTTATTATCAGTCTACTTTATAGACCTATATCCTACAAGCCATTATATAGAGAGTTACTTTTTAGGCGAAAAACAAAAGACGGACATTCCCATTTCTGGGAACATCCGTCTTAAAATACTTAATTATCAATGCAAAATCGGTTAGGAGCTTTTCTTCTTTTTCCTGATCCGATTTTTAACAACGGGAGCAGGTATATAAGTCTCTGTTGGCAAAATGTGTCTTTTTTTGATCGTTTCCACAATTTCCTTGTAAACTTCGATTCTGTCAAATGGTCTATATTCGTGCATAATGAGTTTCTTTGGAATGAATATTGGATTATCTGGAAACATGGAGAATCTCTTTAACTTGGAAGAACATACGAAGTTACAGATAAATAGGAACTTAAAAAAGTGATTTGTGAGTAAATCCAAAAAGAGAGAAGAACGATACTTCCTGTTTGATTTTTCCAATTGAACACGTATCTTTGTGGTAAATAGATAAAAGAATATGAAATCAACAACTGAATATATAAACATCTTGCGTGACTATATGGCGAAGAATGCCTCTAAATATAGCATTACCCGTATGGGAATATTCGGTTCTGTTGCCAGAGGTGAACAAACAGAAGATAGTGACGTAGATGTTTATTTGGAAACATCAAAGCCGAGTATGTTTGCATTGGTACATATAAAAGATGATCTGCAAACCCTGTTTGGTTGTAATGTCGATATTGTCCGATTACGGGATCACATGGATTCTTTCTTGAAAAATCGAATTGAGAAGGAGGGAATTTATGTGTGATACAGAGTTAATCCGTTCTTCTTTGATAAAGATACAAACGGCTTTAGATAGAATATTAAAGAGATCGGAAACAATACTTTCTCCAGACGATTTCTTGATGACACCAAGCGGAGTTGAGAGGTTGGAAAGTATTTGTATGCTGCTGATTGCAATCGGAGAAAGCGTCAAGCGTATTGATAAAGCTACAAATAAAGAACTTTTATCGCATTATCCTGAAATTGATTGGAAAGGAGTTATGGGAATGCGAGACATTATAGCACATCATTATTTCGATATAGATGCAGTTATCGTTTTTGATGTAATGAAAAATAACCTGCCAGCCGTAAAAATGACTATTGATAAAATGTTATCTGACATTTAAAATTCTCTATACATTATTATATATTCCTTTTACTTGGGTAACGTCAAAGAGTAAGCCTAATCAAGTAAGAAGTATATCCTATGCGTTCATAAGTCCACTACCTTTTATGTCCCCCACCCAGTAAGGAGAAGGAAAAAGGAATATCCTACACAAAAGCCTACAGGATCAGCCGATCACGATTTCATGTTCAGACGGGTACACTACCATTCAATCCAGAATAGAATATATTTAGCTGATTGAATTTACTATCTGATATTGAAAAGATAGGCTATATCTCTTACTTGGTGGTATTCCTTTCATTCTTGCAACCCCGTAATTCATAATCAATTAACTTATTAAACTACAAACGTATGGAAGGAATGTATAAGGTATGTGACGTTAAATTGACGTACAACACGAAAGTAAAGAGTTCGGAGAGGGCTGTTATCAAGGATTCCAACAGTGCTTATTCCTTATTAATGAATCATATATATGATTCTGAAACAATTCAATACAAGGAGTATATGAAACTGATCCTGCTGAACAACGCTAAAAGGGTATTGGGGATTGTACATATATCAGAAGGTGGATTGGATTCAACATCTGCCGATATACGGATCATTATGCAGGCTGCGATATTAGGAAACGCCTCTGCAATGATCCTTAGCCATAATCACCCATCTGGAAATAAACAACCAAGCAACCAAGACGATTTATTAACGGACAGGGTGAAAAAGGCTGCAAAACTATTTGATATTCAGTTGTTGGATCATATAATAGTGACAGATAGCGGATATTACTCTTATTTGGATGAAGGGAGGATATTATGAAGTGGTTGGCTTTCTTGGTGGTTCTTTTTTGTTTGATTGGGAATCCTGATTTATATCCGATCATAGCGGCTCTTTTTCTTCTGTTTTCTGGCTGTTGGTTTCTCTTTTTCTGGATAAGAGAAAAATTCAAGGATAAGTAAAGATTTTTCATTCTCTTACTTGGTTGATGTATAAACACTTTTCGTACCTTTGTGGCAATTCTACACGTTCATGGCGTTGAACCTCTGTGGAAGGACATAATTAACGAAAGGTGTTATTGAAATTATCTTCTTGTAACAAATCTCGCAAATTTGAAACTGGAATGAAGATGATAGCAATAGCACCCACATCTTTTGTTATAGACTTACCTGAAAGGGTAAACTATATCTCAATGGGTGTGGGTTGCTGTTGTTTTATCCATTCCAGAGGCTATGCGAGAGCCTGTTACAAGGATAAAGCAAATACAGTTCCCACACCTTTTTATTTAGTAATACTCTGAAGGGAACAGGAGATAGATATTTATAAAATGAAAACAAACAGATTTTTTACAGCCATTCTTTCAGTGGCTTTGTGTGTGAACTTCGTTTCTTGTGGTGACGATGATGATAATAATATCATTGATCCAGAGAATGTGACTAAACGGGTGGCAACTTGTTCGAAAAATGAAACTTCTTATGCTATTAATTATGATAATGACGGGAAAGTTTCAAAAATAGTTTGTCAAGATGATGGGGAATCTTATGATTATGACTTTTCTTTTTCAGGGAATGAAGCTATTGCTACTTCCGAAGAGAAATATGGTTCATATACCTATATTGACAATATTAAGTTTTCTTTGAATGGAAACGGGTATTGTACAAGTGCAATATGGACAGCTATAGAAAAAGGCAGTACCACTTATGAAAGCACAGATAATTATAAATTTACTTATAATTCAGACAATCAAGTGATAAAAGCTGATATTGATGGTGAGATTGAAGAATATGTATATAAAGATGGTGTGATGGTCAGCAGTGGTGTTGCAGAAACAATCACTTATACAGACATTCCAAATATAGGTAATTTGTTTGTTGCGTTTAGTACAGATTATAATGATCCGTTTGAAGAATGGCGTCTTGCAGGTCTATTAGGAAAAGCTTCAAAGTTCTTGCCCAAAACAGCTACATGGGATGAAGGTATGGAAACATACAATTACGAATTGGATGGGGAAGGGTATGTAAAGACAGTAAAGGTAACGTTCCGTGACACAAAGGGGAGTGAACGTTCCTATTCCTATAAATACACTTACGAAAATATCAAGTAAGATACTCATTCTTATTTAAAGCCCCCTTCCAGTAGCAAGGATATAAACAAAGATCACCCAAGCGAGCAAAGAGTATTCTTGCTTACTTGGGTGATCTTGCGTATATTTGAATTGAAAATGAGATAATTAACAATAGTATTAATCTAACATTTGTTTAAACCAACACTTAAACCAGAAATTACATAAAATCAGAAAGATAACAGAATTGAATTGTAAATATCAATAATTCAACATGTTATATTGAGTGTCGCCGAAATAGCTCAGCTGGTAGAGCAACGCATTCGTAATGCGTAGGTCGCCGGTTCAAGTCCGGCTTTCGGCTCTTCATAAAAAGACGGCTATCCAGATGATAGTTGTCTTTTTTGTTGCTGTTTCTTTGTTTTTCGTGCTTTGTTTAAATGGCTATCCTTTTTGAGAAACAGAATAGAGAAGGAGGGAATTTATGTGTGATACTGAATTAATCCGTTCTTCCTTAACGAAGATACAAACAGCTTTAACTAGTTATGTAAATGGAGATGTTAATGTTGCATCATAAATCGTATCCTTTTGATTTAAATATGCCCTTTTTCGTGATATAGCCTTTAGGCAATAAAGTTAAACTAGCGAGCGTTTGGGGGAAGAAACAGGCATTTATGTGCCTTTTTTAAGCGAAAAGACCTGTTTTTCGATAAGAATACTCTCGTTAGGTTGCACATATAGTCCCGTTACCTCACGCCTATACAGGCGTAAACCCACACATATAGTCACGATAGGCTACACGTATAGTCATGATGGGCATTATGACTACCTTATAATGGGCATTATTATCCCCTAACGACTGGGCGGTAAGGCATGAAATATGAGCTACGATGAATTAATTTCGCTAGAATAAATGGCCGTTTTTCAACAAGTCGCTAGTGGATAGACAATTGCGGATTTTTTCTTTCGTTTTTGGGAGCGAGACGTACATTGGCTCGAAATAATCGATTCTCCAAGACTTCCGTTTACAATCTGTCAAATTGCTATATAGTCTTCTTTGATGGTTTCATGTTGATGTAGATGTACTTTGCCCATTTTATTATTTAGGCAAAAGGAATCGATTTTAGGAAATAATAAATCCATTTCCTCAGTTCACACATCCATATATCTATCAGTTCGTTTATCCATGTACCTAGTTGTAGAGACGGGGCGTGCCCCGTCTTAACCCAGCAAAATGGCAACTTAAAGATATTATCAGTCTGTGCAGAGACGGGGCACGCCCCGTCTCTACAACTGGATTCAGATATACGGACTAAGGGAAATAGGTTCAAATTGTTATTCGCTTTCGTAACGGCGCATGCACAATCAAAGACGGTCTTGTTCGACCTTTCGCACAGTCAATGTACGGATACGTATCCGGAATTTGAGACTTATCCGAAAGTTATCCCCGACTATCAAGAAATCGTGGGAAAATTGGGAGCCCGCTTGGAGGTGAATGATAGCGCTAAGATAACCCCTCAGCTTCTGATGAAAACGGATGTGCTTATCATGTTTTGCCCGCTATCGAATGAGCTGCAAAAGAACCTGACAGAAAAAGAAAAGGTAACGCTTATTGATTTTGTTCGTAAGGGAGGGGCGCTACTGTTTTTCGTGGATGATGCCCATCGTGTCGATATAGAGAAATATGGAGCGAACGATGTCGTGAGTCCTTTCGGTATCGAGTTCGGCCGAAGAGGGATATTTACATGCCTCTTACGCCAAGTTAGAGAATGGGCAAGCTTTATGCAGCGGCGGATACGATGGTGGGATTGCTGCTGGGCTATCCCGATGGCGTACGGAAAGTTTCGAATAAAATGCAAACCCGTTGGTGGGGAAAAGATAGCGAGATCTATATGAGCGAGCTGATCGCATGGTCCTTGGAGTAGATATGAGGTGTTTTTAGGGCATATGTGTTTGGTCTTTCGGATATTTATCATACCTTTGCTATCGAACTACTTTTCGCAACCGGCGGGTCATATACCTGCCATCTTTCTATGGCGGGCATTTTTATGCCCGTCTATAGCATTCTATATGGCGGCTTCGTACCCCCGTGTGGAGTGTTAATGCACCCACTGCCGGTTGCGGTGTAGTTCAACGGGAAAGGCGGAGCCGTTCATTATTATAGAGAAGAGCCGTCTACTACACATTAATACTGATTATGTATGGATAACCAAGAGTCACCCCAGCAGGTAGTTAGCGGATTTGAGCTACAACAGAAAACCGCATTGCACGTATCGGATGAGAATTTAAAGGATTACTTCTTGAAAGAAGCCGTCTTGTTAATGCCGGACGCATGTACTCCCAATCGCACGGAAAAGGAGATATTGATCATGTCTTATAAAAAGTTGAAACAGATTGTAGACTTTTTGGGAACGATGGCCGCTGTCCCTTGGGATTTGGCAATCCCGAACTTACATGAGATTTGTATGCCTTACTTGATGCAATCGGATATCCCGGTGAAGGAGCGTAAGAGGATCTGTGGTAAACTTACCACTCATTTAAATTTTCTCTCCATCCTGACCGGAAAAAGGCAGATAGCGAAAGACCTACTTGCTTATTACAGCCACCAAGTCGGGAGCTTAAAGAAATTACTGGATACGAACTATGGGGATTGGGGAAAAGAAGCCTTGTAGATATGATGGTCAATCTTGCATGATATTGATTTAATTTGATCCTACCTTTTTAGTTCTAAATATGTGTTGTTTATGGCTGGATTTTGGATTGATTGAGATTTTTTCAAGATTTTGATATTTGTGTGTTTATTAATTACGTATATTAGTAATATAATAAAATACTATAAATATGATTCGTTCCATTCCAAATCCAGACATGACACGTGAGGACATTATACGTTTCCACGGTGTAATGCGTAAATGTATTGTCCAGGACTTTACGGATACGGAGAAAGAACAAATAGAACTCCGTAGAAGAGAGATGCAGCGTGTAGGGAATATAGTAAAAATGTTCAGGGACTGAGGATACAAATTTTCTCAAATGAGTCATGATGTTGCCATGAAGACAGTCAAGGTGTTTCTTCTTTAGTAGTATTATGAGTAAAAAGGTGTATATCAACGAAATAAATCGTGTTTTTGCGATAGCAAAAACAAAGGCGGAAGATAACATCATATCACTATTGAATTCAGGCTATAAAAAAATTAAAATGAACGATAAGAAGAAACACATAAGGCGGTGCTTCCGCATCGTTGCGCACGAATATAACGATTTTTTACTACAATTACAAGCGATGAACAATATTTCTTAAATGAAAAGGCCGTGACAGATTGGTAATGTTTTTGAATTTTTTCTTGCATATTAAACATTTTTGCTATATCTTGTGAAAGTTTTTTACTGTTAGTATAGTTTGCTTTTTGATTTACTTCAAAAAAATGACTATCATATATTTGTATATAATGTTTAGCGGAATATTGGATATTATACTAACTACATGCTATGACCATGGAAATATACACTCAAACCTCATCCTCTGTATCTCACACGATACCGGCAAAGCCCCGATCCTTTAGGCAGGCTTCTATTGACCGATTACTAAACCATGAACGGAATTTTCCGGAAATGGAGACCATCCAGTTAAAAACAGGTTTCGAGGTGGAACTTCATACGCCTGTGTTCACTACCCCACCTCCCTGCCGCAAGCTACAGATGTTACAAGGGGAAGATAAACTGAGTTCAGATGAAGTGATAGATATCAACCGTTATCTGGTAGGAGGTCTTCAATATGGGCTTAATTACGGGATAGCGGAGGAAGATATGTTTGATATATCAGCAGACCATGGAGAAGATCAAGATACACACTTTGAACTTATGAACGAACTAAAGGAACAAGGGTATATTGATCAATCATTTTGCTTCCGTCCAATGTCGAACATCGAGTATCGAACTCCTCCTATAGAAGAACGATTAGGGGGAGCTGATGACTATGTTGAGAAAATAGCCAATGCACTTCAAAGGCATATATCAAAAGTCGCAGAACAATCCAGCAAGAATGTCGTATCACATATAGATCCACCAGCTATAGAGTTATTTACAGGAATACCTACGACTGCCCTAATGAAATGGACATCAAATAACGTTTCAATAAAACGTATTGTAGACAAAGCGGGAGGAGAGATTAAACCATATGTTTATTTTCAAACAACTACCGGGGTACTGCCTACTGAGATGCCAAATTTGTTTCAAAAGGCTAGTGAGGAAATATCTAATAAATACAAGAGAACAAGTCAACCTTTAATTAAGGCTATGATAGGCTTATTGGAGCAATCAATAGCAGAAGTGGAAGCCCTAGATAGTAAGATAGAGGGTACGTTAAGACAAATCAACAATGGTATATTACAGGAAGATAATTATAGTGATAAAATTAGCTATGATGTTGAAGCATTAGAAGGATGGATGATTTTGATTACCCAATATCTCATAGGTTCTAGGTTTGAGAAGTATGAGTTTTCGAAGGGCTTTTTTAGTAAAAATTATGTTGGTTTCCTATCAAAAACCCCTATATGCGATACCTTGAAAGCCTTACCTATCACGGCTAGGCCTCAGAGTAAAGATATAGCTTTATGGGAAGAGTTCTTTAGTGAATTGGTCAATAATATCAATAGTAAATCTCTTTTTGAAGGAGATCTCAGACCTCAGGAGGAACAGACCTCAGAGGTCTTCAATTTAAGCGATTTGGACTGGATTAAGGTTGTAATTAAAGAAGAAAATCCACCAACGATAGGACCTGGAACAGCTTTAGGGCTGGATAGTGGACAGGCAAACAAAGATCTAGAAGGAACTCTCTCTACTCCTGATCAAGAAGCTATTATTTTGGAAGATAGATGGTTACTTTACAAGATGAGAAATGAAGATATTTTTAATATGGGAAAAGTATCGTCTCTTCTGCTGAAGGAATGGCGAAAAGCTACTGAACGCCGAAGGGAATCTCTAGACGGCCGCGTTTCGACCTCGACAAAAAAATCGCCCATTTTCTTCCGCTATATTTATCTTGAGTTTTACAAGACAGTACAAAGAGCCTACTCCTTGTTCGATACGCTACCGGAGGGTTTACCTAAAATAGATCAATATAGTCCAGAAAACTTAAATGATGCAGAATTAGACGATGCTTATAAGGTACTTAGAGAGAGCAGGAATCGTATTCTCACGGAACAACGTAATCGTAAGTCTGAATGGCTAGACAACGTGATTATGAGAGGGGTTTTTGGGGATTATAAGGATGATAATAATTGTAAACCCCAATTAGTTGATAATGGAACTAAGGTTTGGGTAAAATCGGAGGGCTCTTACATAGAGGCCTTTGTGAAAGATGACTATTTTTATTATCGATTTGAAAATGAGGATATGCAAATACAATGTATGAGTGAAGGCAAGTTGCTATGCTATGGACAAAACCACGAATGGATTGTTAAGTCTTAGACTTTTACGTTCAGAGAGTTGTTTGGAGATCAAAGCCAACAGTTAGTTCTAACAAATGAAGTGCTTCACAAATTTGTCACCAACAAACTTGGCTACGATGTAGCTGAACTTACTAGGGATATTCAGTAAATGTTCCCTTTTTGTGCAAACTAAAGAATAAGTCTCTATAAAAATAATTCTTACTCTTTAGTTTTTTAATTTTTGCCCTGTTTTGTGGTTCAGCTCGTCTGATTGGAGCATAACAATTCACAGGACACCTTGTGAGTTCCTGCCTGCCCCGAGTTCCATCCTTGATTTATGCCGCCGTCTTCTTCCTCTTTACCTCTTCGATCATACAGACCGCATTAGCCGTATGTATTCCAAAGAAAATCCAAAGTATTTCCGTTTTCCTGTTTTTTGCTTTAATCTTTTGAAGCGAGTAATGTTGTTTCTGGGTGCCGAAACTGCCTTCAAGCCGGGTAGCCCTCTCACGGCTGAACGCTGATCTGAGTACCTTACGGACTTTCTCATCTTTAGCAGCTCTTCCTTTACGGACAAATGAGGTGGAGATGCCAAAGTGTGTACAGAATTTCCGGTTGGCGTTATTGGCATAAATGGAATCGGCGGCAACTGCTCTCACTCTTTCTTTCATGAGTTTCTATTGTAAACGAATGCAATCCTTCAGCCGTATACCTTCATTAAACGCCTTGAAAGAAAGATGTTCTATAAAAGAGATACCGTCCACTTGTATATTGTTCACTTTGGCTCCGAATTCAACGGATTTAGTCTCTTTACCACGAACGACAGGACGGATGTAATGCCGGTTTATACTCACAATACGGTCCGATACTTTCCTGCCTGCAAACAGTTCTTTTGCTTGTACCAGAACTTTCCTGATGACTGAAAGTCGTTTTGATAATCACGAGATAAAGTGATATCCTTGCCGTGACAACGATGCAGTTCATCTGTCTGATTGATCAGTTTTCCCAACAGGTGAATAAGTCTTTGTTTCAGCATGCGGGTATGCGAGGTTTTTCGTTTCCGTCTTTTACTGTACGAGAGATAAGCACGGCTTACATCATCATACTTATTACGGGGACATCGCATATGCAGAATGCGGCATTGTTCACACAAGTGGCGGTGAAGCCATTCCACACTTTCCCATAGAAGCTTTACGTCTGTAGGATAGCGCATATGGCTCTCATAGCAGGTTGCGTCAGTCATGCAGACATGAAGATTCTCCATGTAAGGTTTCCAATACCCGGCTAATACTTCTTGTAGAGATTCGATATCCAGCCTTTCCGAGAGTTCCTGACGGATAGCGCTGACAATTTTAAAATTGGTCAACGGATGGAGCGGATCAATTTGAACATCACAGAATAATTGGTAGTGAAGGTTCTCGTTAAGATGTTCAATTAGATCAGAGTCTGAGAAATTGGTGTAAGCCTTAAGAACCATCAAGGCGATTTTGCCTTCCGCTGAAAAGGTAGCTTCTACGACCTAAGCGTGAATCGAGAAGCCCCATTCTACGGGCTAATTCTGAAAAGGGGAACAACTTATAAATATGTCCCAGCTCACTACATTTAAAACTCATTCGATATTTCTGTACGATATCAAATTCGGTAAAACCTAAAGTAGGTTCAATTTCGGAGATTTTTTGTATCTTTACCATGTATTTATGTGTTGATTACCCCGGTTTTAGTCGTCAAACTTCATTTGCGGAGGAATATCCAAAGATACGAAAAAGCCAACTAATTCATTGCGAATTAGTTGGCTTAATTTTATTGATTATTGAATATCCCTACTTATTTGAACTGGATTATGAGCATAGGATACCAATTCAGAATCTTTATGTGTTATTTCCCATATTAGCTCTCCTGAATCAGAATATTGCGACACCCAAAACCTCTCTATATTATCTATTAAAATAGAACCATATAAATATTTTACATTATTGTTATCCTTGAATAATTTGAATGTTTTTATATCTTCCACATTGTTAGGCTTACATCCGGTCGCATTAAATATATCTTCCATTGTAATGCCTCCTGCTGTACTTCCTTTTGGTTCCGTATCTGTAAATTCCTTATCGCATCCTGACAAAGCTACTACCGCTAGGACAAAAAATAGTATTTTCTTCACGACTTGATTTAGTTTAGTGATGGCAAAGTAAGTATATGTCTTTTCCGGTATGGAGATTGATAGAGCATATCTCCGCTTAGAATAACTCTGAATGGCTACCCAGCCTGAGCACATTGATTATATCCCCGTCTATCCATATGAGAAGGAAATCATCCTCTATATGGCACTCCATGCAACCCTTGTAATTACCTTTCAACATGTGGGGCTTATATTCGGATGGCAGTTCTATCTCGTTCTCCAGCATCCGGAACACCTCCAGCAACTTTGCCAGCTTGACGTGGTCGTTCCGATATCGTTTGAAGTCCTTTTTGTATTGTGTCGAGTAACGTATCGTTTTCATCACTCGCAGGACTTTATGAAGGCTTCCATACTGCTCGTGTCTATCTTCCCTGCGAATTTGCCTGAACTTGCCTCGTTTATGGCCGCTATCGTTTCCTCGTTTAGATCGGAATACATAGCGTCCATCAAGGTGCTCTCGACGAAATTATTTAGGCTCCTGTTCGCTTTCTTGGCTTGCTCCTGCAAGATTTGCAACAAGTCCTCACGCAAACGGAACGAGGTTTGTTTTCTTATTACCGTTTCCATATCATTGTTGTATTATATTGTATCGCAAAGGTAGTATATTGTATGCGTAAAACAAACTTTCATGATTTTTATTTTGAGGTCATTGCCACGGCTTTTTCATTTAAGAAATATTGTGGCTCACCCGTAAACCCCGGTGTTTATACATATAGTTTCATTACCTTGAACAAGAAAAAGGCCGCAAAACGCCAAAACGAAACGGATCTTATCAATAAAAAAAGCGGCTACTTATTTTGTAACCGCTTGATTTATAGTGGGTGGAGCATATCGGACTCGAACCGATCACCTACAGACTGCCAGTCTGTCGCTCTAGCCAGATGAGCTAATGCCCCGTCTTGTTAATTCATGTGCAAATATAAGGCTTTTCTTGATATATGCGCTATCTTTGTATAAGAAATTTCAAGAGAAAGGAAAGAAGATGATAGTTTATAATACGACTTTTCATATCCATAAGGATATCGTGGATGAGTGTCTGGAATATTTGAAGAATAGTTATATACCGAAAGCCTCCGAGAGCGGTATCCTTTATAGTCCTTATTTGAGACGGATCTTGGATTCGCGGAATGAGGAAGGTGAAAGTTTTTCCGTACAGTTTCATACGAGGGATATCGATTCGTTGAATGAGTGGGTGCGTAAGGAAGGCGGAGCCTTGCAGCAAGATTTGATAGGACGTTATAAAGAGAAGATCGCTGGATTCTCTACCCTGTTGGAAGATATAGAGCTACCTAAATGATCAAGGACCGTATTATATTAGGCATAGACCCCGGTACGATCGTGATGGGATACGGAATCTTGAAGATCGAGGGGAATAAACCGAAGCTGGAAGCTATGGGAATCCTGCAATTGAATAAATATGAGGATCATTATCTCCGTCTGCGTAAGATATTCGAACGGGTCTTGGCCTTGATCGATCAATACCATCCGGATGAGTTGGCTATCGAGGCGCCTTTCTTCGGGAAGAACGTACAGAGTATGTTGAAACTCGGAAGGGCACAAGGAGTAGCGATGGCGGCGGCTTTAGAGCGGGATGTCCCGATCTTCGAGTACGCCCCTCTAAAAATCAAGCTCTCGATCACGGGGAATGGAAATGCGGCGAAAGAACAAGTGGCCGGCATGCTACAACGCTATCTGAAGATACCGGATGAGTCTATGCTTCCGCAATTGGACGCTACGGATGGGTTGGCGGCGGCTGTTTGTCATTATTTCCAAACCAATAATCCGATCTCGGAAAAGAAGTATACGGGATGGAAGGATTTTATCGCTAAGAACCCCGGGAAAGTCCGCTGATATGAGCTTAAAAAACATAGTTATGAAATTCTCAAACCATAACTAAGGTTCAAAGAATTCATAACTATGTTTTTATTTAGCCTAAACTGACCTTATTCTTATACGATACCTTGAGCCATCATAGCTTTCGCTACTTTCATGAAGCCTGCGATATTCGCGCCTTTTACATAATTGATATATTCGCCATCTTTACCGTGAGCTACGCATTGTTCGTGGATTGCGCTCATGATCTGATGTAATTTAGCGTCTACCTCGGCGGCGGTCCATGAGATATGCATAGCGTTCTGAGTCATCTCTAATCCGGAAGTAGCTACACCACCGGCATTGACAGCCTTACCCGGAGCGAATAATTGCTTATGCTCGATGAACAAGTCTACAGCCTCAGCCGTACAACCCATGTTAGAAACCTCAGCTACGCACAAGGTCTTGTTCTCGATCAACTTACGAGCGTCAGCCTCGTTCAACTCATTCTGGGTAGCGCATGGCAACGCTATATCTACTTTTTGTTCCCAAGGTTTCTTGCCGGGATAGAAGGTAGAGCCCGGGAATTCGTCTGCGTAAGGAGCTACGATATCATTTCCGGAATTACGCAATTCCAACATATAGTCGATCTTCTCGCCGGAGATACCCGCCGGATCATAGATATATCCGTCAGGACCGGAGATAGTAACCACTTTAGCGCCCAACTCGGTTGCCTTTGTTGCGGCACCCCAAGCCACGTTGCCGAAACCGGAGATGGCGACCGTCTTGTCCTTGATATCGATTCCGTGAGTCTCCAACATCTGATGAACGAAGTAAAGAGCGCCGAAGCCGGTAGCTTCCGGACGAAGGATAGAACCTCCGAACTCCATGCCCTTACCCGTGAACGTACCTGTGTTCTCGCGAGCCAATTTCTTGTACATACCGTACATATAACCAACCTCACGGCCACCTACACCTATATCGCCTGCCGGAACATCCCTGTCCGGACCAAGATTACGCCATAATTCAAGAATAAACGCTTGGCAGAAACGCATGATCTCGGCGTCGCTCTTTCCTCTCGGAGCGAAATCGGAACCGCCTTTGCCACCACCCATCGGAAGGGTTGTCAAAGCGTTTTTAAATGTTTGCTCGAATCCTAAGAATTTCAAGATAGACAAGTTAACGGACGGGTGGAAACGGATACCTCCCTTGTACGGGCCGATTGCGTTGTTAAACTGAACACGGTATCCCAAGTTAACTTGTATCTCACCTTTATCATCTACCCAAGGCACACGGAAAGTGAAAATACGTTCCGGCTCAACTAGGCGTTCAATGATTTTCGCTTTCTCAAATTCCGGATGTTGGTTGTACACTTCCTCAATTGATAAAAGCACTTCTTTTACTGCTTGCAAATACTCCTTTTCTCCCGGATGTTTTGCCTCTAGCGCTGATAAAATAACTTCAGTCTTCATAGCATTTATATTCTTTAAAAGGATAACATTCTGTTGGCAAATGTAGGTAATTCTTTGGAATGACCAAGAGTTTCGCTTACTTTTTATCAGTGAAAACCTAAAAATCTTCAGTTAGAGTCAGAATGCGTACTTTCATGTTTCAATAGTTATTATTTTTCCTTACATTTGACTCGAATAATTCTATCAGAATCTATTATGAGCGGTATACCCAACTTAAAAGACTTGGTGTTCAGAGACACCCCGTTTGCCAATCTAATGAATAAGCGTATATATAATGTATTGCTTATCGCTACGAAATATGATTCCTTCATGCTGGAAGATGACGGGCGTGTAGATGAGCAGATATTTAACGAATATACTTCCTTAAGCCTCCGTTACCCACCCCGGTTTACGCAGGTGACTACCGAGGAGGAGGCTTTGAATGAGTTGAAGAACCGGAACTTCGAATTGATCATTTGCATGCCGAATATGGATAACCGGGATATATTCGCTGCGGCGAGCGAGATAAAGGTGCATTATCCGAATATCCCGATCGTCGTATTGACTCCTTTCTCGAAAGAGGTGTCTAAGCGGATCGCCAACGAGGATCTGAGCGCTATCGATTATGTGTTCAGCTGGTTGGGTAACTCGGAGTTGTTACTGGCGATTATCAAGTTGATCGAGGATAAGATGAACGCTCCGGACGATACGGCCAGCGTGGGCGTACAGATCATCTTGTTGGTGGAGGATTCCATTCGTTTTTATTCGTCCGCTTTGCCTCATTTATATAAGTTCGTGCTGGAGCAAAGCCAGATGTTCGCGAAGGAGGCGTTGAACGATCACCAGCGTACGTTGCGTATGCGTGGCCGTCCGAAGATCAAATTGGCCCGGAATTACGAGGAGGCAGTACGTATTTTTGATCAGTATCGGGATAATATGTTGGGTATTATCTCGGATATGAGTTTTATGCACAATGGCGTGAAAGATCCGTATGCCGGTTATAAGTTCGGACAGTATGTACGGAAAACGGGTTTGATCATTCCTTTCGTGTTGGAGTCTTCGGAGGCCAGCAACCATATATATGCGAAGGAACTGAACGCCTCGTTTATCGATAAGAATTCCAAGAGTTATCCGCAGGATTTGAAAAAGAAGATCATGCAGCGTTTCGGCTTCGGCGATTTCGTGATCCTGAATCCGCATACGAAAGAGGAGATCATGCGCATCAAGGATTTGAAAGACCTTCAAAAGAAAGTCTTCCAGATTCCCGACGACTCGCTGGTTTACCATCTCTCCCGGAATCATTTCTCCCGTTTCTTTTATTCTCGTGCCATGTTTCCACCCGCCGAGGTTTTGAAGCATGTGGACGTGAGTGACTATAAGGATATGGATGAGGCCCGGAAATTGATTTTCGACTTGATCGTGCAATATCGCCGGATGAAGAACACGGGTGTCGTGGCGGTTTATCAGAAGGATCGTTTTGATGAGTATAGTAATTTTGCCCGTATCGGCGACGGTTCGCTGGGAGGTAAGGGTAGAGGTCTTGCCTTTATCGGTGCGATGGTGAAGCGATACCCTAAGCTGGAGAGTGATAATTTTGCCGTGAATATCCCGAAGACGGTCGTGATCTGTACCGATATCTTCGACGAGTTCATGGAGACGAACGAGTTGTATCCGGTAGCGCTGGGCGATGCGGACGACGAGACGATCCTCCGGTATTTCTTGCGGGCCAGCTTGCCCTCCCGTTTAATCGAGGACTTGATGGCTTTCTTCGATGTGGTGAAAAGCCCGATCGCCGTGCGTTCCTCCAGCCTGCTGGAAGATTCGCATTATCAACCTTTCGCCGGGATCTATTCTACGTATATGGTACCTAAGATCGAGGAGAAATACGATATGCTCCGTACGGTGAGCGACGCTATCAAGGCGGTGTATGCCTCTGTCTTTTATAAGGATAGTAAGGCGTATATGACGGCTACCTCGAACTTGATCGATCAGGAGAAGATGGCTATCGTCTTGCAAGAAGTGGTGGGCTCCCGTTATAATGATCATTTCTATCCGACGATGTCGGGCGTGGCCCGTTCCTTGAATTTCTATCCGATCGGTAACGAGAAGGCGGAAGATGGGATCGCGAATATCGCCTTGGGATTGGGTAAATATATCGTCGATGGCGGGCAAACCTTGCGTTTCTCTCCCCGACATCCCCATAGTATCTTGCAGATGAGTACGATGGATTTCGCTCTTAGGGAAACGCAGACTCGTTTCTATGCCTTGGATTTGAAGAATATGGCGGAGGCTTTCTCGGTAGATGATGCCTTTAACTTGGTGAAGCTGGGCTTGAAGGAGGCGGACGCTGAGGGTTCCTTGAAATATATTGTCTCTACATACGATCCGTACGATCAGATTATCCGTGACGGTTATTATCCGGGCGGTCGTAAGATCCTTTCTTTCGTGAATATCCTACAGCATGACGTGTTCCCGCTGGCGGATACGTTGGATCAGATCTTACGGATCGGGCAGCAGGAAATGGGCCGTCCGGTAGAGATTGAGTTCGCTGTCAACATGGACCCGTCGGATCATACAAGGGCGACTTTCTATCTGTTGCAAATCCGTCCGATCGTAGATAATAAAGAGATTATGGACGAGGATCTGAGCTTGGTGAAGAACGAGGAAACCATCCTTTCTTCTACCAGTGTTTTGGGGCATGGTATCGTTGGCGACGTACAGGATATTATCTATGTGAAGACGGGCGCTTTTAATTCATCCAATAATCAGTTGATCGCTTATGAGATCGAGAAGATGAACCGCTCGTTTACCAATCAGGAGAAAGGATACGTATTAGTCGGCCCCGGCCGATGGGGGAGCAGCGACTCTTGGTTGGGTATTCCGGTGAAATGGCCGCATATCAGTAACGCACGGGTGATCGTGGAGTGCGGATTGGAGAATTATCGGGTAGACCCGAGTCAAGGTACCCATTTCTTCCAGAACTTGACTTCGTTCGGAGTGGGCTATTTTACGGTTAATCCATTTAAGGGAGATGGTTGGTTCGATGAGGCGTTCTTGAATGCGCAACCTGCCGTAGAGGAGACGGAATATCTTCGTCATGTACGTTTTGATGCTCCGATTACGATTAAGATGGATGGGAAGAAAAGTCTTGGCGTGGTATTGAAACCATAAAAAGATAGCGTTTCAAGAGAAGATAGTTGTTTGTGGATTTGCGAGACGAGCCGGTAAGACGGGTCTCGCGAATCCATTTTTTATTTCAAGTGGAAAGTGGCAAGAACCGCTTTGTGGTCGGTAGGCCAGATTCCAAGGGGAGTCATGATCGGGTCGGAGGTCTCTTCCGTCTCTCTTTGCCCACGGAGGATGTCACCTTTCGGACCGATGATACATACATCTGTAAGCGTTAATCCCTCGAATGGAGCATAATGGATGAAATCGATGCGATCTCTATCGTCCGCTTTCGGCGACCAAACCAATTTCTCTAAAGCGATATCCTTACAGTCCGCCGGGCAGGTAAGTCCCGGATGAGTTACAGGGTTCGGGAAGATCTCACGGTACGTATCTTTGAAGCCGTCTTTCTCCAGCATGACGGATACGTGCCAAGGAACAACCAATCCTTGGTGGTCTCTCATATCTTTGGTCGCCTCGGTCCAGTCCAGATGGGAAGGCTCGTTAAAGTCTCCTCCGAGGATAACGATCCGTCCAGCTTCCCGATCCTTTTTCGCCTCTTTTAGGAAGCAAGCGATAGCGTCGTCACGGACAGATTGCTCGTTCAACCATAGGAGTGTATCCAGATTGGTGACAGGAGGTTCCTCGTCCCATGTATTTCCGTCGTATCCACGGGCATCGTAATAAGCGCAATTGCGATAATCCAGATGGGCGGTGTAAAGAGCTACCTCGGTATCGCCGATGTGGGTAATGGCCTTGTACATACTACCCCTGTCATCGTTCAAGGGATAGACGGTCGTGCTATCCGTGATCGGGTAGCGGCTTAACAGACCAGAATCCTCGGTGTAGAAAGAATAGTACGTTTGTCCTCTTTGCTGCAACGCTTCCACGATCCGGTCGCAAAAACGGGTCTGATGATAATTACGTACCTCGCTTAACGTAACGAAATCGGCGTTACTTCTTACGATCTCGTCAGCGATAGCGTCAAAGCCTCCTTTTACGACAGCGCCTTCCTGCCAGATGTTGAATTGAAGAACCTTGAAAGTCTTCTCTTGCTGGCAAGAGCTGAGGCCCAGCGCGATCAACAAGAGTAAGTAGATAAAACTAGTTTTTTTCATGTGTGAAATATTTTGTTAGATGTTTTGTCGTAGCCATTCCTCGGCGGCGGCCAAGGTTTCCGGCTTGCCGATATCCAATAGTTTTAGGTTATCCGCCATATAAGCCCTGATATCGGTTTTGGCGCAAATAGCCAGATAGAAGTTAATGATAGAGAACTTTCCGGTCCATTCTTCCATCAGCTCCAATATCTTGGGCGAGAGTACGTGGATTCCGCTAAAGGCGTACTCGTTGTGTTGATCCGGGTCAAAATAGGGATAGTAAGATTTTACCTCGCCGGTCTCATGATTACGCCAACCACACAGTCTATTCTCCTTATTAAATAATAGATAACGTGAGGTATTGCGCTGGCTGACGAGTAAGGTAGCCAACGGGTTCGTTTGTACATGGGTATCGTATAGTTTCTTGAGATCCACGTTCGATAAGATATCGACATTATGTATCAAGAAAGGCTCGTTCCCGCATAAAAGAGAAGTGGCCTTTTTGATTCCTCCTCCCGTATCCAGCAGATAATCGCTCTCGTCCGAGATTTCGATCCGGACACCGAAGTTGTTGTTCGCCTCCAGAAAATCCACGATCTGGTTGCCTAAATGGTGGATATTGATCACGATCTGGTCGAAACCGGAGGATTTCAGTTTCAGTATGACGTGTTCTAGTATCGGTTTGCCCCCGATAGGTATAAGCGCTTTTGGCGTGTGATCGGTTAACGGCTTCAGTCTGGAACCAGTACCGGCCGCGAAAATCATAGCTTTCATAATGTAGGGTTAAAGAGTTGTTCTATATTTTGTTCTCTATGTACTAAATGTACTTTTACTCCGAACTTGGTGTTAAGATGTTCCGCCAGATGCTGTGCGGAATAGACCGAACGGTGCTGTCCTCCCGTACATCCGAAACAAATCATCAAATTGGTGAATCCACGATCCATATATCGTTTTACCGAGGCGTCTACGATATGGTAGACATGCTCGAGGAAGTTCGTGATCTCCCCGTCATCCTCCAAGAACTGGATCACTGGCTCATCCAAACCGGTGAAATGGTTGTAACGCTCGTATTTACCGGGGTTATTTATCGCACGGCAATCGAATACGAATCCACCTCCGTTCCCGCTAGGGTCGTTCGGGATTCCTTTTTTATAGGCGAAGCTCATGACCTTTACTTCCAGCATATGTTTCTGGATATCATCCGTGAATTGTTTCAACCCGGTAAGCTCACGAAGGACGGAGCATAAATAGGGATATTCCGGATAGTCATTCTTCAATAACTGCCGCAGGTTCTCGATCGCGAACGGGACGCTTTGGATGAAATGAGGCTTTTTCTCGAAATACCCCCGGAAACCATAAGCCCCCAATACCTGCAAGGTCCTAAACAGGACGAAATGGCGCAGCTGGCTATGGAAGTAAGCCTCGTCTACCGGGATATATTTACGTAGGGCCGTGATATAATCCGATAGTAATTCATTCCTCAGATCCTCTGGATATTTCGCTTTCGCCTGCCAAAGGAAGGAAGCCACGTCGTAATAAACCGGGCCTTTTCGTCCACCTTGAAAATCAATAAACCAAGGCTCTCCGTCCTTTACCATAACATTGCGTGACTGGAAATCACGGTATAGGAACGTGGCGGATGAACTGCGTAACAATACGTCGCTCATCTTCAAGAAATCATCCTCCAGACGGTTTTCCTGAAACTCCATCCCGGTAGCCTTTAGGAAACAGTACTTGAAATAATTCAAGTCCCAAAGGATAGACCGTTGGTTGAACTCGGCTTGCGGATGGCAATACGAGAAATCGAAACCGTCGGACCCCAAGAACTGGATGTCGGGGAGTTTGGTGATCGTCTTGTGTAATAAACGGCGTTCCTCCTCGTCGAATACGCTGCTTTTACGGCCTTTCTCGATGGCGTTGAAAAGAAGCGTATCTCCTAAATCTTCTTGGATATAAAATGAATGGTCGTCCGAGCTGGCATATACTTGCGGTACGGGTAAGCCCTTCTCCCGGAAATGTTTTGCCATATAGATAAAAGCCTCGTTCTCCTCAGTAGAAGTGCCACTAACTCCAATCAACGTCTCAGGACCTTTTATCCTGAAATACCGGCGGTTAGAGCCGGATGACGGTAACTCTGTTATTTCCTCTGCCGGTGATCCGGTATATGATTGGTATAGCTTCCTAAGTTCTTCTGTTATCATACTTATCGATTTACGGCACTAAGATACCGCTTTTTAATTGAAAATTAAGAATTGAAAATTGAAAATTGGGACTTCGTCGGAAATAAGAAAGGGGAATAGCCTCTCAAAGCCTATCCCCCTCGCTTATATGATCATCAATCTCTCCTCTCTAACTAATTTTCAATTCTCAATTTTCAATTACCTAGAGTATTCCTTGTGCCATCATAGCCTTAGCTACCTTCATGAAGCCGGCTACGTTGGCGCCTTTCACGTAGTTTACGTAACCATCCTCTTGCTTTCCGTATTTTACGCATTGCTCGTGGATGTTTTCCATGATGCTTTGAAGTTTCTGGTCTACTTCCTCGCTGCTCCAGCTTAACTTCTGTGCGTTCTGAGTCATCTCAAGACCGGAAACGGATACACCACCTGCGTTAGCGGCCTTACCCGGAGCGTAAAGGATCTTGGCCTCAAGGAATGCGTCGATAGCTTCTGGTGTAGAAGGCATGTTAGCACCCTCGGATACGGCGAAGCAACCGTTGGCCAATAAAGTCTTGGCATCGTCGCCGTTCAACTCATTCTGGGTTGCGCTCGGCATAGCGATGTCGCATTTCTCTCCCCAAGGACGAGCGCCTTGTACATATTTGCATCCGTATTGCTCTGCGTATTCACGGATACGGCCACGATACAAGTTCTTCAACTCCATGATATAATCCAGTTTCTCACGGTCGATACCATCCGGATCATAGATATAACCGTCGGAATCAGACATCGTGACAACTTTCGCTCCAAGACTGATTAATTTCTCTACCGTATATTGAGCCACGTTTCCGGAACCTGATACACAAACTACCTTGTCTTTGATATCAATGTTGCGGGTTTTCAGCATCTGCAACAAGAAATATACGTTTCCGTAACCTGTAGCTTCCGGACGGATCAAGGAACCTCCGAACTCGATACCCTTACCCGTGAATGTACCCGTATTCTCACGAGCCAATTTCTTGTACATTCCATACATATAAGCCACCTCACGTCCGCCTACACCGATATCACCGGCGGGAACATCCGTGTCCGGACCGATATGGCGCCATAACTCAAGGATGAAGGCTTGGCAGAAACGCATGATCTCAGCGTTTGACTTTCCTCTCGGGCTAAAGTCGGAACCTCCTTTACCACCACCCATCGGCAATGTAGTCAGTGAATTTTTAAACGTTTGCTCAAAAGCCAAGAACTTAAGGATCGATTGGTTTACGGAAGCGTGGAAACGGATACCGCCTTTGTACGGGCCGATAGCGTTGTTGTGCTGGATACGGTAACCCATGTTCGTCTGGATTTGTCCCTTATCGTCCATCCAAGTTACACGGAAAGAGAAAATGCGATCGGGGATACAAAGGCGCTCGATCAAGTTGCTTTTCTCAAATTCCGGATGCTCGTTGTAAGCTTCCTCGATAGTCCCTAAAACCTCTGATACTGCTTGATGATATTCCGGTTCGTTCGGAAATCTTCTTTTCAAGTTGTCTAAAACTTCACTTGCCTTCATGACTGAATTTTATATTTAGAATGTTATACCATTTTGTTATCCGTACGCCGTTTGTTTAACGACGTGGCAAAGGTAAGCTAATTTTTGACACTAGCAAATAATTGAAAGATAAAATGCATAAAAAATATCATTTAGATATATTAAGTTTGAAAAAACGACGAAATGTTATTCGTTCCTATGTTTGAAATTCTTATAGATAGGAACGAACACAATGATAGCGGAGGCTACAAGGGCAAATATGACGTCGAAATTGATCGTTTCGCTGTATACAAGCAGCATGTAGCATAAGACACCCCATAGTAAGGTGATACATACGGCTTGACTATTTGTTATCTTTCTGCGTGCCATTGATTACATTTGTTTAGTTTGAGGAAATAAGCGATCCGAAGTAAATCACCAAAGCCAAAAAGACAGCTATGATGACGAATAGGATCATGATTTGTTTCTCTAAGGGATATTTTCGTAGAAAAGGGATATGACGTGCGAATCCGGCGACTTGTTCTACCGGTTCCGCTTGCTCGTCTTCCCGGGGCAGGTCGTAACCGCCTTCCTCCATGATCTTCATGGCTCGGGGAACGTCGCTTTCCAGAATCTCCACCCGTGCGCCGCCTACGTCTACGTAACCGGCCATGATCTGGCTGCTTAACTCATTGCGGAGATAACATTCTATCCCTTCCGACCTCAACAGGGCCATCAGCGGTTGGGCATCCGCCGGATAGGTGAACCGGGCTATTTCTACGATCTTGTCCATGGTATTTGTTTTTCTGCAAATGTAAGTAGACAATCACGAATTAACCGTGTTTTTTATTGTAATTTACTTTTTTTATACGTGAAAATATGAAACAGTATGATTTAGCGGAGGGTATGCGGATGTATATAGCCCGATTGAGAGAGCAAGGACGTTATTCGTCCGCCAAGAGTTATCAAGATGCCTTGAATTCATTCCTGTGTTTTTGTGGGCAGGAGGTGATTCCTTATACCCGTATCGACCGGGAAATGCTTTTGAGGTATCAAGACTATTTGCGGGACCGGGAATGCTCGTGGAATACGGTGTCTACCTATATGCGTAGGATTCGCCGTGTGTATGGGTTGGCGATGGAGAATGGGGAGGCTCCTTTTTCCCGTTATTTGTTCAAGGGAATTTTCATGGGAGTGAAAAGCAAACAGAAGAAGGCGTTGCCTACGGAATCCTTGCGTTTGTTGATGACCGCTCCGTTGGATGATTCGGGGCTGCGGAAAACACAGCGGGCATTGTGTTTGATGTTCTTGTTTTGCGGTATGGCGTTTGTCGATTTCGCTCATTTGAAAAAGAGTGATATCCGGAGTGGTGTCTTGAGGTATAACCGCCAGAAGACGGGTACGCCGATGTTGGTCGAGATACAGCCTGTGGCCAAGGAGTTGTTGGCTGCGTTAATGACCGACACGCTTAGGGATTCTCCTTATCTATTCACTTTCTTGAGTGGGACGAAAACGGGTGAAGAGGCCTTCCGGGAATATACCTCTGCCTTGGCTGATTTCAACAGTTCCTTGAAGGAACTGGCAAATGCCTGTGGTGTGACGGAAATGGTTACCTCGTACTCAATCCGTCACTCTTTCGCCACGACCTTGAAGGAACAGGGTGTACCGATCGAGATGATCAGCGAATTGCTGGGACACCAATCGATCAAGACGACGCAAATCTATTTGAAGAGCTTCTCTTTGGATAAGATGTCTGCGGTGAACAAGGCTTGCTTCGAGAGCATATATAATAATGTATCAAAGGTGGGGTAGGCGATCGGCTACTTGGGAAGTAGCGTAAAAGATAGGAAATGATTATTACCCAGTTGTAGAGACGGAGCGTGCTCCGTCTCCCACCGTCTGGCAGTAATTAAAATACCCATTTGAGGGGATAAGACGGGGCACGCCCCGTCTCTACACGATGTTCGTACGATTTTTTTTGGAGACGTGATGATGCAGGAAATATGAGGTCGTTTCGTCTCCATTGTCGTGCCCATACACCACGAATAGAAACGAAAAATCGAGGAAAGATAAATTCAGAAAACAAACAAAGCCTACACAAAGCCTAAAAATTGTTTGTTATTCGGTGTTTTTTACTAAATTTGCGGCGTGGAAGATTACGCTACTTCCCAAGTAGCCGATCTTCCACGTCCCGATAGAAGAGATATTGACATGGTTTCTATTGCTTTAAAATTTTCGGGAATAGAAAAGAATGTTTGATTTAAGTATTAGATTATCAGCGTATTAATAGAATGTGCTGATATGGCATTGAAGTATCTATGGGTCATGATCTTCCCCCTTTACCATTGCGTGATGTCCACACCGTAAGATGGTATGTGTTATCTCTTCCCGCTTGTCACAAAGGTCCAGCCAAGGGTTTACGGAAGGAGTTAGATCGCAGGGTGCGTTTGGGCGAGCCTACGTTCGATTTTTTCGCCCCCTCTTTCGTGGAGATGCATCGCCGTGAGGGGCGTTTGGTGGAGACTCACCGTCCGTTACTCTACAATTATGTGTTTATCCGCTCTTCTGTGTATGAGATCTTCCGTTTGAAACGAGATTTTCCCTTGTATAATTTCCTGCCTAGCGTGGATGGCCGTGGCTCATATCCTTTTGTCTCCGATCGTGAGATGGAAAACTTGCGTTGGGTGGCTCGTTCTTATTCGGATGAGCTTCCGGTGTATGTGCCGGAAGCGGGTTATTTGCGTAAAGGTGACCGGATACGCATTACGGATGGTCGTTTCAAAGGTGTTGAGGCAAGTGTAGTAATACAGCCCGGTGTTGGCGAGCGGGAGGTAATGGTATGCGTGGACAACTGGATGTGGGTTCCTTTATTGCGTGTTCAGCCGGGCGAGTATGAGGTGATCAGCTTGGCCGAGGAAGGCAAGCATGTATATACCCGTTTGGACAATTCCCGGATACAAAATGGTCTTCATGAGGCGTTGGGCCGTCATTGGGGGGATGGTGGCGTTACGGCTATAGATCGTGAGCTGGCGACCGAGACCTTGCGTGCCTATGGGGAGTTGCAGCTGGATTCTGCCGTGATGCGGTGCAAGCTCTATTCTCTCTTGTTGCCCGCCTATACGATACTAGGGGACGAGGAGCGGCAAAAGTCGTTGATCGGAACGATCGTCTCGTTCTTACCCTTGATCCGTGCGGAGCAGTCGTTGGCATTATTACTACTTACGCTTTATGGTTGTACGGATAGCAGTATCTATTATTATCGTGCGCACGAGTTGATTGATCCGTGGAGTCGGGAATCCTCCCCGAAGAAGAGTAAATTATCCTTGATCCGTCGGTTAGCCGACTACGACCGCTGGCTAAAACACGTGGGTATTGAAAATTAAAAATTCAAAACATGCCTTCTCTTCCTTCTGGCATACGCTTGGTTACGTTACTAAACGAGCATCTGAACGAGATCATGGATCGTGAGCGCATGAACCGTACCTCGATCCATTTATATTGTACGGGTCCTTATTGGGTGGCTTTCGAGCGTTCTGCCTATCAGTTGTGTCTCACCTTCCCGGATAGCGAGATCACGCCGCTGCGCCTGTTCGCCTACCCGTTCCCGATCGTGATGGTGTCCGTGACGGATCGCTCGTTGCGTTCGTACGCCCGTAAACATATTTTGAGGCGGGACGAGACGGATTACGTGGTGCTGACCGTCCCCGAATCCTCCTTGACTGACTACCGAAGATGGCATGCCGGTGAGGTGGAGGGCTTGCCCCAGCTTACATGAACCCCAAATTTTATTCATGATGAACCTTTTTTCTAAACTCTCAACGTGGTATTTCTCAAGGAAAGCGTTGCCGTATTGGAGCATTATCCTGTTGGATTGCTTGGTGATCCTGTTTTCAGGCTTGCTGGTATATGCCTTGAATAACGGGATCTTCGCCACGATGGGCATCTTTTGGCACCTGTCGCTCACGTGGGGTGTTTGCCTAGTGCCTTATCTGGTGGGCTTTAGGCTGTTCCGTACGTATTCGGGCATCATTCGTTACTCTTCCTTCGTGGATTTGCAACGGGTGGGCTTCGCCGTGCTGTTCGGTGTGGTTTGCGTGGTGACCTTCCAAGAGTTTACGGATTTTTCGCCTTACTTGGTGTATATCCGTAAACGAGACCTTGTGCTATCCTCCCTGCTGGCGATGAGCTTGATGTGGGCGATGCGTGTGTTCGTGAAGTATTTCTACGTGACGACCTTTCGCCAGTCGAAGGCTGAGCGTGCCTTTATCTTCGGCGTGAAGCAGGGCGGTATCAGTTTGGCGAAGAGCATCCAGAACCAAGATCCCGCACAGTACGTGCTGGCAGGCTTCGTCTCGGAGGCCGGGAACATGCAGAATCGTATATTGATGGGAGTGCGTGTGTACCCTTTCGATGAGGAGCTGATCGATGCGATGCGCCGGGAGCGGGCGACGATCCTTTTCGTCTCCCCCTTGAAGAGCGACTCCATTCGGGAACAGCCGGATATGGTGGCCCGTTTGGCGGAGGCGGGGATCAAGATCTACGTGACCCCGGCGGCGCAAGAATGGGATGGCAGGAGCGATTTGACGCATACACAACTCCGGAAGGTTGAGATCGAGGATCTGCTTCCCCGGGAAAAGATAGAGATAGACATGGAGGCGGTGGGCCGCTTGCTTCGTGGTCAACGCATCCTGATAACGGGAGCCGCCGGCAGCATCGGTGGCGAGATGGTGCGCCAGATCGCCTCGTTCGCTCCGGATCGCTTGATCTTGGTAGATCAGGCGGAAACTCCCTTGCACGACATCCGCTTGATGATGGCGAGGGATTGGCGGGATATCAACGCCTATACCTTGGTGGCGGACATCGCTAACAAGTCTCGCATGGAGGAGATCTTCTCGGAGCATCGCCCCGCCTACGTGTTCCATGCGGCGGCTTATAAGCACGTTCCGATGATGGAGGATAATCCTTGTGAGAGTGTGGGTAACAACGTGGACGGTACCCGTGTGATCGCCGACTTGGCCGTGAAGTATGGCACGAGGAAGTTCGTGATGATCTCCACGGACAAGGCGGTGAATCCCACGAACGTGATGGGTTGCTCGAAACGTATCTGCGAGATTTACGTGCAGAGCCTCGACAAAGCGATCAAGGAGGGCCATGTGGAAGGCGTGACGCAGTTCGTTACGACCCGCTTCGGCAACGTGCTGGGTTCTAACGGCTCCGTGATCCCATTGTTCCGTGAACAGATTGCCAAGGGCGGTCCCGTGACAGTGACGCATCCGGATATCATCCGTTTCTTCATGCTGATCCCGGAGGCCTGCCGGTTGGTATTGGAGGCGGGTACGATGGGTAACGGTGGGGAGATCTTCGTCTTCGACATGGGCAAACCCGTGCGTATCATCGACTTGGCGAAACGTATGATTCAGCTTTCGGGCGCCAAGAACGTAGAGGTCCGGTTTACGGGTCTTCGTGCCGGCGAGAAGCTGTACGAGGAGGTACTGAACGACGAGGAGATCACGCTGCCTACCTTCCATCCGAAGATCAAGATCGCCAAGGTACGGGAGTACGATTATGATACGGTTTGCCAAGATATAGATGAACTCGTCGGCCTAGGCCGCTCGAGGGACGATATGGCCATCGTGGGCAAGATGAAGGCGATCGTCCCCGAGTTCAAAAGCCGGCACTCTAAGTACGAGGTCTTGGATAAGGCGCTAGAAAGCGCAAGCACTGATGCCTAAGGCCCCGGCGATGGTGGTGGCTATGGCGATGACTACTTTGATGATTACGCTCCAAACGTTGGTTTTCTTCTTTTCACTCATTTAAATTTGTTTTATAAGGTTGATAATACGAAGTCTGTATCAGTGAGCACGCCGAAGCGTGCCCCATTATATCTCATCCGGGCTCTCGCTGTCCGAGGAGCCGTTCTTACCGGAGATATCCACCGTTGTCTTACCGGCCTTCTGGGCCTTGATGACGGCGGCTTGGGCGGCCCGGGTGGGGACGAGGTTGAACTTGAGGCCTTGGAAGATGACTTGAAGTTCCTCGCCGGGGACGAACTGGATGTTCACCCCCTTGATATAGTCGGAGGTGAACAGGTCGGCACTTGGCGCTCCCCCGGAATTGATCTGGAGGCGGAAGGCACCCAGATCGCCGAAATTCACCTGCTTACCGGCTTTCAGACCTTCCAGCATGCACTCGGTGGTGGCGATGAGCACGGCCGAAACGTCGGCTTGGTGCACCGTACATTTACTCGCTATCAGGGTAGATAGCTCTTTTAGACTGAGCTCGCCGTTGGTTTGCGCCTTGGCGTAGGCTTTCTTGGGTTCCTCTTTTTTCAACGGGTTGCCCATCATGGCAATGGAATAGTTTAATGACATAATCGTAAGATATTTTAAGTGATACATAAAGAACTTGGGGGATGATGAGTTGAGTCCTCACGCTTGATGACTTGGCTCTTCGTGCTCCTTGATTTAAGTCTTCGGTTTGAAAGACTTAAGTCAATTAGGCGACTTTTCTTTATCGATAACCTGACAGCGAAGGTTGCCGGGTACGTAAGAGATATGGATCCATCGGGCGCCGGGCTCTAGGATGAGCTGAGTGAACTCGAGTCCGCACAGCTCGTGCGTCTCTTGTATCAGTCGGAACAAGCGGCGATGATCATCTGGAGAGCCGGCTATCAGGTCGGCGGCGCAACCGAGGAGGTGGTGACTGTGCTTGGCTCCCCCGATAAGGATGTTCAATTCGGGGCAGCGATAACCGCTACTGATGACGATGGGTCTGCCCCAGACCTGCCGTAGCGGGTCTAGTAGCATTTCCACAAGGATCGTGACCATCCTCCGGGCCACTGGGGTGAGGCTGTTGTCGATCCCGTCTCGCCGGGCCGTGGCGGAGTCTTCAAACTCTTGATAATTAAAGTAGCGCATAGGAGACAAGGTTGATGTTTTTGTTTCTGTAGCAAAGATACGATAGGCGGAAAGCCCGGATATACCATTTGTTTCCACCTATTCGCTCTAGGAGAAGAATTTTAGGGTTCCCCTAAAAAATCATAGAATATCTGTACTTGCTTCGGCGTGATGGAGCGGTCTTTCGAGTGATAACCATGACGGATAAGGGCCTCTTTCAGTCCTTTCACGTCACGGATATATCGGTTCAACTTATGCAAAGCGTTCGAAGGGGTGCCTGTCAGGCAATATTGACGGGCGAGATCTATTTTTTTCATCTGTATTGAATTTTAAAATGACTATAGGAGGGTTTCAAGTTTCAAGGTTTCATGAACCCTCTTTCCTCACACACACGTACGTACATTATATGGGTTTCAAATAAATCCCTTTATGCTCGCCATGCAGGAGGGCTCCGGAGTCGCATAGTCGGCGTAGCCATGTCTTGGCGGTGTTCTTGGGGATGTTGGCATGCTCGGCGGTCTCCATCCATTGGACGGTGGTGAACTCGTCTGGCATGGAGCTGAGCAGACTGTCCTTTTCCGAGAGGCCTCGGCTGGTGATCTCGCCGGTAGGCAGGAATGAGAGGATATGGGTGGCGTGGAGGTAAAGCGGCTCCGCCATTGTCAGAAGGGCGGCGAAGTCATCGTTGGTGATATGGAGTTCCCAGCCTCCGATGATCTTGTCCTTTAGGTTGTCGCTATTGATGCCTTGGGCCGGCAGCAGTAACTCCGGTTGTTCCAAGGCACGAAGCATGGCTACCACCTCCATGAAACGTACGAGGTTGATGGCGAGGCGTACCACGGAACTGTTCATCTCCTGCCCGTTGGATTGCCGGGCACGCAGGAAAAGACGTACGAAGCTGTCGTTGAAAGCGGCTTGTTGCCGCTCGTCGAGGCGCAAGGTAATGGTACCCCGGCACTTGAGCTGATCGATCGTGGCCTTCCACTCGTAGCCCATCCGGTGGAATTCCTTCTCGGCGTCTACCTCGTCGACGGAGAATTGGTCGATCCATTCCCGGATCTGCGATTTGTAGTAGAAGACCTCACGGCTGAAGAGCCCGTTCTCGCCCGAGGGGATAAGCGGCGCTACCTGTCCGGGCGTACCCGAGAGCACCATCGAGAGGAAGGTGGAGTCGCATTCCCGGTATTCGTTATCGGTCCGTCGGTTGAACGAGAGCCCGGCATGGTCGAAAGCGTTACGGAGCGTATCGCTCCAATGCCCGTAATCACCCCCGATAGCGGTGGTGATGGTATCCGCCTCGGTCTCGAAAATGATACCGGTGCCGTCCGAATCGATGATATTTTGCAAGATACCCGTCCCGGTGTTGTTGCCGGAGATGATAAACATACTGTTTTTAGGCATCTGGGGCATCTCCATCTTGGCTTTCTCCTTGCCTAAGGCATGATAGGCCGCCAAATCTTGGCGGTACTGTTTCATCGCTAGGTCCACTTGTTGGCGGATCTCCCGGTGGATAGGCTCGATAAACTTACGCAGCCACGCCATGATGCCCTTACCCGATGCGGGCGGAGCGATCACGAAGAGCTGGATACAGGGATAGATCCAATGCATCCCATAGAGGCAACGCACCGTCTTGCCCAAGGTGGCGCCTAGGGCGGTGAGAGCCGTGAGCAAAAGGATATCCCGCTGCTCGGCATTATTGGCGAAACCGAGGATGTCCCGTAGCAACGAGGGCCATGGATAGCCGGGTACCAGCCGTGGCAGGGAGGTGTAAGGCTCGCTGCCGATGTGGAGTGGGGCGTCGTTTGCCTCGGTTTCCCGATCGCTGGTCTCGTGGGCTTGATCTACCGTATCGGCTGTATTATATGTACTCACACGTGTGTGTGAGGAAAAGGGTTTCGTGAAACCTTGAAACTTGAAACCTATTTCCACGCCCGCCAGCTTGGCCAAGTGGAAAGCGGTGCCCAGATGGACATTCTGGTTTCCGGTGCGCAAGGCACTGGAGAAAAGCTTGTTGGCGTGTAGGGCGTTGAACTTGGGCGATGGCTCGCAGAGACTGATGAAGTCGCTACGTCCTGCCTCCCCGCAATCGGTGGCGATGGCGAAAGCCAATTGTACATACTCGGCGTAGGTGGGGGCGATGTCGGCATGGGCCGCCCGTACCGCTTCTACTAGTTTGGAAAGATCGTTGTTCATGGTATGAATATTTTAGCGTTAGAATCGTGAGACAAGAAACAGCAACGGGCGATATCCTTGCCACAGGTATCCACCTCACCCTTGAAGGTGTCGGCATACAGGAGCTGTATGTAACTCATGGCCCATCGAACGGTCTCGTCTCCGGGTATGAAAAGTTTCACTCCAAGTCCTCCGGGGCTGACAAAGGCGAGTCGGGTCCCGAGATAGGGGTCCTCGAAGAGGTGGTCTCGGAGTTGTTCCGCCTCCTCGAGAGAGGCGAGATGGTCGATATCGACCACTACCAACCCCGAGGCGGAGATGAGAGCGTCGCTCTTACGACGGGAAAAAACGCCGTGGGGCGTTACGAACGGCAGTTGCCGCTGCTTGAGCTGGCGGTATTCCGCTACCCTGCCTTCCCGGATGAAGGTGCGTAATTCGTTGGTAACCGTTTCGAGAGATTTATCCTCGGTGATCCATCGGTACACTTCCCGTAGTGTACAGTTCCCGGTCGGAAGCGTGTTGGTGATGGGAGGAAGGAAGTAAGACATTTGTTGGTCCATATCAATAGGATTTCAGATTAATTTTCTAAAGCTATTGCTAATAATTGATTCTGCGTTTCAGCCTATAGGCTGAAATATCGGATGATTGTTTAATGAAAATTAGCATAGTATGAAGGAAAATTTAGATTTGAACCAGATTTTATTTGATGAGTTAGTGGAATTTCCACGTAAGCGGTTAGGAATCTCCATCCGTGAGTTTTGTGCGGAGGCCCACGTAGGCACCGCCACCTACAGCAAAGCGAAAAAAAAAGAGTATCAATCCCCAGAGTCTGACCCGCTTGGTACAAGAACTATGCGTAGAGATGGATGAACCGGAGTTCATGGGGTATGGGGCCGGGGCGCTCAAGGAGGTGTATAGGGCGATGAGGCGTGGAATGGAAAAATAGAGGGTTGAAAATTGATCGTTTAGGGAAATAACGTTATATTTGTCTTGACGAACCAATAAACAGAGACGAAGATGGAAGGGCGGCGATTATATCCGATAGGAATACAGACATTCTCCAAATTGAGAGAGGGGAATTATGTGTATGTAGATAAGACGGAATTGGTCTACCGAATGACACACGGTGCGTCTGGTTATATATTCTTGAGCCGTCCCCGCCGCTTCGGGAAGTCGTTGCTTACTTCTACGCTCCATAGTTATTTCGAGGGGCGAAAGGAATTGTTCGAGGGTTTGGCTATCGAGTGTCTGGAGAAGGAGTGGACAAGCTATCCGGTGCTTCATTTCGACATGAGCACGGCGAAGCATATGGACAAGGATCGGCTTCTGAGTGAGCTGGAGAGGAAATTGTATGGTTACGAGCAGATATACGGACGTGATGAGAGCGCTATTTATACGAACCAACGTCTGGAAAGTCTCATCCAACGTGCCTACGCCCAGACCGGTCAAAAGGTGGTTGTCTTGATCGACGAGTACGACGCTCCCTTGCTGGACGTGGTGCATGAGGAGAAGGAGCTGCCGAAGCTTCGCGACGTGATGCGTAACTTCTATAGTCCGCTGAAAGCCTGCGATCCTTATTTGCGTTTCGTATTCTTGACAGGTATCACGAAGTTCTCCCAATTGAGCATCTTCAGTGAGTTGAACAATATAAAGAACATCAGCATGCTCCCGGAGTACGCCGCCCTCTGTGGCATCACGGAGGAGGAGATGCGTGAGCAGATGGGCGAGGGTATCGGTCGTTTGGCCGACAACCTAGGCGTTTCTCCGGAGGGTGCCTTGGGTGCCTTGAAATCGAATTATGACGGTTACCATTTCACGTGGCCGTCGCCCGATATATACAACCCGTTCAGCCTGTTGAACGCCTTGGCCGACAGTAAACTAAATTCCTATTGGTTCGGTAGCGGTACGCCCACCTATTTGATCGAGATGCTGAACAAGTATCACGTGAAACCCCAGCAAATAGGCGCACGCAAGGTTTTGGCAGAGTCGTTTGATGCACCCACGGAACGGATGGTCGATATTACGCCATTGCTCTATCAGAGCGGTTACATCACGATAAAGGATTATTCCTCGCTCACGAATTTGTACACGCTCGACATCCCAAACAAGGAGGTACGTATGGGATTGATGAAGAGTTTATTGCCCAATTATTTGCATCAATACACAGCGGATGGACTTACTACAGTAGCCCTTCTTTTCGAGGCGATCGCTGGAGAGCGGATGGACGATGCCCTGCGTTTATTGCAGACCTTCCTGTCCACCATCCCCCAATGTGACAATACGGATTACGAGGGCCATTACCAGTCCTTGCTTTACACGATCTTCAGCCTGCTAGGAATGTATGTGGACGTGGAAGTCCGTACCCCCAAAGGCCGTGTGGATATGGTGATGCGCACATTGACAACGCTCTATGTCGTGGAGTTGAAGTTAAACAAGACTGCGGATATAGCCCTTGAGCAAATCAATTTGCGCAATTACCCGGAGCGCTTCGCTCTTTGTGGGTTGCCGATCGTAAAGGTTGGGATTAATTTTGATAGTGAGCGGCATACGTTGGGGGATTGGGTTATCGAATAAATAATCTGAATGCAATTGTGCTTTATTCCTGAAGGTAGAGGGTTAGTGAAGACAAAGCTTTGAAGTGATGGAAGAACGCTTGTTTTTATATGGCTTAGGCCTTGTTTCTTAGTGAGGGATTCAAGACATAAATCTATAATGACGTAGTTCGGCTATTCAATTGAACTATGTATATAAAGTATTGTTGACAAAAGAGGGAGGTTGATTATATTCTAGATTGTTACAACATCGTATTACCAGCGATTATAATGATTTTTTTGATTTTGAATGTGAAGATGTAATCTCCTTTTTTGATTTCATTTGTAAATTATTAGCCAGAATAGAAAGTTTGATTGTAACCAAGTCTAAACAGTGGAAAACGATCTCTCTGAGATTATTTCATTTTAATTATAATCAATAACTTTAGTTATTAAGATGAAAAGGTTTTATTTCTTACGATGTTGATATCAGCGTCGTTAGGAAATAGAACATACATTCCTATGTCTGTTATATCGGATAATAATAAACGGATAGCGAAGAATACGCTGTTCCTTTACTTGCGTATGCTTCTTATCATGGGGGTGACACTGTACACAAGTAGGGTTGTTTTACAAGTATTGGGGGTAGAGGACTTCGGTATTTACTCGGCGGTTGGCGGTTTTGTTTCCATGTTTGCGGTGATTTCCGGATCGTTGACCGCAGCGATCAGCCGCTTTATTACGTATGAGATGGGGCTCGGTGGTAATACCGAGAAAATCTCTCAGATCTTCTCGGTGTCGGTGGTCATACAGTTGTTAATCTCAGGGATCATAGTCTTATTCTCGGAAACCTTGGGCCTTTGGTTCTTGAATATGCGGATGAATATACCTGCAGGACGATTATTAGCCGCTAACTGGGTCTATCAGTTTTCAATACTCACGTTTGTCATAAATTTGATGAGTATTCCGTATAATGCGAGTATAGTGGCTCACGAACGAATGTCTGCGTTCGCTTATATAAGCGTGTTTCAGGCGTTTGGCACATTGGCGATAGCATTCTTGATTGATTTTTCTCCATGGGATCGATTGGTATTTTATGCACTCTTGATGGCACTCTTGGCTTTTTTTATACGATTTCTTTATTCGTATTATTGTAAAATCCATTTTCCAGAGTGTCGTTTCCGATGGATTTGGAACATGGATTTGATTAAGAAAGTGTTTGGTTTTGCCGGGTGGAATTTTATAGGTGCTTCTTCCGGGATATTGAGAGATCAAGGGGTGAATGTATTGTTGAATATCTTTTGTGGCCCGGGTGTGAATGCCGCTCGCAGTATAGCGATGCAGGTAAATACGGCGGTCAATAGTTTTGTCAGTAATTTTATGATGGCATTGAATCCGCAGATTACCAAGTCGTATGCGTCCGGAGATCGGGCGTATATGATGAGTTTGGTCTTTCAAGGTTCTCGATATTCTTTCTATATGCTGTTACTTCTATCTTTACCTATCTTGATGGAGACTCCCATTTTATTGAAGCTGTGGCTTGGTGTTGTTCCTGATCATGCCGTGGCGTTCGTCCGTTTGATATTGCTCTATGCCTTAAGCGAGTCCGTTTCGCATACCTTGGTAATGTTGATGCTGGCTACAGGTAATATTCGTAATTATCAATTGTTGGTGGGAGGTTGTCAGATGCTCAATTTTCCGGTTGCGTATATCTTGCTGAAGTTAGGATATGCGCCAGAAATGACGATAGCCTTGTCTGTCGGAATCGCCTTCTGTTGCTTATTCTTACGACTGTATATGCTTCGGGATATGGTCGGATTACCTGTCAGGCTTTTTTGTCACAAAGTGTTGCTAAATATTTTCCGGGTCATGATGTTGGCTTTGGTCGCTCCGGCTTGTATTGCTTGCGTTATGGAGGAAGGTCTTTTCCGTTTTGTGGTGAACGGGATGGTATGTGTGTGTGTTACCGGATGCGTTGTGTTGTTTGTCGGCTGTTCCCGTGAGGAACGATTGTTTGTATGGCAAAGGATTTCCCGGTTAAGAAATAAGGTTTAAAGATGAGAATAAATAAGACTAAGACAGATTGTTGTGGTTGTACGGCTTGTGAGAGCGTATGTCCGCATAGGGCTATCCGTATGGTTCCGGATACCTTTGGGTTTCTATATCCGGAGGTGGATGATTCATTATGTGTGGATTGCGGACTTTGTGAGAAAGTTTGCGCTTTTCATGGCGATTACGATCGAAGCTTGAATCTGGTAAAGCCGTTGGCTTATGCTGCGAAGCACAAAAATCCGGAGGAGATAGCTGCTTCTCAGAGCGGTGCTGCGTTTGTAGCCTTATCCGATTTCATTTTGTCGCAGGGAGGCGTGGTTTATGGTGCCGGCTATACCGGCCATTTCCGGGTAGTGCATAAGAAAGCAGAAACGAGGGCCGAACGTGATGAGTTCCGGGGAAGTAAATATGTACAGAGTGACATGAATACGGTCTTTGGACAAGTGAGAGAGGATTTGAACAATGGCTTGCTTGTACTCTTTTCTGGAACACCTTGCCAGACGGCGGGATTGAGTTCTTTTGTCGGCAAACGTTTGCAAGATCGTTTGTTCTTGATGGATATCGTGTGTCATGGTGTTCCAGGTCCGTTTATCTGGCGTGATTACCTTGATTATCTGGAGGCGAAAGAAGGCATGAGAATCACCGCTGTAAATTTCCGGGACAAGAAAAGATTTGGCTGGCGTTCGCACGTGGAATCGTTTCTTTTCGCTAATACATACACTAATACATACACTAATACATACACTAATACATACACTAATACATTTTATACCCATATCATGCTTCGCCGTTCATGTGGCGAGTGTCCTTATACGAATACGCATCGGCCATCGGATATAACCGTGGCGGATTTTTGGGGTATAGAGAATACTTCCGCTGCTGATCTAGGTGCGGATAACAAAGGCTGCTCATTGATTTTGGTTAATACGGATAAAGGTGAGAATTGGTTTGAGCAAGTAAAGGGGAATATGGAATATAAGGCCATTCCATTAGAAGATTGCTTACAACCTCAATTGTGCCATCCATCGATTTTGCATCCCGAGCGGATCGCTTTTGAGAAGGACTATGCGAGATTGGGGTTCGAGAGAACCTTGAAGAAGTACGGGCTTCTTGGATGGAAAGCGGAGGTAAAGGCATTCCGGAGACGACTTGTAGGTTTTGTTTTGGGATTGTTGTCGGTGGGATTGAAACAAAATGTGAAAAAAGTAATTCGGAGAAAATAATGAAAATAGGAGTACTAACCTTCCATTGTGCCCATAATTATGGGGCGATGCTGCAATGTTACGCTTTACAGGAATACTTGAAAGGCCAAGGGCATGAGGTATATGTAATAGATTACCGACCAAGCTATTTGGTGAAAAGTTATGCTAAGCATGCCCTTTGGCATTGGATTTCCCGGAATCTATTGCGTGCGGTGAAGCGTCTGCTTACGGAGCCTTTCTTATTTGATATCAGGGGAAAGCGTTGGGAAGGCTTTGATAATTTTATGCGAACGAAACTCCATCTGATTCCCTATTATTCTACCTCGAATTATGCGGATTTAGATCTCATGATAGTAGGAAGCGACCAGATTTGGAGTACTCGCCTTACCGGAGGAAAGTTCGACCCGGTCTTTTTTGGTCAAGGATTGGCTTGCCGGAGTATTTCGTATGCCGCCAGTATGTCGCCATGCCGTTTGAGTGAGGGGGAGAGAGAGGTTCTGCCGGGGTTGTTACAAAATTTGGATGCCCTGTCCGTTCGTGAGGTTGAGTTGGCAGAGTTGGTTCGACCGTTGACGGATCAAGAGGTGCGGGTGGTTTGTGATCCTGTATTATTGCTGATAAAGGAGGACTGGGAAAAGCGCTGTCTCCCTATCAAACGAAAGTATCCATACGTGCTTTGTTATAACCTGCTACAATCGGAGGCTTGTATGGAGCAAGCTCGTAAGATCAGCAAGGAACTGGGGTACGAGATAGTTGAGATTACCGTTGTGCCACGCTTGTCCAAACCCGGGCAACATTGTTTGCAGACGTTGGATCCTATATCGTTTGTCTCCTATTTCAAGGAAGCAGCATTCGTGGTTACCTCTTCCTTCCATGGAACTGTTTTCTCCGTTCTTTTCCATAAGCCCTTCTATGTGATAGGCATGGGAAACTTGGGAGGGCGTTCTGCCGCTTTGTTGGAGCGATTGGAGTTAAAGGATCGCTTGCTGGAGCAAGCGTCAGGAAGAGCGAGTTTAAAGATCGATTACGCCAAGGTAGATCGTTTGCTGGCGGAGTTTAGAGAAAGATCAATTAAGTATTTGGCTGTATGAATAAGAGTTGAATATGAACTCATTAATTTATGATTTGGTTGGAAGACTATGCGGTAGAGTGCTAAATATTGATAAAAGGATACAGACTTCTTATTTTGTTCAATAGATAATCAATAAAATAATAGGGCATATGATTGCTGTATTTAAGTTTAGGTGTTTGGTGAATGCAAACGTGTCCGTATCGACTAAGATTCATATAGATGATACTCCCATTCCCATACGTTTGCAGGGTGTGAACCGTAAGGGAATAAAGATAGGTAATGATTGCTGGATCGGCGCTAAGGCTACGATTTTGGATAGCGTGATGATAAGTGATAGTTGCGTGGTGGTTGTCGGAGCCTTAGTCACTCGTGGTGTCTATCCTCCTTATTCCATTATTGGCGGTGTTCTGGCAGGGGTGATAAAGAAAAGATGATGGAAAAAGAGAGTAAGTTGTTTCGACTGTATACACTTTGTATATTCTTTCTTTTCTTGGATGCGATGTATCCATGGTATATGTGGGGTAACTATGTGCGGGAATTCACTATACTGATAGCGGCGTTAGTCTCGATTTATATAGGCTTAATGGAATCGGGGCATTTTTGCGTGACAACGAAGAACCTTATTTGGTCATTTCTTTTATTGTCATCTGTGTTATGGAATATAATCGGTGGAGATATAGGACGATACACTTCTTTAGGAAAGTTTGTTGTTTGGATATATTTATTCTCTTTGAAAAGTGTTGATAAGCAGTATATATTACGATTTATAACGAAATGGACGGCTTGTTTGGTTCTCGTCTCGTTAGTTTCTTATTTATTGTTTTTTGCAGGTATTATGCCGTTCGACCCTTCCCTTATCACGTTTAACAATAATCAGTATGTTTGTCAAAACTTCTATACCTTCATGCTGTATGTGAATCGACCGGATCTTAGATTTATGAGTATTTTCATGGAGCCGGGACACATGACAATGGGGATAGTTCCTCTAATTATGGCAAATGGGTTTGATATGAGAAATAAATATGTACGGATATTGTTCATCTGTGAGTTATTTACATTGTCATTGGCAGGTTATGTGACGTTGTTCATAGGGTATTTTTTATTCAATCTATCATTACATAGTTTGAGAAATTTGTTGGTTGGAATTGTATTTATTGGTCTGCTTATCTATTTGATGAATTTTGCTGGATATTCAGATATCTTACAAACCTCGATATGGGATAGGCTGGAATATAAAGACGGGAATATAGTGGGGAATAACCGAGTATCCTCTGAGTTTGAGAAGGTGTATCAGTACTTTATTTCCTCCTCAAAGATATGGACAGGTAATAGCCTTATAGATGTAACAATTTATGGAGGTGTGTCTGGTTACAAAAAATACCTTGTTCAAAATGGGATAATAGGTTTGATTTTGGGATTGGCAATTTACACATATAGCTATTTAATGAGCTTTAAATATAGGATCGGAGTATTTACGCTAATTCTACTTCTTCTTTTATACCAAAACGCTTATCCTTATTGGTTTTGTGTGATGTGCATGTATATACTAGGTAGTGATAACTTGAAAAGTAAAAAGACTTATAAATGAGATCTATCCTCTTTTTTCATAATAATAATGATTATACGGGAAGTTCCCGTGTACTGGCGAATGTAATATCCTCGGAGTATGCAGATAAGGAAGTGCATATAGTTGTGAACAAGAATCATGGGAGGGGATTTCTTTCGGAGTTGCCAAATGTTCGGATGATCGGTTTTTGGCAACCTCTTTGCCATGGTCGTCCGATTCCTATACTGTCAGCTCTAGTTGTTCGATTGCAGGGATTTTTTCTCACTTTGATTTATGGTTGGTGTTATGAAACATTTTATATTAATACAATTGTCCCTTTTTATGCCGCTTTGGTTGGTAGGCTTTATGGGAAACGGATTGTATACCATATACACGAGAAATTTGTTTCTAATTCACTCTCTGTACGAGTCATGGAATCTGTTTTCACTCATACGGTAGCCAAGCGGATTTATGTATCGGAATATACGATGTCCCAATATGCCCGAGATTCTAGATGTGAGGAAATAGTCCGATATAATAAATTAGGATCAAATTTTATGGCTAAAGTACGTGTCCGTCCTTTGTCGGAGCGTAAAAGGAATATGGTCTTGATGATCGCTTCTCTGTCGAAAATAAAAGGAATCTTTAATTTTTTAAGATTAGCCTCGCTTGTTCCTGAGTATCATTTTCGCTTGATATTGAGTGCAAGTAAGGAGGCGATAGATGCATTTATATCAGAACCGATACCTACAAACGTAGAGTTTATACCTGAGCAATCGGATATTCATCCATATCTATATAGTGCTGATTTAATGTTAAATATGTCTGTCCCATTTCTTTGGATAGAGACCTTTGGCATGACGATTTTGGAGGCGATGGCTTATGGCATTCCTTCCATTGTGCCCAATTTGGGTGGTCCTACGGAACTGATCGAGGATGATTATAATGGTTATTGTGTGGATGTGACAGATGTGGAACTTGTTGCTTCCAAAGTGCGTTTCGCATTGGATCGAGTGAATTATGAGAGACTTTGTGTGAGATCTTTAGAAAGATTTGAGAGATTTAAATAACGTAGAGTATGGTAGCAATATTAATGTCAACTTATAACGGTGAACGTTATTTGAGGGAGCAGATTGATTCTTTACTAAATCAGACATATAAGGATTGGAAGTTATATATTCGTGATGATAAATCTACAGATGGAACGGTTTCAATTATAGAAGGGTATGTAAGAGTGTATCCAGATCAAATTGTTTATAAGTCTGATGGTTTTGGGAATTTAGGAGCAGGCTGTTCTTTTATGCAGCTATTATCATCGATAGATTCAGATTATTATATGTTTTGCGATCAAGATGATGTGTGGATGGAAGATAAAATAGAGCGGACCTATTTATATCTTAGAAGTTTGGAACAAAAATATAGTGAAAATACAGCTATTGGAGTCTTTACGGATTTAACAGTTGTCAACTCTAATTTGACAGTTTTAATGCCATCACTTTGGAAAGGGGATAATCGTAATCCTGATTTTGTACATAATTTTTACAAACAATGGACAAATAGACATGCCTCGTATGGCTGTACACAGATGTTCAATCATGCAGCTAAGAAATTAGTCCTTCCTTACCGACAATTTGAGGGTACTATGGGAGCTCATGATAATTGGGTTGAATATATTCTCATTAAGAAGGGGGTATATGACTATATAGATGAGAGTACAATTTTATATCGTCAACACGGGACCAATGTAGTAGGCGCAAATTTTGGCCATAGTTATAAAGATGACCTTAATGAAATATTCCATAATCCGATTTTGTGTTGGAGAAAAATAGTGAAAGATTATAAACGAATGAAAATTATGCCATTCCATGTGTCACTGTCAAAGGTCTTGTGGTATCGATTTTATCAAAGTATTGAAGCGGTTTTGAAGAAATCTTTGCGAGTCAATTTAGATTTGTTTATCTAGTGACATATGATTTTTGTGATGATCTGAGATTATTACAATTGATAAAAAATGACGCTGTGTCGGTGCTTCTGTGTAAAGTTCATAAAGGACTGGATGATAAGTTCTTATTGTCATACAATTATGAACCTAGGGATGTTTGGTAGTAGTTACATATACTAAAAAATTAAGTATGAAAATTGAACAAGTAGATATTAAAGAATTACAAAATAAAATGTTAGAAATACTTTTGTATTTCGATGATTTTTGTACGAAACATCATTTAAGATATTCACTTTGTGGTGGATGTCTTATAGGTATAGAACGTCATCATGGATTTATACCTTGGGATGATGATATTGATTTATTTATGCCGCGTGAAGATTATGAAAAATTAGGAGAAATTTGGAATAAGTTTTCAGATACTAATCGATATGTATATTGCCGTACTGATAAAGATCATAATTATCATGATGGAGGTGCTTCTATTCGGGATGTCGGGACGACTTATATAAATAAGCATAGTGTACAAGAAGATATTTGTCATGGTTTAGCTTTAGAGATTATGCCCATTGATGGTTGTCCTAAACCTTTTATTAAACGACTAAGACAATTATTCAATGCTTTTATGTTTAGCTTATTTAATGTTCAGCGATTGCCTAATAATAAGGGCTTAATTATAAGGATGATTACTAGTATTCTATATAAAATTATACCATCTCAAAATATACGCTATAGATTGTGGAAACATGCGGAAAAACAGATGTCTAAATATTCTTGGAATGATTGTGCTGAGGTTACAGAATTAATAGGTGCTATTCATGGAATGCTATTGAGACATCCAAAAAAGGATTTTGAAAATGTGATAAGAAAAGATTTTGAGGGATATCAATTGCCTGTAATGGTGGGATATAAACGTTATTTGACTAGAATTTGGGGAGACTATATGAAGCTACCTCCTATTGAACATAGAGTGGCGAAGCATGAAGTTGTTTATTTAAGTACGACTGAGTCATATAAAAAGTTTAAAGGGATTTATTATTGTAATAAGTGATAAATATGTTTAATGTTAAAATAAAATGATTTAATGAATATTGCTATTGTTTTTGCAGGTGGGACTGGTCAACGAATGAATACGAAAACAAGACCAAAACAATTTTTAGAATTACATGGAAAACCTATTTTAGTTTACACATTGGAACAATTTCAACAACATAATGAGATAGATCATATTATTTTAGTTAGTATTCAGGATTGGCTAGATTACTGTTTTGATTTGGCAGAAAAATATCATTTGTCAAAAATTTGTGCGATTATTCCTGGGGGTAATACTGGACAACAATCTATTTATAAAGGATTGAGTAAGGCCGCTGAGCAGTTTTCTGGAGATTCTATTGTTTTGATTCATGATGGAGTAAGGCCACTTATTGATGAAGAAACAATTACAAAAGATTTAGAATGTGTAAGAAAACATGGTTCTGCTGTAACTGTTTCTCCAGCTATAGAAACTATAGCATTGAAAGGAGAAGAAGGTAAAGTAGGACAAATTATAGATCGTTCTCAATGTCAATTGGCTAAGGCGCCGCAATGTTTTTATTTAAAAGATATTTTGGATGCTCACTATAGAGCTCAAGTTGACGGTGGCAAAGAATTTGTAGATTCTGCTTGTTTAATGCAAAATTATGGTTATAAATTGTATACTGTTGAGGGAACGCCAGAGAATATTAAAATTACGACTCCCGGGGACTTTTATATTTTTAGAGCGATCATTGATGCAAGAGAGAATCTACAAATATTGGGTATATGAAAATTTGTGAAGGTATACAACGTATGTCGATATATGAAGATGATATGGAATCTATATTATTAGCTGATTATATAGATTGGAAAAAACTAAAAGAAAAAACAATTGTTGTTACTGGTGCTACAGGGCTGATAGGTTCAACTTTAATCAAGACTTTATTATATGTGAGTAGAAAGATGAATCTTAAATTACGAGTTATAGCACTAATTAGGAATCAAGATAAGGCAAAAAAGATATATGAGACATTTATTAAGTCTTATGATGAATTGGAATTTGTACTTGGTGATATAACAAATATAATAATTAATGCTAGTAAAATTGATTATATTATCCATGGTGCCAATCCAACATCTAGTCGATACTTTGTGAGTAATCCGGTTGAAGTAATAAGGGTTTCATTTGAAGGAACATGTAATCTTTTGGAATTCGCAAGAGAAAAAAAGGTAGAAGGTTTTGTCTATTTGTCAACAATGGAAGTTTTTGGTACTCCTAAAAGAGGATACAAAGTGACGGAGAAAGATGCTGGATCTTTTGATTCGACAAATATTAGGAATAGCTATCCATTAAGTAAGCAACTTTGTGAGAACTTATGTTGTTCTTATGCAATGGAATACGGAGTCCCTACTAAAATAGTTCGTTTATCTCAGACCTTTGGGCCGGGTGTCAGTTTCAATGATAGAAGAGTTTTTGCAGAATTTGCTCGTTGTGCTATTACTGGGGAAAATATTATATTGAAAACTAAAGGAGAAACGAAAAGAAACTATTTATATACAGCAGATGCTGTGGCTGCAATTCTTACAGTTTTATTAAAAGGTGTAATCGGACAAATTTATACTGCGGCTAATGAAGATACATTTTGTTCTATTTATGAAATGGCAGATCTTGTTGCTGAGAAATATGGTATTCAGGTTGTAGTAGAAGAACAAGATATATCTAGATTGGGATATGCAAGTACATTATATTTAGACTTGGATACTCAAAAATTAAGAAATTTAGGGTGGTTTCCTAAAAGAAATTTAAGTGATATGTATGATCGAATGATAAATGTAATGAAAGGATCATTATAATTTAATAGAATTTGCATCCCAATATATAGTAATAACCATCCAAAAGATATATTTATGGATGTAGAGGTGTTTAGAAAGATTCTACTCTCAATATTAAGCGAAAGGCTTGCTTAAAGGTATATTGATACAGAAATTCATAATTTCGATTAGAAATCTTACAATATATTCTCCTAATAGTACAAGGATACTTACAAATCAATAATATCAGTGAAAGTTGATGGGTATCTATTATTTGGTTAGATCTTATTGAGATTGTACTTATTAATAGTTTGTTTTATGAAAAAGATATCTTTCTCGCCTCCCGATATGTCAGAGGCAGAGATCAATGAGGTTGCCGAGGCTCTTCGTTCTGGTTGGATCACCACGGGGCCTAAGACAAAAGAATTTGAGAGATTAATTGCCATGTGCTGTCAGATGGAGCAAGCTGTATGCTTGAATTCGGCTACGGCTTGTATGGAGTTGATATTGCGTGTTTTGGGTGTTGGGCCAGGAGACGAGGTGATTACTTCCGCTTATACGTATACTGCTACCGCAAGCGTAACTTGCCATGTGGGGGCAAAGGTTGTCATGGTAGATACCGCTCCTGATTCGTTTGAGATGGATTATGATAAGTTGGCAGATGCGATCACGGAGAAGACAAAGGTGGTTCTGCCTGTTGATCTTGCCGGTGTGGTTTGTGATTATGATAAGATATTCGCTGCCGTAGAGAGCAAGAAACATTTGTTTTCGCCAGTGAATGATATCCAGAAGGCATACGGTCGGGTTATCGTACTTGCGGATGCCGCCCATGCTTTTGGTGCCAAATGGCATGGAAAGATGTGTGGTGAGATCGCTGATTTTACTTCGTTTTCCTTCCATGCCGTGAAAAATCTTACGACAGCAGAGGGAGGTGCGTTGACTTGGAGAAATCATGATGGGGTTGACAACGAGTCTCTTTATAAACAGTTTCAATTGCTTTCCCTTCATGGGCAGAACAAGGACGCACTAGCTAAGACGAGGTTGGGAGCATGGGAGTATGATATTGTCGCTCCGTATTATAAGTGTAATATGACGGATGTAATGGCGGGTATTGGTCTTGCGCAGTTGAAGCGTTATCCGGAAATGCTGTATCGTCGTCGTCAGATTATTGAGAGGTATAATGAAGGACTGAGGGGGTGCGATGTGCAGGTCTTGGATCATTTTGGTGATGACCATTCTTCGAGTGGGCATTTGTATCTAGTACGTTTGCTTGGTGAGGATGTGGAATATCGAAATGCTGTGATAGAGCGGATGGCTGAACGTGGAATCGCTTGTAACGTACATTATAAGCCTTTACCAATGATGACGGCCTATAAAAATTTAGGTTTTGATATCGTAGATTATCCGAATGCTTACAACCAATACCATAACGAGATTACTCTTCCTTTGCATACCAGTCTTACGAATGAGGACGTAGAGTATGTGATTTCTAATTTTGTTGATATTATTACCCAATAAAATAATCAATCGATTTGAAACGTTTTTTTGATGTTGTAGCCAGCGGGATAGGTCTTATCTTGCTAAGTCCTTTGTTTGTTATTCTGGCAATTTGGATTAAGTGTGATTCTACCGGACCTGTTTTTTATAGGCAAATTCGTGTAGGACGTAACAATCGAGATTTTCAGTTGCTTAAATTTCGAAGTATGCGTGTAGGTTCTGATAAGAAGGGACTTATTACCGTAGGAGGGCGTGATCCGCGGATTACACGGTCTGGTTATTATATCCGTAAGTATAAATTGGATGAGTTTCCTCAATTGATCAATGTACTTAAAGGGGATATGAGTTTGGTAGGTCCTCGGCCCGAGGTGCGTAAGTATGTCGATATGTATACGACTGAACAAAGGCGTGTGTTGGCTGTCCGGCCGGGTATTACAGATTACGCATCTATAGTGTATATGGATGAAAATAGGTTACTTGGACAGTCTTCAAATCCCGACAAAACTTATGTTGAGGATATTATGCCGGCGAAAATTGAACTCAATATGAGATATATTAACCATCCTACATTGTTTGAGTACTTTAAGCTGATATTTCTTACGATTTTTAAAATAGCTAGATAAAAAAGATCGATTTTGTTTTTATGTGAAATGTTATCGGGAGAGTTGGTGTAATAGCCGGCTCTCCCGTTTTTTATTTCTATTGAATGCTTGCGCTTAAAAGGCGATCGCCACCTCCGCACCGATCTGGAAGGGCTTACCTAGTTGGATAAACGGATTCCCGAATGACTCGAAATAAAATGCAGAGTAATGGGTGTTCGTTATATTACGGCTCCATAGGTTTACGTTGACGATACCTTTGCGTACGCCTACCTTTGCGTTCACCGTTCCGTAGAATTTCTGGTAGATGTCGTTTCGCTCGGTCCAGAAGATCTTTCCGACACCGCTGAATTGGGCGGAGGCGGAGAATTGGTCTATCCATGCGTTACGGAACAGGCGGGTGTATTGCAGTCCTACGTTGAAGGTATGACGTGGGGTATATGGGATGAAGTTGTTCTTGAAATCCTCTTTCCCATTGTTGTAATCCCGGAACGTAGCATGGGTGAAACCGTAATTAACGTCGGCGGTTAGCCCATCGATGATGCGGGCACGCAAGGAGGCCTCTATACCGTAGCTTTTGGCTTTCCCGGCGTTGGTGAGGATACGGCCGTTGCCGCTGTTCACGAATTTGGTCAACTGCACGTCTTGAATGTCCATATAGAAACCTGTTAATTCTGCGCTTAGGCGTTGGAATAGCAACTCGCTACGGATGCCGATCTCGTAGTTCCAGCTTTTCTCCGGTTTGTAGGCGGCTACTTCCTCGATGGGGGTAGGTTCTTTGACCTCGATCGGCATCATGTCCTTGAAAGCGCTCATCATATCGTATTGCATCTGGCTTTGCATCACGTCTGCCGACATTTGTACGTTGTAGCCCCCGGTCTTATAACCTTTCGCTACTGATACATAGGTGAACGTGTTTGACGAGCATTCGTACTTTAAAGAGACTTTCGGAAGTACTTGCCAGAAATCTTGGGAGACACTGGCGTCCATCACGGTGGTTGGGATCGGGAAAAGTTTCTCGATGTCGATAACCGGTCCGTTTTCTACGAAGCCGAAACCCATTCTCATCTTAGCCTCAGAATTGTAATCCATCTTTTGCTTCTCGTAATCCAAGCGGATACCGGCGGTAATTGACAGGCCTTCCGTGAACAGATTGTTATAAGTGGATTGGTGATACAAAGCAAGGCCATAAGAAGGGGTGTCGAAAGAACCCGGAATATAAAGATGATCGTCCAGTATTTTTAGATAGGGCATCTTAGGGTGATCTTTCTTCAATTGATCGAATACGGGCTGGAGGACGGTCTTAATCCCATCTTCCTTGAAATCGACCGGGCCGTCTGTATGTAGATCATCGTAGAAACCGTAGAGTCCGAAGGACCATTGGTAATTATTTCTCGTGTTGCTCTTGATCGCCAATTCCTCGCTGAAAGCGTTTTGCTTTTGCTTTTGGTTGAGGGTAAAGATCGAGAGAGGGGAGAAGTCTTGATCCATCTTCATGTCATCCTTGAAATATTGATGACCGGTGGTGCTGCTCAGTATCACGTGCTCATTTCGGTATTCGAGGGACAGGTTATTGGCGATAACAGTCCGTTTATAAGAGCTGGGATCGTTGATATTGATAGGATTTACATACTTGTGATCGGTATTTCCGGTTCCGATGAACATGCCATATGGAAACGCTCCTTGATCCGTATAATCTACGGAAAGGGAGTAGGAGGCACGGAAGTTCGGATTGAAGCGACCTTCTAACTTGAATCGGCCGCCTACATTGTCTTCCTTATCGATCTTTTTCCCATCGTAGGCATTGGTGTAGAAACCGTCGCTATGGTCATAGTAAGCGGCGGCGGTAAATCCGATGGTCTCGCTCAACTTAGCATAATGAGAGGCCTTGACTTTATATTGCCCGTAGCTTCCGGCCGATAGGGAGAGTTTCTTTCCTTGGTAATCGAACGGGGAGATGGTATAGATATTTACGATGCCCCCCATGGCGTTACGACCATACAAGGTTCCTTGCGGCCCTCGTAATACCTCGATGCGTTGGATATCGGTCAGCTCGAAATCGAAGGTGCTTTTATCCAGATAAGGCACGTTGTCTACATATAAACCCACGGATTGTCCGCTACTTCTGGCTCCGATACCGCGGATATAGATGGCCGAGGTTAGTTTTGCCCCATAATCCGGCATGTATAGGTTAGGGACGAAAGAACTTATATCCTTTAATGCGTCGATCTGCCTGCCGGAGATCATTTGTGGGGAAAGGATCGATACGGAACCGGGTAACGTGCGGAGATTATTTGTCTCCTTCGTGGATGAGGTCACGATTACCTCACCCATGTTATAGGTTTTTATCGTGTCGTTCTCGTTAGCCTTGATATTCTCGGCGTATACATTTTGCAGCCCCAACGCACCTAGGGCGATGATACCTAAGTAGTGTCTCTTCATCGAATTTCTTTTGTTAGTATATTTTTTCAATCGCGAAGAAACGGTAAAGAAACAGGATGGTCAATCACTAGATGTAGTGATTTTGAAAGCTGGTTTGTTGGTTTCGCTATAGTTCGATATCGTCACCTGAGATGATCCCGTTCATGATGGCGTAGAAGGTGAGACCGGATACGGTCTTGATGCCCAGCTTGGCGGTGATGTTCTTACGATGGGTAAGGACGGTGTTCAAGCTGATGTTCAGCTTATCGGCGATCTCTTTATTCGTGATGCCTTTTACGATCAGTTGAAGTACGTCTACCTCACGGCTGGATAGGTCCTTGTTGTTTTCGGTTGTGGTGTTGCTGGAGCTGTCGCTCGTAAATAATTGTTGCAATTGCTCGATAATGGTCTCTTGGGAGGAACGTAACGTGATACGGTTCGTAGACGAGAGCGCCCCGTGTTCTTCGGTGCTGTCGATGAGGAGGGCGGTCTTGTTCCTTCTCGGGAGGAAGAAATCTGCGTTGAGTACAAGAGTATCTGAATCGGTGAAATAGTAATCGTAGGTGTCGCTTCCTGTGGAGGAAAGCATCTCGAAATTTGGAAAATAGCAAACCTCTACCGGGGGGAAGTAGTCGGTCAGCAAGCTTTGCAGCCCAATACTTCTTAGGGTATCAGACAGTATGATCGCTATTTGTTTGTTTCGATGCATTTCAGATCGTTAGATACATAATTTTTCCATGGCCGAGACCATGGGGGTAAGGATTCGATACCGGATCCGGTTGTGTTGTTTGATATCTTTCTCCAGACTACAGATGGAGAAGAGGACGGCATAACATAAATTCTCGTCGTAATCTCCCGAAAGATGCTTGACCATGATACTTTTTAAGTCGGCTAAAAGGGCCTCGATGGTATCTTCCGTACGTTGCTCGGAGGTGATTTGCAATCCATCGATCGTTCCCGCCGGTTCTTTTCCCAGCTTTTTACTTAACGACATGCAGTAGGGGAACCATATCTTATCATCTTTCTCAATGCGGGCGATGAGTTCTTCCTTGAACGAGGAGAAGAAGCGTCCTATCAATCCAAGAGTAGGATTACCGGGCGTACTCATCGAGATAAAGGAACCTAGATGGCGTTCTATATTGGGGAGCTGATAACGTAAATAGTATTGGTTCGTCTTTGTCAGGTAATCAATGATCTGCGATGTATGGAAAGTTTGTAACTTCTTCTCCGGAAAATACTCCTCGTTGAGGAAGGTATTGATCACTGTCAATAAAAAGTCCGTATCCAACGAATGTTCTTCACAGAGCGTCTTCACCGATTTGTCGCCAAGCCCGAGACGAATCCCAAACCGGTTGATTACGGGAATGAGTGAGGGGTGTTCTTCCACCACCTCACTCAATTGCATATTTGGGTATACTAAAGGCATCTTATCAAGCTTGTTCCCATTGTTCACGTAATAACTTGACGGCGGCGGGGACTACCACGTTACGGTCTCCCTGACATCCGCACTCGAAGCTTACGTAGTTGTTATAACCAATCATTTTCAATCCCTTGAAACCATTGATATAGTTATCGGCATCTCCATCCTCACCCGGCATGCTGCGACGTTTGCGGCTGGCCACGTGTACGTGTTGGAGATACTCTCCACCAGAGATAAAGGCTCCTATATCAGAGGTCTCTTCCCATGTCATATGCCAGAAGTCGCCCATGCAACGTACACCCGGATTATTGATATCCCGGCATAAAGAGGCGGCGTCGGCTACTTGACGTAGATAAAAACACTCTTTTCGGTTCAAAGGTTCAAAGATGACGCTAGTCCCATGCTGGGCGGCGAAAGTTCCCATCTCGTTGAATTGCTCGCAAAGGAAATCCCGTGTCTCCATCGTATGAGGCAAGGCGGGGACTTGACCATTAAAGGCAGGAACGATAATCACGCCCGTAGAACCTAATTCACCGGCTGCGGCGATGATCTCTTTCATCGTATCCATGCATTCCTTGCGGATGGCTGGATCGGTAGAAAGAATAAAGCCTTTGAAGCCGGCGCAAATGGCACTCACTTTGATATTACGTCCGTTTAAGGCCTGCTTGATCTCGTTTACCCGGCCGGCTAATCCTCCGCCACCCGGCTCAAAACCTACAACGCCCAACTTCTCCATAAAATCAAGTTTCTCGTTCAAACTTTCACCCGGGGCGATTCCCTCTTGGAAAGAAAGCTTTAATTCAAGGTCCTTGCCGGGCTTGTCGCTCCCTTTTTCTCCTTTGGCAGTGTTTGCCGGCTTGGAAGAGCAGGAGGCCAAGGCCGTACTTCCTACCGCTAAAGCAGCGCCGGATAAGGAGGTTCTTAAAAAGTTTCTTCTATTTAATGTCATAAACAGTCTGGATTATTTCTTGTCGATTGGTTTACCCGGAACAGGAACGACGAAGCCGCTCATATCCATCTTTCCTAAGTTCAAATCTTTCGGAGTGTAATCCAATGCAGAGGCAGTCATGGCATCCCAAGTGGTCTCGGTACCCGTGTAAGCGGACTCACGACCCATGATTGCGGCCATATTGGAGATAGCAGTCTCAGAAGCTTGCTCGATTTGTTTACCACCACGGATGCAGTTGATCCAGTTTACATGCTCTAATGTATACGGGTCAGTTTGCTTGAAGTTCGCTTTTTCGGCCTCGCTATCATATTTCCAGATAACGTTTCCTGCCAAATCCTTGATCTCCATCGTGTCACTGCTCCATGATCCCTTGGTTCCTTGGATGAATTCGCTTACATTATTTGCACAACCATCTATCTGGCGGCACATACTATGCATATGGATACCATTTTCCATTGTGAAATCAACGCTGAAGTTATCATATTGGTCGCCAGTGATACGACGGTGGCGAGAACCGAAACCTACAGCCTTGACTGGTTTCAATCCGCTGAACCAAGTGAATACATCTATATTATGTACGTGTTGCTCTACGATATGGTCGCCGGAAAGCCATTTCCAGTTTACCCAGTCCTTGATCATATATTCGCAATCGTTCCATCCCGGTTGACGATCCCGATACCAAAGCATATTCTGATTCCAGTAAACCGTACCGCCCGTGATCTCACCGATCAATCCTTCCATGATCTTCTTGTAAGACTCGACATAACTGCGTTGGTGATGGCGTTGAGTACCGGTTACGACACATAAGTTCTTTGCCGCAGCTTGTTTTGCGGTAGCCATAATGGTACGGTAACCAACCGGATCAACACAGATAGGTTTCTCTAAGAAGGAATGTTTGCCCTTTTCTGTGGCGTATTGGAAATGAACTGGACGGAATACGGGAGGAGTGGCGACGATCACTACATCTACGCCGCTATCAATCACTTGTTTGTACGCATCCAAGCCGACGAAACGTTTATCAGCCGGTACATCAATTCCTTTCTCATCTTTTAATTTCTTTGCCAAATCATCGACACGTTCTTGGAACGTATCGCCTAAAGCCACGATCGTAACGCCGTTTGCAGCGTTCAAGAAGTTAAAAGCGGCTCCGGAACCACGTCCGCCACAACCGATTACACCAGCTTTTAGTTCTTTTCCATCAGTCGCCAAATCTGGTAATTCGGGCACGTAATAAGTACCGGGTTCTTTCAAAGGCTTTATTGCGTTCGCACTTTCACCTCCACCACAAGAAGTTAATACACCAACTGTACTACCTGTTCCAATTGCTCCAAGCGCACCCGCTAGGGCTGAACTTTTCAGAAATGATCTTCTGCTAATGCTGTTCTCTTTTTTCATGATATTATTTTTTTTAGACACTATTTATTAGGTTCACATACAACACGGAAACCGATTCCTCTGATATCGGAGTACCACCAGATACTCTTCGGTTGTTGCGGATCGGTTTTTAACCAAGCTTCATGTTTGGTATAATCACGGGAAGCGCAGCGAAGATCTGCCGCATCGGAGGTGTAATTACCGCCTCTCACTACCCATTCTGTACCTTCAGTAACTAATGGATCTGTGGCGCTACTTCCGCTTTTAGCGTAAGCTTCAGGATCATACTTGTCGGCACAATATTCCATTACATTACCCAACATATTCTTTAAACCAAAAGGGTTGGCTTTTACCAAATCCGGTTCTTGCGTCTTATTTTTGCTGTTCTTGCTATAAATCACATAAGAACCTATACTATCAGTCTTTGCGTCGAAAAATTTACGCCAGAAGCCTTGATCGGAGAAGTCTTTTGGATTACCCATAAAGAAATAAGGCGTTTCCGTGCCGCCACGTGCCGCATATTCCCATTCCGCCTCGGTCGGTAAACGATAAGTCTTTCCTGTTTTCTTGGATAACCATTGACAGAAAGTCTCGGCCGCATAATGAGTCATTGTAATAGCTGGGCGATCTCCACCACCCCAGCCTTGATCCGGAAAACCGAACGGAGGTGTAGGACCGGAGATGGCATCGACATTCGGATTACTGTTATTTGCGTACACGGTCTCTGGCGGGGTACGGCCCTCACTCATCGTATTCCCATAGAAAGCCCAGTATTGATCCCAAGTCACCTCGACCTCAGCCATGAAAAACGGACTGACAGTTACGTTGTGTACAGGCGACTCATCTGCTTTATGAAATGCCTCTTTTTCCTCACTACCCATTTTGAATGAACCTCCGGGGATAGCAATCATCTTGAATGAGACCATTGTTCCGGGAATTTGTTCTACATAGTCGGTGAAAGAGGTAACTGTAGTTGGTTCCTTAAAAAACAGGCTGGTATCTATCGAGGTTGCCCCGGATGTGTTTTGTCCCGGTATGCCAACCATCTTGGAGTGATTGTAGTTCGGATTGTAATGTCCTGCATTCAAATGGCAACTAATACATTGTAGATCTAGCTTTTTCTCATTCTCATCATAATATAAATGTGCCGTTACACCATCATCGGTAATTCCTTCGGGGAATAAGTTCTGATGGCACTCCTTACAAGATTCATTGGGGATATATTTAACGGCGTGTTCCAACTCGGACTTAGTTTCCCAATTGAAATCCGCGCTGTCTTTAGTCAAGTATGACCAAACATCTTTCATACCCAATTTAGCCTTTGCGCTATAATGTTTCCAAGTATTTGTTTGGGGTGGGAGGTGACAAGCTACGCAATGTGTCTTAACGCCACTTCCATTATTTACATGTTTGGAAAGTTTCCAACTGTTTTCTACGTGAGGATGCACGTGGCACATCATACAAGATTCATCTGTCGAGAAATATACAGATGTTTTATAAAGGGCGATCATAATCCCAGCTCCCAAAAATAATCCGAGGAACAGGATAAACGCCTTACTTTTGAAAAAATACTTTTTCCTCTCAGACGAGTATCGATTTGAAAATTTGTTAGTTGTCATCTGTTTCTATGGTATACGATTTACACTAAGTCTCAATTAGATTTAAAATCGGCAATAAAAGTAGTATATTCCTTTATATATTGAAAGAAAAAATAGTCTCTTTAACGAAAAATGTTGTCTTATTTACGCTTTTTTATCGCAATGGGAAGAGAAGGAGAATAATAAAAAAGCGGCAACACATATTCATAGTGTTGCCGCTCATGCACGGAAGGAGAGGCTCGAACTCCCGACACCTGGTTTTGGAGACCAGTGCTCTACCGACTGAGCTACTTCCGTATTGCGGGTGCAAAAGTAGTTTAATAATTTGAATATGCAAGTAAAATATGAGAAAAAATAGTCTGCTTTTTAAAAAGGCATTTAGATTATATTTAGTATGTTTGCCAAATCAAAGAAAAAGGAGTGGGAGTTTTTGTGCGAGATATCAAAGGGTTGCTTGAATCTGTGTCGGTAGATAACAGGGGAGCTTTCGAACGTTTTTATAATTTATATTATGATCAGGTTTTTCGCTTCGCTTATTATTGTTTAGGCGAGAAGGAGGCATGCCGTGAAGTTGTGACAGATGTTTTTTTCTCGGTCTGGCAATCTCGGAAACGATTAAAGGAGATTGATAATATAGATACCTATTTATATATTTCTGTACGTAACGAGTCTTTTCGTTATCAAGCAAGGAATAAAGACTTGAATAGGGCTTCTTTAAATGAGTTGTTGCCATTAATGGAAGAGGAAGATGAGGGTTCTCCGGAGGAGCATTTGGAGTTAAAAGAGATGAGAGAGATGCTTGATAAAGCGATTGACGAACTTCCTGAGAAATGCCGTCTTGTGTTTTTGATGTCTCGTGAGGAGGGATTGAAAACGAAGGAGATCGCGGAAATATTATCGGTTCAAGAGAGTACGGTTCGTGTACAGATGAAGATCGCTATAGAAAAATTGGTAGCCCGGTTGAAGCCGAGCTTTCCAAATATTTCATTCTCTTTATTGCTGATGTTTATTTTTAATGTGATTTATAGATCTGCTTAAGCTTTCTATATGGGGATATTCCCTGTTAGAAGGAAAGATGATAGTTCTTTTATATCAGTAACGATTTTGTTTGTTCCGGCATTCGCTAATTCTTCTTCATCCCCGTAGCCGTAAAGGACTCCTATTGAATCTATGTTATTCGCTTTGGCCCCTTCTATATCATATTTACGATCACCGATCATGACTACGTCAGACCGTGTTTTTATATCGGTGCTGTCTAATACATATTGTATTACATCCGCTTTTTCGGAACGGCTTCCGTCGAATGTGCTTCCTCCAACAAATGTAAAATAAGATTCTAAGTGGAAATATTCTAGAATTTGTTGAGCGAAGGGTTGCGGCTTTGAGGTGGCTAAGTAGATTTTCATTTCGTTTTCGGTAAGCAAACGGAGTAATTCATCAGTACCTTGATACAGGGTATTCTCGAAAATACCTTGTTTTGAAAAATATTCCCGGTATTTAGCAATGGCTACATCTGCTTGCTCATCTGTAAACTGATAGAAGTCCTTAAAGGATGTTTTTAATGGTGGCCCGATGAAAGGGCATAAAGATCGTAAATCTTCTACTTCTATATTGAAATAGGAGAGGGCGTACTTTACAGAACTGGTAATACCAATCATAGGATCGGTTAATGTACCGTCCAGATCGAACAATATATGTTGATACCTTTTGTTATTCATTAGATATTAATAGGATTGAAAAAAGAAAGGCAAGATCTCTTTCAAGATTCTTGCCTTTTTGATGAGTCGGGATGAGAAGACTCGAACTTCCGACCTCCACGTCCCGAACGTGGCGCGCTAGCCAACTGTGCTACATCCCGTTTTTTGTTTTGTTGTATCGTTGTCTTGATTACGGGTGCAAAGGTACACATTGTTTTTGAATCTGCAAGAGAAAAGTGGATTTTTTTGCAGGAAAAATAGATAATTTACTGTCCTGTGAATTTTTCTTTCAAAACATTTGCTGGATTAAAAATAATACCTACCTTTGCACCCGTAATCGAAACAACGATATACAAAACGACATGATGGTGCCATAGCTCAGTTGGTAGAGCAAAGGACTGAAAATCCTTGTGTCCCCGGTTCGATTCCTGGTGGCACCACTTTAAGAGAAAACAAAACGATGTAAATCCCTGAATTTCAAAGAAGTTCAGGGATTTTTCTTTTCCAAGAATAGGCAAAATTAGTGGGACTAAAGCAAACTGTACGTCCTTATTCGGGGGACGGTTTTAGAAAGCCCCGAATGTTCCACTACTCAATAGTTACTTCATTCTTTTACAGCACGTTGCGCTATTTTACATAACAGAGTCCTCGGTTCGATTTCCTAACTTTGTATCATTAAAAATTGAGCAGTATGGAAAGAAAAAGATTCAGCGTTTTGTTCTTCATCAAGCGTAGCAAACTGTTAAAAAACGGGGAAGCTCCCGTGCGTGTACGCGTCACTTATGACCGTTTATATGTGGAACTTCAACTAAAACGAAGTGTAAAAGTCCCACTTTGGTCGCAGGACAAAGAGAAATCAATAGGCAAAGACCGCAATTCCGTAGAACTAAACCATTACATTGATGCCTTGCGTGTGAAATTCTATCAAATCTATCAAGATCTAGAACTGGAGGGAAAGATTATTTCTGCCCGTGCCATCGTAAACCGCTATCAGGGAAAGGACGAAACTTTCAAGACATTATATAATGTATTCAAGGAACATAACGACAACTGCCGGAAACTAATCGGAACGGATTATGCCGACATTACCGTAAGACGTTACGATAATTGTCTGAAATATCTCATGGAACTGGTAAAACGGGATTATAAGGTAGATGATATGCTGTTGCGTGAGGTGAACGGGGAACTTGTCCGCAAATTCGACCTGTACCTAAAGGCAGAAAAGCATTGTGCACAGAATACCGTTATCCGGTACATGAAATGCTTTAAGAAAGTGATAAACCTTGCCATTGCCAACGAGTGGCTGACGAAGAACCCGTTTGCCGGAATCAAGTTTCACGAGGTGGAGGTAAACAAGCAGTTCCTAAGCCAAGCCGAAATAAACCGGATATGGCAGAAAGAGTTCAAGATTGAACGGCTGGAACTGGTGCGGGATGTTTTCATCTTCTGCGTATATACCGGGCTGGCGTTCATAGACGTATATAATTTGCGCTCCGAACACATTTCAGAGGACAGCAACGGCAACCTGTGGATAGTGAAAGCCCGTGAAAAAACAAACAACCTTTGTAACATTCCGCTTTTGAGCATCCCCAAGCAGATACTTGACAAGTACAAGGATAACCCCTATTGCCTTGACAAAGGAACTTTGCTGCCCGTCCCTTGCAATCAGAAAATGAACAGCTACCTGAAAGAGATTGCCGACCTGTGCGGTATCAAAAAGAACCTGACCACGCACACAGCCCGCCACAGTTTCGCATCGGTTATCGCACTGGCTAACAACGTGTCACTGCCGAATGTGGCTAAAATGCTGGGGCATTCATCCACCCGAATGACACAGCATTATGCGAAAGTATTAGACCAAACGATATTAAGGGATATGCAAGCCGTTGAGAAACGATTAAAAAATAATAAATCATAATTATTGCTAATAAAAAGGCTTTATATGTATAAAAAATGTACTAACAATCAAGTTGTCATGTTTAATATAATAACTTGATAATAAAGCACTTATGTTAGTCATATACTTCTCCCTATAATTATAAATAATTATAGGGAGAAGTATATGACAGAAAAATTCATTTTCAAATATAAATTGTTATCTTTGCAGCGATATAATAAAGGCTTGAGCATATGACTATCACACTTGAAGGATTCCATGGTACTGATAATGCTCTTGTTGATAGTATATTAAGTAATGGATTAAGACCATCATTAGGTGACAAAGAATGGCTAGGAGATGGGGGATATTTTTTTGTACAAGGGATAAATCTTGAGCCCGAAAAACAAGCAGAACAATGGGCTGTTATTAGTGCTTGGGATAATAGAGCAAAAAAGAACAAATACCTATCATATGCTGTTCTACGTGGAGTAATAGAAGTTAAAGAAGAAAATTTTTTAGACCTTACGACGGCTGATGGTATAGAAATATTAAATTATATACAAGAAAAATGTACTTCTAAATTAGCTGAAATAGGGCAAAAATTGCAATACATTGATGGCTATTTAATAAACTTTGCAAGAGGTGAAAAGCTTTTTGATATAGAAGTTTCAAAAGGGAATTTTTATATCAAAATTAGAAAGGAAGATAGAGTTTTTAAATTATCCCGCAGGACTCCTAATTGCACCATTTGCTCAGTATATAATCCTCAAAAAAATATTGTCAACATAGAAATAACTAAGAATGGGAG
>SKEY01000476.1_pt1 | contig 63615 bp, 54 predicted proteins | sample 4843871 | NCBI WGS metagenome assembly SKEY01 (sample SAMN11008797, study PRJNA524170) | human gut metagenome | biome: Human fecal sample; material: Feces; isolation source: fecal sample from pouch patient p36 | host: Homo sapiens | place: Israel: Tel-Aviv | collected 2016-12-04
CACGCTCCTCGGCGTGCGCGCGGTGCTGGCGATGGGGCGCCGTCGGTAAACGCAAACAGAGAAAGGCGTATCTTCGCTCCAAAAACACGCTTCGTCCGCTGGGGCGTGTTTTTGGAGCGAAGATACGCCTGATTTTGCACGATGTTTCGCTGATTGCGGTCGTTTCCGGCGGGAAACGCCGCGCACATGCGTCATCATGGAGCGCACACGTTTCGAGGAACACGGAGAGCCCATGCCCGACAACCCCGCAGATCGGCAGCATCCCAACGACCCGCTGCACGGCATCACGCTGGAGACGATGCTCAAGCAGCTGGTGAACAAGTACGGCTGGGACGGCCTGGCCAAGCGCATCAGGATCAACTGCTTCAAGAAGAACCCGAACTTCAAGAGCTCGCTCACGTTCCTGCGCAAGACCCCGTGGGCGCGCAGCAAAGTGGAGGAGCTGTACAAGAACTCGAGGTTCTGGGTGGATCTGTAGATCGACCGGCTGCATGTTTTGACGTAAAACGTCATATTCATATCATTTTGCGTCATGTTTCGGCGTATACTGGGAGCCATCCGATAGCGAGGAGACCCCTATGGACAAGACGCGCGCCAAGATCAAGTCGACCAGCATGACCGCATTCGTCGCGATCCTCGCCATCGCGCTGCTGTTCGGCATTCAGACGTCGATCAATATCTTCGACTGGCTGACGACCGGTGAAGCGCTGTCGAACCCCGACTCCGTGCGCCACGGCATGGGATTGCTCGGGGACGGGCTTCTCGTCGCGTTGGCCGTGTACGTCGCTCTCGTCTTTCTGCGCATCAATCGCGAGGAGACGCCGTTCTTCGCAAACCTGCCGCGCAAGATCAAAGCGGTGGCCGTGCTCCTTTTCGCGACGCTCGCGGTGCCGAAGTGGCTGTACTGGGCAGTCGGCAGCATCCAAACCGGAACGCTGTCCGGCGCTCTCGTGGACGAATCGGTCATGTTCGCCTTCATGCTGGCCGCCATTGTGTTCTGCCTCGGGCAGATCATCGAGTACGGCTATCTCGTCCAAGACGAGAACTTCGAGATCATCTAGGAGGGCAGCATGGCTATCGTGCTGCGCCTCGATCGGATGATGGCCGATCGCAAGGTTTCCCTGGGAGAGCTGGCCGAGAAGGTGGGTATAGCCGACGGCAATCTGTCGAAGCTGAAGAACGGCAAGGTCAGCGGGGTGCGCTTCAAAACGCTCAACGCCATCTGCAAGGAGCTGGACTGCCAACCCGGCGACATCCTGGAGTTCGTCGACGACGAAGAAGGCTGATCCTCCCCTCCCCTTTCCCGCGTTTTCTGCTACCGTGGAGACGATGCACCCGAAGGGAAGGACGCCCCATGCGCATGTTGCTCGTCGAAGACGACGCGGCCATCGTCGCCAGCTTGACGGACCTGCTGCGATCGGAAGGATACGAGACGCGCTGTGCCGACGGCCAGGACGCGGCCGTCGAGTTGCTGCGCAGCGAACGTTTCGACCTGGCGCTGGTGGACGTGGCGCTCGCCCAGGGCAACGGGTTCGCCGTGTGCGCGGCGGCCAAGGCGTGCGACCCGGCTCCCGCCGTCATCTTCCTCACGGCCTCCGACGACGAGTTCAGCACCGTGGCCGGCCTCGACATGGGCGCCGACGACTACATCGCCAAGCCCTTCCGCGCCCGCGAGCTGCTCTCGCGCATCCGCTCGGTGCTGCGCCGCACGAACGCCGCCTCGTCGCTTTTGCGCTTGGGCGACGTGGAGATCGACGCCGGCACCGCGTGCGTGCGCAAGGCGGGCCGCGACCTGGCGCTGACGGCGCTCGAGTACCGGCTGCTCCTGCTGTTCGCGCAGAGCCGGGGCAAGCTGGTCACGCGCGAGCACGTGCGCAACGCCATCTGGGACAGCGCCGGCGAATACGTCAGCGACAACACGCTGAGCGTCTACGTCAAGCGCCTGCGCGACAAGGTGGAGGACGATCCGGCCGAACCCCGCCTCATCCTCACCGTGCGCGGGCTGGGCTACCGGACGGGGGCGTGACATGGGCCTGACGAGGAACCGGGCCTTCGCCTGCCAGTTGGCGCTGCTCGCGGGGGCGCTTGCCGTCTTCGCCGCAGCGGCCGCCGCGGTGGAAGGACCGCGCGCGGGCCTGTGGGTGCTGGCCGCCGGAGCGCTGGCCTGCGCGCTGTTCGCGACGTTCTCGCTGCGGCGTTACCGGCAGATCGCGCGTTTGGCGTCCGAGGTCGACGAGGTGCTGCACGGCGGCCGGCGCATCGCCTTCTCGGACTACCGCGAGGGAGATCTGGCCGTGCTCAGAAACGAGCTGGCGAAGATGGTGGCCGCCCTGCGCACCGCCACCGAGCGCCTCGACGCCGAGAAGAACGCGCTGGCCGACGCGCTGGCCGACGTGTCGCACCAGATACGCACCCCGCTCACGGCCATGGGGCTGCTCATCGGCACCGCCGAGCGCACGAGCGACGAGGCCGAGCGCATCCGCGCGCTGCACGAGCTGGAAACGCTCGTGAGCCGCGTGGGATGGCTGGTCACGGCGCTGTTGAAGCTGGCGAAGGCCGATGCCGGGGCCATCCGCGTGCAGGCTCGCCCCGTGGATGCGGCGCGGCTCGTGCGCGACGCGCTGGCCCCGCTGGCCGGCGCCTTCGATCTGCGCGACGTCGCCTGCGAGACGCACGTCGACGAGGGAGCGTCGTTCAACGGAGACGCCGCCTGGTCGGCCGAGGCGCTGGGCAACATCCTCAAGAACTGCATGGAGCACACGCCCGCCGGCGGATGCGTGCGCGTGCAGGCGTCCGAGGACGCCGTGGCCTTCCGCCTGTCCGTCGCCGACACGGGCCCGGGCATCGCCGCCGAGGACCTTCCCCGCCTGTTCGAGCGCTTCTACCGCGGCGCGGGATCGGAGGGGTTCGGCATCGGCCTCGCGCTGGCCCAGGCGCTCGTGACCGCCCAGGGAGGCACGCTGCGCGCGGGCAACGACCGCGAAACGGGCGGCGCTCGCTTCGACCTGACGTTCCCGAAGGTGGTCGTGTAGGAGGCCCTTCGCCCGGAACGGCGGGCTGGCCGAATATGACAATTCCGTCATGCGGCGTTCATGCCCGCGCAAGCGCGGGATGGCACACTATTCCGTAGACCGTTAGCGAGAAAGGCTCCTCATGGACATTCTGACCATCGACCATCTCACCAAGGTGTACGGAAGCGGCCCCACGGCGCTCAAGGCGCTCGACGACGTGTCGTTCAGCGTGGCCGCGGGCGAGTTCGTGGCCATCGTCGGCTCGTCGGGCTCCGGCAAGTCGACGCTTCTGCACCTCATGGGCGGCGTCGACCGCCCCACCTCCGGCACGGTGCTGCTGAACGGCGCGGACGTGTACGCGCGCTCCGACGAGGAGCTGGCCGTGCTGCGCCGTCGCGACGTGGGGCTGGTCTACCAGTTCTACAACCTCATCCCCGTGCTCAACGTGGTGGAGAACATGACGCTTCCCGTGCTCATGGACGGACGCGCCGTGAACGAAGAGCGCCTCGGCATGCTTCTGGACGGCTTGGGACTGCGCGGCCATGAGCGCTTCCTGCCCAATCAGCTGTCAGGCGGACAGCAACAGCGCGTGGCCATCGGGCGCGCGCTCATGAACGCGCCTGCCGTGGTGCTGGCCGACGAGCCCACCGGCAACCTCGACTCGCGCAACTCGCACGAGATCATGGCGCTTTTGCGCGAGTCGAACAAGCGCTTCGACCAGACGCTCGTGGTGATCACGCATGACGAGGACATCGCCTGCATGGCCGACCGCGTCATCGCCATCGAGGATGGCCGCATCGCCTCCGACGAAAGGAGGCGCTGATGGCCGGCATATTCACGCGTTTCACCCTGCGCTCGCTCGCTCAGAACCGCGTGCGCACGGCCGTGACCGTCGTCGGCATCGCGCTGTCCACGGCGCTTCTGGCCGCCGTGCTGACCAGCGTGGCAAGCGTGCAGCAGGGCTTGCTCGAGCGCACGATGGTAACTGAAGGATCATGGCACGTGTTTTCCCCCGACGTGCCCGCTCAGGGCATCGATGCGCTCGTGGAAAGCGACGCCGTGACCGACCTCGCCACCTTCCGCGACCTCGGATCGGCCGCACTCGCGCCCGACGACGCCAACCGTCTGGGTGCGTTCATCGCGCTGAAGACGACGCCGACCACCGTCAAGGGCGTCGACGAGCCGGGCGGCGCGCCGTACTCCCTGATGCCCGAGCTGGCAAGCGGGCGATGGCCCGAGACAGCGGACGAGATCGTGCTGCCCGACTATCTCCAAGGCGAGGAGCTGGGCGCGGGAGGCGCCGAGGGCGTTGTTTCGAACGGCCCCCTTGAAACGGGTTCCACCCTCACGGGAGGTTTTGGAAACCTCGCAGCCGCCGAAGACGGCGCGCGCCTCGCCGACGGAAACGAGACGCGCGTCGAGAACGCCCGCGAGCGCACGCTGACGGTTACCGGATTCTACAAGCGACAAGCGCCTTTCCTCGCCAACAACTACACGGCCTCTTCCGCGCCCAGCGTCGCCCTCACCGTGGCCGACGCGTCTGAGGAAGGAGCGGCTGCGGGCGCGTATCTGGTCACGCAAGGTCTGGGAACCCTCGACGAGATGAAGGCCTTCTTCGCCGACGCGACCGGATTGGACGATACGGCCGCCACTCTGTACCACACCAGCCTGTTCTCGTACTTGGGCATCTCCGACGGCAGGCCCATCTGGGGAAGCCTCTGGGCGGTTGCCGCCGTGTTGGCCATCGTCATCGTGGCGGCGTCCGCATCGCTGATCTACAACGCATTCGCCATCTCGGTGGCCGAGCGTACGCGGCAGTTCGGACTGCTGGCCTCTCTCGGCGCTTCGAAGCGGCAACTGCGCAGCACCGTGCTGGCAGAGGCGCTGCTGCTGGGAGCCGTCGGCGTGCCGATTGGCCTCTTAGCGGGCGTGGCGGGCACGGCAGGCGCGTTCTCGTCGTCGCAGGAGGCGTTCGCTGCGATGTTGGGATCGGGATCGGCGGGGCTCGCGGTGCACGTGGATGCCGGAGCGTTGGCTGCGGCCGCGGCACTGTCGATAGCCACTTTGCTGGTGAGCGCCTGGGTGCCGTCGGCCCGCGCCGCCCGCGTCTCAGCCGTCGACGCCATCCGCCAAACGCAGGACGTGCGCCTCTCGAAGCGCGCAGAACGGTCGGCACCATCGCACGCGCCCGACGTCGGGCGCGTGAAGCTGGGCATCGCGGGCAGGCTGTTCGGCATCCCCGGGTTCGTCGCACACCGCAACCTGTCGCGCTCGGCGACGCGCGGGCGCACCGTGGTGGCATCGCTCGCGGTCAGCGTGACCCTCGTGGTGGTCGCCGGCAGCACGGCGCTGTACCTCGCGCCGCTGTCCGACCGCGCCAGCAGCTCGCGCGGCGCTGGGAGCGGAGCCGACATCGTGGTGTCGGCGCATCCCGACTACACCACCCCGCGCGAAGGGAACGACCTGTCCGACTACGCCGCCGAATACGACGAGTTCCTGGCGCGGGCGAGTGAGATCGAGGGCTTGCAGCTCATAGGCTCGTGCCGCCAAGGTCAGGCCGAAAGCGTCGTCGACGGTCGCATGATATCGCAAGAGGCGCGCGCTGCTCGGCAGGCTTACAACTCCCAGACGAGCGCCGACTGGGTGCCCGACAGCTTCGGCGAGGACGGCGATTACTACGGGGCCCTGTACACCTTCTTCGTCGACGATGCCTCGTGGCGCGCGCTGCTGGACGAGCTCGACCTGGACGTAGCCGCCTACACCGACCCGGAGAACCCGCGCGCCATCGGCCTGAACACCTATCAGGACAGGATGCCCGACGGCACGTACGTGTCCACGAAGCCCTTCGCGGGCACCGGCGCCGTCGACCTGTACGTCACCGAGGAGCGCGAAGGATTCTCCAACATGGGCTTGCAGGAAGGCCCGGACGGACGGCCCCTGGTGGGGTACCTCGACCGGGAGGCCGGGGTCAGCGGGACGGCCGACATCGTCACCGCCCCGATCGACGAGGCGGCCACGGCTTTCCGCATCGAGATAGGAGCGCTCTGCGACGAGGAGCCGGCCGTGCTGAACGCCATCGCGGCCAACAACCACTTCCCCTCGATCATCCTGCCGGAGAGCGTTGCGGAGAGAGCCGCAGGGCTGGGCGACTACCACTCGAACCCGTACACGTACTCGTTCGCCGGAGCCTCGTTCACGGCGGAGGATCACGCGAAGGCTTCCGACGAGCTGGAGGCGCTGGCGCGCGACTTGGGCGACGTCGTGGTCAACGTCAGCGACATCGAGAATGCGGCGCGCCAGAACCGCCTGATCGCGCAGGCCTTCCAGCTGTTCGTGCTGTGCTTCTCCGTCATCACGACGCTCATCGCCGTGGCCAACGTGTTCAACACGCTGGCGAACGGGATCATCCTGCGCACGCGCGAGTTCGCCGCGCTGCGTTCCATCGGCATGGGCAACCGCGCCTTCGCCCGAATGCTGGCCTACGAGTGCGCGAGCTACGCCCTGCGCGGTTTGGGGATAGGGCTGGCGGCAGCCGTAGCGGTTACATTCGCGCTGTTTGCAGCAACGTCCATGGCGTTCGCCGGCCTCGAGTTCACGCTGCCGTGGGACTACGTGGCTCTCGCCGTGGCCATCGTGGCCGTCGTGCTGGCGCTCAGCGTGGCCTACGCGCTGCGCCGCTCGCACGCCTCCAACATCGTGGAGGCTCTGAGGTCGGACGCGATCTAGCAACGCCCGCGCGCCTTTCCGCGAGGGGCGCGCGGGCCGACAGGACGGCGCCTTACCGTGCACGCACCGTCTTCACGATGGAGTCCACGGCGTCGATGACGAGCGCCGCCACTACGAGACCGCAGAACGCCGTCTGCGCGTTGGACACCGCCCACAGCACCGGGCCCTCCAGCGCCTTGCCCGACGACTGCATCGCCTGGACGACGGCATGGGAGTCGACCAGCTGGAAGTTCGTCAGCCAGAACACGACGAGCGCTCCCGCTACCAGGTCGCATGCGAACGTCACCGCCAGCACGCGCTTCGTATAGCGGCCTTCCACCAGCTTGAAGCTCTCGCCGGCGACGCACACGAACGTCCACACGACGACGACCCATGCCGAAGCGCGGAAGGCGTCGACGTTGAACGGATCGAACGGCACGCCGTCTGCGCGATGGCTGAGCGCGTTCAGCACGTCGGGGAACAGCAGGAACACAACGGCGCCCACGATGGAGAACACGATGCCGGCAACCGCGTCGCCGCGCGTGGAAGACCTGGTCTCGCGCGGCACGGGCGGCAGGTCGTCGAGCGAGCCCATCGTCTCGACCTCGATGCCCCGGCGGGAGAAGAAGGCGAACAGCAGGGTGACGATCGCGAACGCGAAGAGAAGCGCCCCTATCAGGGATCCGATGCCCTCCAGCACGCCTCCGAGGAGGCTCCCTTCCGCGCCCGTTGCGAGCGACAGCGCCCCGGCGACCAGCATGCCGCCTGCGACGCAGGCCAGCACGATCTTCAGAACGTAAAGGTACTGTGCGTAGTACGGCTGTCCGATCAGGCATTCCCCTTCCCCGCTCGTGTACTTGCGCACCATCTCGCCCGGGGTTCCCAGCTCGGTGAGCACGACCCGGACGTCCTTGGCCGTGGGCGGCAGGCTGCCGCAGCGCTCGTCCAGCATGTCCGAGATAAGCGTGCGCAGCTCCTCGGCCACGTCGGAGCGCTGTGCGCTGGGCAGGTGCCGCGTGATGGCGTACAGGTAACGCTCGATCAGGTCGTTATCGTTCGGCATGTTCCCGATCCTCTCCGTTTGTCTCCAACAGCTTGCCCACCCCGTCGCACAGAACGTGCCACTGGGCCTCCACTTCGCGCAGCACGCGCAGGCCCTCGTCGGTGGTGCGGTAGTATTTGCGCGGCTTCGAGCCGCCGTTGTCCCATTCGCTTGCCAGCAGCCCTTGCGACTCGAGGCGCCGCATCAGCGGGTACAACGTGTTCGCCTCGATAGGGATGCCGTGGTCGGCCAGCGATTTCACCAGCGCGTAGCCGTATGCCGGCTCGCGCAGCTGGCTCAGCACGAGCATGACCAGCGTGCCGCGCCGAAGTTCCAAGACCATGCTCGATACGATGTCGTCGTACGCCATGCGCCCCTCCTTCCAGTGCCGCTTCCCTGCGCCGCAGGTTTTGCGGTTGCGTCGGATAGTGTGTGTCGCACACTATAACATAGTTCACACGATAATGTGCGGCACACAGTACAAATCGTATGGGGTATACTCGTGTCTGCCGGTTCAGCGAACCGGGTGGGCCGAGGGCCCGCGCGCCCGCCGACGAAAGAGGCCGCCATGCACCGCATGACCGACAGCGAGTTCGAATCAGCCGTGGAGGAGGCGCTCGGATGCATTCCCGAGCGGTTCCTCGACGCGCTCGAGAACGTGGCCGTCGTCGTAGAGGACGAGCCGAACGACTACCATCTGGAAACCCTCGAGGAACCCGACTGTCTAGGGGCTTCCGTCTGCGACAACGAGTTGCTGGGGCTCTACGACGGCGTGTCGCTGCCCGATCGCGCCGACGGCTACGACAGCGACGTCCCCGACGTGATCACCGTGTTCAAAGGTCCCCATGAGCGCTGCTTCGGCTCGCGCGCGGAGATCGTCGAGGAGATCGGGAAGACCGTCGTGCACGAGATCGGGCACTACTTCGGCATCGACGACGCTCGCCTCTACGAGATGGGATACTGAGCAGGGCGCCGAAAGAACGAACGACCTGCCTATACACCCGCGCCATTTCACGTATAATTTCCTCAGATCATTGCCGAACACGAGGAGGACCCCCGCATGGACCCCAACAAGCGCCCCGAAGACATGGAGCGAATCACCACCCCTGAGCTGGCGAACGCCTTCATCGACGAGCAAATGGACGCGATCCGCGCCCAGATCGGCGACAAGAAGGTGCTGCTGGCGCTGTCCGGCGGCGTGGACTCGTCGGTGGTGGCGGCGCTGCTGATCAAGGCCATCGGCAAGCAGCTCATCTGCGTGCACGTGAACCACGGCCTCATGCGCAAGGGCGAGAGCGAGCAGGTGGTTGACGTGTTCCAGAACCAGCTGGACGCGAACCTCGTGTACGTGGACGCCACCGACCGCTTCCTCGAGCTGCTCGACGACGTGGCCGAACCGGAAGCCAAGCGCAAGATCATCGGCGCCGAGTTCATCCGCGTGTTCGAGGAGGAGGCCCGCAAGGTGGGCGACGAGGTGAGCTTCCTCGCGCAGGGCACCATCTACCCCGACATCCTGGAATCCGACGGCGTGAAGGCGCACCACAACGTGGGCGGTCTGCCGGACGACCTGCAGTTCGAGCTGTGCGAGCCCGTGAAGCTGCTGTACAAGGACGAGGTGCGCGTCATCGGCCGTGAGCTGGGCCTTCCCGAGGGCATGGTCGAGCGCCAGCCGTTCCCCGGCCCGGGCCTGGGCGTGCGCTGCCTCGGCGCCATCACGCGCGACCGCCTGGAGGCGCTGCGCGAGGCCGACGCCATCCTGCGCGACGAGTTCGCCGCGGCCGGCCTCGAAGGCAAGGTGTGGCAGTACTTCGTGAGCGTCCCCGACTTCCGCGCCACCGGCGTCCGCGACGGCGTGCGCGCCTTCGAGTGGCCCGCCATCATCCGCGCGGTGAACACGGTGGACGCCATGACGGCCGAGGTGCCGGAACTGGATTGGGCGCTGCTGAAGAAGATCACGGAGCGCATTTTGGCCGAAGTCCCGGGGATTTGCCGCGTGGTCTACGACCTCACGCCGAAGCCCATCGGAACCATCGAGTGGGAATAGTTTTCGGGGTCTGACGCTTCGGAACACTCGGTAACAAGAACTAACATACCCCTAGGTCAACAAAAGGCTTCGTCCTATTTGGACGAAGCCTTTTGTCATACTCCAAGACACTTGAAACAGGATATTCGTGGCACCTTTTGCGACACCCGAGAGAACCAGGAGAATCCAGGCAGACGCGTAGGGAGGGGTTCAAATGACCGAGGATTGGGAAGCTCTAAAGGACGCGGAGGACCTCGCCTACTTTAGGGCGGAGCTCGCGGAGGTCTCCCCGGGGAACTACCCCCTTGAGGAAAAGATGCGAGTCCTCGAAGACATGCGGGAGGTCTCGTCCGAGATCGAGAACGGGATGCGCGAGGACTTCGCGAGGCTCGACGAGGTAACCCAGACGATGTTTCTCGGCAGACTTGGCGCATCAGGCTACCGCGACCGGGACCGGTGGCGCCGCATGCTCATGGATGGCCCGCGGCAACGGGAGATGCCCACGTTTTGGCAAACCAAAGCTTTCTTAATTTCCACAGAAGACACCGCTCTGACAGATGAGGCTGGTACTTCACTGCGGCTTTCCAAGAACACAACACGCGTATAATGCCATATATAATATCTGCGTTCGCTATGCTGCAAGGGAGGGAAAGCGTGGCTGCTTCTAAAATTCAACTACTACCCGGTGAGAAGATCCTCCTAAGGGGTTCTTGCGTTAGACATGGCTTTTGGGACGCATATACGGACGAGCTCGTGCTCACGAACATGGCGTTCGTGCATATCAGTCGTGGCCTGTTCGGAAACTACAAGGACACGGTGCGCTACCCCTTCGACTCGGTAAGCCAGATTGTGGTTGGCGAGGCTTCGAACGGAGAAAAGCAGCTTGAGGTTTATCACCCTGGCGGCCAAGACGACTTCGCTTTCCAGTCGGGGAACAAACGAGTGATGAAGGTCTGGGAGCTCGCGATAAACGACCAGATGTCAGACAGTGGTAGCAGCTATGACTCCGCCTACTACAGCGATCTCCCTGATCTGGCGGAAAAGGAAAAGGATAACGAACAGACGGAGCGCGTTGACGAGAACGGCGTGGACGCATCGTTCGTTGGCAATGTAGCGAAAAGCGTGCTATCGTCCGGAGACCTTTCTATGAACGGGGTGATGCGCGGAGTAAAGCGAACCGCGAAAAAGCAAGCATTCTCCAAGGCGGCAACTGGAATAATTGGGGGTCTTGGAGTAGGTGGAGGCGATTTGCTAAGCGGTTCGGATATGCGCGCTTCGATGGGGTTCCAACAGCGTATGGAGCAAGCAAAGATGGAACGTAGGGTGCTCAATGATATTCAAGGAGAGCCTGAAGAGCCCGATAGCTCTACATCGAGCATGACCAAAGGAACGATGTTCATGCAAGAGCAATTGGAGTTGCTGAAGAAGTTAAAGGAACTGCTTGACATGGGCGCACTTACCCAAGAGGAATTTGATAAAAAGAAGCGGCAAATCATGGAAATGTAACAGCGCAAATCAGTAATGCCAACTCGGCTCCTCGCATCCACCAGAAGGTACGGGGGCGCTCTTACGAACGCCTTTGCGAAATCGCGAGAGGCGAGCTACCGTTCGGGTTCCTCGCTGGCATCGGCCTGCTGACAGTGTCTGACGTTTCGAGATTAGGTAAAATTCAACAGCAAGAAGACGATGTGGTTTTGACAAAGTCGAAAACGCGGGAAGGAAAACAGGATGGAAGATGAGTTGTCGCACTCCGGTCAAGAGATAGTCAAGGCGATGATGAGCCTCGAAGTCGTACCGTACTTCCCCGTCGAGCAGTTGGACAAGCAGAGGGCGGTCAAACTTCCACTGGCGGAGCTCGCCTTGGCCGGCGGCGCGCTCGCCAGCATGTCCGAAACCTTCAGGACGGTCACCCAGACCATCAGCATCCCGAACGATGGCCTCTTCCGCTTCGACAGCAGGGGCTTGGCCGGCCACGTCGCTCAGATGAAGGACGGTAGCGGGCAGCTCACAGCGATAATCCAAGACGGTAAGGGCATCATCGGCAACGGCGTCTACGTCCCGGCGAACCCGACAACAACAACCTCGACTGCGTTAATGGCCGTCGATCCGATGATGCTCGCCATCGGCGTAGCACTCGCAGATGTCTCGGCGAAGCTCGATAACATCAAGGAGATGCAGGAGGAGATCCTCGGCATCCTCGAAGAGGAGAAGAAAGCCTCCCTGAAAGGTAACATAAAATTCCTCGCGGACACCCTCAGTAACTTCAAGTACAACGTCGATAACGAGAAATGGCGATCCACGAGGCAGCAAGAGGTAGTCAGCATCGAGCGAGAGGCCGAGAAAGATATTGAGTACTACCGCGCGCAAGTAGCGAAGCTCGACAAAAACAAAGGGTTTTTCCATGGGGACCGCGACATCGTCAAAGTATCCGCCAAGGCCGACTCGTTGCTCGGCCAATACCAGGCGGCGCTCTACATGCTGGGCTTCGCCACCTACGTCGACGTCATGCTTACCGAGAACTTCTCAGCAGACTACCTCAGGAATATCGAAGACAAGCTTGAATCGTACTCTCTTGATTACAGAGCCCTGTACACCGACGCTTACAACAAGATCGAAGAGCTTGCATCGAGCTCTGTCGAGAACGCACTCCTCGGCGGAGTTTCCGCTTTCGGCAAACTTGCCGGCGGCGCAATTGCCAAGATTCCCGTCATCAGCGACGGTCCGGTCGATGAGGCCCTCATAGACGCCAGTAACCTGATCGGGAACGCCAATGACGATAGGCGCAAAAAAGCGAGCGAGCGGATTTTAGCGAGGAGAGACAGCTGCGTCGACAGCTTCCGTCACGAGATAACGAAAGCGAACGCCCTGTTCAACAAGCCTCAGGTGTTCTACTTCGATGACGAGAACGTTTACTGCGCTCCCGCCTTGTCGACAACTTTGCATTCGCCAATCGAAAGATAGGCAAAAAATGAAACACCTGAAGATGACAAACGCAGAGGAAAAAAGTCCATTGTCGTTTTTTTCGATTCTAGGGATTTCAAGAAACTGAAGGCTTATCCGAACAAGCCTCGTCAGTACTTTGCCTCTTTGCCGAACTTCGCAGACCTGAAAATGGCTGCACGAAAGAGAGCTACGTCCGACATCACCAAGATGGCGAACCAAATCGCACGCGAGACGATAGCCCTCTAGATGAGGGGACCCCGGAACAGCTCGTCGTGACTGCCCATACGGACGAGCCTGATGATCGGGTTCGACTTATGGGGCATTTAGAGCACCACGACATCGACCACGCCGTCCGAGAGGTGAAAGTCTATGTGCCCGTTGTAGTTCTCGCCAGGATTGCTGAGCTCGTGCGGGCCGTACTCGTCCGGCACCGCGCCGGTCCTCATGAGCTCCGAGACCGCCTCCTTGAATTCGCCCCTCAAGCGGGGGTGCCGTTTCATGACGCGAGCGTAGTCCGCCTTGAAGGCCGACTCGACCTTGATCTCGTACACGGGCTACTCCTTCTCGAGGAACGCCACGAGTCCGTCGATATCGTCAAAGGCAGGCGCGTCGTCGGGGATGAGGCCGAGCTCCTTCGCCTCCGCGGCGACCAGGGCGCGGCGGGTCTCCTCGTTCGGGACCCCGCCCGCCGGAACGATCTCGAAAGGGATCCTGCACTGGTTCACCAGCTGGTGCGTCGCCATGACAACATAGGTGTTGTAGCTCAACCCGACAGATCCGAGGATCTCGTTCGCCCGGGCCTTAAGATTCTCATCGACGCGGATCGTTGTCGGTTTAGCTGCAGTGGCCATGCCGTGCCTCCCTTCCTTTTTGGAACGATTGCACCACTGAGTTTAGAGTGATGCCGTATGACATCTATATGCTATACAAATCTGCATGAATTGTTCTTTCTCCAGATATCACCGAACTGGAGATATCCTCTCTCGCCCTTCTCCTTGAACAAGCCCCAGCGAACCCATCCAAGAGAAAAACAAAGCATGCAAATCAACCAGCCCTCAACGCGAGCCGTCAACGTACTTCTCGAAGTAGCCCCTGTCGCGGAAGGCGTATTCCCTGCTCATGATGCGAATAGAGAACGCGAACGGAACGAGGATGAGGAATACGGCGATCCCCAGGAATATCCCTATGCCGCCGACTACCTCCCACACGGTCGCCCCGCAGTCGACGAGCCATCTGAGCGCCACGGCAGCCATCGGGACGAGCACGCACCAAGACGTGACGAGGCCGGGACCGTAGACGGTTCGCTTTCCCCGGTCTTTGAACTTGCGGTACATGAGGATGCCGCTACGCGTGTGATTCACGGTCTCCCCCAGCGCGAAGAAGACCACCAGGCTCATGACAACCGGTTCGATCGTCGCAGCGTTGAGCGCAACGGCGATTATGACGATCTCGGCTCCTAGGTTCGTGATCATGTTGGTGCAGCGGTTCTGAGGATAGACCATGGGTTCTTTCGAACCGAAGCCCATGTTGTTCATGTAGAAGAAACCTCCGGGGAACGTGTTCTCCTCGAAGACATGCAAGGGAACCGCAACGGCCAGCATGCAGGCGAGTTTCTGCGGAAGATCGAACGCTGCCCAATTCCACAGCAGATAACAGGTCATCGCAACCCCGAGAAGATAAACGAGGTAAAGCCACATCTGGTCGCACCAGCGACTGAAGGGGCTTTTGAACATGATTTTCATCCTCTCACTCCAAAAGAATCGGCTCCCAACGCGTTCCGCCTAAACGATTCTCACGTACCCGTCTTTCCGGGGTTTCGGCTCGGGTGCAGGGCCGTCGCCGTAGCCCAGAATACAGTTGGCGACGCCCACGTAATCACCGTCGAGGCCCCACTCCTTCAAAAGCGCCCGACCCTCGTCGGTCTCGAAGACCTCCTTGGCACGATAGATGAAGCACGAATCGACTCCGACGGCATGCGCCGCGTTCAGAAGGTTGCCCGCCACAAGACAAGCGTCTTCGAACCAGGTAGGCACAACGTCCTTGTGGCCGAACACGATCGCGACCGCAGGAGCCCCGTAGAAGGGATCGGTGTCGCGCCCCATCGCCCCCGCGTTGAGGGCGGCTACCTTGTCCCTGGTCTCCTTGCTCTCCACCAGCACGATCACAGGCGACTGAGCCCCCATTCCCGTAGGCGCATAGGTTGCAGCCTCCAAGATCGCCTCGAGCTTCTCGCGCTCCACGGGCCTATCTGCATAACTCCTCACCGCGCGCCGAGTTTCCAGGCTTTCGATGACCGCGTTTCCCGACATAAGGGGCCTCCGTTCATCCTTCGCGGAGCTTCTCGCTCCACCCGCTCTTATCCCGTCGTGCAACTTTCAAGTTTTCGCGATTCGAATATAATGAGCCCGCTGTGTCAATTAAATAGCCAATTGCGAGAATCAGGCCAATTAAGGACTCGCAAGAAGCGATCGATCGTTTAACGACTCAGGTCAAAAGCACGATGCCGATCGAAAAGGGACAGAGGAAACGGACTAGGCGACTGCGTTGGACGGATCCCGGGTTTCCCCGATTTGTTGCCCTCTTGTAATCTTGCAGTATAATGACGAAGCGCAAAATCGAATCCAACCGCATAGTATTCGCTTGCGTTCCGCCCGGTCGATCCGGGCGGAACGCTTTTTCGCGCGCACTGAGCAGAAACGACGACATGGAAGAGCAGAGCATTGCAACGCGACAAGATCAAACCGATACTTTTCAGCATCATCAAGCACACCGACAGCGAAGAGCTCAAACGACAGCTTCCCAAAGACGTTGTTTCGGGCGTCATGGTGGCCGTGGTGGCGCTGCCTCTTTCCATCGCGCTGGCCATCGCTTCGGGCGTGAGCCCTGAGCAAGGCCTTTACACGGCCATCGTCGCCGGGTTCCTCATCGCGTTCCTCGGCGGCAGCCGCGTGCAAATCTCGGGCCCCACGGCGGCGTTCGCCACCATCGTTGCAGGCATCGTGGCAACCGACGGCATGGACGGCCTCGTCGCAGCCACCGTCATCGCCGGCGTGCTGCTCATGCTGATGGGCTTCTTCAAGCTGGGATCGCTCATCCGGTTCGTTCCCTACACCATCACCACGGGCTTTACGGCAGGCATCGCCGTGACCCTCGTCATCGGCCAAGTCAAAGACTTCCTCGGCCTCGCCTTCCCCGCCGGCGCGCCCACGGTCGAGACTATGGACAAGCTGCAGGCCGTCGCCCAAAGCATCGGAACGGCCAACTGGCAAGCGTTCGTCGTGGGAGCGGTCTGCCTCGCCATCCTGTTCGCCTGGCCTAAGGTCAGCGAACGCATCCCCGGATCCCTTGTCGCGCTCATCGTGGGAATCGCCCTGGTCAGCGGCTTCGGCATGCAGGTGAGCACCATCGGTGACCTGTACGCCATCAGCAGCGACCTGCCCGAATTCCGCATTCCCCAACTCAACGTCGACCTGCTGGCCGACCAGCTTCCCAACGGCATCACCATCGCCATCCTGGCCGCGATCGAATCGCTCCTGTCCTGCGTCGTCGCCGACAGCATGATCAGCTCGCACCACCGCAGCAACATGGAGCTGGTTGCGCAGGGCGTGGGCAACATCGGCTCGGTACTATTCGGCGGAATCCCCGCAACCGGCGCCATCGCGCGCACCGCCGCGAACGTGAAGAACGGAGGCAGAACGCCCGTCGCCGGCATGACCCATGCGCTCGTGCTGCTGATCGTCCTCGTGTTCTTCATGCCCTACGCGGCTCTCATCCCCATGCCGACCATCGCGGCCATCTTGCTGCACGTCGCCTACAACATGTCGGGATGGCGCAATTTCGCACACTTGTGCAAGACGGCCTCCCGAGGAGCGGTGGCCACGCTGCTGCTCACCTTCGCGCTGACCGTCGTGTTCGACCTGGTGGTGGCGATTGCCGTGGGCATGTTGATCACGGTCGTCCTGTTCATGAAGATGGTGAGCGAGGAGACCGAGGTTCGCGGCTGGAAATACTACTGCGACGAGGATTCCGAGGTCACGCACCTGCGCGAACTCCCTGAAAGCGTGCGCGTGTACGAGATCAACGGACCCATGTTCTTCGGCATGACCGACCGCATATCCGACATATCGGTGAAATCCTTCACGAAGTACCTGATCATCCGCATGCGAGGCGTGCCATCGCTCGATTCGACGGGCATGAACGCGCTGGAGAACCTCTACGGGTACTGCCGCGAGAACGGCGTCAGCCTCATCTTCTCGCACGCCAACGAGCAGCCGATGAAAACCATGCGCCGCGCTGGTTTCGTGGACATGGTGGGAGAAGACCATTTCCGCAGCAATATCGACGATGCAATCGCTTACGCGCGCAAGCTGCTGGACGAAGAGGGGGAAACGGCATCGGCCTAGCTTTCAAATGCCCGCCACGACGACGGAGGCCGAACCATCCTTACGACGTAAGCTCCCGGTACGCATAGCAATCGACCACGTGGTCGTTCACGATGCCGATGGATTGCAGGTAGGCATACACGATGGTGGAGCCGACGAACTTGAAGCCGCGCTTCTTGAGATCCTTGCTGATGCGGTCGGAAAGCGGCGTGGTCGCCGGCACGTCGGCCTGGGTTTTCCAGCGGTTCACGATGGGTTCGCCATCCACATAGCCCCAGATGAACGCATTGAAGCTTCCGAACTCGCGGGCCACGTCCAGAAACAGCTTCGCGTTGGTTACGGCCGCGTTGATCTTAAGGCGGTTGCGCACGATCCCCTCGTTAGCCATGAGCTCTTCAACCTTGGCCTCGTCGTAGAGCGCCACCTTGGCAGGGTCGAAGCCGTCGAACGCTTCGCGGTACGCCTCGCGCTTCTTCAGGATAGTCAGCCACGAGAGGCCCGCCTGCGCGCCCTCCAAAACCAACAGCTCGAACAGCATGCGATCGTCATGGGTGGGCCTTCCCCACTCGTTATCGTGGTAGTCGACGTACACGGGTACGTCGCCCGCCCACGAGCACCTGCGCTTCTCGTCCATGGCGCCTCCTAGCGAAACGTCATCCGGTATTCCAGCACGGCACGCTCCCCGGGCGCAAGCGTGCGCACGCCGGGCTTCTCGGACAGCTCACGTGGGGAGAAGCGTGCGTCGGGCAGCGCGGACCAGGGCTCTATGCACAGGTATCGGGCATCGTCCTGGCCGGCCTTCGTCCAAATGCCCAGATAGGGAAAATCGGAAAACTCCACCGTCACCTCGTAGCCGTGCGCGACACTAGCCAGCGTCGCGACGCTGCCAGGAACGTTCTCCAGCACGACGGTGTCGATACCCAGCTGCTCGGGCGTCTTGGTCAAGCGGCCGTCTTCCAGCGGCACCTCGACCTTCGGCAGCGTCAGTATCCCAGCCTCGTCCATCCCGAACATCTCGAGCACATCGACGCCTTCGAAGCGCACGAAATAGTCGGACATGCGCTCCCCCGGCAACAAGCGCGTCGCATACGCCTCGTGGCCTCCCAGCTCGAACGGCAGGGGGACGTCGCCCAGGTTCTCAACGGTGTGCGACTTCACGATCGAGGAACCCTCGAGCGTGAAGTCGACGGTCAATCGGAAATCGAAGGGATAGACGGCCCGGGTCCGCTCGTCGGAAGCCGTCTCGAAACGGACGCGCACATCCGAAACCTGCTCGGCGGAAAACAAGCGGTCGCGGCAGAAACCGTGCATCGGCGCATCCACCCGTCGGCCCCCGTTCGCGTACCAACCGTCGCGCAAGCGCCCGATCAGCGGGAACAGCAACGGAGCCCGACGACCCCACACCGCAGGGTCGCCCGACCACATGCGCTCGACGCCGCCGCACACGACGCTCTGCAGCTCCGCGCCCACGGGCGAAACGCGCACGGACAGCGCATCGTTCTCCAGCACGCATGTCGGCAACTTCCTCATTGGCACTCCTTCGTTTCGAAAGCGCAAGCCTTCTCAAGCAGGAAACGCATTATCGCGCTTGAGAAGGCTTTTCACGAAACAGCCTATTCCTTCTCGGAAATCGCGCCGCACCGGTAGGCTTCCAGCAGCTCTTCCAAGTCCGCTATCTGCTGCTTGAGCACCGCGCCGTTGTCGGTGTCGGCCACCAGCGTGCGCTTGTCCACCAGCTCGACCACCTTGCGCGACGAATGGATGTCCAGCTCGTTCACCACGGCGGCGCGCATCGACTCGAGCGGCTCGTGAGCCGCCAGCACGAAGCCGTAGGAGTTCGAGATCAGCGTGTAGCCGGCGATGCCGGTGGTGGGCTGGTAGGCCTTCGAGAAGCCGCCGTCGATGGTGAGCACGCGGCCGCCGCACTTCACCGGATCCTCGCCGTCCTTCACCTTCACCGGCACGTGCCCGCACACGATGCGCGACGTCTCGGGATCCATGCCGAAGTCCTCGAAGATGCCGCCCATCACGTGCTCGTCGTCGAGATAGGAGTAGAACGGGTTCTTGACCTCCTTGCGCGCCTCCTTCTCGGCGATCAGGTACAGCTCGAACGTGGCCATCTTGCTCTTGGCGAACAGGGGCGATCCCTCGCCTAGCCACATATACCACAAAAGGTCGCGCCCGCGCTTGGCGAGCTCCGGGTCGGCGTCGTCGAACGCCGCGCGCACGTAGCGCTCCATGACGTCGTACAGCGCACGGCCCTTGTACGTCTCGCCGAACACCTCCGTCTCCATGAGGGAGCCGTCGGCGTTCAGCGGCACGCATGCGTGGAACAGCAGGTTGCCGTTGCAAACCTTGTACAGGCTGCCCGCGTCCAGGAAGAAGCGCATGTGGCGCTGCAGCTTCTCGCAGCCCGTGAACGCCTGCTCGAGGCGCTGCATGACCTCTTCCTCCTCGGGCGTCAGCCGGTAAGGGTCGGCCGGATCCACCGTGGGGAACACCGTGTCGGTCAGCTCGTAGGCGACGCCGTCCAGCATCACCGTGCCGTTCTCGTAGTCGATCTTGTCGAGCAGCTTGCGATCCTCCAGGCCGAAGCCGGGGTTCTCGTCGATGAGCTGCGCCTCCACCTTGAACTGGATGATGGCCATGGCCTTCTGGATCTTGACGTTCATCTCCAGCTCCTGCGGCGGGAGGTCCGGGTTGCCCTTGAGGCCGAAGGCGACGCACGGGTCGTCCTTGTACGCCTCGAGCGCGAACGAGGCCAAGGGCAGGATGTTGATGCCGTAGGCGTCCTCCAGGATGGACAGATTGCCGTAGCGCGCGCAGTTGCGCACGACGTGCGCGATGCAGCCGCGCTGGCCTAGCGAGGCGCCCATCCACACGATGTCGTGGTTGCCCCACTGGATGTCGAGGGAGTGGTGCTCCATGAGCGCGTCCATGATGATGTGCGGATACGGCCCGCGGTCGTAGATGTCGCCGACGATGTGCAGGCGCTCGATAGCCAAGCGCTGGATGAGCAGGCACAGCGCCTCGACGAGCGCGCCGCCGCGATCGGTTCGGATGACGGCGTCCACGATGGCGGCGTAGTAGGCCTGCTTGTCAACGCCGTGGCGGTTCTCCGTCATCAGCTCCTCGATGATGTAGGCGAAATCCTTCGGCAGCGCCTTGCGGACGCGCGAGCGCGTGTACTTCTGCGCGGCGCGCTTGCACACGGCGACGAGGCGCTGCAGCGTGACGGCGTACCACGCTTCGGCATCGTCCACCTGCGACAGCACGAGCTCCATCTTCTCGCGCGGATAGTAGATGAGCGTGGCCAGCGAACGCTTCTCGTTCTCGCTCAGCGAATCGCCGAACACGTCGTCGATCTTGAGCCGGATGGAGCCCGAGCCGTTCCTCAGGGTGTGGGAGAACGCCTCGTACTCGCCGTGGATGTCGGAGGCGAAGAACTCGGTCCCTTTCGGCAGATTCAAAATGGCGCTGAGGTTGATGATCTCCGCCGAAGCCTTGTCCGCAGAGGGAAACAGCCGGGATAGAAGTTCCAGATACCGCATATCGGTCGCGTCCACGATACAACCTCCTCGTCGAATTCTACAGCATGGCGCTCATTCTATACTATCCCGCCCGAGCGGGCTCGAATGCCGTGAAGAAACCGATCGGCGCGCCCCGTCAGCAAAGCGTTCGCTCGGCGACATCCGGATGCGCGAAGACGCATGGCCGATCACTCCCACGTCTTCCACACGTCGGGAGCGTAGCCGACCGTGGCCTGCTTGCCGTTGCGCACCACGGGCTCGGCCAGCACGTGCTGGTTCTCCAGCAGCTTGTCGAACTTCTGATCGGGCGACAGGTACGCGAGCAGCGACACCGTGTCGGCATCCTTCGCCTTCGGATCGACTAGCACATCGATGCCGCCGACCGCGCGGGCGACCGACTCCAGCTCGCCCTTGCTCATACCCTTCTCCTTCAGGTCGATGAACTGGAACTTCACGCGCCGCTCTTTGAAGTAACGCTGCGCCTTCTTCGTGTCGAAGCTCTTCTTCGTTCCGAACACCTGGATATTCATCGCGCTCCTGCTTTCCGTCCGCTCGTCTATAATGACTGAACACGTTATCACCACCTGAAGCCAAAAGCGAGATATTCACCCATGCCATCCATCCAAACCACCATCGCCCGGGAGCTGAACCTGACCGCCGCGCAGGTCGCGGCCGTCATCGACCTCGTAGACCAAGGGAACACCATCCCGTTCATCGCTCGCTACCGCAAGGAGGCCACCGGCGGCATCGACGATGCGACGCTGCGCGATCTGGACGAGCGCCTGACCTACCTGCGCAACCTCGAGGCTCGCAAGGACGAGGTGCTGCGCGCCATCGAGGAGCAGGGCAAGCTCACGGCCGACCTGCGCGCGAAGATCGACGAGGCCACGGTCATGCAGCGCGTCGAGGACCTGTACAAGCCTTATCGGAAGAAGCGCGCCACCCGCGCCTCGAAGGCGCGCGACGCCGGGCTCGAGCCGCTCGCGCTGCTCATCCTCGCGCAAGACCGCAGCGCCAAGGACCCGCTGGCCGTGGCCTCCGGCCTCGTGAACCCGGAGGCGGGATACCCCACGCCTGAGGATGCGCTGCAAGGCGCGCAGGACATCGTGGCCGAGGTCGTCGCCGACGACGCCGAGCACGTCGCCTGCCTGCGCGCGGCCACCAAGCGAAACGGCGCGCTTTCCATCGAAGCCGTCGACGCGTCCGAGAAAACCGTCTACGAGGCGTACTACGACTTCTCCGAACCCCTGTCGCGCATCCCCAACCACCGCATCCTCGCCGTCAACCGCGGCGAGAAGGAGAAGAAGCTCAAGGTGAAAGTGCGCACCGACGCCGATGCGGCCATCAGCCAGCTGGAACGCCGCATCCTGCGCGGCGACGGTCCCTTCGCAGCCCCTTTGAAAGCCGCAATCGCGGACGGCTACAAGCGCCTGATCGCGCCGTCGGTGGAGCGCGACCTGCGCGCCGAGCTCACCGAGCGCGCCGAGACCGATGCCATCCGCGTGTTCGCCAAGAACACCGAGAACCTCCTGCAGCAGCGTCCCGTGCGTGGGGCGCGCATCATCGCGCTCGACCCCGGCTACCGCACGGGCTGCAAGGTGGCCGTGCTGGACGAGTACGGCAAGCTGCTCGACCACACCACGGTCTACCCCACCCCGCCGCGCTCCCAGGTAAAGGAAACGCAGGCCCAGCTGGCCGCCTACGTCGAGAAGCACCGCATCAACGTCATCGTCATCGGCAACGGGACGGGCAGCCGCGAAACCGAGGAGGTGGTGGCCGACTACATCGCCCGGTCGAAGGCGCCCGTGCGCTACACCATCGTGAACGAGGCCGGCGCCTCGGTGTACTCGGCCTCCAAGCTGGCAAGCGAGGAGTATCCCGACCTCGACGTCACCACGCGCGGCGCCATGAGCCTGGGGCGCCGCCTCCAGGATCCGCTGGCCGAGCTCGTGAAGATCCCGCCCCAGGCCATCGGCGTGGGCCAGTACCAGCACGACCTCAACCAGGCGGCGCTCGAGCGCGCGCTGACGGGCGTGGTGGAGAACGTGGTGAACCGCGTGGGCGTGGACCTCAACACCGCCAGCGCGAGCCTGCTGGGCTACGTGTCGGGTATCAGCGCCGCAGTGGCCAAGAACATCGTCGCCTACCGCGAGGAACACGGCGCGTTCACCGACCGGGGTCAGCTGAAGAAGGTGCCGAAGCTGGGCGCGAAGGCCTTCCAGAACTGCGCGGGCTTTCTGCGCATCTCGGACGGCAAGAACCCGTTGGACGCCACGAGCGTGCACCCCGAAAGCTACGCCGTCGCAAACGAACTGCTCAAGCGCGCGAAGGTGAAGCCCGAAGCGCTCGCCGACGGCGGCGTCCCCGACTTCGCGAGCCGCCTCGGCGACGTGGACGCGCTGGCGGCCGAGCTGGGCGTTGGCGCACCCACGCTGCGCGACATCGTCTCCGAGCTGGAAAAGCCGGGCCGCGACCCCCGCGACGATGCGCCGGAGGTCGTGTTCAGCGAGGGCGTGCGCGACTTCGACGACCTGACCGTGGGAATGGAGCTTACCGGCACGGTGCGCAACGTCGTCGACTTCGGCGCGTTCGTGGACGTCGGCGTGAAGCAGGACGGCCTCGTGCATGTCTCCAAGATGGCCGACCGCTTCGTGCGCCATCCGAGCGAAGTCGTGGCCGTGGGCGACACGGTCACGGTGTGGGTGACGGGCATCGACAAGGATCGCGGCAGGATCTCGCTGTCCATGGTGAAAGGCAAGGCGTAGGCGGGCGCGCCTGTGCGCTTGCGACCCGATCCATGGCGGAAACGCGGACCTATTCGTAGCCCTGAAAGACCCCCTGCTTCACCTTGACGCGAAGCTGTTCAGAAGCAAATGCGTTTCCCCAGCTCGCGCGTCAACCGAAGCAGCCGGCGCCAACGAACTTGCTTTCCGATCGCCTCCAAGAACGAATTTCTCGTTGTTTCTGCCACGAGTTCGTTTTCCAGCTCGACCATGCGGGGAACCGAGAGCGTTCCTTGCCGATCCGCATGTCGGCCAGCTGCGGTTCTATACGGATCCCTCTCGAATCTCACATGATTCCAACGCGGATCTAGCACGGATTCCGCGCGGTTCCAACGCCGTTCCAACGTGGATCCAGCATGGGTCTAGCGCGAAAAAATAGCCCTCCCATCTGGCCTTATTTCATGCTACTCTCATAACTTGACCGTAGTGCTCTCACATATATCCGCGTTCGAATTCTGGCGTTCGGCACTAAGCGACGCGGGATCCGCGCGGGTGCCGTGCAAGGCGAAACCGCCCCTGCACCCTCCCGATGCCCGTGAGGCGCTCGGCATCCGCCCCTTCCTATCGCTCCCCCTTCACGTGATCGCGCTCGACGGAAGGCGCAAGGATTCGCAGAACTTCGTCGTTCATCAAGCGCGAGCGCTTCCGGACGGCTCGCTGCGAACCGTAGCCATCAACGGCATCGAGGCTTCCGTGTTCGTTGTCTGCCCGGAGCTTATGTTCGTGCAGATGGCGGCGTCGTTCAGATTCGCCCGCACCGTGTATCTCGGCTACGAGCTGTGCGGGACCTTCGCACCCGACAAGGGGAATCCCTATGTGCGAGACCCAGAAAACCCCTCACCACGCCGGACAAGCTGGCGGCATACGTCGACAATGCAGGATCCCTGCGCGGCATCCAACAAGCGCGCGCCGCGCTGCCACACGTGTTGAGCCTGTCGGCTTCGCCTCGCGAGTCCACGTTGTCCATGCTCCTGACCCTGCCTTACAAACGCGGCGGCAGCAACATCGCCCACCCGAATATGAACGCCCTCATCCCCATCGGAAAACGCAACCGATGGGCGACCGACCGATCCCATTTCCGATGCGACCTGCTGTGGCCCGAGCAAAACGTGGCAGTCGAGTACGACAGCACCCTGTGCCACACCGGCGCCGAACGCATCGCCGAGGACGCCTCCCGACGAAACGCCCTGGAATCCCTCGGATTCACCGTGCTGACAGCCACCTGGCGACAAGTGGCGAACCGCCAAGAATACCTGCGATTCGCGCGCATCCTCGCCTGCCGCCTGGGCGGCAGAATACGACCAAGCTGCCGAGACTACGCAAGCAAGCAGTTTGAGCTGCGCTCGGAGCTGCTACGGTAACTCGACGCGCGTCCGCGGCAGATTCGGCGAGCTATTCGTCATCTTCACCCGATGCGCGCAACCTAAAGATTACGCAAACCTACCCGGCTTGATGTTATCCCAGTTCAAAATCTTGCATGCGGCAGACAACTAACAGGAAGCGCCGAAAGACGACGAATTTCTCGCGTTTCCCGTCATATCGGAGCACTCGGCTGCACCGGAACCCGGCGCCCTTACGCTTGCCGATAGTGGTCCAGGAAGTCGCCGAGGTCGCGCATGGCATCGCCCAGCACCTCGATGCGCGGCAGGTACACCACGCGGAAGTGGTCGGGCTTCTTCCAGTTGAAGCCGCCACCGTGCACCACGAGCAGGCGCTTCTCGTGCAGCAGGTCGAGTGCGAACTTCTCGTCGTCCGTGATGTTGAACTTCTTCACGTCGAGCTTCGGGAAGATGTAAAAGCCCGCCTTGGGCTTCACCGCGGTCACGCCGGGGATGTCGTTCAGCGCGTTGTACACGTACTCGCGCTGCTCGTACACGCGCCCGCCCGGCACGATGTAGCTCTGCACGCTCTGGTGTCCGCCGAGAGCCGTCTGCACGATGGACTGCGCGGGGACGTTCGAGCACATGCGCATGTTGCACAGCATGTTGACGCCCAGGATGTAGTCGCGCGCCCGCGCCTTGTCTCCCGAAAGCACCATCCAGCCGATGCGGTACCCCGCCACCATGTGCGACTTCGACAGGCCGCTGAACGTGACGCAGAACACGTCGGGCGCCATCGAGGCGATGGAGATATGCTCCAAACCGTCCATGACGATGCGGTCGTAGATCTCGTCCGAGAAGATGATGAGGTCGTGCTCGCGCGCGATGTCGACGAGCTCCTGCAGCACCTCGCGCGGGTAGAGCGAGCCGGTGGGGTTGTTCGGGTTGATGATGACGAGGGCCTTCGTGCGGCTCGTGATCTTCTTGCGGATGTCGTCCATATCGGGATACCATTCCGCCTGCTCGTCGCACACGTAATGCAGCGGCGTGCCGCCGGCAAGCGTGACGCACGCCGTCCACAGCGGGTAGTCGGGCGAAGGAACCAGCACCTCGTCGCCGTTGTCCAGCAGCGCCAGCATGCTGAGATTGATGAGCTCGCTCACGCCGTTGCCGGTGTACACGTCATCGATGTCCACGCCCTGAATGTGCTTGAGCTGCGCGTACTGCATGATGGCCTTGCGCGCCGAGAACAGGCCCTTCGCCGACGAGTAGCCCTCGCATTCGGCCAGCTGGCGGCTCATGTCGAACACCATCTCCTCAGGCGCGCGGAAGTCGAACGGCGCCGGGTTGCCGATGTTGAGCTTCAGGATGCGCGCGCCGGCCTCCTCCATGCGCTCGGCTTCCTCCACCACCGGCCCGCGCACGTCGTACAGTACGTTGTCCAGCTTGGTCGACTTCTTGATCTCGCGCATGGTATCGCTCCTCGGTTCGGTACGGTCGATGATCGGCGTCGCGGAGGCGTCCGCGTGCGCCCCGGCTGCGGGGGCCGCTCCCCCTGCGCCCTGCGATGCGCTTGCCGGCCTGCTCACGCCGTCCGCGGTGCCGCGGGACACGGTTTCAGGTTCAATTTCCCCCGCGCCCTCCATCAGCCATGCGGCGGGCACGCCCAGCACGTCGGCCAGCACCTCCCCCACGGGCCTGCGGGGCACCGTTTTGCCGTTCGCATATTGGCTGACCTGGCTTTTCCCAAGCTTCATGCCGCGATCTCCCGCGATGCGGATGAGATCGGCCTGCTTGTAGCCTTTGGCTGCCATCGCGCGGGCCAGACGCTCGGCGAACGTTTCCTGCTTCTCGGTCATCATCGCTCCGTAAGTTCAATTTCGCTCCGGATAAATTGAACTCATTAAAGCAGGTTCTTGAACTCTTTACCATACTTGAACCGAAAGTTCATTTTTCCGGCACGTTTCCGAGGGCCGATGGTCAACAGGGGCTAAATGTTTCGGCTGCGAACCGTCGCCAACCGATGCGCTCCTCCGCATCCGCGGCACGCGAGCCGACCGCGCTCGTGCTACCATACGCTTCGACGAAACGCAGAGCCGAAAACGGCGACGACACCCGACGAACCCCAAGAGGCGCACCATGGATCAACAGAGCGCGACGGCGGCCGACGCAGGCCGCGGCCTGCACGGCCCCGACCGCATCGAGGTGCGCGGAGCGCGCGTGCACAACCTGAAGAACATCGACGCCAGCATCCCGCTGAACCGGCTCGTCGGCATCGCGGGCGTGTCGGGGTCGGGCAAGTCGTCGCTCGCCCTGGGCGTGCTGTACGCCGAGGGGTCGCGGCGCTACCTGGAAGCGCTCTCCACCTACACGCGCCGCCGCCTGACGCAGGCGGGCCGCGCCTCCGTGGACGAGGTGCTGCACGTGCCCGCCGCGCTCGCCCTGCACCAGCGGCCCAGCGTGCCCGGCGTGCGCAGCACCTTCGGCACGTCCACCGAGCTGCTGAACAGCCTGCGCCTGCTGTTCTCGCGCGCCGGCAGCCACGTGTGCCCGAACGGCCACCGCGTGCCGCCCACGCTGAACGTCGCCGCCGAGCGTCCTATCGCGTGCCCCGTCTGCGGCGTGGAGTTCTTCGGCCCTGGCGCGGAGGACCTGGCCTTCAACAGCGGCGGCGCCTGCCCCGAGTGCGACGGCACGGGCATCGTGCGCACCGTGGACCTGGACTCGCTGGTGCCCGACGAGGGGCTCACCATCGACGAAGGCGCCGTCGCTCCCTGGAGCACGCTCATGTGGGACCTCATGAAGCAGGTCGCGCGCGAGATGGGCGTGCGCACCGACGTGCCCTTCAACCAGCTGACGCCCGCCGAGCGCGACATCGTGTTTTCCGGCCCAGCCGAGAAGAAGCACATCCTGTACAAGGCGAAGAAGACCGACACCTTCGCCGAGCTGGACTTCACCTACTACAACGCCGTCTACACCGTGGAGAACGCGTTGGCGAAGGTGAAGGACGAGAAGGGTCTGGGGCGCGTGGCGCGCTTCCTCAAGCAGGGCGTCTGCCCCGAGTGCGACGGCACGCGCCTCTCCCCGGAGGCGCGCCTCCCGCAGGTTGCGGGCATCGACCTGGCCGAGGCGTCCGCGAAGACCCTCGACGAGCTGGTCGCCTGGACGGACGCCGTGCCCGATGGTCTCGCGCCCGAGATGCGCCCGATGGCGCACAACATCGTCGAGTCGTTCCAGCACACGGCGCGCCGCCTCGTCGATTTGGGGCTGGGCTATCTCGCGCTCGATCGCGCGGGCTCCACGCTGTCCACCGGAGAGCGCCAGCGCGTGCAGCTGGCCCGCGCCGTGCGCAACCGAACCACCGGCGTGCTGTACGTGCTGGACGAGCCGTCCATCGGCCTGCACCCCTCCAACATCGACGGGCTCGTCGAGGTGATGCGCGATTTGCTCGCCGACGGCAACTCGGTGGTCATGGTGGACCACGACACGCGCATCCTGGCCGCCGCCGACTGGCTCGTGGAGATGGGGCCGGGCGCGGGCGCGGACGGCGGAAGGATCGTCGCGCAAGGGACGCTGACCGAGGTGGAGGCGAACCCCGCCTCGTTGATCGGCGGCTTCCTCTCCGGCGCGGAGACCGTGCGCGTGCGCGAGCGCGTCCCCGTCGCCGACGTGTTCGCCCACGGAAGCATCGAGCTGGCCACCGGGGCGCTGCACACCGTGAAGCCGCTCGAGGTAGCCGTCCCGCGCGGTCGCTTGACCGCCGTCACCGGCGTGTCCGGCTCGGGCAAGACGACGCTCGTGCTGGAAAGCCTCATCCCCTCGCTCGTCGCGAACGCGAGCGGCGCGAAGCTTCCCGCCCACGTCAAGCGCATCGAAGCCGCGGGCATCGAGCGGGCGAACCTCATCGACGCCACGCCCATCGGCTCGAACGTGCGCTCCACCGTGGCCACCTACGCCGGGGTGCACGACGAGCTGCGCCGCGCCTTCGCGCGCACGCCCGAAGCCAAGGCGGCCGGGCTGAAAGCGGGCGACTTCTCCTACAACACGGGGAAGCTGCGCTGCCCCGAATGCGACGGCACGGGCTCCATCAGCCTGGACGTGCAGTTCCTGCCCGACGTGGACATCACCTGCCCCGTGTGCGGAGGCTCGCGCTACGCCCCGGAGGCCTCCCGCATCCACCGCGCCGCTGAGGGCTGCGAGGATCCCGGCTGCACGCTGCCCCAGTTCATGGCCATGACCGTGGACGAGGCGCGCACGCCCGCGTCCGGCTTGAAGAAGGCGCGCGCCCGCCTGGACACGCTGCACAGGCTGGGCTTGGGCTACCTCACGCTGGGCGAGGCCACGCCGGCGCTGTCGGGCGGCGAGGCGCAGCGCCTGAAACTCGCCAGCGAGATGGGCCGGGCGCAGGACGATGCCGTGTTCGTGTTCGACGAGCCCACCATCGGCCTGCACCCGCTCGACGTGCGCACCCTCCTGGGCGTGTTCGAGCGCTTGGTGGAGCAGGGAGCGACGGTCGTCGTGATCGAGCACGACCTGGACGTCATCGCCAACGCCGACTACGTGGTGGACCTCGGCCCCGGCGGCGGCGCCTCCGGAGGCCGCATCGTGGCCGTCGGCACTCCCGAGCAAGTGGCCGACAACCCCGAGAGCGTCACCGGAAGGTACCTTTGATGCACCATCGCACGTGCATCATCGCCCGAAAAACACGCAAAACGGCCTTCGAGCGTGTTTTTCGGGCGATGATGCGTCACGCGTCCGTCCGGATGTCCGCGATGTCGTCGAAGGGGATGCGGGTGCGGACGACGGTGACGGTGCGGGCCGCGAGGTCGATGTCGCTGACCAGGCCGCGCGCGGTGACGTACGCTTCGCCGTCGTAGTGGACGATGCACGCCATCTCGCGCCGTTTCAGCTGGGAGAGCTTTCGCGACAGCTCGAGCGCCTGCTCGTCGGTCAGCTCGCGCTTCGGCTCTGCCACGCGCTCGCGCTCGCGGATGAGGTCGTAGTAGCCTTTGAGCGCGGCGAACGGCATGAACTGCTGCGCGCGGTCGGCGCGGGGTCGGCGCTCAGGCATGGTGCCCTCCGATCTGCTCGTTGCGCTCGCGCGCCGTGGCCTTCTCTTTCAAGCTGGTGCCGCGCAGAAGCGCGTTCTTGCCGAAGCGCCCCTTCACGGCCAGCACGGCCTGCTGCAGGCGATGTTCCTCGGCCTCCGCTTCCACGTCCGAGAACAGGTCCATCGTGGCGAACTCCTCGGGGAGCACCCCGCCGACGCCCACGTTGATGCGGCGGATGGGCGCGTCTTTGCGCGTGGTCTCGTCGAACAGGTCGAGGAACCGCGGCATGAGCTTCGAGTAGAGGTTCGTGCGATCGGGCTGTCGGCGCGTGCCGCCGGTGTGGGAGCCGCCTCGTCTGCCGCTCGCAGGCCGTCGTCCATGGCCGCCGTCGAAATACGCTCCGGGCTCGTCCACGGCGCGCGCCCCGCCCGCCTCGTGATCCCGCGCGTAGCCCACGTACAGCGAGATGGATTCCGCAACGAGGCGCTTCTCCACGAGGTCGAGCACCAGCTGATCCACCATCTCGCGCAGCACGTCGCGCGCTTCCTCGAACGAGTAGTCGCACGGCAGCACCTGGCCGTTGCCCAGGGAATGGCCGCTCGGCTCGTAGGCGTGGATATCGGCGATGGTGCACGGCTCGACGCCGTGGGCGTGGTCGATCAGGTACTCCGCGTTCACGCCGAACTCGCGGTACAGCGTGGCCTCGCTCATCTCGCATACGCCGCGCAGGTCGTACACCGCGTACTTCGCCAGGCGCCTCGCGATGCCCGGGCCGATGTTCCAGATATCGGTGATGGGCCGGTGGGTCTGGATAGTGCGCTCGAACTCGGCCTGGTCGAGAAAGCCGATGCAGTCCTGGGCGTGCTTCGCCGTGATGTCGAGCGCCACTTTCGCCAAGAACAGGTTCGGCCCGACCCCTGCCGTGGCGCGCACGCCCGTCTCGGCCAGCACCGCCTCCATGAGCATGACGGCGAACTCCCGGGCGCTCGTCCGGTACAGCGACAGGTACGGCGTCGCATCGATGAAGCATTCGTCGATGGAATAGGGATGGACGTCCTCGGGCGACACGAAGCGCAGGTAGATGGAGTAGATGTCGGCCGACGCCTCCATGTAGCGCTGCATGCGCGGCTTCGCCATGACGTAGTCCACGCTCTCGGGGATCTCGAACACGCGGCAACGGCTGGACAGGCCGAGCGCCTTCATGGACGGCGTGATGGCCAGGCAGATGGTCTTCTCCGTGCGGTCGGGATCGGCCACGACGAGGTTCGCCGTCAGCGGGTCCAGCCCGCGGTCGACGCATTCGACGCTGGCGTAGAAGCTCTTCAGATCTATGCACACGTACGTGCGCTCCATCGCGCCGACCCCTTCCCCGTTCAACTAGCACACTTGTTCGTTTAGTATAGCACGTCCAACGCGGAGCCGGAGGAGCCGCTACCGCTTTCACACCGAGATCGGCTTCGTGGCGGGCCCGTCGAGGACGTTGCCGTCCGCGTCGAAGCGCGACCCGTGGCAAGGACAGTCCCACGAGTCCTCGACGTCGTTGCGCTCGAGGCTGCATCCCATATGCGAGCACCGCTTCCCCGGCTTCACCAGGTTCGCCGTCGAGGTACCCAAATTGGAGAACAGCGCGACGTTCAGCATGGAGCGCTGCGGGAAGAACAGGTCCTCGACGGGGCTCTCGCCCGTCGCGATCAGGTCGGCGATGGCCTTCGCCGCCACGTACGACCCGGTCATCCCCCACTTGCTGAACCCGGTTGCCACGTACCAGCGGGGGTTCTCACGCCGGTGCACGCCGATGTAGGGCATGCCGTCCAGGCTCATGCAGTCCTGCGTCGCCCACGCGCAGCACTCGACGCAGCCCGGGTACGCCGCGTCCGCGAACGTGCGGATCGCGCGGTAGCCTTCCTCCGACCCCGGCCCCTTGCCCGTGCGATGGCCCCCGCCGCCCACCAGAAGGAAATCCTCGTAGGTGCGGAAGGAGAAGCCGCCGCCCTCGCCGATGAACATGCCGTCCACAGCGGGGGCGTCCTTGAGCGCAAGCGCGTAGGAACGCTCCTGGTGGAGCTTCATGAAATAGAGTCCCGGGATGTTGACCAGGGGGTAATGGGTCGCGAACACGATGTGCTCGGCAGTGATGGAGCCCCCTTGCGTGCGCGCCGTGGTTCCCGACACCTCCGAGACGAAGGCGTTCTCGTACACGTCGACCGACGGCACCAGCCCGTAGAGCAGCTTGAGGGGGTTGAACTGCGCCTGGCGCTCCATCCCCAGCGCCCCTTTGTTCGCGATCGGCACCGGCGCGCTCGGCAGGACATGATGCGGGATGCCCAGCTGCTCGTAGGCGGCGAGCTCGCGCTCCAGGCCCTCCGTCGAATCCTCGGCGTACACGTAGGCGGTCTTCTCCTCGAAATCGCAGGGGAAGGCGTCGCTCAGCTGCCGCAGCCCCGCCACGGCGGCCTGGTTCGCCTCGTAGTACAGCCGCGCGTTCTCGACGCCGTGTTCCCTCATCAGCCGGTCGTACACGAGGTTGTGCTGCGCGGTCACCTTCGCCGTGGTGTTCTGCGTGACGCCCGACCCGACGCGCCCCTGTTCCGCCACCGCGCACGAGCACCCGGCCCGGCCCAGCAGGTAGGCGCACAGCATGCCCGCCATGCCGCCGCCGATGACCAGCACGTCGACGGATACGTCTCCGTCGAGCGTTTTCGCGATGCCGTCGGGCCTCGGGGTGCGCTCCGCCCATAGAGAGGTCATGGTAAACCCTTTCGCTTCGGTTTCGTCTATTTGCCCGAAAACGATAGCCCGCAACGGCGGCGGATCGGCCGTTCGGGCGCGAAGCGTAGGGCGCTCATTGACGAAGGGTTGACCGCGCGAAGCACAGCCTCCCGCGCAAGGACTCCCCTCCCTCGCCGAGCGTCACTCCTCTTCCAAATACGCCCCCGTCTGGCGGCTCCAGAGGTTCGCGTACTCGCCGCCCTGCTCGATGAGCTGGGCGTGCGGGCCGTCCTCGGCCACCTTGCCGCCGTCGAGCACCACGATGCGGTCGAGGCTGGCCACGGTGGACAGGCGGTGTGCCACCACGATGGACGTGCGCCCACGCATGAGCGTTGCCAGCGCGTCTTGCACCAGCTGCTCGCTTTCGGAGTCGAGCGCGCTCGTGGCCTCGTCCAGCACGAGCACCGGGCAGTCGGCCAGAAGCGCCCGCGCGATGGCGATGCGCTGACGCTGGCCGCCCGACAGCTTCACGCCGCGCTCGCCCGTGACGGTGTCGAAGCCCTGCGGCAGCCGCTCGATGAACTCCAGCGCGTTCGCCTGGCGCGCCGCTTCGCGGATCTGCTCCATCGTGGCGTCGGGCCGCCCGTAGGCGATGTTCTCGGCGATGGTGCGATGGAACAGCAGCGCCTCCTGCGGCACGTAGGCGATCTGGCGGCGCAGCGACTGCTGCGTCGTCTCGGCGATGTTCTGGCCGTCGATGAGGATGCGCCCCTCCTGGATATCGGACAAGCGCAGCAAAAGCTTCGTGAGCGTGGTCTTCCCCGCCCCGCTCGTGCCCACGAGGCCCACGCGCTGGCCTGCGGGGATATGCAGCTCGAAGTCGTCGAACACGTGCGTGCACGCGTCGCCGTCGGTGTACCAGAAGTCGATGCCCTCGAAGTCGATGGCGCCCTCGCGCACCTCGAGCTCCGGCGCGCCGGGCTTGTCGTCCACGAGGCGCGGCTCGTCAAGGATGACGGTCATGCCGCTCGCGTCGCCGAACGCGCGGTTGAAGCGCTGCAGCCCGTTGTTGATGAAGTTGAACTGATTCGTCACCGTGTAGGTGTAGGTGAACATCACCACGAGCGTGCCGGGCGTGATGCCGTACCACGCGTTGCCGCCCGCGATGAACACCGCCACCACGCTCATAATGGCGATGGTGATGCACGCCGTCACGATGCCGCGCGTCAGCGACGCCCACATGCGCTTCGAGTCGCGCGCCACCACCTCGCGGTTCGCCTGGTCGAACAGCCCCCGCTCGTAGTCCTCGCGCCCGTAGGTCTTCACCGCCAGGATGTTCGCCACCGAGTCGGACAGCTCGCCCGACAGCTGGTTCTGCGCGCTGGCCGCCTGCTCGTTGAGGTGCAGGATGCGCTTGTACATGTAGTACGACACGCCCGCGTACACCGCCAGCAGCACCATGAGGATGGCCACGTACACCGGCACGCGCGGCGCGAGGATGGCGCAGGTGAACACCACCGAGCAGATGACCGGCAGAAACGGGAACGTGATGGTTTCCAGCAGCAGCTGGTAGGCGCTCATGAACTTCGTCGTCTGGCTGACCAGCGTGCCGCCGAAGCGGTTTGAGTGGAACGACATCGACTGGTTCGACAGCGCGTCGAACGACATGGTGGCCAAGTCGTAGGACGCGGCGATCTCCAGCCGGTACATCGTGTAGTCCTGCACCTTGCTGGCCGCCTGGCCGGCCACGTTGATGAGGATGAGCGCGGCGATGTAGGGGCCGAACACCGAGAACACCTCGTCGGGCGCCACCGAGCCCGCGCTCACGCGATCCACCACGAGGCTCATGACGTAGGGGTTGCCGTACGAAAGCAGCGCCACGAACAGAAACGTCGCGGTCATGAGCGCGGCGAACAGCCCGATGTGCTTACGGGTGACCAGCCAGAAGTAGTGGAGCGTGCGACGCGTCGTCGACGGAGCACCGGTTCGTGCCATGCGGGATTCCCTTCTCTTTTCTCAGCACGATTATGCCACAAGAAGGCAAGGCCCGGGGGCGTGCCTGCGGGCCTTGACAAGGAAGCCGCAGGCCCTACCCTACGAGCTTGGACGACTCTACCTGCTCGACATACCAGGTCATGAACTTGGCGAGGGGTTTGCGCAGCACGAGGCCGATGAGCGCCGCAGGGATCAGGAACAGCAGGAGCAACCCGATCTCCGTCCAGAAGTCGGCGCCGTAGGTGCCGAACATGGCCGCCCGCATGGCGTTCACCACGTGCGTGGCGGGAAGCCAGGGGCTCAGGGCCTGCACGAACGGCGGCAGCAGCTGCAGCGGGAACGACCCGCCGCACCCCGTCACCTGGATGATCAGCAGCAGCACCGCCACGGCCTTGCCGAGGTTCGCGAACGCCGCCACCAGCGCGTATATCAGGAACGTGAACACGAGGCCGGCTATCCAGAAGCACAGCATGAACAGCGCGGGCTCGGCAACCTGCACCTGCAAGAACAGCAGGTTCCCCAAGCCCATCACCGTGGTCTGCGCGAGCGACAAGAACGCCAGCACGCCGAAGCGCCCCATGAACAGCTGGCGCGGCTGCGGGTCGGACAGCTGCTCGCGGGTGCGGTCGGAAACCGTCGGCTTCACCACCACGAGGATCAAAAGCGACCCGATGAACAGGGCGAGCGTCGTGTACAGCGGGGCCATGGCCGAACCGAAGTTCTCAGCCGGGAACACGGCCTCGCGCTCGATGCCCACCGGCGCTGCGAGCGCCTTCGACAAGAGCTGCGCGTCGGCGCCCAGCACCGCGCGCAGCGCGTCCGCGTCGCCCGCGACCAGCGCCTCGTCCACACCGTCGGCGAGCGTTTCCAGCTCGCGCGCCGTTTCGCGCAACTTCTGCGCCGCCTCGTCCACCTTCGCGCGCGCATCGCCCAGCACATCGGCGGCCGACCCTGCGGACGCGGACAGATCGGCGCCCGACGAGCGCAGACTGTCCAGGCCGTCTCCCATGTTAGCCGCAAGCACGCCCGCGCTGTCCGCGAGCTGCTGCAAGCCCGGCTTGAGCCCGCCGTCGAACGAGGCTGCGAGGTCGTCGGAGGCCTGCCGCGCCTCAGCCGCAAGCCGTTCGACCTCCGCGCGCTGAGCCTGCACGTCGGCGTTTCCAGCCTCCAGCCTCTCGGCTGCGGCGCCCAGGTTGTCGCGCATGCCCTCCATGAGCGAGACGACGGCGCTCATGCGCGCGATGACGGCGTCGAGCGCCTGCTGGGCATCGGAAGGCAACGAGCCTCGCAGCTCCTCGAGCTGCTCTATGGCGCTGCGGTACCGCGCGATCTGCGCGTCCACAGCTTCGGCCTGGCCCCGCAGCCCTGCCGCGCCCTGCGCGGCACCGGTCGAGGCGGCGTCGAACAGCGCCCCTGCGAAGGCAGACACCTCGTCGAAGCGCGCGGCAGCACCGTCGAGTGCGCCCGCAAGGTCGTCGACCGACCCTTTCACGGCCGCCACCAGGTCGGAGGCCGACGTAGAGCCCTGAGACGATGCGGCGTCGAGGCCATCGACCCCGTTTTGCGCTGCGACTACCAGCTTGCCCGAGTCGCTCGCGAGCGTCTGCGCAGCGCCGGCCAGCGACGAATACAGTTCCAGCACCGACGCCATCCGTTCGGCTTGCGCTCCCATGTCGCGCACTTTCCCCGACACGCCCGCAATGCGCCCGCCCACGTCTGCCTCGTCGGCGTAGGCGGACATCGACTCGGCGATGCCCAGCGCCACTTCTGACAACGTCTGGGCGAACACCTCGTTCACCTGGTACGATACCGAATCGGCACCTTGATCGGTGATCTTCGGCGCAATAGCGCTCTTCTTCTCGTTGGCGTAGTAGACGATACGGGCGTGCTGCACGTCCTCGGAGTAGAACGTCAGCATATCCTTGCTGAACCCCGCGGGGATGACCACGGCCGCGTAGTAGCGTCCCGACCGCGCGCCGTCCACCGCGTCCTCCTCGGTGGTGAACGTCCAGTCGATCTGGTCATTTGCTCGCAGAGCCGACACCACCCGCTCGCCGATGTTCACGCGCAAAGGCACGAGATCGCTCTCGTAGCCGTCGTCGACGTTCGCTACCGCCACCGTCAGGTTGCCCGTGTTGTCGAACACGTTCCAACACGCGATGACGTTGTACCACGCGAAGATCGACGGCATCACCACGAGCCCGATCACGATGATCACGCTCATCGCGTTCGCGAACAGCCGCTTGAAGTCGCTGCGCACGATGCGGATCACGTTACCCACGGACGACGCCCCCTTCCGCATCCTGCGCTTCATGCGCGTCGGAGGCGCAGGCCGCGGCGGGCGCCGGATCACCGGACGCCTCGTCGTCGGACGAGCGCACCATGCGGTCGCGCGCGCCGCCCAGCTCCAACAGCCCCTCGTCGCTCATACCTTCGAGCCTCATCTGGCGTTCGAGCCCCGCGCGCAGGCTCTCCACCACCACGAGGAACACGAACACCACGACGAGCCAAACCAGCCACGCCGTGAGCAGCTGCACCTTCTCGGCCGGCGTGAGCGAGAACACCACCGCAAGCGCCACGGGCACCGAAAGCCCCAAGGCCAGCGCACCGCGGATGAGACGCGGGTACCATCGCTCGAAGCGCTCCATGCGCGCCCGCAGCTCCTCACGATACTCCTCTTTGTCAGACAACGCTCTGAACAGCTGCGACACGCGATAGGGGCGCGCGGGGATCTCCACGTCCTCCCCGTTGAAGATGCCGCTCTCGCGCACCTGGCAGGCCACCATGCGGTTGACGTTCGCCATGAGCGGCCGCACGAGGATGCCGAACGCCATGAACAGCGCGAAGAATAGCGCGAGCATCCCCAGGGCGTCGACGTACTGCGATCCGTAGAAGCCGAAGATAGCCTCGCGCATGGCGGAGATGCCGTAAGTGAAGGGGAAGAACGGGTAGACGGCCTGGAAGAAGCTCGAGGTCATCTCGATGGGATACAGCCCCGTCGCGCCGGGGATCTGCGCGAACACCAGCACGATGCAGATACCCTTGCCGATATGCTGCAGGGTAACCGACAGCGCGTAGATGATGCTGAGATAGGAAAGGGAGGCCACGATGGCAGCGAAGAAGAGCGCGGGAGCGTTCGCCGCCTGCACCCCGATGGCCAGCACGCCGGCGCAGCAGATCGCCGCCTGCAGCACCGCCATCGCGGCCAGCAGCAGGAAGCGCCCCAGGTAGCGCTGCGTGACGGTGAGCTTGCGCACGCCTTCACCGTCCACTTCCTGCTTCATGATGACCAGCAGCATGAACGCGCCGATCCAGAACGTGAGGTTCATGAACAGCGGAGCCATGGCCGAACCGTACGCGTTCAGCTCGTACAGCTGCTCGGTGACCAGTTCGGTGGGCGAGCCCATGAAGTCGGCGATTTTGGCCGCGTCGAGGCCGTCCTCGCCGAACGCCTTCGCGAGCGCTCCCGATTCGCCGAGCGACAGCACGTCGGTCTGCACGGTGGACAGGCTTTCCTCCAAATCGGCAAGGATGCCGTCGGTCTGGCCGAGCGCCTCACGCGCGGCGACGAGCGTGGAGGTCAACTGGCCGATCGCCAACTCGGTCTGGTCGATCAGCAGACGTTGGTTCGACACGGCGGCCGCGAGCGAAGACGAAACAGCGCTCAGCTGCGCGAGGCTTCGGTTGACGGTGGGAACCGTATCGCCGAACAGGCCGTCCGCGTACGCCCCCGCTGCATCGGCCGCGCCCTGCACCGATCCGTCGAAGGACGTTCCCGCTTGGGACACCGCGCGCGCGAGATCGCCCGCTTGCCTGTTCGCCGCGTCGAGAGCGTCGAGCGTCGCCTGCGCGTCGGCCGCACGCTGGTCGAGCGCATCGGCGACCGCGACGAGCGGCTCTTTGGCCGCATCGCCTTCGGGCAGCGCCTGAGCCGCCTGGCGCACCTGGGCGGCCAGCGCCTTGCTCTCCTCGGCGGCGGCGCGGCCCTGCGCGATGGTCGCGCCGATGCCCGCCTGCGCCTCGCCCGCCGCCGCGGTCATGCTGCCGACGGCGCCGTTCGCTTTCGAGGACGCTTCCGACACCGTGCGGATCGTCTTGTTCACGGCGGGCATCGCCGCCGAGGAAAGCTCCGCGGCCTCGCCCTGCAGCTGGGAGGTCAGGTTCGCGATGGCCGCGAGGGCGTCGCCCGCCGCGGCGATGTCCTCGCGCGCCCGTCCGAGCGCGTCTTTGGAGCCGGCAGCCTTGGCCTGAGCTTCGTCGGTGGCCGCGACGATCCCGTCAAGCGTGGCGCGCGCCTCGGATATCGCCTGCACCGCGCCCGCCACTTTGACCGCCGCCCTCGCCTTCGATGCGTCCAGCGCGTCGTTCGACTCCGCCAACGCTCGGTCGACCGCGCCCACGGCCACATCGCTCACCGTAGAGACGAAGGTGGAGTTGATCGTCTCGTCAAGGGTGCTCGCGCCCGTGTCGGTGATCTTCGGCGCCACGGGCCCCGTCTTCTCGTTCACGTAGTAGGCCAGCTCGGGCTGCACGAAGTCGCCGGTGGTCAGCGACAGCAGCCGCTCGGTGAAGTCTTCGGGTATGACGAACGCAGCGTAGCTCGCGCCCGCATCGAGCTCGTCCATGGCGGTGGCGCGATCGACGAACGCCCAGTCAAGCTGCTCGTTTTCGCGCAGCTCCTCCACGATCATATCGCCCACGTGCAGCTCGCCGGTCAGCTCGCTGGAAGCGCCGGCGTCCTCGTTCACCACGCACACGCGCAAGTTGCCCGTGTTGTCGTAGGGGTTCCAGAAGCCGACCACGTTGTACCAGGTATACACTGAAGGCAGCACGAGCAGCGCGATCACCACCACCAGCGCGCAGGGCGCCTTAAGCAGGCGCAGCACATCGCGCTTGAATACGCGCAGTACGTTACCCATTGCCCGTCGGACCCCTCTCATCGCTCGCTCGAAAACAACCCGAACAATGATACCTCCTCCGTTGACACTCCGTCAGCCCCGATTGACGATCCAACCCCTTCCGTCAATCGCACGCCGCGCCACGTGCGGCCGAGGACGCGTTCGACAAAGAACGCCAAGGCGTGCGATATCGAGCAGGCGACCGGCGAGCCTCCCGTCTGCGGCGCAACCGGCATGGCAACCCCACAGGTGCGTCTAGAGCCGCGATACGCTGGAATCATGGGGCTCGCAAGCGCGCGGTACGACCAACGACCCATGACCGAGCGGGCCCTGGCTCCATGACCCGCAGCCACAGGCATCACGCCCCACGGCCCGCAGGCTTGCGCGCTTCGATGACTTGGCTGCGCAAGCCCGACGTCCGATTCTGGCAGGAATCGACGTGATTCCGTCGCGTGGGGCCTCGGCCGTTTAATCTTGTTTGCTTGAAAACCGTTGACCTGGGAAAACATCGACACGCTCTCATCGCGTCATCTCCACATTGGGACAGGCGCTTCTCCAGCGACGGAATCCTGTCGATTCCTGCCAATTTCGACATGATCCATCGCGCGCCTGGCCGTCGGCTCCTCGGCACCCGCAAACGATACCAGTTTTTCATGCGAATCCAACGCCGTTTCCACGTGCGTCACCTCTCGATCCAATGCCGATTCCACGCGCGTCGCTCCTCGATCCAGCACGGATCGCATGCGGATCTTGTGCCGTTCCAACGCGGTTGCCACGCCCGAAAATAGTTGTATCATCTGGTATAACTCCGTGTTACACTCGCGCCATGCGCATCGTGCTCGCTTACATATCGGCTCTCGATTTCTGGCGCTCCGCCCTCAGCGACGAGGGCTCGGCGCGTATGGCATGCCGAGCCCGGATCCTTCCCGATCGCGCGCCGCACGCGTTGGCGGTACAATCCCATCCGCTTGCACAGAGCGGCGCTTCGTCTTTCCCCGTGCACCTGCTCGCGCACGGAAGCCAGAGGAAAGCGTCGGACATTCTCGTCGTCCACCAAGCAAAAGACCTGCCCGACGGATCGCTGCGTCAGATCGTGATTCCCGGCAGCGACGAACCGCTTCTTACAACAAGCCCCGAACTGACTTTCGTCCATATGGCGTCCTTGTTGAGCTTTCCCCGCACGGTTCACCTCGGATACGAGCTATGCGGAACCTTCGCCCCGGACGAAAGCAAGCCGTACGGGGTCAGAGACCGAAAGCCTCTCACTACGCCGGCTAAATTGGCCTCGTATCTGAACAAGGCCGAACGCATGAAAGGCGCGAAACGAGCGCGATCAGCGCTTCCCTACATCTTGGGCATGTCGGCCTCCCCGCGAGAATCGACGCTGGCCGAGCTGATCACGCTCCCCTGCCATCGTGGAGGAAGCGGAATCGAAAACCCCGAGATGAACGCCGTCATCCCTATCAGCTCAAGCAACCGCTGGGCCACCGATCGCTCCTCGTTCCGATGCGATCTCCTTTGGCGCGATCAGGGTGTGGCCGTCGAATATGACAGCACTCTGTGCCACACCGGCGCCGAACGCATCGCCAACGACGCCTCGCGGAGAAACGCGCTGGAATCCCTCGGCCTCACGGTGGTAACCGCAACCTGGCGGCATGTGACGAACTATAAAGAATACAATCGATTCGCACGCATTCTTGCGAAGCACCTAGGGACGAGAATACGCCCGAACTGCCCCGATTACCCGAACAGGCAGCTCGCCCTCCGCTCAGAGCTTCTTCGCTGAAGCGAGGCGAGCGGCAGGATCGCAACGTTTCGGCAGGAATCGACGGGATTCCGTCGTTGAAGGAGCGCCTAACCCGGCACAGGGACCCAATGATGGGAGCGCTCTCCCGTTTTCCCAGGACGACCTTTTCATGCTTGCACAAGATAAGCCAGCCGGCGCTCCCTCGCGACGGAATCCCGTCGATTCCTGTCAAAATCGGGCATCGAGCTTGCGCTGTCGAGCCATCGGGGGTATGCACCCTGCCCACATGCGCGCCGGCTGCGCCGTGCACGGCGAACCCCCTTGCACCGGCTCCGCGTCCGAAAACGGAAGCGGCCCCGACGTGTCGTCGGGGCCGCAGGAAGAGACCTTGCGCGATACGCAAGCGTCCTTTTCCGCCCTACGCCTCCAAGCGTTTCGCGATGGCCAGAATGAAGTCGCGGGTGCTCAGCTTCTTCGGGTTCGGCAGCGTGGTGATGAGCGCGAGGTCGCCCGTCATCTCGCCGGCCTCGATGGTGTCGAGCGTGGCGCGCTCCAGCTTGTCGGCGAACGCCACGAGGTCGTCCAGGCCGTCCAGCTCGCCGCGCTTGCGCAGCGCACCCGACCACGCGAAGATGGTGGCCACCGAGTTCGTGGAGGTCTCCTCGCCCTTGAGGTGCTTGTAGTAGTGGCGCTGCACGGTGCCGTGCGCGGCCTCGTACTCGTAGTAGCCCTGAGGGCTCACCAGCACCGACGTCATCATGGCGAGCGAGCCGAAGGCGCTCGACACCATGTCGCTCATCACGTCGCCGTCGTAGTTCTTGCAGGCCCAGATGAAGCCGCCGTCGGCCTTCATCACGCGCGCCACGGCGTCGTCGATAAGCGTGTAGAAGTACTCGATCCCGGCTTCCTCGAAGCGCGAGGCATACTCGGCGTCGTAGATCTCCTGGAAGATGTCCTTGAAGCGGTGGTCGTACTTCTTCGAGATGGTGTCCTTCGTGGCGAACCAGATGTCCTGTTTGATGTCGAGGGCGTACTCGAAGCAGCTGCGGGCGAAGCTCTCGATGGACGCGTCGAGGTTGTGCATGCCCTGGGCGATGCCGGGGCCGTCGAACTTCTGCACCAGCTCGCGCGTCTCGGAGCCGTCTGCGGCGGTGTACACGAGCTCCACCGTGCCGGGACCGGGAACGCGCAACTCCGTGTTCTTGTACACGTCGCCGTAGGCGTGACGCGCGATGGTGATGGGCTTGACCCAGTTGCGCACGCACGGCTCGATGCCCGCGACGGTGATGGGCGTGCGGAACACGGTGCCGTCCAGCATGGCGCGGATGGTGCCGTTAGGGCTCTTCCACATGCTCTTGAGGTCGTACTCGTCCATGCGCGCGGCGTTCGGCGTGATGGTGGCGCACTTCACGGCCACGCCCAGGCGCTTGGTCGCCTCGGCGGAATCGACGGTCACCTGGTCGTCGGTGGCGTTGCGATGCTCCAGGCCCAGGTCGTAGTACTCAGTCTTCAGATCGATATGCGGAAGCAGCAGCTCGTCCTTGATCATCTGCCAGATGATGCGCGTCATCTCGTCGCCGTCCATCTCCACGAGCGGCGTGGTCATCGCTATTTTCGCCATAGTCAACCTTTCCGTGTCCAAAGGGCCGTCTCTCCCCCGTTTTCCCATACCCGCACATGATACTCGTCGAAGCGGGCGCACGACGCGCGGGAAAGCGATTTCCAGCGCAACGCCAAAAAGGAAGCCTCTTCGCCGCAGCAGCACTACATCAGGCCCTCGCCCGATCGTCGGAGGCCAGCGCCATGTAGCCGTCTTCGAGGGTGGGCTCGACGGGCTGCGACCCCGCGGGCGGCGCGGCGCTCACGATGCGGTAGCGTGTGCCCTCAGCCGTGGTGGCTGCGTTCACCACGACCGCGCCCGTCGGCGGCGCCATGAGCGGCGGCGTGAGCCACGTGCGTCCGTGCGCGCCGTCGATGAGGCCCGCCGTTGCGCCGTCGTAGCACAGTCGGCCCGATCGCAGAACGCACACGTAAGGGCAGGTCTGCGCCACGTCGTCGAGGATATGGGTGGACAGGATCACCGTGCGGTCGGCTCCCAGCGTGGCGATGAGCGTGCGGAATCGCATGCGCTCCTCGGGGTCGAGCCCGGCCGTGGGCTCGTCCACCACGAGCAGGCGCGGGTCGCCCATGAGCGCCTGCGCGATGCCCACGCGCCGCCGCATGCCGCCCGAGAAACCGCCGATGCGCCGGCGGCGAACATCTGCCAGCCCCACGCGCTCGATAAGCTCGTCGGCCTGGCGGCGGCGCTCGCGCTTGTCGTCCATACCCTTGAGGATGCCCACGTAGTCGAGGAACTCCGGCGGCGTGAGGTTCGGATAGGGCTCGATGTCCTGCGGCAGGTATCCGAGGGTCTTCTTGAGCGCGCGGCGGTTGCGCGGCTCGGCGATATCGCGGCCGTCAACCAGCACGTGCCCGCGGGTGGGGCTCACGATGCCGCACAGGATGCGCATGAGCGTGGTCTTGCCGGCGCCGTTGGGGCCGATGAGCCCGATCATGCCCGAAGGCAGGTCGAGCGTAAGGTCGTCGAGGGCGCAGGGCTTCTTGTCGAAGTCCTTGCCCAGGCGGTCGAGGGAGATGAACATGGGAGTCCTTTCTATGCGGAGCGGAGGCTCGTCAGTGACGGCGGTACGAGCGCCTGCGGGCGACGGCCGCGGCCGCGGCCAGAAGCGCCGCCGCAACGGCGAACTAGAACACGAGCAGGGCCAGCGTTTCGAAAGGCGCAGCGGCGGGAGCCGGCCCCTGATAGTCGAGGAGCGGCTGGGATCCGAAGAACGCCTGCGCGAGCGGGTCGCTCGCGATATGGAACTGCACGCCGCCGCCGGAAGCCGGAACGCCCTTGAACGAACATGCGAACAGCGTACCCAGCCATGCGGCGACGGAGACGATGCGCGCGACGATCCTCGGCAGTAACGAGCCCGCCAGCGCCGACAGCGCCGCAGCAACAAAGGCAGCGGGAAGCACCACCCCGGCGAACAGGACTATCGCCTGCAACGGAGCCCAAACGTTGCCGTGCAGCATCTGCCCGGCCGCACAGAACAGCAACAAGGCGGCCGAAGGCGATGTCATCACGGCCAGAGCGCCCGCAACGCGTGCGACCGTCAGCTCCATCGGCCTTACGGGGGCGGAGGCCTCGACTTCCGAGATGCCCAGCCGCTCGGGCTCGGCGGCAAGGTCGGTGAAGGCGGCAGCGTAGGCGACGGGCGGCAGCATGGCCAGCATCTGCGCCAAGCACACGAGGTCGGCGACGTCGCCCGTCTCGCAAGGAAGCCCGGTATTCACCGCCACTCCCATCGACAGCAGCGCCAGCAGCAGCGACGCAACCCATATCGCGCGCTGCCGGGCAGCCATGCGTGCATGGATCACCGCCAACGACAAGAATCTCATCGCGCACCTCCCAGCTTCCTCCACACGCGCTCGGGCGAGCCCAAGGCGCGCCATGCGCACGCGCCGACGGCGAGCAGCACGAGCAACGGCAACCCGCGCTGCAGCGCCGGCATCGACGCCGTGTTCGGATCCCATATCAACGCGAAGAACAGCCAGACGAGCATCACGACGAGCGTCGTCGCGCGCGTCGACCCGGAAAGCGCCGCCGCATACGCGACCAGCACCATGAGAGCTGCCCCGCCCGCCGGCGAAAGCGCGCCGACCCAGCCGGCGTCGCCGTAGATCGCACCTGCGAGATGCAACGGCGCGAACAGCGCGAAGCCGCCGGCAACGGCCGCGACCAGCAGCACGGCCGCGCGCAAGGTCTGCACCGCACGGAACTCCGTCGGCGTGGACGCATGCAGTTCCACGAGCGCGTCGCCCGTGAACACGGCCGCTGCGCACATGCCCGCGGCGGCGGCGTAGAGCGGCATGATCCCCAGCATGGCGAGCGCGGCCGACGCCGGTCCCGCCGCCAGCGCCCAGCACGAACCCGCGATCGCGACAAGCGCCGCCGTCGCGAGCGGCACCGCGATCCCCACGACCCTCACGCGCCGCGCCTGCGCGTCCAACAGCGCCCACCATGCGCCCGATGCCGAGCCGCCGCGAGCGGCCCTATCCGAAGCACCCATGCGAAACCTCCTAGAATACGTCTCTCGCCCACCGAGCATCATGCCGACTCCAAGCGGGCGATCGTCGCCCGTCGCGCCGTGGCAACCGCCGCCGCCAGCAAGGCGCAGCCCGCGGCCAACACGACCTCGGGCCCGATCGCGCTCTGCAACCCGGCCAGCGCCGCCGCCATCCCTCCGTCGGCCGCAGCGCGCCCGACCGGCGCCGCCAAGGCCGCTGCCGCAGCGCCCGCGACGCCCGCCGCCCATGGCGAGCCGGTCCACACGGAGACGAAAGCCGAGACGCCCGCGACGGCGGCCAGCGGCGCCAGCCACGACAGCACCACGGCGCCGAAGCCAAGCGGCGCGCCCCACCAGGCGAACGCCGCCGAAGCCGCAAGACCCGCGAGCGCATCGACGCCCAGCACCGTCGTCAAGCGAGCGAGCAGCACCGTCTGCGGCCCCAGGGGCATGGCCAGCGCCAACGCGTCGGCCGCGTCGGTCGAGAGCGCCGCCGTCACGGTGATCGCCACGCCCAGCAGCAGAAGCGTCGAGAACCACCAGGGAGCCGCGCCTGTCGCGCCGGCGGACACCGCGAAGCACGCCGCGCCCGCAGCCGCCGCAGCTATGATCAGCGCCGCCGGCAACACCGCGCGCGGCACCACGCGCACCTGGGCCCTCGCCAGATCCGCCGCAAGTCGCGCGCTCTTGAGCACCGACCAGGCGGGCGCGTCGAAAGCCGACGGCTCAGCCGCGATGCGCGCCGCGATACGCGCGAACGAAGGCGCGCCAGCGGCGCATTCCCGCTCCTGTCGGCTCAGCGCCTGTTTCATAGCGGCGCTCGCCACGTCCGGCCGTTCTTCCCTCAAGCTCATAGCCGACCTCCCAACGTCTCCTGCATCAGCGCACGCGCACGGGACACGCGCGACTTCACCGTGCCCACCGGCACGTCGGTCACCTGCGCGATCTCCGCATACGGAAGCTCGTGCAGCCAGGCAAGCCGCACCGTCTCGGCCAACGCGGCCGGAAGCGCGTCCAAGGCGGCCATGATCTCGCCGATTCCCGCCTGCGCTATGAGCGCGTCCGACGGGTCGCCAGCTTCGTCGGCCAGCTGCGTCAAGTCCTCGTCGAGCGGAAGCTCCTCCGGCCGGATCCGCCGCATGCGCATGCACGCCTGACGCTTTGCGATGCCCAGCAGCCACGTGAGCACCCGGCTGTCACCCCGGAACGCCGCGGCCGAGCGCCAGCATCCCAGCCATACGTCCACCGCCGCCTCTTCGGCCGCCCCGCGGTCGCCCAGGCGCGCCGAGACGAATGCGAACACGGCGGGCGCGTACAGGCTATGCAATTCCTCCAACGCGCCTTCGTCCCCGCGCGCGATGCGCGCGAGCGCCGAGCGCGCCAGCGCATCGTCCGCATCCTGCTCGCCCATGCCACCGCCTTTCGTCTTGTCGCTGCCGATCGCCTTCAACCCCTTAGTAGCGCCGAGAAGCCTCGAGGTTCACCAGTATGGGATGTTTTTCGAAAAAAGGACCCGTCCTGCGGAAACCGACCGCTCCAAGACGCGGAACGGGCCCGGAACAACCGTTCCGGGCCCGTTCCGGAGCCCTGCAGGGAAATCGCGCTCATCCAGAGGCATCTATCGACGCGCCTTCATTCGCCCAGCTCCTCGAAGAAACCCACGCGGAAGTTTTTGAACACGGCCTCGCCCTCTTCCTGGGTAGCGTCGAGGTCGACGTCGGCCTGGATGGCGAAATCGTGGTCGCCCTCGGGATCGCTGAATATCTGGCGCACATGCCACACGTGCTCGGCCTGCTCGTCAGCTTCGTCGATGGAAAGGAAGGCTGCGGAGCGCGCGTCGGCGTCGATGGCGATCTGCCCGTGCGCCTCGAAGTACGCGTCGAGGGCACGCTGCCAGCGCGGCTCGCCGCAGCCCCATTCCGCATCGAGCCTGCCCAGCTCGGCCGCACGTCCCTGCGAGGCCAGCCGCACGCGCTGGAACAGCGCGTTGCGCACGAGCACGGTCAGGCCGCGACGGTCGTGCACCACGACGTCGCCCGCCGTCGGCGGCGCGACGTCCACGGCCGCGCCCGCGCTCTCCCACTCGTCCACGAGGCTCGAGTCCACCGAGCGCACCACGAAGCCGAGCCACGCGGTGACGTCCGCCAACCGCTCGTCGCGCTTGTCCGCCGGCACCGTGCGATCGAGCACGCGGTAGGCGTCGGACAAGTAGCGCAGAAGCGTCCCCTCCGAGCGCGCGATGCCGTAGCGCTGCACGTAGCCCTTGAAGTCCGACGCACTCTCCAGCATGTCGCGCAGCACCGACTTCGGCTCCAGCTGGAAGTCGCGCGCCCACGGCACCTCCTGGCAGTAGCGCTCGAACGCCGCGTCCAGCAGCTCCTCCAACGGGCGCGGGTACGTGATCTCGGCGAGACGCTCCAGGCGCTCCTCGTACTCGACGCCGTCGGCCTTCATATCCTGCATGGCCTTGTCGCGCGCGGCGCGCTCCTGCGCGCGCAGCACCTGCCGCGGGTTCTCCAGCGTTGCCTCGGCCATGGAGATGACGTCGAGGGCGAACGAGTCGCTCTCCGGGTCCAAAAGCTCCAGCGCCGCCAGCAGAAACGGCGACAGCGGCTGGTCGAGCGCGAAGTCCTCCGGCAGGTCCACCGTGCATGCGTACTCGACGACGCCCCCTTCGCCCTCCACCTGCTCGATGACGTCGGCGCTGGTCAGCGTGTCGAATATCTCGTCCGTGCGCACGACGAGCGCCCGCTTCTCCTCGTCGGTCTGAGCCGAGTCGTCGATGAGCTTGCGCACGCGGCCGTACGCGTCGCCACCCTGCACGACCTCGGACAGCACCATGGAATGGGTGATCTTCATGCGCGGCTTCAACGTCTCGGGCACCGCCGCGATGAGGCGCTCGAAGGTCTGCTTGTTCCAGGTGACGAAGCCCTCGGGCGGCTGCTTCTTCTTGACCTTGCGGATCTTCTTCGGGTCGTCGCCCGCCTTCGCCATGAGCTTCGCGTTCTCGATGTCGTGCTCGGGTGCCTCGGCGATCACCATGCCCTCGGTGTCGAAGCCCGAGCGCCCCGCGCGGCCCACGATCTGATGGAACTCGCGAGCGCGCAGGCGGCGCATCTTGTAGCCGTCGAACTTCGTGAGCTGCGTGAGCACCACGGTGTGGATGGGCACGTTGATGCCCACGCCCAGCGTGTCGGTGCCGCAGATGACGGGCAGGAGGCCCTGCTGGGCCAGCTTCTCCACGAGCAGTCGGTAGCGCGGCAGCATGCCCGCGTGGTGCACGCCCACGCCGCTCGCCAGCAGGCGCTTGAGCGTCTTGCCGAACGCCGTGGTGAAGCGCGTACCCTTCACGGCGTCCTTGACGAGCTCGCGCTGCTCCTTGGAGGCCACGCCGTAGCTCGACAGTGCCTGCGCGGTAGCCAGCGCCGCGTCCTGCGAGAAGTGCACGAGGTACAGCGGCGCCTCGCCCTTGCGCAGGGCCAGCTCCACCGTGCCCTCGAGCGGCATCTCCACGTACTCGTACGACAGCGGCACCGGGCGCGGCGCGTCGGCGACGACGTCCACGTCCGTGCCCGTGCGCTCCTTGAGCGACGCCGCGATGGCGCTGACGTCGCCCAGCGTGGCGCTCATGAGGAGGAACTGCGTCTTCGGCAGCGTGAGCAGCGGCACCTGCCACGCCCAGCCGCGATCGGCGTCGCCGTAGAAGTGGAATTCGTCCATGGCCACGCAGCCCACGTCGGCGGCCTCGCCCTCGCGCAGCGCCTGGTTGGCCAGGATCTCGGCCGTGCAGCAGATGACGGGCGCCTCGGCGTTGATGTGCGCGTCGCCCGTGATCATGCCCACGTTCTCGCGGCCGAGCACCTCCACGAGGTTGAAGAACTTCTCACTGACCAGCGCCTTGATGGGCGCCGTGTAGTACGAGCGCTTCCCCGTGGCCAGCGCCATGAACTGCATCCCCAGCGCCACGAGCGACTTGCCCGAGCCCGTGGGCGTGCCGAGGATCACGTGGTCGCCCACCATGAGGTCCATGAGCGCCTCCTCCTGGTGGGACCACAGCTCGATGCCGCGCGCGGTCGTCCAGTCGAGGAAGCGGTCGAGCGCCGCGTCGGGCGAAAGCCACGGCTCGGGCTCCGGCTCACCCTCGGCAGGCTCCCACCACGCGGGCGCGAGCCGCCCCAGCGACCCGTGCGCGAAAGCCGCGTCCTCGGGTTCCGACGTTTCTTCTGCTGCGCGCTCGACCATGCGGGAACGACCTCCAGAAATCAGGGATGACGATAAGGTTCCATTCTACCCGCAACCGCCGCCTTCGGACGGCCGCGAACGGGAAAAGAACACGCCGCGCTGCAGGACGCTTCGCTCGCTCGGGATGGCAGATCGCGGCTGCGTCTTTGGTGTCCTTTCGGTGTGGATCCTCCAGCTATGATGGGCGCATTCGGAACGCGAGGAGAGGAGCCGCCCATGCAAGCGACGAACGAGATCAGGAACATCCTGGCGAAAGGCCAGGCGAAAGCCGGAGCGAACCCGTTGGCCGTGCTCGACGGCATCATGAGCGGCGACCCGCTGGAAGCCGTCGCGGGCGGCATCGGCATGGGCGACTCCTCGGCAGCGTATGCCAAGATGGCCAAGCTGCGCACCGAGACGCGCGTCGTGGAGCTGGGCCGCTCCGGCAACGAAGCCTACGACAGGCTGCGCAGCGCGGCGGCGCAGATCCGCAAAAGCCTGATCACGCTGCACGAGGCTCCGACGGGCAACCCCTACGTCGCCTACTTCAACAAGGGCATCGTCGCGAACCCCGCCGTCGTCGTCGCCGAACTCGTGTCCACGGGCGGCGGCGCGCGCATCGAGCTCACAGCCTTCACCGCGAAGGTCGGCTTGGTGCAGGGGCACTCGTGCAACGCGGCCATCGACAAGCTGGCCAAGCTGCTGTAGACTCGCCGGCGCGCGAAGCCCGCGATGCGGGCGAGTCCTCCGAAGCCTTCGCCTCGTCGCCGTGTATAATCGCATGCGAACGAAAGTAGCCGGACGTCCTCAGCCGGCCTTGGAGAGAAGGCAGCCCATGAGCTTCGCATTGAACCCCTACACCGCTCCCGACTTCCACCGCGAGCCGCTGGCCGGCGCGCCCGACGCCGTGCTGCTGCCGGCGCCGAAAGACGGCGTGGCGCCAGAAGGCTACCACGCGATGAGCATCTACCCCGAGTACTTCAAGATCGACGGCGCATGGCTGCTCGCGGAAGACAGCCGCATGGACTGCGTTCCCGTCTGCGAGGACGGACGCATCTTCGTGCGCGAGTTCCGCCACATCCGCGCGGGAGATGCCATCGTGTGCGGGCGCACCGAGTCGGGAGAGCAGGGCATCTACGTCCACACGACCGGGTTCGACCCCGCGCCGGACGGCGAAGGCGAGCTGGCCGACGCAGGGCGCCACGCCGACAACTTCGCCTTCCGCTTGGGGCGCTCGCGCGAGACGGCGTTCTCCCGCGAGTACGACGAGCTCTACGAGCTGCTGAAGCACGAGCGCGAACACGGCTACGTCGTGTGGGTGATGGGGCCGGCGTTCTCGTTCAACGGCTTCTCGCGCACGGCGTTCTCCAAGATCATCGAGGCGGGCTACGTCGACGCGGTGTTCGCCGGAAACGCGCTGGCCACGCACGATCTGGAGGGCTCTTACTTCCACACGGCGCTCGGCCAGGACATCGAGACGCAGGAGAACCGCCCGCTCGGCCACTACAACCACCTGGACACCATCAACCGCGTGCGGCTGTACGGCTCCATCGGCCGGTTCATCGAGGAGGAGCAGGTGTCGGGCGGCATCATGCACGCGTTGGAGAAGAAGGGCGTGCCCTACGTGCTGGCCGGCTCCATCCGCGACGACGGCCCGCTTCCGTGCGTGCTGGGCAACGCCTACGATGCGCAGGACGCCATGCGCTCCCACCTGCGCAAAGCCACCACGGTCGTGTGCATGGCCACCATGCTGCACACCATCGCCACGGGCAACATGACGCCATCGTACCGCGTGCTCGCGGACGGCACCGTGCGCCAGGTGTACTTCTACTGCGTGGACATCGCCGAGTTCGCGGTGAACAAGCTCATCGACCGCGGCTCTCTGGCCTCGCGCGGCATCGTGACGAACGTCCAGGACTTCATCGCCAACGTGGCGAAGGGCCTGGGGTTGTAGGAAAAACCGCCACGAATCCGGAGTCGGGCGCTCACGCCCGTCGCGCGCGCCGCCTGCGCTCAGCGAGCGACCATATCGCGCCCGCCGCCGCGCCCGCGATGGCGACCACAAGCCATCCGAGGCCCGCGTCGGCAAGCGGAAGCGCATCGAGGGGCAGCCACGCGCCCGGCGCGAACGCGTCGCGCAGGCCCACGGCCACGCTGAACGCCGCCGTCGCCAGCACGGCGCAGGGCCACATGCGCGGCAGCCGGTCGCAGCGCCCGTGCGCGAGGCCCATGACCACCAGCACGATGGCCGGCGGATAGAGCGCGCCCAGAAGCGGTGCGGAAAATGCGAGGATGGCATCGAGCCCCACCAGCGACACCGCGCAGCTGAACGCGGCGAACGCCGCCGCCCACGCCGGAAGCGGGATACGCGGAAAAGCCTCGGAGAAGTACTCCGAGCAGCACGAGATGAGCCCCGTGCATACGTTGAGGCAAGCCAGCAGGAAGATGGCCGCCACGATGACCGTACCCGCCGGGCCGAAATGCGCGCTGGCCGACGCCGCGAGGATGGAAGCGCCGTTGGCCGCGTCGGGCATCGTCGAACCCATCGCCGAGCCCACGAACGCCAGCCCGCAGTAGATGGCCATCATGAGCGCTCCGGCGATGAGGCCCGCGCCCGAAATGGAGCCCGCCACGCGCTTCGGGTCGCTCACGCCCAGCTCGCGAACGTTCGCAGCCACCACGATGCCGAAGCACAGCGCCGCCAGCAAGTCCATGGTCTGGTACCCCGTGAGAAAACCGTTCGACAGCGGGCTCGCGTCATAGGGCGGCTGCGGAGCCGTCGGCGCGGGCGCGCCGCCCAGCACGGAGGCGCCGACCACCAACACGATGAGCAGGATGAGGGCGGGCGCAGAGAAACGCCCCAGCACGCGCGACAACAGCCCGGGTCGCAGCGCCAGCGCGAACGCCACGCCGAAGAACGCGACGGAGAACGCCGCCGTTGCGACGCCCAGGCCAGCCGCATCGGTTACGGGCAGCAGGGGCCTCAGCATCTCGAAGGCGGTCGAAGACGTGCGCGGAATGGCGAGAAACGGCCCGATGGTCAGGTACATGAGCGCGATGAACACCGAGGCGAACAGCGGGCTCACGCGCCCGGCCAGCTCGCGCACGCCGCCGCACACGGCCACCGCCACGATGCCGAGCACCGGCAAGCCGATACCCGCGATCAAGAAACCCGTCATGGCGGGGATCGCCTGATCACCCGCCTGCAATCCCAGAAGCGGGGGCAGGATGAGGTTGCCCGCACCGAAGAACATCGAGAACAGCATGCCGCCCACGGCCAGCAGCTGACCCGGCCGCAGCGCGACTGCGCGCCGCCCGCTAGACACCGAGCACCCCTTGCGAAACGAGCAGCCACACGAGCGCCGCCACCCACAGCACGGCCACGACGACGCGCACGGGATTCGGCACGCGCAGGCTGGCTGCCGGGATCATGAACATGGCGACGAGCCCGCCAAGCGCCCCTCCCAGATGCCCGCTCACGGAGATATTCGGCACGAGCAGCGTGTACGCCACGTTCACGGCGATGACCCCCAACATGCCCTTGCTGTACTGCGTGAAGAGCGAACGGTTCCCCTTATGCAGCACGGCTAACAGCGCCACGGCCACGAACAGGCCGAACACGCTGGTCGAAGCTCCGGCGCTCACCGCGGAGCCGCCGCCGAGCAGCACATCGGCCGCATAGGACACCGCATTGCCCGTTATTCCCGCGATGAAGTACAGCGCAAGATAGCTTCCCTTGCCCAGGGTGCGCTCCAACACCTCGCCCACGCTGTACAGCGCCACCATGTTGAAACCGAGGTGCATGAGGTCCATATGAAGGAACATCGGCGTGACGAAGCGGTACAGGTCGGCCGGCGACTGGACAAGCGGCGCGTACATCGCGCCCATGTCCACGAGGGTGCGCGTGGAAATGTCGATGCGCATGCCGGACAGCACCGCCTCGAGCGCGAACACGGCGACGTTGATCGCGATGAGCGCGAGCGTGACCAGCCGATAACGGTTGCGCTCGAAGAAGCTCGGCTGGCTGTCCGCCATCATCCGTTTCAGCTGGTCGTCATCGATGACCGCCCTTTGTTGCGGTTCCACCGGCTCGTTCACCTTGTATGGCACGTCTTTCTCCTCGAACGTCGTATATCGAAAGTCGGAACATACTACCACGAGGATAGAGCCGGTCGATGATTCTGCACTTCACGTCCATTCCTCCCGAAAGCGGAAAGGCTGCGCTGCGGGCCGAGGATGCGCCTGAAAGGATCGCTTCGACATGGCGGAGGCGCGGGCAAAGGAGGGATGACACGCACCGACGTGCGCCGCCTTCTGGTTCCCAACGCGCCAGAACCGTCACCTGAAGCCGTCGCCCAGCCGCCTTCTTCGCCGCGAACGCACGGTTTCGACGCCTTGCGTGCAGCGAAAGCGCCGGTTTGGCAGTCCCGGCTCGATCGGACGGCGCATCCCGGGGTGGCGACGGAACGCCACCTGGGATTACGCCTCGCCAATGCTCGGGAAGGAGCGTCGAGCGCGGTCGAAGGCCGCCGAGGACTGCCAAACCGGCGATTTCGCTGCACATCGTCTTGCGAACCCCTGCAGCGAGGCGTCGCCGAGACAGCCGAAAGAGCGAGGTTGGGCGCGAACCGCGCGACAAAAGGAAAGGGGGCGAGCCGAAGCCCGCCCCCCCCCACGTGCAACGCCAAGCGGTTTCTCCGCCTAGGCGGCGACCGTCTCGCTCTTGTCCTTCTTGCCCGGCACGAGAGCGGCGATGCAGGTCAGCATCGCGCCGACCGCGCCCACGATCAGGAGCGGCAGGCTCCCTGCGTTCCAGGCGCCCGCGTCCAGATACAGGATGGCGCGGATGCCCTCGCTCATGAAGCGCTGCGGGGCCCACGGGTACACCCAATCCTGCCAGAACGCCGGCAGAGCCTCGAAGGGGAACGTGCCCGTCATCATGCCCAACGCGAACCCGACGAGCGCAAGCAGGCCGCCAAGCGCCGTGGAGATGTTGAACGCGCCGATGAACACGAGCATCACGCAGAAGCTGGCAAGCCACATGAACGGTACGATGGCGTCCATGGGAGCCTCGATACCGGCGATCCACAGCAGCATGCAGAACGCGCACAGGCTGACGATCAGCGAGGCCACGACCGCGTAAGCCGCCTGGATCCCGATGGACTTCCAGCGCTCCGCGCTCGTCGCATCCGTCTTCTTTCCGAAGATGCGGCTGAGGAACAGACCCGTCATTATCGACACCATGAACAGCGGCATGATGGCAAGCTGCAGCGACACCATGCCGGACATGGGATTGGCCGCCGCTCCATCGCCATCGGAAGCCGACCCTTCGTGAATGGTCTCCACGTCCACGTCGACGCCCATCTGCTGGAACATCGAGGGGATGCTCGCGCCCATCTGGCTGGCCACGAGCGGGCTCTTCGCCTTGTCGATGAGCACCTTGAGAGCCGGAGCCTCCACTTCCTCAGCCTCGGAAGCCCCGTCGTCTTGCGCGGCGGCGGCCAAAGCAGCGGCCTGAGCCGCATCGCCTTGCGCGGCCGCCGCCGCATCCCCTCCCTGCGCCGCAGCGGCGGCAGCCATCGCTGCAGCCTGGTCGCCACCCGCAGCCTCCCCGCCTGCGGCGGCAGCAGCCATGGCCGCAGCCTGGTCGCCACCTGCGGCAGCTTCGCCGCCGGCTGCGGCTGCTTGGGCCGCCGCAGCGGCCTGGGCCTGCGCCTGCGCGGCCATCAAAGCCTGGGCTTGCGCGAGCGAGGCCTTCGTCTCAGCCTGCTTGACCGCCATCTGCTGGGCGCTGAAATCAGCGGGAACGATGATCGCGCCGTAGTATTCGCCGTTCTCGAGAGCTTCGTCCAGCTCTTTCTGGCTGCCCACCTTCGTCCAGGCGATGGGCGATTCCTCGCCGTCCTCCGCAGCCGTCGCGGACGTGATGTTCTCGACCAGGGTATCGCCCACGTTCATATCGCCCTGCGGCGTCTCCACGCCCTCGTCGAGCGACAGAACCGCGAACGGCAGCCCCTTCATCTCCATATTCGCCATCGGGTAGAACATGACGGACATGACGCATGCCGCCACGATGCCGATGAGCAGCGGCACTACGTACTTCGCTTTCCCGAGTTTCTCGAACACCGGGAGCCTCCTTCCGAATGCGTCGCCGGCGCTTGACCGCGCCCGCAGCTTGATTTATTCTCAAGAGGCAATTTTATTGGTCGCAACGTCTAATAAAAATGGTGAATATTGTTCCTGTTGACTAGTTTCGAGGAGAAGACATGGCGCGCCCGCGTAAAGACCAGGAAGGCCCCACCGCCGTCGAGCGCATGGAGGAGGCGTTCTGGGAGATCCTCGCCGAGAAACCGTACGCCCAGATCACCGTCGGCGAGATCGCCAAGCGGGCGCAGGTCAACAAGAACGCGTTCTACTACCATTTCGACGGCTTGGGCGCGCTTGCCGCGCAGGCGCTGGACAGCATGCTCCCGCGCGAGATGGCGCGCATGTTGCTGATGAACGGAGGGCCTTCGAAAGGCATCGACGAGATCGAGGCGAACGCCTTGCTGCGCAACCCCGACCTGAAAAAGCGGATCGACCGTGCCCTTCTGGTCGTCGGCAAGAACGGATCGAGCGAGCTTGTGGCCACGCTGAAGAACCTGGTCATGCATACCTGGTTCGACCTGTTCCATGTCGATGAAACGCGTTTGAGCAGCGAAGCCATGGTGGTAGTGAGGTTCACCTTGGGCGGCCTCGTCGAGATCATGAGCGACGAAGCCTGCCGCGGCGACCACGCGAACCCGCTCCAGGCCATACTGAGCTCGGGCGTCGCCACGAGCGCTTCGTCGAACGTCGTGGCGACGCTGCGCGCCGCCGCCGACGAGCACCTGCGCGAAAACGCCGATGCCGCAGGCGACGGCGAACGCAGTTAAGCCATAGCCTGCTTGACGGCGGCGAGCAGGTCGTCGTATTCCTCGAACGCGGGCAGATCGGTGTTCTCGGCCTTGATGGAATCGGGGCTGCGGAACAGGAAGCCCGCCTTGCTGGCTCTGATCATCCCCAGGTCGTTGTGGCTGTCGCCCGCCGCGATGGTGTCGAAGCCGCAGGACTGCAGCGCGCGCACGGTGGTCAGCTTCGATTCGGGGCAGCGCATGCGAAAGCCCGCGATGGTGCCGTCGTCAGCCACCTCCAGCTCGTTGCAGAACAGCGCCGGCCAGCCCAGCTTCGCCATGAGGGGCTGGGCGAACTGGGTGAACGTGTCGCTGATGATGACGGCCTGGGTCGTGGCGCGCAGCTCGTCGAGGAAGTCCTTCGCCCCCGGCAAGGGGTCGATGCGCGCGATGGTCTCCTGGATCTCCTTGAGGCCCAGGCCATGCTGGCGCAGGATGTCCAGACGGAAGTCCATGAGCTTGCCGTAGTCGGGCTCGTCACGAGTCGTGCGCGTCAGCTCCGGAATGCCGCTCTCCTCGGCGAACGCGATCCAGATCTCGGGCACCAGCACGCCTTCCAGGTCCAGGCAGGTGATGTACATCGTGTCGTCTCCCTTCGGCCGCGCACGCGGCATCTCGCAACAGGCTTGCAGCAACGCCATGCCATCATACCCGCAACCGCCGCGCAGCGCATCCCGCAACGCTTTGTTTCTTTACGGCGGGGCCGACGCCGTGGTTCAATGGTTGCGCAAGCCAACGACGAAAGGACCCCCATGGCCATCGGAGACGTGCTCGTCCGCATCCGCAAGGAGCGCAACCTCACTCAGGAAGACCTAGCGCGCAAGCTTTACGTCACCCGCCAGGCCGTATCGCGCTGGGAGAACGGGGAGACCACGCCTGGCATCGACATGTGCAAGCTCATCGCCGCCACCTGCGATGTGCCCGTCGCCCTGCTTTTGGAGATGCCCGACGGCGCCTACTGCCAAAGCTGCGGCATGCCGTTCTACCAGGAGAAGGATCATGGCACCGAGGCGGACGGCTCTCTGTCGGCCGACTACTGCTCGTGGTGCTATGCGAACGGCGCGTTTCTGGAAGACGAGACGCTCGAGGAGCTGATCGAGCGCTGCGCCCCATTCATGGCCGAGTCGTGCCACATCACGCGCGACGAAGCCGTTTCGTTCATGGGCGCCCTGCTCCCCACGCTCAAACGCTGGTAGCGGCACGAACGCTGCGTTCTGCGAAGCGAACGCGGCATCTGCCTTTCCGAACGCGCCTTCCGCCGGTCTGCCGAGATATACTGGACGAACTGTGCGCGCAACGCCATCGGGGACGCGCGCCGCAAGCATAGATCCGTCGAGCGTGATTGGAGCCGCAGCCCATGGCGAAAGACTTCAGCAACCCGAAGAAGCTCGGCTTCATGCGGGTCCTCCAGTTCTTCTTTGCATTCAACGTCATCGTCACCATCTCGCTGTTGGCGTTCCTGATCAAAGGCAGCTACGAGCTGGAATTCTCGAACATCCTCGATTTCGTCAACCTGATATTCGACAGCATCAGCTTCTGGCTCATCTGGCAGCGCAAACGCCTGGCGCGCCATTTCATCATCGGGTTCAGCTTGTTCAACATCTTCATCGGAACCGCCTTCAACATCGCGACCGGTCACTTCAGCCTTGTCGGCCAGCTGTTCTCGTGCACGCCCGACCTTATACTGCTCGCGTACTTCCTCACGTCGAGACGCGCGAAAGCCGTGCTGACGCAGCCCTTCGACGCAGAGGTCAAACAACGCGAGCTCGCGAAGGACCTGGACTGCTACCAGCCTCGGACCTGGGCGTTCTGGCGCAACATCATCATTTACTTCTGCGTGTTCAGCGTGGTGGGACACTGGATGGAGGCGGCCTATTGCACGCTCATCCGCTTCGGAATGATACCCGGCACCTACGACCCGAACTCCCAGATCTGGTCGGATTGGCTCTACCCCTTCATCGTGTACGGGTTCGGAGCCGTGGCGTGCGTGCTTCTGCTGTACCCCGTCAAGAACTTCCTTGAAAAGCGCATCCGCAGCCGCGTGGTGCCCTTGCTCATCAGCTTCGTCGTTAACGCGCTCGTCTGCACGACCATCGAACTGGTCATGGGCCTCATGGTCAACCAGCCCGGCCCTGACGGCAAGCTGCCCTTATGGGACTACTCCGATATGTTCTGCAACTTCATGGGCCAGGTGTGTCTGCAGAACGCCATCGCCTTCGGCGTGGTGGCCACGCTCATGACCTGGGTGATCTACCCGGCGCTCGAGCAGCTGCTGAGCAAGGTCCCCCGGGACGGCATGAACATCGCCTTCATAGCCGTGACCGTCGGCTTCTGCATCCTGATCTTCCTGTACTACGTGAACGTGGCGCTTCCCGACCTCGACGACGCCGACGATGCCGGCTCCTCGGACGCAACCTCGATCGAGCTCTCGTCCAGCTACGATTCTGAAGCGGCCGGCTAGGACGACCCAGCGTCCATGCCCATTCTCTCCAAAGAAGACGAGCGGTACGGCTACGAGCCCGGCTCCTTCGCGTTCTGGCGGAACCTGGCCGTGTACTTCTGCGTGTTCAGCGTGCTGGGACATTGGATGGAGATCGTCTACTGCTCGTTCATGAACGTATTCGGCATCGTCGATGCCGATTCGCTTGTGTGGGACGACCCGATGTACCCGTTTCTCGTGTACGGCGTGGGCGTCGTCGTCTGCGCGCTCGTGCTGATGCCGCTCAAGACGGCGCTGGTCGCCCGGCGCGCCACCCTCGTCAGCGCCGGGATCCAGTTCTTCGCCGTCACCGTGGTCGTGTGCATGCTCATGGAACTGGCCATGGGGTTCATGCTGAACCAGCCGAACGCCGCCGGCGAATACCCGTTGTGGGACAACTCGCAGCTGCCGTTCAACATCCTCGGCCAGGCATGGCTCGTAAACGACCTCGCGCTGGCGGCCGTGGCCATGCTGTACACATGGATCGTCTACCCGCTGTGCCAGAAAGCCCTCGGGAAGCTCCCGCTGCGCGTGATGAACCTTTTGGCAGCTGTCGTCGTCATCGGGTTCGTCGTCCTTTGCGCCGTCAAGTTCGCCTGAACGCGGCGAGGCCCCGATGCCGTTCAGCTCCGGGGCCTCGAATGCATGTCGCGTATCTGCTAGTCGCGGGTGAGCTTGCGGTGGATGCGGTGCGGACGCGCGGCCTCCTCGCCCAGGCGCTCGACGCGGTTCTTCTGGTAGTCGTCGAAGTTGCCCTCGAACCAGTGCCAGTTGCCCGGGTTCTCGTCGGTGCCCTCCCACGCCAGGATGTGCGTGGCGATGCGGTCGAGGAACCAGCGGTCATGGCTGGTCACCACGACGCAGCCGGGAAATGCCAGCAGCGCCTCCTCCAGGCTTTCCAGCGTCTCGACGTCGAGGTCGTTCGTAGGCTCGTCGAGCAGCAGGAGGTTGCCGCCCTGCTTGAGCGTCAGCGCCAGGTTCAGGCGGTTGCGCTCGCCGCCCGACAGCACGCCGGCCGGCTTCTGCTGGTCGGGCCCCTTGAAGCCGAAGCTGGCCACGTAGGCGCGACTGGGAATCTCGGTGTCGCCCACCTTCATGTAGTCCAGGCCGTCGGAGACGACCTCCCACAGCTTCTTGTTCGGGTCGATGCCCTCGCGGTTCTGGTCGACGTAGGAGATGCTCACCGACTCGCCGATCTCAAGCTCGCCGCCCGACAGGGGCTCCAAGCCCACGATGGCTTTGAACAGCGTGGACTTGCCCACGCCGTTCGGGCCGATCACGCCCACGATGCCGCCCTGGGGCAGCGTGAACGACAAGTCGTCGATGAGCACGCGGTCGCCGAACGCCTTCCTGATGTGCTTGGCCTCGATGACCTTCGCGCCCAGGCGCGGCGGCACGGGGATGGTGATGTCCGACACGCTGGCCTTCTCGAACGAGCGTGCCTCGGCCGCCATCTGCTCGTAGCGCTCGATGCGGGCCTTGCTCTTGGCCTGGCGCGCCTTGGGGCTGGATCGCACCCACTCCAGTTCCGAGCGCAGGCGCTTCGCCAGCTTCTCCTCGCGCTGGCCCTGGCCCTCCAGGCGCGCGGCCTTCGTCTCGAGGTAGGTGGAGTAGTTGCCCTTGTACGGGAAGAGGCTGCCGCGGTCCACCTCGCAGATCCACTCGGCCACGTTGTCCAGGAAGTAGCGGTCGTGCGTGACGGCCAGCACCGCGCCGGGGTAGGTGCGCAGGAACTGCTCCAGCCACAGCACCGACTCGGCGTCCAGGTGGTTGGTGGGCTCGTCGAGCAGCAGCAGGTCGGGCGCCTCCAGCAGCAGCTTGCACAGCGCCACGCGACGGCGCTCGCCGCCGGATAGCACGTTCACCGGCATGTCGGGGTCGGGGCACTGCAGCGCGTCCATGGCCTGCGACAGCTGGCTGTCGAGATCCCACCCGTTCGCCGCGTCGATGGCGTCTTGCAGCTCGCCCATCTCGGCCATGAGCGCGTCGAAGTCGGCGTCGGGCTCGGCCATCTCCTCGCCGATCTTGTTGAAGCGGTCGATCTTGGCCTTCACCTCGCCGAACGCCATCTCGATGTTCTCGATGACGGTCTTGTCGTCGTCCAGAGGCGGCTCCTGCTGCAGGATGCCCACCGTGTAGCCGGGCGTGAGGCGCGCGTCGCCGTTCGACACCTCTTCGAGGCCCGCCATGATCTTGAGCAGCGTCGACTTGCCCATGCCGTTGGGTCCCACGACGCCGATCTTCGCGCCGGGGTAGAACGACAGGGTCACGTCGTCGAGAATGACCTTCTCGCCGTGCGCCTTGCGCGCCTGATACATTTGGTAGATGAATTCCGCCACGTGATGCTCCTCTGTTTTCCGGGAAGTTCGCTCTATTGTCTCATACACCGCGTCCGCGGGGAAGCGGGCGCGGCGGCAGGTTGCAGGATGGGACCGCGGGACCTCTAGCGGTTCTCGATGTGGCCGATGTTCTTGAGCTCGATGTTGATGAGGCCGTTCGGGCCGCTGACGAACTCGATGAAGTCGGGGTTCTCGCCGTACTCGGCCGGGAACGTGATGTCGATGCCCGTGTCGGTACGGATCTTGTGGCTCTTCGCCACGCGCTTGGCCACGTTCTTCTCCACGACCACGCGCTCGGGCAGCGCCTCGTCGGCAAGCGCCTGCTCGAAGCGCTTCTGCAGCGGCTCGTCCTCGAACACCTCCTCGCCCAGGTCCCACGGGGCAAGCTCGTCGGACTCGTCGGCGTTCTCGGCCACGTAGGCCTTCGCCTTCGACACCGCCACAGCCGCGTTGGCGCCGTACTCCTCGGCAACCTCCTCGACGATGCGCGTCACGGCGTCGAACACCTCTTTGCTGGACGCCTCCATCGAGCATTGCAGCAGGCCGTCGGGGATGAGCCAGCGGTTCTCGCCCGCGATGGCGCGCTCCTTGTCGCAAAACGACACCGACAGCGTCTTCGACTCGATCACCGCGAACGACGCCACCTTCTGCGACGGGTTCGGCAGGATGGCGTGATGGCGCGCGATGTCCACGCGCTGCGCGCCGCTCTCGCCGTAGCCCACCTCGTGCATGTAGGCCTGCTTGGCCTCCAGCAGCATGAACGCGAAGTAGCGCTTGCCCTCGCCGCGATACGCCGCCTCGGCCTCGTCGTCGGTCATCTCCCGCACCGTGTTGTCGGGATCGTCCTCGAAGTCCATCACCAGAAGGTCGGCCGACTCGGTCTTCTCCATGCGCCCCAGCTCGCCGGCGATGAACTCGGCCACCTGGACGGACAGGTCGACGAACTCGCGCTGACCGCGGAAGTAGCAGCGCAGCTCCTCGGCGAACATGCTGTTCTCGGCGAACTCGCCGCGCTTGCTGTCGATGTTGCCGAGCGCCTTCTTCGCGTGGCTCGTCACGTAGCGCTTGGCGTTCTTGCTCGAAAGATCGAGCTCCTCCTGGGCGTACACGTTGACGCACGAGACGAAGTCGAAAACGTGCAGGATCGCGTGGTTGATCTTCATGAAGCCTCTCCGCTGCTCTCGTAATCCGGAATTGTCGCGAACGTTCAGGATACCGGAAGCCGGAGCCCGGCGGCGCGAAGAACGGAGAATCCCCAGACGCCATCCCTTCCCGCCCCGCAAACGGGCGCTCGATCGAACAGAGGCTTCCAAGTTCCCAACTTATGCGCCCTTTCAGCATCGAATATGCTCGAAAATCACCATGTCCCCGACTTATGCGCACGCTTCCAGCCGACTCGCACGTATAAATTTCCCATGTCTAACTACTGACCTGCGGTTTCGAGAAGAGAAACGGGCCGAACACGTCCCAAACGGGCAATCCGACGTGACGAAGGTGCGCACAAGTCGAGGACATGGGAGAAAAACCCCGTTTTCAATGCAAGAGCCCGAGAATGCGAGCGCCCTGCCAAGCGCCGAACGCGCGAAGGCCGACTACATCGTAACGCGCGACAAAGGCCTGCTCAGGAGATCCACCGTGTGCGCGCTCGCGCCCGAGGACGCAACCGCCCTTCTGCGCGCCCGCGGCTAGCGGCCCGCCGCCTGCCCGCGGTCGAAGGCCAGCAGACGTCGGTAGCGCTCGCTCGTGCGCGCGAGCTCGTCCGGCGCGCCGTCGAGCGCGATGCGGCCGTCCTCCACGAACACGACGCGGTCCATGGCGTCCACGCCGGCCAGATGGTGGGTGATCATGATCACCGTCTTGCCCGCCAGCGCCTCGAACAGGTCGTCCAGCAGCGCGCGCTCGGTGATAGGATCGAGGCCTACCGTGGGCTCGTCCAGGATGACCACGGGCACGTCCTGCAGCAGCACGCGCGCGAGCGCGACGCGGTGGCGCTCGCCGCCCGAGAAGCGCAGGCCGGCCTCGTCCACCAGCGTGTCCAGGCCGTTCGGCAGCCGCTCGGCCATCGACCGCAGCCCCACCCTGCCCAGCGCGTCCCATACCTCGTCGTCGGTCGCGTCCTCGCGCCCGATGCGCAGGTTGTCGCGCAGCGTCATGTTGAACAGGTAGGTGCGCTGCTGGATGACCCCGATCGACTTCGCCGCCTCGTCGCCGAGGTCGGCCGTGGGCGAGCCGCCCAGCGTCACGCCGCCCGCATCGGGTCGTATGTCGCCGCGCACGAGGGACGCCAGCGTGCTCTTGCCCGCGCCGCTGCGGCCCAGCACGGCCACGCGCTGGCCCTGCGGCACCGTCAGGCTCAGGCCGCGCAGCACGTCACGCGACGTGCCGGGATAGCGG
>SKEY01000483.1_pt1 | contig 63090 bp, 72 predicted proteins | sample 4843871 | NCBI WGS metagenome assembly SKEY01 (sample SAMN11008797, study PRJNA524170) | human gut metagenome | biome: Human fecal sample; material: Feces; isolation source: fecal sample from pouch patient p36 | host: Homo sapiens | place: Israel: Tel-Aviv | collected 2016-12-04
AAAGGAACAGGATTGTAGAACAATGGAAAACAAAACAGTAGTTTTTGCGTTAACTTCAAGCGTTGAGCTAGCAAATGAAATCGTGGGAGAATTAGGGATACCTTTGGGTCAGTGTGATGTTAAGCACTTCTCCGACGGGGAAATCATGGTAGAATTAGGGGAGTCCGTGCGCGGGAAAAACGTTTACATCGTTCAATCCACATGTGCACCTGTCTCCAGCAACATCATGGAGGTACTGATTGCCATTGACGCCTGCAAACGTGCCAGTGCCGGTCATATTTCTGTCGTTTTACCGTATTTCGGATATGCGCGTCAGGACCGCAAGGCAAAACCGAGACAGCCGATCACATCCAAACTGGTTGCAGATCTGCTGGAGCGGGCAGGGGCAAACCGTGTCATTACCATGGAGCTGCATGCAACGCAGATCCAGGGCTTCTTCGACATTCCTGCAGATGACATCTCTGCCATCTGTATTATCGGTCAATATTTCAAGAGCTTGAATCTGAAAGATGTTGTGGTTGTATCACCGGACCATGGCGGAACTACTCGTGCGAGAAGACTTGCGGAAATTCTTCACGCTCCATTAGCAATCATTGATAAACGTCGTCCAAAACCAAACGTGGCAGAGGCTATGAACATCATTGGGGATGTAAATGGCAAAGTCGCTATCGTGGTAGACGATATTGTGGATACGGCAGGTACACTGACTGCCGGTATCCAGATGCTGTATGACAAAGGCGCTACTGCTGTATATGCATCCTGTGTGCACGGCGTTCTTTCCGGACCGGCCATCGATCGCCTGAAGGCTGCGAATCTGGAAGAATTCGTATGTACCAATACGATTCCGCAGGATGATAAGGCTGCATTGTATCCACAGATGAAGGTATTGTCTGTAGGACCTGTTTTAGGACAGGTTATCAAGGCTGTGGAAGAAAGCAGACCAGTCAGCGAAATCGTTGCGAAATACGCAGAGTAAGCCTACATAGAAAGGAAACTATATGCTGGAACATTTCATAGAATCCATGCTACCGGAGATTGTATCTGTTTTGGAAATCATCGGTATCGTTGTGATAACCATCGGATCACTGAAGGCGTTTTATCACTATATCAAAGCGCTGTTCACCCATAAACATTATCCGATCCGTATCGAACTGGCGAATGCTCTGGCATTAGGTTTGGAATTTAAAATGGGTGCCGAAATATTGAAGACGGTGCTCGTCAGAAGCTTTTCGGAAATTTATATTCTGGGAGCCATCATTCTGTTGCGTGCACTTCTGTCCTTGATGATACATTTTGAAATCAAGACGGAAAAGGAACACGGATCAGCCAGTGAGGCTTCACCGAATAATTATTAAACGAACAGTACAATATCTATAGACGGATATTGTACTGTTTTTTCAGATAGGTGTCACTTATTGTTTCCATAGCAATAGATCAAGGGACACTATGCGATTACACCTGACCGCGTGAAACTGTTTTGTATATGGTTTGTATGAAAGTGATTTAAATTTGCATTTGACAATACATATAGGCTATACGTACACAGGTTCCGGGATTCACGCAAGAGAGCTGCATCAGAAAATGCTTAAGTACCTGCTGTTACGAGTGAAAAAATCCATGCGATTGCCTGCATGGATTTTCTGTATCAGCTTGCTTTATAATACACAACGGATTCATAAGGACGAAGTTTGATACATTTTTCAGCTTTACTGTCTATATAATTACTTAACAGCAGCTCATAATTCGTCAGGTCCTCTTCTAATTCAGCGAACGCGGTTTCTGCATAGAAATTGCTGAGTACGATAAGTTCCCCTTCCTCTCCTATGCGTTTGTAAGCAAATACTGTCTTATGATCCTGTAACAGCGGGATATATCTGCCATCCTGTATGATGGTGTAGTCCTTACGCATACGAATCAGCTTCTGATAATGGTAGAATACGGAAGATTTATCCTGTAATGCCCTATTTACATTAATCTCCTTGTAATTCTCAATGACCGGAATCCATGGTGTATCATCTGTAAAACCTGCATTTGGATCACTGTTCCACTGCATTGGTGTTCTGGCATTATCCCGGCTGCGCTCCTGCAGGATGTGCAGTATTTCTTCTTTACTACATCCTTCTGTCTTTAAAATCTCATAGAAATTCGTACTTTCCACATCACGGTATTGCGAGATATCTGTAAAATAGGCATTGGTCATACCAATTTCTTCCCCCTGATAAACATACGGTGTTCCCCGCATACAGTGAAGCGCGGTTGCCAGCATTTTTGCGGCTTCAACACGGTAATGCTTATCATCGCAAAATCTTGAAAGGGCACGTGGCTGATCGTGATTGCACCAGAATAAGGCATTCCATGCGTCTGCTTCCTGCATACCGGTCTGCCAGTCGTTCAACAGCTGCTTTAACTCCATGAAATCAAACGGCATCAGCTCCCATTTCTTCTTGTTTTTATAGTCCACCTTCAGGTGATGAAAGGTGAAGACACTGGTCAGCTCCTGTGCATCACTGCCGGAATATCGGACGCAATTCTCCAGAGTGGTGGAGCTCATTTCTCCTACGGTCAGATTGTCATCGTCTTTCCCAAAACTGTTTCTATTCAATTCCTTCAGATACTCATGAATGTGTGGTCCGTCTGTATAAAATTGCCGGCCGTCAAACAGGTTGGGATCATCCGCAAAGCATTCCTTCGATACCAGATTGACCACATCGAAACGAAAGCCATGTACCCCTTTACTGCGCCAGAAGTTTACGATATCTGCCAGCTCTTTTCTAACCTGAGGATTATCCCAGTTCAAATCCGCCTGTGTAACATCGTAGAGATGCAGATAATATTCATCCAATGCCTCTACATATGCCCATGCCGGACCGCCAAATTTCGACTGCCAGTTAGTAGGGGTACTGCCATCCGGTTTTCCCTTGCGAAAGAAGTAATAGTTTTTATACTTCTCATCCCCGTTCAACGCCTTTTGAAACCATGCATGTTGTATGGAGGTATGATTGAATACCATATCCAGCATGATATCAATGCCACGCTTTTTCGCTTCTCTGCATAATTCAGTAAAGTCCTCCAAGGTTCCATAGCGTGGATCGATTGCTCGATAATCTTCTACATCATAGCCGTTATCACGCTGTGGAGATACAAACATCGCATTAAACCAGATATAATCTATACCAAGCTCTTGTAAATAATCAAGTCTGGAAATGACACCCTGTAAATCGCCCCATCCATCACCATTGGAATCCTGAAAGGATTTTGGATAAATCTGATATACTGTTTTCTCTTTAAAATTCATAGTACCCTCCTATTTGTATGTGATGATATGAGCATCACCAGCTGTTATCTTTTCGTGCTGTTTTTCAAGTGTGATCGCTGTCCCGTCCGTAAATACCACTGGAGAAACAAGGGACTTTCCTTTACTTTTGATAACACCCAAATCTACATCAACCAGTACATCGCCCTGTTTTACGACATCCCCAGCCTTTACGTGCGGGTGGAAGCCTTCTCCATTTAATTCCACAGTATCCATACCAATATGAAGCAGAACCTCTTTTCCGTTATCTGCCTTGATACCATAGGCGTGACCGGTCGGGAATGCAACCATAATGGTACCGCTGAACGGAGCCAGAACACGGGTATCCTGTAATTCTACTGCAAAGCCGTCACCCATAGCTTTGGATGCAAATGTCTGGTCCTCTACGTCTTCGATTGGCTTACATATACCGCTCATTGGAGAATGAAAGCTTTCCTCTTCTGCAGAGGCAATGACAACAGCTTCGTTTTGCTGCAGTTTCTTTTTACCAACAAGCAAAGTCAATACAAATGGAATGATAATCGCCGCTGCCATAGCTGCAAGGAATGCCAGCCAAAATTGCGATTTTACGGAAATGATGCCCGGTAAACCGCCGACACCGATGCTGAAGGCCTGCACCCCGCATCCTACAGATATCACAGCTGCAACTGCAGAACCGATCATGCCGCAAATCAAAGGGAAGCCATACTTCAGATTGACACCGAATAAAGCCGGTTCTGTAACACCGAGATAGCAGGATATCATAGCAGGGATATTGATCTGCTGTGCTTTTTCATCCTTTTTCTGAAGAACTGCCATTGCTAGAACACTGGAGCCCTGTGCAATATTGGATAATGCAATCATCGGCCAGAGAATTGTACCGCCGAACATATTCGTCAGCGTTGTATCAATTGCATTCGTCATATGATGCAAGCCGGTCATAACGACTGGTGCATAAATCAGCCCAAATAACGCTGCGAACAAAACGCCAAAGCTTGAGGTAAGTCCGTTATAGACGATATCCGCAATTGCGTTTCCTATTGTCCAGCCTACAGGTCCAACCAGTGTATGAGCAATTACAACAGCCGGAATCAGTGAACAGAAGGGAACAACAATCATAGAAATGACAGCAGGGCAGTGCTTACGGAAGAATTTTTCAAGATATACGAGGACAAAACCTGCCATCATAGCTGCGATAACCTGCCCCTGATAGCCAATCATTTGAATCTGTGTGAAGCCAAAATCCCATACAGGAATAGCGGAAGCCTCGGTTCCGGCAACCTGGAAGCCGTTTAACAGCTGTGGAGATACAAGGGTTAGTCCGAGGATAATTCCAAGAATCTGTGTTGTTCCCATTTTTTTAGTAATGGACCAGACGATACCCACCGGCAGCATGTGGAAGACAGCTTCACCAATCAGCCATAGAAAGCTGTATACACCATTCCAGAATTGTGAGGTCTGGGCAAGTGTCTGTCCGTCAAACATTGCAATCTCACCTATGATATTGCGGAAGCCAAGAATCAGACCGCCGCAGATCAACGCCGGAATCAGAGGTGCGAAGATTTCTCCAAGAGCACCCATCATTCGCTGTATTACTGTCTGATTTGATTTAGCAGAGCTTTTCAGTGAATCCCTGGAAACCCCTTCAATGCCTGCATATGCCGTAAATGCATTGTAAAATTCACTGACCTCATTTCCAATAATGACCTGAAACTGACCGGATTGTGTGAAGGTTCCCTTTGCACTGGGAAGGGATTCGATTGCCGCAACATCTGCCAGCTCCGGCTTTTCCAGTACAAATCGCATTCTGGTAACACAGTGAGAAACGGCCTGTATGTTCTCTTTACCACCGACGTATAGCAATAGTTTTTTTACATCTTCCTGAAACTTTTCCATAAGCTCCTCCTTAAACATGTACGTACATCTATTTACAACAACAGTATAACTTGTACGTACATGTGTGTCAACATCTTTTTAAAAGAATTGTTTATTTCTGTAAAAGTCTGTGAGCAGTATACAGCCATCAGATTCTGTGATGATATTTCAAATAAAAAAACCGGTATTTTACCGGCTCATGCTATTATGCTAATTTTACACGTCTTGCGAAATCTTTAAATCTGAATTTATCCGGGCGGTGTCTTGCATTGGTATATTGAAAGATTCGCGCATCATCAAGATATGAGCAGGACTCCACATTCACAACCATATCATACTGTTTCATGTCCAGAACCTTCGTATCCAGACCGCTCACGTTCTGACATGTGATTTCTTTTTCCGCATAAGCAATTTTCAGATGCAGGGTATCTTCGATATAGGAATACAACGACTGTTCCAGAATCTCTTCGTTCAGCTCCGGAATAATAGAAGCGTCCAGTATATCCGTATCCAGAATAACGGCTTCATGGTCAATGATCCGAACCCTTTGAACAAGCCAGATTTCATCCTTTGGACTCATATGAAACAATTGCTGAATACGGGCATCCGGATTAGTTTTTTCAAGACAGATTACTTTTGTCTGTACATCCTGTTCCATTTTATCGGCAAGTTCCTTGAAGCTGACAACACCGGATACAGGAAATTCATAGCGCTGCCGGTCCAGAACGATACTTCCTCTTCCCTTGGATTTTTGTATATATCCGTTTTGTGCAAGCAGCAGCAAGGCTTTGCGAATGGTATCTCGGGATGCATCATAGATTTTCATAAGCTCATACTCACCGGGAAGCGTATCTCCGGCTGCATAGAGATTTTGTTCAATTCTTCCTAATATATCCCTGTAAATTGCTTCGTATTTTGACATTGTCATCACCTACTTGATTTTATCATGTACGTACAGATTCGTCAAAGGGAATTCTGTTTTTACAGATTATTAGTTTCATATGAATTCATATACCTGATATTTAAAGCATCACAGTATAACGGCATTTATCTGGTGGTAATACGCGTTTCATGCGTTAAAGGAATAGCACCATTTAACTCATATCACTGCACATACCGGCTGATAAAGCCTTACGGAACTCATCTACAGGTACAGGCTTTCCATACAAATAGCCCTGTCCTGTTATACAGCCCGAAGCAAGCAGAACAGATTCCTGATATTCAGTTTCTATTCCCTCCGCTATGCTTTCCATTTCCAAATCCGTACACATTTGAATCATATGCTTAACAATCATGTGGTTTCGTTTCTCCGTTGCCAACGATTTAATCAGGCTTTTATCCAGCTTGATGGTATCAAAGCAAACATCGCTGAGAATTGATAGATTGCTATAGCTGATTCCGAAATCATCCAATGAAACTCTTAGCCCAAGTGCACTGATTTCTTTGATAACCTCGTATAACGTTTCCGAATGCTCTGTGCATGCACTTTCTGTGATTTCAATTTCCAGACATTGATAAGGAAATGTATATTGTTCCAGTACCTGCTTCAAATGATCTAATAAGTGATCCTCCATCAATGTTACACGAGAGAAATTCAAAGAAATTCTGAATGTGTCATCATTCCAGCTTTCCAATAGCTTACAGACCTCTTCAAATACAAACAGGTCAATATAACGAATGAGGTGATTGGATTCCAGAGCCGGAACAAACTCTGCCGGAGCTAAGACTCCGAGCTCTTTATGATTCTGCCGGATCAGTGCCTCTGCACCAACTACTTTATGTGTTTTCATATGAACCTTTGGCTGCAGATATATTACATACTCCCGATCCTGGATACCTGTCATTAAATCATGAAGCAGCTTTCGCTGACACATATCCTTTGCATCCTGCATTTCATCATAATGCATTCGCTTATTGAGCTGCATGATATTACCAGCTGTCTGCATTAAATGCGCGATGTTCTTTTCCATGTCATCCCATACAGCTCCAAAGGACACGGTGAAGTTCTCATGCGACAATTTTGATTTACACTCCTTAACCTTCTGATCAACATCCTTTTTTTCACAGTTTGGTGTCAATACAAGAAATTCGTCCCCATTTAAGCGATAAATATCAGAAGTGTTGAATATTTGTTTTAATAGATATGCAAAGCGCTGAATATATTGATCCCCGATAGCGGTGCCGTTGACGCGGTTGATTTCCTTTAAATGATCAATATTTGCCATGACAACTCCAATTGAATGCAGGCTGTGTTCCTGAAATTCCTTACAATTCCGTACAAAGCTGTTTCGATTTAAGAGGTCTGTCAGATAATCATAATCATTCGCATGAATCATAGCTTCGATCAGTTTTCGTTTCTTCATTTCATTTACAATGAAAACAGTCAGTGAATCAAGGAAGGATACGTTCCTGAAATTCGCTGCAATGTTGTTAATGACAAGACAGCCGTACTCCATTCCCTGATCCTGTAATATTACCCATCGCTGATTACGAATCAGATGTCGCTGCATAATCTGATACATAACAAATGACTGCTGCATCATCTGCTGCGGATTTTCAATATTGACAGGCGTATTCCATTGCTGCTTTCTCAGCCAGCTATCATAGCCCTCCTGATCCTTTTCCGTGAAATTTATCCTGGAATCTGTTACACACCATTGATAGCTTTGTTTATATGGCTTATCCCCTTTTGGTTTTTGCCATATTTCTGCGGAATCAGCATGAAAGAATGTTACAATAGATTCCAGAACGCTATGGAGTGCACCATCCAGATCCATATGCTCCTGCATATGCTGAATCGCACTTAACAGAATATGACTTTCCGTGCCGTGGCTCTCCATGGAGTCAACTATACTTTTATCGTTGGAAATATCTATCGCTATTGCTAAAAGAACCTCCTGATCATGCCATGGAATCAATTTATTTTTAATTAAAAAATCCTGTTCCAGACAACGGTTGTTATCCTTCCATATATAAAATTTATCCCGTGACCAGCTGGTTTTCCCGCAGAAGGGACATGGCGAGCTTCTATGATGCATAATTTCATAGCATTTCATTCCCCGGCATTGCTCCTTTGTTAATCCTATACGGTCATAAAAGGACTGATTACCCAAAATCAGATCATAGGTATCCGGATCCACCAGATAGGCAATGTCTCCGAATTCTCCCAGATAGGAATCAATTTCTGAAGCATTCATCACTCTGGTATAATTGATATTCAGATTAGGGGATAAATCAATGCTATCTCTTGGTAAATCGTCCTGTTCACAGGGCTGTTCATGATAATAGTGAAAACTTCCCTTTCCTGTTTTTTTCTCACGGTATAAAGCCTGATCTGCCTGTGCAAATATTTCTTCATAGCTCATCATTTGATGATCAATCAAGGTAATGCCTGTACTGAACATAATGCCTTTTACTTCCATTTGCTGATACAGGGTATGCAAAGCACGGTCCAGGGCTTCCCGTGAGTACAGATTCTTCACGAAAACGATGAATTCATCACCACCAAAACGCCCTACGATGCTGTCCTTGTGAAATACAGTGCGAAGCGTGGAAGAGAAGAAAGCAAGCGTTTCATCCCCCTTCTTATGGCCATATAAATCATTGATATCCTTAAAATTATCCATATCAAAAATCAGAAATGCGCGCAGATGTTTATGCGGGTGCTGAGACAGCTCCTTATAAATTAAATTCTCTGCAACATTTTTTCTATATATTCCGGTCAGCTGATCAAACTCTGACTCATATTGCAGCTGGAAATTATTCTTTTTCCGCTCATCAATATCATTTAGAAACATCAGCGCCAGAAGGTCATTGGTGATAGGCTCACGGAATAGTAACAGCTCTATTTCCATCCAGGCCATTTTATTTTGTTCTATGATTCGTCTGAATTCATAGCGAAGCCTGAAATTGCCGCTTTCATAGTTGCGCAACAGGTTTTCAGGATTCATAAGTTCAAGATAATCCTTACGGTCCTGTGGCATAACAACCTTGTGAATAAAGCGTTCATACAGCTGTGTATAAGTCATTTCATCGACCAATTCATTATACAGATCCCAAATGCCACCCATTGTATGAAATGAATTTTTTGTTACATTTACATGTGCATATGCTTCTTTTTCTTTCAGTAGCAGATGATAGAATTGTGTGATATTCAAATACTCCTGATATGTATTCTTCTCACTTGAAATATCCTCTAAAATCACAATAATAGAGACAGACTGTTTTACTCCATGATAAGGAATAAGTGTGAGGCGAAGCCATGAAGCATCCCCAAGCTTTTTTTCATGAATGACAGTTTCATTGCTTTGTAGGGCTGTACGCCAGACCTCTTTCCATTGGCGCATATCCTCTGGCTCGACGTTGCTCTGCTTCATCAGCTTCTGTTCAAAGGCAGGATAGGAAAGAAACTCCGGCATATGCGTAAGCAGTTTCTTCTTTACAAGGATTTGAATCTCGTCTTTTGCCGGATTATATTGAAATACCTCCATGGGCAGATAGGGAGATGTGGTATCAATGATTCGATGGAGATTCCGGATTTCACTTCGATCGTGTTCGTATATGCTGATATCCATTGTCACTGCAAACAGAAGCTGCTTTTTCTCATCTATCTGTACTTGCGTATAGAGCTGTTTCTTGCATGGGACGCTGATCTCATGCACAAAGGAAAAACAAGCTTGGGAAGTATCATGTACTTGAATATAATCCTGCGTATCAATCATTGCGGACAGGCGGTTGCCATATTTGAATTCAAAATTATTTTTTGTTATATGAAATGTTTCATAAAAGCTCTCATTACCATATAACAGTGTCAGTCCTGCATCCTTTTTCAGTATATAGATGGCAAGAGCTGAAGCATCTACAATCGGTCTCCAGTTTGTGCCCTTTACAATCGTATGTATAGTATTCTGTGTAGTCATATGCTTTCTCCTCTAGAGCTTCATCTCTGCTATACTGATTTCAGTAAATACAGGGATGAAGCTCTAAGCTTCCATAAATTGTAATTATCTTAATTATAGCACAAATATTAAGGTTCTTTTCATTCTTACATAGCCTCTACCACGAAAAAAGCAGATAAATAATGATCTTTACCTGCATACTATCGATTGGATTTCAAAAGCTTAACATATATGTAAAATTTCGTTCTATAGTGGATTTACAGGGAAGCGCTGTGTGTATATATTACCGGCAGATTTCGTCCTTGAGCTGCTCATACAGCTGTCGGGTGTGATCATCAAAGCAAACCAGATAGACTTTTACACTCTGCATTTGTGTATCTGCTTCCTGTATAGTTCGCAGGGCAATGCGGGCAGCCTGTTCGAGCGGGAAGTGATATACGCCTGTGCTGATAGCGGGAAAAGCGATGGAGGTTATATGATACTCCTTTGCCAGCTTCATACAGCTTCGATAGCAGCTTTCCAGCAACTCACATTCGCCATGATTTCCACCCTGCCATATCGGACCCGGTGTATGAATAACGTAGCTGCAAGGAAGCCGGTATGCCTTTGTGATTTTTGCTTCCCCTGTTTTGCATCCGTGAAGGGTACGACACTCTTCCAAAAGCTCAGGTCCGGCAGCACGATGAATCGCTCCGTCAACACCGCCTCCCCCAAGCAGGGAGACATTGGCGGCATTCACAATGGCATCCACCTGCAGGGTTGTAATATCGCCTGATAAAATCTTAATCATCCTATCATCCCCTTATTCGTGAAATATCGTCTGAATGAAATTCTTCGGCCCGTGTTTATATAACAGAACAACGCCTTCTTTGCCAAGGTCACGATAAATATCATCAAAATAAAACATACCTGCCACAGAGGGGAACTGATTCCAGAATTCCTGTGTTACGGCACTGACCAGGATCTTATGCTGCAAGGCTTTTGTTTCCACCTGAAGTGCCTGTGCAAGCAGACCGAAGGAACGCTCCTTATGGGATTCATATTTTTGTGTATAGAACTTATAGCTGCTGCAGGAAGCATTCCAAGCAAGATAATTCGCAAGTCCGTTTGTAAAGGCGAGATGATTCAACAGACTGAGATATTTGCGGGATCGCACAGGAAACTGCTCCTGTATCAGATACTTTGATAGCTCAAAGGTCAGATAATTCTGCAGAATATAGGTCATCTGTGAAACGACACGGGTATAATCGGCAATGTGAATCAGATCGATCAGGATACAAAGCCCTTCCTCTGATTTTACAATGCGGTTTTCCTTTGTACCGACAACAGCCATGATACAGACAGCCTGCAGCTTTTCTCTGTAGTTTGGAAAGAGCGCTTCAAAGAGCTCTTTGTTAAAGGTTGGAAATTCTTCTACAATGCTTTCCAGCTGCGAGTCCAGCTCCTGTACGATATCCTTTCGTTTCGGATCTGCTTCCTCATACTCCTGCAGCAGGTAAAAATGCTCCTCCTCTGCCACAGGTCTTCCTTCCAGAAATGCGGCAGCAATGCGATTGTCATACAGCATAAAAGATCCCTCCTTTTGTAATTCATTATATCACGTTTCAGCCTCCTGCGTGAATGTTTTGCCATGCCCCTTATAAGATGCACATTACCGGGGAAAGCTAACAGAGAGGATGTGATTATATGAAAAAAGAAGTATGGCGGGATGTGATTTTAAGCAGTGTGGCATTTCTGGCACTGATGTGGGTGGCTTTTTTCTGGGCACAGAAATATTTCCCGATGGAACAGGATAGTGCTCCGGTTGCCAAGGTAGAAGAAAAAAAGGTAGCCTATTTAACCTTTGATGACGGGCCGAGCAAGTACACGCAGGAGGTTTTGGATATTCTGGATACCTACCATGTCAAGGCAACGTTTTTCGTGACCGGCAGCAATCCGGAATATTATGACCTGATTAAAAAAGAGGATGCTATGGGACATGCGATTGGTATTCATACCTTCTCTCATGATTATGGAAAAATCTATTCCAGTGAGGAGGCATATTTTGAGGATATCAATAAAACCAATGCGCTGATTGAAAAACAGACCGGACACAAGGTGAACATTCTGCGCTTTCCCGGAGGTACCAGCAATACGGTATCCAGAAAGTACAGCAGCGGTATTATGAGTACACTGGCAGCGTCTGTTACGCAGAAAGGGTATGAGTATTATGATTGGAATGCATCCAATGGAGATGGTAACTGCTATGTAGGCAGTGATACACTGATCAATACAGCATTAAAGGAAATCCGGGATAAAAAAGAGGTTATGATTCTGATGCATGATGGAACAGGGAATAAGGCAACGGTGCAGGCACTTCCCACGATTTTGAAAAGCATGCTGTCGCAGGGATATGAATTTCGTGTTATCGACTCTTCCACACCGGTGTTTCATCATCATATCGCAAACTGAGAAAGTATGTTATAATATTTCATATGCAGTTGCTTGACAGGTGATGAAATATGAAAATAACAAGAGAAAAAAATCTGGATGAAATTAAGAACGGATATACGAAAGACAAACGCAGCTTTTATCATTGCAATTTTTGTGATGCAGTGTTTGAGGACGGTGAGATTTTTCCGATAAACGGACATTTTTATCGTGCGGAAAAGGCAGTGCAGATGCATATACAAAAGGAACATGGCTCTGTCTTTGAACAGTTGCTGCAGCTGGATAAAAAGTCCTGCAGCCTCACTGATGTGCAAAAGAAGCTGCTGCAGTATATCCATGAAGGAAAAACCGACAAGGAAATAGCCTCGCTGACCAATACCAGCGCGTCAACCGTTCGCCATCAGCGCTTTGTATTCCGTGAAAAAGCAAGACAGGCAAAAATGTATCTGGCTCTTTATGAACTATCGATGGAAGGTATGATGGATAATCTGCTGGAGGTGCATGAGCATGCGGCGCAGGTGGATGAGCGCTATGTCGCAACCACGGAGGATGAAGCGCAGGTACTGAAGACGATGACTCTTTCGATCGATCCGTTGAAGCTGAAGCAGATTCCGGCCAAGGAAAAAAAGAAAATTATCATTCTACGGAAAATCTGTGAATTTCTGGAGCCGCATCAGGTATACAGTGAAGAGGAAATCAATGCCTTTTTAAAACAGATATTTGAGGATTTTGTATCCCTCCGCCGTTATCTTATTGAATACGGCTTCCTTCACAGGACACAGGATTGTCATTTCTATTCAATGGATGCAGGCAGGATTCGGGAGGTGGAAGAGCATGAATGAAAGCTTACACTGGTATGAAAATGAGGATCAGGTAAAGCATGTCGCGCGCAGCATGCGATGAAGTCCTTTCTGATAAAACGATGAAAGGAGGAGCATAGTATGCAAAATATCGTTCAGGCTTACTGGAATGCAATCCATGAGCTGCGCTTTGATGATGTGAGAGAGCTTTTCAGCGAGACAGCAGTAATTACATGGCCGAATACAGAAGAAGTCTTCACCCTTGATGAATTTATAGCGGTTAATGAGGCCTATCCCGGAGAGTGGGATGAAGAGGTTCTGCAAAGCTGTGAAACAGGTGATATGATCATCAGTGAAACGATGGTAACGGGGAAGGAAGTATCTTTTCTTGCCATTGGCTTTTTCACAATTCACGAGGGTAAAATAACTGCACTGCGGGAGTATTGGACGGCAGTGGAAGCTGCCCCGGAATGGAGAAAACAGCTGTTAAAAAGCAGATAGGGAATGCATGCATTCCCTGTTTTTTTGTCTCACCATTCACGGAGCTTCTGTCCGCCATTCGATACATTGTAATTGTTTCAGCAGGTGGATAAATTTATCATATAGGTGTTAGATGGTGGATACTATCATCATAGGTATCAAAGAGCTTCTGCTGTTCGTCCCATTCAGCGGAAGACCTGCACAGGTAAAAGGAGCTGGTTTCATGAAGTTTGCGAAAAGTCTTACCAGCCTGGCGTGCTGGCTCATGGCAATCGTACCCGGTGTGTACCTGCTTGCTTATCTCAGTGCCCGATACCTTCATTTGCCGTCTGCATATTATTATCCAATACTGGCGCTGGCTGCCGCCGGCTACGCTATATTCCTGTTCCTGGTGTATCGGCTGAAATGCCGAATTCACAATTCCGCGCGCAGCCGTGATGAGGAAACCGCGGCAGACTGCATGAACAGTGATCAGTAGGACGAAAGGGTTATTGAGTAAATAACCTTTTTTTCTCGTCTTTTTGTGATACAATTACGTAGTAAATGGCAGGTGTTTATATGTTGAATGATACAATAGCCGCAATCTCCACAGCGGCAGTGGATGGGGCAATCTCCATCATCCGAATGAGTGGTGCAGATGCTTTGTCAATCGCGGACAGCATTTTGAATATTGATGTAGGAAAGAAAAAAAGCCATACGATCAGTTATGGCTATGTTTATGATCAGGAGCATGACGAGCTGATTGATGAGGTGCTTGTCAGCGTTTTTCGCGCACCGAAGACCTTTACCTGTGAGGATATCGTAGAGATCAACTGTCATGGCGGGCGGTTTATCACAAAGAAAATTCTGCGGCTGTGTCTCGCGCATGGTGCCCGTCTTGCGAATCCCGGTGAATTTACACAGCGGGCGTTCCTGAACGGTCGTATTGATCTGACGCAGGCGGAAGCTGTAAATGATATGATAGAGGCAGATAGCAATGAAAATGCACGAATGGCTGTACAGGGGCTTCGCGGAAGTGTCAGAAAGCTGCTGGAGCCTTTGATTCAGGATCTTTTGGATATCATAGCGAACATTGAGGTAAACATCGATTATCCGGAGTATGATGATGTGGAGCAGCTGAGCAGCGAAATCATTCAGCCAAAGGCCAGAGAATGGATGAAACGTATTCAGCAAATTCTGGACCGTGCACAGAGTGGCCAGCTGCTGAAGGAAGGAATCAGGACCGCAATCGTCGGAAAACCGAATGTCGGTAAAAGCAGCCTTTTGAATGCGCTGCTTGAGGAAGAAAAAGCCATCGTGACGAATATTGCAGGAACAACGCGCGATATTGTGGAAGGACATATCCATTTGCAGGGACTGACTCTGAATCTGATTGACACGGCAGGAATTCGGGATACGGAGGATGTTGTGGAGCAAATCGGCATCCAGCGAAGCTTGCAGGCGATTTCCGAGGCACAGCTTGTACTTGTTGTTCTGGACAGCAGCCGCGCACTGGATGCGCAGGATGAGGAGCTGCTGGAGCTGACGAAGGATAAGACGCGCATCATCGTCTACAACAAAACAGATATCTCCAATCAGCAGGAGGGGGTATGCATATCCGCAGCAAGTGGTGAAATCGATCAGCTGATTGTAAGAATACACGAATTATTCGACCGTCATCAGCTTGTACTGCAGGAGCCGCTGCTGCATAATGAACGCCAGATTTCCTTGATGATGAAGGCAGAGAACAGTATGCGCCAGGCACTTGCTTCCATGGAGACAGGAATGGAGCTGGATATTGTCGCAATCGATATCCAGGAAGCCTATACAGCCTTAAAGGAGATACTCGGGGAAGTCCATCGGGAGGACCTTCTCGATACCTTATTCTCTAATTTCTGTCTGGGAAAATAAGCAGGAGGGAAGAAATTTATGAATACATTGATCGATACACATTGTCATATTACCTGTGATGCTCTGTATGAGCGCATTGACGAGGTATTGGAGAATGCAAGGCAGGCAGGTATAGGAAAAATGCTCATCATCTGTACGAGCTTTATAGAATATGAGCGTGCAGAGCAGTTAAAGGAGAAGGAACCGGAGCGCTTTGATATTGCACTGGGGTTTCATCCAAACGATCTTTATGCTTTTCAGGAAGCCGATTATGAGCGGCTGGAGGAGCTGTTGAAGCAGGAACGCCTGGCTGCGGTCGGTGAAATCGGACTGGATTATCATTGGGAGGATGTACTGCCGCGGGATCAGAAAATCGGCTTTATCCGGCAAATACAGCTTGCACAGAAATACAGCAGGCCAATTCTTATTCATATGAGAGAGGCAACGAAGGATACGCTGGACATTCTGAAGGAGGAGGGCCCGGTAAAAGGGATCATGCACTGCTACAGCGGTAGTAAGGAAGTGGCTCTGGAGCTGATAAAAATCGGCTTTTATATATCCTTTGGCGGGCCGCTTACATTTAAGAATTCAAGAGGAGCACCGGCTACGGCAGAAGCGCTTCCTCTGAACCGGCTGTTTGTGGAAACCGACAGTCCCTATCTGACGCCGCATCCGTTCAGGGGCAAGCAGAATGAACCGATGTATGTTCGCTATACGTTTGACAAGCTGTGTGAAATCAAAGCGGTGGATAAAGATTTGGCGGCAGAGCAGCTGTGGAAAAATTATGAGGAAGTATTCTCAAAATAAGAATATGCCTGGACGGCTCGTTTTCTCGTAAGAAAATAAATTTTACTTCTATACTGGCAAAGGAAAAGATGCTGAAACAAGGATGCAGGTAAGAGCTACCGCACAATGGAAAAGCCTTCAGCTATATCTTGCATATGAGTGCTTTGCTTGTTGTAATCAAAAAAGCAGACGATTTTAAAACCGTCTGCTTTTTCAGCAGTTTATAGAATGAAATCTTGAATGTATCTGAAAGCAATCTGTTTCCAAGGCTGATTCCATGCGATATAACTTTCTTGCTTCTATGCAAGAAGTGCTTGAAGATCATATAACTGCGTGAAACCAGATAAGAAGGCAACATTTCAATCTGTCTGGACTTTCATTTTATATAGAGAGGTATACAGCGGGTTTCATTTGAAATGATCTCACCAGTCTGTAAGATAAGTGCTTGTCCAATAGGTCGTGTGTAGGTGCTATACATGTTTCGCATATAAAAAAAGCCTTTTCTTCAAAAGGCTGATCAGCAGAATGTCTAAAGGGACAATGTTTAATACAACCGCGTAAAGCGGCTTGACAAGGGGATTTTCGGGTGGGGGTGTTCAATTCGCAACGAAACGTCAAAACGAAATCTGAACCCCCATCCCTTATTCAAGATACCGCCGAAGTAAGTCCTCTTGATCTCCAGCGCGAAGCCGTTTCACCACGTAGCTCACAAGTTCAACCGGCGTGGGAATGTCGCCGACGCAGGGTATTTCCTCCCATTGCGCGCGGCGCTTCGGATCGGGGTCATGAAGCCCCGCTTCAATGCGGGCGGTAATCCTCGCCTTGACTTCCTCTACCGAAATACCCATTTCCCTTGCCAGTTGCTCGAAAAGCGATTCTTGTTGCGCCATCTTCGTCCCCCTTCCTTGCATAGTATCACCACCAAAAGCCCATGATATAAGCGAGTATTCCCCGATTGGGAAATAGTGACGCTACCTATCGTGCCTATTATACCACCCATTTGGGAAGTAGAATAGATACGAGATGGGCAGGTGGAAAGATGAACGTACAAAAGCGAGTAAGGCAGCTCATGGAGGAGCGCGGGTGGACGGACTACCAACTGGCAAAGGCGGCCAGCCTTTCGCACTCCACAATTTCAAATATGTTCAATCGAAACAACGCGCCGACGCTTCCGACCATAGAGGCGTTATGCGAGGCATTTGGGGTTACGCTGCCACAATTCTTTACGGAGAGCGGCGACCCGGCAGATATGACCGAGGAGCAGCGCGTACTGTTTTCGAGATGGAGCACCTTGACACAGGAGCAAAAGCAACTGCTCCTCGCGCTCATGGAAACCATGTAAAGAGCAAAAAAAGAAGCCCGCAGGCTCTGGAAAGAACCTGCGGGCTTCTTTTTATTGAATGATGCAGAGATGTGGGCATAGTGGGATAAGCGAGCCTCCCGTCCTTGTAGCCGTATCTGATGCCTCGAGGCATAAAAGCACCACCCGTTGAATGTTGTTCTCGTTTGCCATTATGCCGCCCTCCATGTTTCTCTTGAAATAACCACCTGCCGCCCGTCGCGGAAGGTAAAGGCCATTGAGCCATCTTCCATAACCGTCACAAAATCCACCGTGGAATACCAAAGCTCCTCGTCGTACTCCGTTACCAGTTCCTCGCAGCAGGCCAGCGTATCTAAAAACATGGTAATTTTCATTCGCTTGGCGGTGCGCTCCAGGCGGAGCTCCTCAATCTCTACCAGACGCTGCCGGGCGGCTTCATACCGCTCACAGTAGCCGGTATATTTGCGTTCGTACTCCTCCTGATTCTGCGCTTGCTGCGCATTGTCGTCAATGGCCTTGTGGATCAAGCCCATAATGACCTCGTTTTCATTTTGAAGTTGGTCGCGCTCGGCGTCAAGGTCGGCGGTATCGGTCAGCGCCTCCAGCACCTCGGCGTAGGCCGCCAGAATTTCCGCCCGGCTGTCGAGCATAAGGTTGAAGGCGACGAGGAACGCGGTCTTGATTTCATCCTCGGTGAGATGCGTTGTTGCGCAGTTCTGGCCTCGGTGCTTCTCGTTGCATTGCCAGACCACGCGGCGGTATACATTGTTGGAATGCCAGACCTTGCTGCCATAGGCCCCGCCGCAATGCCCGCAGTAGATTTTCCCGGAGAAGGGGTGGACGCAGCTCATCCATCGGCCATCCTCCTTGCGCTTTTTCAGGTCGTACTGCACCAGGTCGAATATTTCCGGCTCGACGATGGACGGGTGGCTGTTCTTCACGTAGTATTGCGGCACCTCGCCCTCGTTGACCTTTTGCTTCTTGGTGAGGAAATCCACGGTAAACTTCTTTTGCAGCAGCGCGTCACCCTTGTACTTTTCATTGGTGAGAATGCTCTCCACCACCTTGGCGCGCCACGTTGCTTTGCCTCCCGGCGTGGGTATCCCCTCGTCGGTGAGATAGGAAGCGATGGCCGAAGGGGATTTTCCATAGAGGGACAGTCGGTAGATGAGCCGCACGGTAACGGCCTCCTCCTCGACGATCTGCGGCAGGCCGTCCGAGCCTTTGGCATAGCCTAAAAAATGCTTGTAGGGAAGGCTTACCTTGCCGTCAGCAAACCGCTTTCGCTGTCCCCAAGTCACATTTTCTGAAATGGAGCGGCTTTCCTCCTGCGCCAGCGAGGACATGATGGTAATGAGCAGCTCGCCTTTGCCGTCGAGGGTATGGATGTTCTCTTTCTCGAAGAAAACCTCGATCCCTTTCTCTTTGAGCTTGCGCACGGTGGTCAGGGTATCCACGGTATTGCGGGCAAACCGAGAGATGGATTTTGTTATAATGAGGTCGATTTTCCCAGCCAGGGCGTCGGCAACCATGCGGTTGAAGCCGTCGCGCTTCTTGGTATTGGTCGCCGAGATGCCTTCGTCCGTGTAGACCTCCACAAACTGCCACTCATCCTTTGCCTGGATATAGCGGCTGTAATAGTCCACCTGGGCCTCGTAGGAAGTCATCTGTTCCTCGCTGTTGGTGGATACCCGCGCATAAGCAGCCACGCGGCGCTTGACGGCCTCGTTGCTCAATACGTTTAGGGGTATCTGGTCTTTTTTTGCGGGAATCACGGTAATCCGTGGAGCCCGTACCGCTACTGCTGGCATAGGCGCGCCCTCCTTTCATGAGCCAGCCGTAGCGCGTCCTCGCGGGCTTTCGCTCGTTTCTCAACATTCCAGCTCTCGCGGCGGGAGGGGTTTTTCCATGTGCGAGTCGCCTCTTGGCCGTCACGGAATACAAAGACCAGCACCCCGTTCTCCGGCACCCGAATCTCCCGAATTTTCGCCGTAAAGACCGCCTCGTCAAACTCCGGCAGCTCCAGTACCTGCGCGGCAGCGGCTTCGAGAATGTCCTCCGGGATCTGTTTGGAAGCGCACAGGGCCTTGCCCTTGGAGTTGAAGGTCTGGCAAATCCAAACCGGCTTTTCATACTTGCCACCCGCGTTGGCGATTTTTCGCCGGAAGCGTGCGCCGCACTTCCCACAGGCGATAACGCCAGAGAATGGATAGGCGGCGGGCGTCTTTGGGTTGGGCTGGTATCGCGCGGCCCTGCGGGCGCGTTCGGTCAGCACCCGCTCATAGGTATCCCGGTCAAGGATAGGCTCGTGGCTGCCCTCCACAAAATACTGCGGCAGCTCGCCCTTGTTGAACCGCTCTACCTTGGAAATGGGGTCAACCACGTATTTTTTCTGCAAGAGCAGGTCGCCAGCGGTTTTCTCATTGCATAGCAAATCTACAATTCCATTCCCGCGCATATAGCTGCCTTGCCGCCCGCGAACCCCGGCCCTTGCCAACGCCCGCTCCAGCCGCTCCCGTCCATAGCCCTCTAAATAGAGGTCGGCTGCGATCCGCAGGATTTCCGCCTCCTCTGGCACAATCTCCAGCCTGCCGTCCACCTGCTTGTAGCCATACATTGTGACGCTCCAGGGGATACCCTGCTCAAAGTTAGCTTGGATACGCCACTTCTGGTTTTCGGATACCGAGCGGGCTTCTTCCTCCGCATACGCAGCGAGGAGGGTAAGCAGCAGCTCGCCCTCCTCGCCCAGCGTGTGGATATTCTGTTCTTCAAAGAAGATGTCAACGCCCAGGAGGCGAAGCTCCCGGATGGTTTTAAGTGTCGTTACGGTATTGCGCGCGAACCGGGAGATGGATTTGGTGATAATCAGGTCGATTTCCCCGGCGCGGCAGGCCGCCAGCAGCTTTTGAAAATGCTCCCGGTTGTCCTTGGTGCCGGTAGTAGCCTCGTCGGCATAAACACCAGCGTAGGTACAGCCGGGCATTTTCTGGATCAGCCCGTTGTAGTAGCTAACCTGTGCGGACAGCGAGTGAAGCATCGCCTCTTTGCCGCTGGAAACCCGCGCGTAACCCGCCGTGCGTTTGAGCTTTGGTGCCTGCTGGATCGCCAGCGGGTGGATTCTTGATATAATGCGTTCCATAAAACGCCCTCCTTTCTGAACGCTGATGTTACTGGAAAACACCCCGAAAAGAAAGGCTTTTCAGCAAAAAGAGCCGCCTAAAACGGGTTTGAATTTTGCCGCCAGCCTGGCATCAATGCGCTGGAAATCCGCCTCGTTGATGACACCCTGCCGCAGCATAGAGCGGGCCACAGCGAGGGCGGCCTGGTATTTTTTCTCACGTTCAAACTGCTCCTTCGTCATGGCAGCCTCCTTTCCCGAAGCGCGCCGCAAGATAGCAGGCGTGGGAACAATACTTCCGCCGCTGCTTACCATAGCCGAGAAACGCCTTTTTGCAATGCGCGCAGGTCATAGAATGAAAGGCGGTCTTGCGGCTCAATTCGGGATGGGCCTGCCACCAGGCACGGCGGCAGGCTTCGCAGCAGAATTTACGTTTTCGTCCCATCTCCTGGGGCGGGAGCGTGCCGCCGCAATGCCTGCATAACAGGATCGGCTTTTGTGCCGCCACTCCGGTGAGCTGGTTGCGGCGGCAAAAGCTCTTGACGGTATTTTCCGAGAGGCCCAGCCGGGCGGCAATCGTCCCATAGCCCAGGCCCTCGCAGCGCCAGAAGCGTACCCTTTCTTTTTCCTCGTCTGTCATGCGAACCGCCTCCTTTACAAAAAAAGGGCGGCCCAAGGAGAGCCGCCCCGCAGACTACTTCGGGATTTTTAAGACCTGCCCGGCATAGATCACGTCGGAGGTCAGCCCGTTGAGCTTCTTGATTTCAGAATATTGGGAGCCGCTTCCCAGCTCGCGGGCGGCGATGGCCCACAGGCTGTCGCCCTTCTTCACGGTATAGGTTGGGTAAGCGGCGGCGCTGCCGGTATAGACCGCCTTACCGCCCTCGTCAAAGACCGAATAGCCCGCGTTCTGGTCGGCGCAGCGTTTGGCGTTATCCAGCACCTTGAACGCGCCCTTTTGAGAAGCCTTATCTGCCCAGCTCTTTCGTACCCGATAGAGGGTGTCGCCGGTGGACGTGCCGCCGGAGGAACCGGCGAGCTTCGCCTTCACCGCCGCGCGGAAGGTATCCATGTTCTTACCGTGCTTAGGGAACCAGTGCATCACGTCGCCGTGGTTGGAGGCAATGCCCTGGGCGTGGCCCTCGCTGTGGCAGATGATGTTTTTCTCCGTCAGCTCATAGAGCTGGCAGAGGTGGGCGCACAGCTCCACCGCCTCGGTGTATACCTTGTTGAAATAGCTGGAATTTGTGAGGCCGTCCTCGCAAATCTCGAATGAGATGTGGGTGTCGTTTGCCGCGCCGCCCGCGTGCCAGCCTCGGTGATTCCATGGCAGCACCTGATAGGTCGCCACCGAGCCGTCCGCCAGCTTGCCGATAAAAGCGTGAACGCAAACCTGCCGCTCCATCGGCTGGTTCCAGTGGTTGTTGTATTGATTCTTCCCGAGCAGGCCGTCATCCGGCCCGACGTAGCGTTTGAGTGTGGGATTGTTGGCCCCGGTCGAATGCACCATAATACCTTTTGGGGTGATGGTGCGCCCCGTCTTGTAGCAGGCGTTATTTGTAAAAATCAACTTGCGCAGGTTCATTTCTTGTCGTCCTCCTTCTTTCGGTCATGGAGCTGTGCCAGAATGTCTTTGAGCTTCTCCGGGATGGGCAGCCCGATGTGGGCTGCGTTCTCCAGCAGGCTCACGCCCTCGTTGGAGATGTAAAAGAAGATTACCGCCGTGCGCAGGGCCTCCCCGCTGCCCAGGAGCTGGGTGTCGATGATGTTCCCGATCCCGACCATGACGAAAATGAGCACCTTGCGGAAAATGCCCTTGAAGCCCACATTGCTCGACAGCTTCTTGTCCACGACGGCGCACATCACGCCGGTGATGTAGTCGATCACCACAAAGGCAATCAGCGCGTAGAGAAAGCCGTCCATCCCGCCGAGAAACCAGCCCAGCCCGCCCCCGATGGCGGCCAGCGCCGCCTGCATCCAATTCCAAACCGTTTTCATGTTGAAAACCTCCTTTTCATAGGAAAAGCACCAGCCTGAGCCGGTGCTTTCCGTTATCTGATTGCCCTGTCGTTGGGCATACTGCCGATGGCAAGACCGAGATCAACGAATCCATACCCGCTGCCGGACACCAAATCCGTCCAGGTGGAGCCGGTCTTTTTCTTTTGAAATAGCATGTAACCGCCATAGGTCTGCCCGGTGGTGGAGCAGTCGGTGGCGAGCTTGGTGCCGGACGCCAGCCTGCCCTGCACCACGCCGGACGGGTTGCGGTAGGATACGGATTTGTTCACCGTAAAGACATAGTAGCTTTTGCCGCTGATGCTCACGCGGGCGGCGCTCACCAGTGAGGAGCCGTTGCTGTTGTAGTAGTGATACGGCTCCTGCGAGGATACCCACGCATGATAGCCCAGCGTGTAGCCGGGCGAGGACTCAATGTAGCCGGTGCGCTGCGCCCCGTTGCCATCCCGGAAAATGATCTGATAGGACGTGAGATAGTGCGAGGAGTTGGGGACGAGCGTGTAAAATTCGCCGGGATAAATGACCCCGACCTTCGTACCGCCCGCTGTGGAACCCCCGGTGTGGATAGAGCTGGAAACGAGGGAGCTGTAAACCGGGATGTTGGTGTTAGACCGGTTCACCCACGCTACTCTTGAATTGCTAAGTGCCATAATAAAAACCTCCTTGTTTTGTTATATCTGCTTAGGCAGGGCCTCCCACAGCCGCATATTCTCCTGGCCCAAAGACCAGATGGCAATGCCGCGCAGGCCCCACCGATAAGCCGCCTCGTTGGCCCAATAGACGAGCGAGTCCACATCCTGATAGTAGAGGATGGAAAAGCCGTCCGCGTCGCCCAGGAACAGCCGGGCCGTCCATACATTGATGTCCCTGGGCACCACCCGCGCCGCGTAGTCCCTCCCGCAGGACAGCGCCAGCAGGTGGGAATGGAAGAAATCATAGTCGAGGGAAATATCCTTGCTTCGGGTGGCGTTTTCCTCCACGTCGCTGTTTAGGGTAAAGACCTGAAATTCCTCGTCCCATGTCACACCGGAGCGGGCGATCCGCCCGTAGCTGGCGCGCTGGCCGTCCGGGAATACCACGTCGAAGCACTCGTAAGGCTCATACGTCCAGGCGTCCCCGGCCCGCAGCAGGTCGGACACAATCTTGCTGTCGGCCTGTATGCCCGCATAGCCGGAGGTGGCGCTCACCGTGGCGGTGAAGCGCAGCGAGTAGCTGCTGCCGGAATACACCCGGACGCGGTTGCCGCGCTTGCGCATCTCAATGGTATAGAGCGACGGGTTGGTATGGAGCTGCGCGTCGGGAGTCTTGGAGAAGCTGGTCGCGTAGCTGCCCAGCAGCGCGGAGCCTTGGTACAGCTCCACCCGCTGGGTGTCGTAGTTGAGGCAGCAAAACAGGTTCCCAAGGAACACCCCGGCCCGCCCGCCGCCGCTCTGCGCGAAGGCGACCCGCGCGCGGATATGCAGGTCGGAGAAGCCGTCGTATTTCCACGCCAGCCTGCCGGAGCCTTCCAGCAAGGAGTACGGGCGGTTCTCGGTGGTGAATTGCTCCCGCCAGACCTCCCATTTCCCGGAGAGCGTCGTCCAATAGCTGGCGGGCAGCTTCTCCTCGTCCCGAAAGTCCTCGTACCAGATTAGCGCGGAGTCGGGCTTGCGCCGCAGCATCTCACAGGTCAGCTTGAAGCCTTTGTCCGGGGTGGCCGGGTTGCCGTTTACGTCCAGAAACTGCCGGGGCGACAGAGCGAAGGCCGCCTCCCCGGCGCTGGGCGCTTCGGAGAAGCTGTCGCATACCCGAAAGCCGTAAAACTGTACGCCGGGCACGCCGCCGCTGATCCGCAGGGTATGCGTCCCCGCCGAGAGGCTCCGCCCGGCGGCGAGGGACAGCCAGCAGGTGCGCCGCCAGTAGGGCCACCAGAGGCGGTTTTCTGAGAACAGCTTGCCGGAGCCGTCGAGGGCGACGTTCAGGGCGTTCCTGTCCCAGAAGGGATAGGCCAGCCGCACCGCCACGTCGTAGGTGCCCGCCCGCTCTATGGTGAAGTTGAAGGTGGCCGTGCCGTCCTCGCCAAGCACCGTCATGTAGTCGGATACCGAAACCACGCCGGTATATGAGTCGGGGGTGCCGCCGCCCCGGTCGATATAGATGGTGCCGAAGGAGGCTTTCTGCTCCTTGCCGTAGCAGGTGAGATAATGCCTGCGGTTGTAGACCTCCCGCTGGGTGGGGTACTCTATGCTTGCCGCGTCTTGGCCTTCCATGTAGTCGTAGACCTGCGGCAGCGCCCACGGCACCTTGTCGTAATCGTCCCAATACGCCACAATCGGGATCATGGGCTGGGGCGGTTGATCGTCGGTGAAGTTGTAGCCGCCCGTCATCCAGAGCTTGGCGGCATAATAGGTGTTGGAAACGCCCCGGTAGGTCTTGCCAAGGTTCTCCGGGGTGTCGTAAATCTGCCAGTTCCAGCCGTAGCCCGGCAGGCCCATGAAGACCTTGCTAGGGTTCATCACCCGTGTGGCGTAGTTGTAGATGCCCTCCAGCCAGCTCCGGGGGGATACCGGGCCGGGGGCGCTGCCCGCCCACGCCATGCCATAGGACATGATGGCGGCGGTATCGCAGCAGGGGTCGAGGTCGGCATAAACGCACCAGTTCTCGCCGCCCACCGACCCCTGCACGCCGGTCATGCCCGGCAGGCAGATGTTGACGAGCTTCCGGGGGTTGTAGGCTTTCACCGTGCGGTAGATGTCCCGAAACAGGGCGTTTGCCGCCTCCCGGTTTTCGTATCCGCCGCCCTTTTCGAGGTCTATATCCACCCCGGCACACCACGGGTACTTTTCCATGATCCGCACCAGCTCGGTGAGAAACTTATCCTTCGCGCCGCCCGTATTGTTGCGCAGCGCCGTGAAGATGGAGGCGTAGCCGTGGTTCATAATGGTGAGCATCCAGCGGATATGCGGCCACTTGTTGATGTATGGCAGCATGGAGGAAATGCTGGTGCCGGTTTCCGAGAGGGTGCCGGTCGCGTCCACCTCAAAGGTGAAGATGCCCACCGTATCCAGCCGGTCGCCGTAGTCCCGCAGCGCCTCGTACATCCGGGCGTTCTGCATAAACGACCACACCATGCACCGCTTGCCTTGAAGGTAGTTCCTCACAGCGAATCACCCCCTTCTTGCATTTCTTGAAATCGAAACAGCAGCCGGGCGGATTTGCGCGGCTCCAACGTAACTGGATGCTTGCTGTCGCCCGCCGCGCTGTACTGGAAAAAGCCGTGCTTTTCAGTGGGCCTGCCGTTTTTGAGGCATTGCCGGGAGGAGGCCAGCAGCGCCAGCTCGTCCCCGGCGCTCGCCGCTGAGGGAAAGGTGGTTTTGTGTGCGCCTTCGCCCAGGGCGAGGGAAATACTGCCCGCCGCCATGTCCCGCACCGGGTAAACATAGCAATCCAGCCCCGCCGTGGTCGCGCCAAGGTTAAAGAGCACCACGGTTTCGCCCGAGCGAACCACCCCATTGTAGAACCGGGGCGGCACGATCTGGCCGTTCTCCCGGTACTTCTCCAGCAGGGTTTCGGTATGGATCACATAGCCGGTGAGCCGGTCGCCCTCCTGCGCCATGAGATCGGTGAAGTAGATGGTGCCGGTGCAATCGGATACGAGGGGCCGGATGGTGACGCTCACCACCCGGCCCTCGCTTTTTACCTGGATCGTTTCTGAAAATCGCGTAAACTTTGCCGCCATGCCCGCCCCCTAACCATCCAGCGTCCAATGGATTTCACTCACATGCCCCATCCAGCCGGTGGCGATGGAGCCGCCCTGCAGCAGCATGTCGGTGAAATACACCGCGCCAGTACAGTCGGTGACGCACAGCCGGATGGTGATGGCACGCAGGCGTTCGTAGCCCTTGGGGGATACGTCGGCGGCGGTCTGCGAAAAAAATGCCATACGCAGCGCCTCCTATCTAAAAGAGGTCGATGAAGCGCGTTTCCGTGCTCCCGTCCTCGTATTCAAAAGTAACCTCAATCCCGACCTGCCCGCTGGGGCCTTTTTTCAAATCCTCCGAGGCAATCTGTGCCGAGAAGGTGTAGCTGCGGCGGCTGGATGGGTAGACCGTCTGCGCGAGGCTTTTTGTCATACCCAGCGCGCCGGTGGCCTTGAAGGAAGCCGTACCGGAAACGCCGGTGGAGGCGTCCACCTCAAAGCCGGAGTTGAGCCAGTAATTCATGCCGCTGTCGGCGCGGGAATTGCGCAGGTGGTTGAAGGGCACCAAGTCCTTGACCTCCTGCCGGTCGATTACGTCGGTGGATGCCAGCACGTCGGCGGCTTTGTCCCATTGCGCCGAGCTGTCGCCCAGCTCCCGCAGGGTGGTGGAAAGCTCCAGCACCGTTTTCCACGGCTCTTGCAGGTTGTACTGCCGCCGCACCACGCGGGTTTTCACCGACAAGCGCAGGTCTTTGTCATCCACGGTCACGATGTCGCCCAGCGCCCAAGCCTCGTGCTCATAGCCGGTCAGGGCCGACAAGTCCATGGCGGAGAGCACATAGGAAACGCGGGGCTTGGCGTACTGTGCCAGCCGCATCTCGGTGTATTCAAGCATCTGGTAAGGATTGGTGAAATTCGAGCAATCCAGCGTGGAGATGCGCACCTCGCCGGTATAGGTGAAGTCCTCCACATACTCGCGCCCCCCGTTGATGGAGGCGAAGGTCATCCCGTCCTTGCCAAAGGAATAGAGCCGGGTCACAAGGCTGCGGGTATCCACCACCCGCTGGATGGATTTGAGGTTTTTCCTGTAGGCGAACAGCGCGCCGGTATCCTTTCCGCCGAAGGTGAGCAGGTGTACCAGCCGGTTCGGGCAATCAAAAACGAGGTCGCCGCCGTGAATATTCTGCGTGGCCCGCAGGATCGACAAGGCGTTCTTCTCGGTGCATTGCCACGTCCGCTTTGTGGTGACATTCACCGTACCCACCGCCCAGCCGGTGCCCGCGAGGGCGTGCCGCATGGGGGCCTCGGCGGTATCCGCGTTGAAATCCACCGTGGCTTTCTCCTCGGAAAAGGAGAGGTCGTAAAAGACCGCCTCGGCATATACCTGCGTGACGATCCGCCCGCTGGCGTCCTTGTTATCGGTCAGGGTGCGCACCCGGTAGATGTCGCTTACAATCTGCACCTGCTTCTCGTTGTCCAGCATGGCTCGCTTGGGGTCATGGAAGGGCAGGTAAAATTCCAGCGTATCCGCGCCGTTGACCTCGCTCGTCACCACAATGTCAAAGGCGTTTTCCAACACCGCCTCCCACGCGCCGTTCTCGTCCAGCACCACGGGCCGGGCGAAGCCCAGCCGCTCATAGGGAGCTTTGGGAATGTCGTGGAGCTGGATTTCCAGCACCTTGGGGGTGCGGGCGCTGTCCTCGGTGGTAAGCGTCACCCGAAAGCGGATGTGCTGGCGATTGGGCGATTGCAGCTCGCCGCTGGGGCCGACCGCCTGCCAGACAGACCATTCCTCCAAATCGTCGGAGGTGGCGGTTTCCACAAGCTCAATGGCGGTCACGCCCGCCGTGTACTCGCTGGCGACGGATACCCGCCCGGTGCCCGCAAGGGCGCAGGCCGCCGCCTTGGTGGTGAGCTGGCCGGTAGCCGGGTAGGTGCCGTCCGTCCCTTTTCGCAGGGTCACGCCGCCCTGCTCGGTAATCGCGTCCACGTCGCCGCTCATATCGCCGCCGTTGGCCGAGAGGGAGGCTTTGAAATACTCCGCCAGATCCTCCGGGGTCAGCGGCGAGTCGGTATCGAGGAACCAGTCGTCAAAGCCGCCCGCGTAGTAATACTGGTTCGCGTGCATCCCCATAATGAGGTCGGCCACGCAGGCGCGGTTCAGCTCGCCGTTGATGGCAAGCGGGGCGGAAATCCACACCTCGCCGGAGCCCCGGTCGCCCACCACGTAGAAAGCGCGCCTTGCCTCCGGCTCGATTACGGCGGCGAGGAAATACCAGCCGCCGTTGCGCAGAGTGATGGTGGGTGTGGTGGTCTGGTCGAGGATCAGCGAGCCCGCCGCATTGTAGAGCATGATCCTGGGCCGCCCTTGGTAGAGCGATAGGTAGATAATGGGCTGGCCCGGCCCCTGCCGGGTGTTGAAAATCGGGCAGTAGGTGTTTCCCACCGAGTAGGTGGTGGGATTGATCCAGCCGCCAACCACAACGCGCGCGCCCAGCTCGGCAAAAATAGAGCCGTCGTTGACGGCTTGAAGATAGGTTCGCTCCGAGGTGGGATTGTTGAGATTGATGCGCAGATAGTATCCCTTCTGGCCCTTCGTCATGTTGGCGGTGGTGCCGTTCCAATTTACCACCGTAAAATCTCGCCCATGCGGCGAGGCATCCGCCAGCCGGTTGTTGCTGTCCGGCGCGGATTCGTTACAGCGCCAAAGACCGGAGGCAGCCCAAGCGGCGAGGTATTCGCCGGTAAAGTCCTCCTGCGCCGTCAGCATTGTTTTCACAGCCATAGCCGGTCACCTCCATCTGCTCTTGGCCTGTATGCGCAGCTCGGTAAACGCCGCCTCACCGGCGACAGCAATTCCCACGTCGTTCATGCCCAGCCGCAGAAGTGGAAAGTTCAGCTCCTGCAAACAGGGCAGCCCGTTTCGCAGGGTGTTGCCCGCGCTGTCCGTCACCTTGGCCGTCACCATGCCGGTGTCGATTACCAGCATTTCGTTCTCGGAGAGCGGGCCGACCACGCGCAGCTCCTCGCCGTTGGTGATGATTGAAACATAACTTGAAGCACCGGAGGGGATGGCCCCCCGCAGGAGATACACCGGCTCGGAGCTTGTGTTGCCGGTCTGCCGGAGTACCTCATGCCCGCCCGTGGCGGAGAGAAGAAAGCTCTCGTCATCCAGCGCGTAACCGTAAGGGTCGGGGCAGAGAAAGCGGAGCGAGAAGGCCCCCGCCGCGCGCAGGAGCCGCTCGCAATCCACCGCCTCGTTCAGCCGGGCCATGAAATAGCGGTCGGGGATGTCGTCCAGCACAAGCTGCTTGGTGCCCGCCGTGGGGTCGAGCCATGCGGAAACCCGGTCTAAAACCGTCACCAGCCCCGCGAAGGTGCGCTGGGGGTAGACGTTGCAGCTCACGTCGATCTGCCGCTCGCCGCTGTCGGCCCCGAAATCCGCCACTCCGGGTTTGCCGGGGACGGTTTCGGTATTGCTCCGCACCGGGGGCGAAGCCTGCCAGCCGGTGAGGCGGGCCTTGATTTTCATGGTCTGTGAGGAGATTCCTCCGTATTGAAAGCCCATAGGCCGCGCCTCCTTTACGCTGTTATAATGCGGCCCTGTGCGCGGGAGCCGACTTGCATGAGATTGTAAAGTTCCTGCGAGATTTTCCGAATATCGTCCTCGCTACGCACGATCATCTGTTGTACTGTCACCAATGGGCCGCCGCCCGCCATGCCTCCGAGGGCAGCGCCGGTAACCATCCCGCCATCCACGTTCGCCCGCGCGTTGACGTTGAAGTCGGTGGGAATCGCCGTCTGCATATCTCCAGCCAGCTTGTTCATCACCCCGTCGATGTCGGAGGACATCTTTTCAGCGGCGGAAACCGCCTGCTTTCCGTTGCTCTGTATGGAACCCGCCAGACCTTTTACGAGCATTTCACCCACCCAGGCCATCTCTTTGGAGGGAGAGTTGATACCGAAAAAGCTGCAAATCCCGTCCCAAATCCCGGAAATCCAGCCGGACACCTTATCCCAAATCCAGCTCGCAAGGCTGGTGATTCCCTGCCATAGTCCCTGCACAATGTTCTTGCCGATTTCCACAACGGAAACGACCGCCTGCCCCAGGCCCTTTAGAATCGCCCCGATGATTTGAGGCAAGGCCGCCACGAGCTGCGGGATTGCTTTCACCAAGCCAACCGCGAGCTGCACCACCAGCTTGATGCCCATCTCAATGATTTTCGGCAGGTTCTGGGTAATAAAATTGACGATGGAGGTGATGATTTTTGGCAGCGCCGCGATCAGCTTAGGCAGGGCGTTCAAAAGCCCCTGCGCCAACCCCTCGATAATGGCGAAGGCCGCCTCCAGAATTTGATCCATGTTGTCCAGCAGCGTGGAGCAGATCAGGAGGATGGCCTCAATAATCGAGGGTATGAGCTGCGGAAGCGCCTCGGCGATGCCGAGGGCCAGCGTGACGACCACCTGAATCGCTGCCTCCAATATCTGCGGCAAATTATCCAGTATCCCCTGTACCAAGGCGAGCACTAATTGCAGCGCCCCCTCGGTGAGCATAGGCAGGGCGGAGATCAGGGCGTTTAGAAGCGTCAGGATAATATTGGTGGCAGACTCGATCAGCATGGGCAGGTTCGCTAAGATGGCGTTGCCTATGCTGGTGATGATTGTGAGCCCCAATTCCAGGAAAACTGGCATCTTCTCCAGGATGATGGCGGTAATGCCTTCCATGGCCGTGCCGATGGCGAGGCCGATTTGCTCAAAGTTGCCGTTTGCCGCGTTGATCTCGTTGCCAAGGGTGGAGAACACGTCGGTGATCCCCGCCGACATCTCGCTTGCCAGGGGAAGGAAAACGCCTTGGATGGAGCGTTTTGTACCCTCGATGGCGGAGTCCAGGTTGTCATACTTGATCTGGTTGATTTGCGACAGCGCGTCGTAGGTCTTGCCCGCGCCATCCTCCATGCTGGCGAGCACCGGCAGGACATTGGCCTGCAAGTCCTCAAACTGCGTGCCAAACAGGTTGACCGCCGCCGTATTCTTGGCAATCGGGTCATCCATGCCGTCAAGCGCGCCCACTACCTCAAAGAACGCCTCCCTGGCGGAATCGCCGCCAGCGGCAAAGCGGGCCGCCATATCGTCCGCGTCCATGCCGAGGGCCTGGAACGCCTCCGTGGTGGTCTTGCTGCCATCCTTGACCCGCAGGTTAAATTCCTTAACCGCGTCGCCGACCTTATCAATCGAAAACACACCGGCTTCCGAGCCGCTTACGAGGCCGCTTACAAACTCCTCCGCCGAGAGGCCGAGAGCCGAGTATTGCGCCGAATACTCGTTGAGGGTATCCAGCAGGTCGCCGTTTTGATCCGCACCGTTCTGCGCGCCCACCGCGATGATGTTATATGCTTCCTCGGCGGATATGCCGAAGTTTTTCATCAAGGCGTTTGCCGCGCGGGCGGATTCCTGCATCTCATAACCGAAGGTGTCCCGCAGGGCAAAGCCGGACTCGGTGGCCTTTTGCAGCTCCGCGTCCATGAGGCCGGTGGTTTTCTGCACCGTGGCGATACCGTCCGCCACGTCCTGCAAGCTGTCGCCGAAGTTGTTGGTGTAGACCTTGCGGGCAGTATCGCCCAGCGCCTCCAGCTCCGCGCCGGTAGCGCCGGTGGAGGCGGAAATCTGGCCCACCGCCTGGTTGTACTCGTCGCCCAGCTTCACAAGCCCCACGCCAGCGGCAACGGCGGCGGCACCGATGGAGACAACGGCGGCAGCGACCACCGCGCCGATGGTCTTAGCGACACCGCCCAGCTTCTGGAATCTGCCGCCCGCGTCATCCGCCTTGCTTGCGCTCTCGGACAGAGAGTTGCCGAATTCGTCGGCCTGCTCGCCCGCCTCGTCCAGCGCGTCACCGGTTTCCTCCAAGGCGCGGTTGTTGTCCGCCAGCTCTTTTTCCATCTCGTTTAGAGTAGCCTTGGCGTTGTTGAGCTGGGTTTGCCATTGCTTTGTGCGCCGGTCATTCTCTCCGAAGGAGGCGGTAGCGTTTTGTAGCGCCTGCTCCAGGGTGCCGATCTTCTGCCGCTGGGTATCAATCTCTTTGTTGAGCACCCCGTTTCGGGCCGCCAGCGCCTGCACCGATTTGTCCTGCTTGTCGAATTGCGAGGCCACGAGGTTCATTTCAGAACCCAACACCTTAAAAGACTGGTTGATCTCCGAGAGGGCCTTCTTAAATTCTTTTTCGCCCTCCACGCCAATCTTCAAGCCAAAATTGTCCGCCACGAGTACCACCTCCTTCCGGCCCGCAGGACGCCTCAGTTATTCAAATCCCATAGGGGATGATGTCGTCGATATACAGCTCTCGCTTCGGCTTGCTAATCCCGGTAAACTGCTTGTGGCACTCCCACAAGTCCAATAGATACCCAAAGGGCATGAGCCACGCCTCCTCCTCGCAGCGCCGCAGCGGAACCGTCGCGTAATAAATCAGTCGGGTAAACAACTCCTCGTCGCTTACCCGACCGGCACGTTTTTTGGGTCTGCCTCGCTCTCAATGTTCCGCTTGGTTCCCCGGAACATGGCCTCCATAATCGCGTCCTTGTAGGTCGCCAGCTCCAAGGGCGAGGTCAGAAGCTCCACCTCCTCCTCAGTCAACAGAGGCTTCGGCTCCTCCTTGTGGCGCAGGTTGTAGATCAAAATGCTCTGGTTCGCCATGAGGGCGATCAGCCAGATGATTTCTTCCAGCGCCAGCTCAAAATTTTCGGATTTCATCAGCTTGGTGCCGAGGTTTTCAAGGCCCCCGTATCGCTTGGCGATCTCCTTGGTCGCTCTGGTCGTCAAGATAAGCTGATAGTCCTCGCCGCCAATGGTGATGTTCGCGGCCCGTTCCTGTTCTGCCATCCTTTAAGCACCTCCTTCGGGGGTGGGCGGTGTGTAGACCGGCTCGTAGACCTGGGTGTACCAACCTGAAATAGTGCTGGCCTCCACGCCGGTATCGTCCTCGTTGACTTCCGCTTTCCACGGGTGTTCATTATTGCCGTCCAGCTTGTTGCGGCGCATGACCGTGCCCTCGATGGTCGGGGTGGAAAACTCGATACTGTCGCCCTTGGTCGTTAAATTAGTGGAAGGCACCGCGAATTTTACGCGGTACAGCCAGAAATAGCGGTAGGTGCCGTTCGCCTTGCGGGCGCGAAAGCCCACCGCCACGGGCGGCCCGTCGTTTTCGCTGGAAGAAATCAGCACGCCGTTGGAGTCCATTGTGGCTCCGGTCAGAGCCTCGGCGGCTGCGACGCCAATATCGTCCACACCCAGGGCAAGGGTGCCGTTCTTAAACTCCTTGACGATCTCCGCCGCGCCGTCATCCGCGTACAGGGTTGCTTCGTTTAACTCAATCGACAGCTCGGCGGTCATCGCCTTTGCCAGCATGACCGGCTCCGCGTAGGTTTCGTCGCCGTTTTCCGCTTCGGTGATCGCGGCGTAATACAGCTTATCCAATCCAATGGTCGCCATCTATTCAGACCTCCATTTCGTAATGCTTCGCCACATCTATGGCGTAATGATGAAAGCCGGTTTCGTCCTCGTGGCCGATGTACCGGCGGTCGGTAATGGAAACGTCCGCACCCAGCAGGGCGCGGACGATCCGGTTTTTCTGTTTGGTGTAGCTGCCTTTTTTGAAGAAGGATAGCCGGGCCTCCTGCACCTCGTACTGCGGCGCGTTATCCGCGTGCAGCCCAAAGGTGTCGGCCAGCGGGGTGATCACCAGATACTCGTCTGGCGGCGCGTCGCTGAAAACGCCGGTTTCAATGGGGATGCCCAAGGGCAGCAGGCAATGGTTCAATTCTTCCAGCAGGCTCACAGCTTTTCCACCTCCCGTTCAAAGGTCTGCTTCATGGCCTCGATACAGGGGGCGCGGGCAGACGACCTCGCCGGTTTGAGAAACGGCTTGGGCGGCTGCCCGCTTTTCCCGTATTCGAGCACGTTGGCGACCATGGCGTTACTGCGCCCATCCCGGCGAGGCTCCGCAAAGCCCACCTTGACGTTGTAGTTGCCTTCCCGGTCAATTTTTGCGGGGGACAGGCCGAGGGCGGATACCAGCTCGCCTGTGGAGCGGGACTCCTCCTTGGTATCCCGGCCAACGACAGCCGCCAGATTTGCGCGCACCTTATCCAGCACGACCTCGCCGCCCGCTTCCAGCACCTTGGGGATAATCTCGTCGGTGCGATCTCCCAGCCGGGAGAGCCGCAGGAGAAACTCCTCCGGCATTTTCAATTCTACTTTAGCCATTCGCCGCCACCACCTTTTTCGCTAAAATCTCCACATACATTCCCCGGCCCTTGACATCCTCCACGCTGGTGATGTCATACCGGCAGCCCTCGCAGAGCAAAAACAGCTTGGTTGTAACCTCCACGCCGGGGATGGCCCGAAACCGGAACAAATCGGTGGCCTCGGAGAACGCGGCTCGGTTGGCCCAGCGTTCGCTGCCGTGGCGCGCCTCATGGTAGGCCCGAACCTCCGCCAGCACTATATCCCGCTGTGTAGCAAAGCCCTCGCTGTCCTTTACCGCCTCGGTGGAGAGAATTTGTACCGGGGTGCGCATTTTGCCAAAACTCACGTCGTCGCAACCTCCATTTATCCGTTTCCGCGCGGAGCGCGAAAAGCTCCTTCATTCCGGTGCTCCTCCTTTCCCCACAAAGCCCTTCGGCTTTGTGGGGTGCCCCAATCACACCTGCCAATCCCGGTCAAGCCGCAGCAGCAGGTTGACGGTCTGCCATACCTGCTGCCCGGCCTGCACGTTATCCGCGAAGAAACCGCCCGTGCTGCCGTCCCGGCTTTCGTAAAAGTGGGACGACAGCATAATGACGGCCTGCTCGGTGGTGGGCGGTATGGGGCTGTTGGCATAGGTGCCAGCCGGGAGATGCTGGTAACTCTCCGCATAGGAAAGGGCTGCCGTGATGAAGCCTTGCAGCAGCGCGTCATCCTCGCTGTGGGAGAGGATCAGGTTTGCCTTTACCTTTTCGAGTAAGCTATCCATGCCGCCACCTCCTTCGTCGTCGTTACGCGGACGCTTTCTGCTGCAAAATCTTCACCGCCTCCGGCAGAATCAGCTTGCCATCCACCCGCTGGGTCGCCAGGAAGCCGACCTGTCCGGTGGGCGCGAACAGCTCGCCCAGGCGCTTGAAGGCGCGGCCCTGCCGGTCGGCCACCCAATAATAGGAGAGGTCGCCGAATACAACGCCCTTTGCCGAGGCTTCCAGCACGGGCATGTAGGCCGAGGTGTAGACCGGGCGGCCCATGAGGGTGTCCGGGGTATTCGCGGTCAGGCTCGGCTGCCACAGGTACTGCCCGTTATTGTCTTTGAGCTTGCGCAACGCCTTCACGGTCGAGTCATTCATTAAAAATACCGAGTTTTTGCGGTACGGCGCTTTCAGCGAATAGTAGAGGTCGAACACCTCGTCGGCGGTGATAGCGGCGGCAGCGGCGGCGGTCACGCCAATCTGGGCGCTTTCCAGCACGCCGGTAGGCTTGCCGGTTCCGTCACCGGCGAAGAAGGCTTCCTCCTCCTTGTTGCCGATGCGACGCGCAAACTCACGGGAGATATACGCCTCCAGGTCAAACACGCTGTCGGCCAGCAATTCTTCACTGATTTTAATCATTGTGCCGATTTTATAAGCGCCGATGGATACCTGCCCGAAGCTGTCGTCGCTCTCAGGGATCGCGCCCTCCTCGTCCACCCAGCTCGCCGTGCCCTTAGAGGCCACCACCGGGATTTTGCGGTCGCCGGAGCTGGTCTGGATCACATGGGCCAGCGCGCGGAAGATGTTCTGCTCCTCCAACGCTTCCACGAGGGTGCGCTCAAACTCATCGGGCACCAGATACCCGCCCTCGCTGTCGGTGCCGATTTGCAGGGCGTTCATGATCTCATGGGAGGGCATTTTGCTCCTCATGGCGTTCCAGAAGGACTTGCGGTATTCCGCCGAGGCCCTGCCGGTCTTTTCCTCGCCAGAAGGAGCGGCGGGCTTGCCAGTGATCGGGGTGTTGACCGGCTTAGAAAGCTCCGCGTCCAGCGCGGCCTGCCGCTCCAAGCGGTCAATCTCTTTGCCGAGGTTTACCACGTCGGCCTCCATCTTCTCGTAGGTCGCCACGTCCTCGGCGGCCAGCAGGCCGTCCGTGCCGCGCTTGGTGTCAAGAAAAGCCTTGGCGGCGTCCCACGCCTTCGCGCGCTTTTCGCGCAGCTCTAAAATCTTGTTCATGTGAGAATCCTCCTTAAAATTTCAATAAATTAAGCCGCTGATACAGCGGCTCGGCGGGTTGTTTCGGGTCGGTATTCGTAGGGGGCTGCTTGCGGCAAAATGAGCCAAGCGCGGTTTGCAGCGACGCTGTTACCGCTCGCCGCGAGAACGCATAGCTCTCCGGTTCGGGCGGGGCGGGATCTTCCTGGGCGGCGAATAGCAGGCCGTCCGCGAAGCCAAGCTCCACGGCCTTGTGGGCACTGAGCCAGGTTTCCGCATCCATGAGGTGTGAGAGCTTCGTCCGCGACAGCCCCGTTTTGATTTCGTAGGCATTGATGATCGACTCCTTTACTTCATCCAGCATGGCGATGGCCCGCTGCATTTCCTCGCTGTCGCCGATAGCCACCGTCAGGGGGTTGTGCACCATCATGAGCGCGGTGGGTGCCATGAGGACGTTGGTGCCCGCCATGGCGATGACGCTGGCCGCGCTGGCGGCAATGCCGTCAATCTTCACCGTGACCGCGCCCTTGTAGTCCATGAGCATACTGTAAATCTGTGAAGCCGCCACACAGTCTCCGCCTGGGCTGTTGATCCAGACGGTGATGTCGCCCTCGCCGGAGAGCAGCTCGGCCTTGAAGGCTGCCGGAGTGATGTCATCATCAAACCAGCTCTCCTCGGCGATCACCCCGTCGAGGTATAAGGTGCGCTCGCCTTCGTTGCGCACCCAATTCCAGAATTTGTTCACTTGCTTTCCTCCAATCCTGTGGTTGTTGTGCCGCCGCCAGCGGCGAACGCGCCCGCGTCGGCCAGCTTTGTCATGGAGCCGTTCACCAGATACAGGTCGCCGCCCTCCTCGGCGGGGATGCGGTCAAGGTTTTCGAGCTCCCTGATGTCGTTGGCGCTCATCCAGCCGTTCTGCCGGGCCACCGCGTAACCGTTCATGCGGCTCTGGTAGTCCCCCCGCAAAAGGCCCTCCACGTTGAAGCGGATGAAATACTCCTTTTTCTCCTCCTCGGTAAACAGCCGCCGGGCCAGCGATTGCTCCCAGCGGCATATCCACGGGTCGAGGGTGTATTTGACAAACTCCAACGATTGCTGCTCAATGTTGGAAAAGCTGGATTTCTCCAAGTCGCCCACCATGTGGGGCGGCACCCGGAAAATGCGGGCGATCTCGTTGATTTGAAACTTCCGCGTTTCTAAAAATTGCGCCTGCTCCGGGGAGATGCCGATGGGCTGGTATTTCATCCCTTCTTCCAGCACCGCGATCCGGTGGGCGTTGCCGCTGCCCTGATGGGTGGCGTTCCACGAATCGCGCACCCGCTGCGGGTCTTTGATGGTGCCGGGATGCTCTAAGACACCGCTCGGCGCTGCTCCATTGGCGAAAAACTTCGCGCCGTATTCCTCGCAGGCGATAGCCATACCCACCGCGTTCTTCGCCATGGCCAGCGGGCTGTATCCGACAATCCCGTCATAGCCCAAGCCGGGGATATGCAGCACGTCGGTGGGCGGCAGGTATATCTGGCCGGTATCATCGCCCACCGGGGTATCGTCCGAGCCGCGCGTATATAAATAGTAGAGATTACCTTTTCCGTCCCGGTCAACGGTCATCTTGTTGGGCATCAAGGGATAGAGGCCCATCACCTCGCCGCGCGCGTTGCGGATAATCTGCGCGTAGGCGTTGCCATACAACAGCAGGTGGCCCATCAGCGTCTCTCTGAAATTGAAGGAGGTCATCTCCGGGTTCGGCTCGTCATGCAGCAGCCGGTAGAGGGGATGGTCGAGCGCCTTCTCCTTGCCGCCAGCCCGGCTTGGGTCGCCGCTGTCGGTATAGCGGTAGAGATGGATGGGCAGCCCGGCCACCGCCTCGGAGAGAATACGGACGCAGGAATACACCGCCGTCATCTGCATGGCCGTGCGCTCGTTCACCGGCTTGCCGCTGGTGGTGGAGCCGAAGAAAAAACTGTACCGGCTGCCGCCCAGCGTATCCTGCGCCCGGCGGCTGTCTGCCGGTTTGTCCCGCGCTTGGAAAATGCGGGCGAAAATGCTCATAAAAATAAAAGCCCCCTTTCGTCGTAGATGGAAGCGCCGGTATCCCCGCCGCCCCGAATGGCCCGGTCGAGCGCCATGATGGTCGCCACCGCGCCGTCGATCTTCTCGGTGGATTTCTCTTTGTCCGGCTTCACGTTACCCGCCGGATCGGTGCGCACATGGATGTTGTCCATCATCCAGCGCAGCACCGGGTGGCCGCCGTGGGCCAGCTTTTCATCCAGCGTCAACCGCATCAGCTCCTTGGTGGGCGGGGACATATCCTTGAAGCCCTGCCCGAAGGGCACCACCGTAAAACCCAGGCCCTCCAGGTTCTGCACCATCTGCGTCGCGCCCCAACGGTCAAAGGCGATTTCCCGGATGTTGTACTCCGTGCCGAGCCGCTCTATAACCGTTTCCACATGCTGGTAATCCACTACATTCCCCTCGGTCAAATAGAGGTGGCCCTGCTTCTCCCACACATCGTAGGGGACGTGATCCCGGCGCACCCGGATAGGCAGATTTTCCTCCGGCAGCCAGAAGTAGGGCAGAATGGTGTACCGGTCATCCGCGCCGTCTGGCGGGAACACCAGAACAAAGGCGGTGATGTCGGTGGTGGAGGACAGGTCGAGGCCCCCATAGCAGGCCCGGCCCCGCAGGGCCTCCGGGTCAACCGCGAAGGCGCAATTATCCCACTTCTCCATGGGCATCCAGCGCACCGATTGCTTCACCCACTGGCAGAGGCGGAGCTGCCGGAACAGGTTCTCCTCGGCGGGGTTCTGCCGCGCGCTCTCACAGGCGGCCTCCAGCTTTTCTATGTCCACCGTGATGCCCAGCGAGGGGTTGGCCTTGCGCCACACCTTGGGGGAAGTCCAGTCTTCCGCCTCGTCCGCGCCGTAGATCACCGGGTAGAAGGTAGGGTCGATTTTCCGCCCGTCGAGGATGTCCCGCGCCTTCTGGTGCACCTCGTAGCAGATGGAGCGGGTATCGTTGCCCGCAGTGGTAATCAAAAAATAGAGGGGCTGCTTTCGCGCGTCGCCAGACCCGTGCGTCATCACGTCGTAGAGCTGCCGGTTGGGCTGGGCGTGCAATTCGTCGAATACCACCGCGTGGACATTTAATCCGTGTTTCGTGTAAGCCTCCGCCGAAAGCACCTGGTAAAAGCTGTTTAGCGGCTTGTAGATGAGCCGCTTCTGCGAGAGCACCGGCTTAATGCGGGCTTTCAAGGCCGGGCATTGCTCCACCATCCCGCACGCCACATCAAAAACAATCGAGGCTTGCTGCCGGTCGGAAGCGCAGCCATAGACCTCGCCGCCGTACTCGCCGTCGCCGCAGGTGAGCAGCAGGGCGATGGCGGCGGCCAGCTCGGATTTTCCCTGCTTCTTGGCAATCTCCACATAGGCGGTGTTAAACTGGCGGTAGCCGCTGGGCTTCACAATGCCGAACAGGTCGCGAACGATTTGCTCCTGCCAGTCAATGAGTTCAAAGTTCTGGCCGTACCACTCGCCCTTGGTATGTTTGAGGCAGCCGATAAAGTCAACCGCCATGTCCGCCAGCTCCTTGTTGTAGGTGGAGCCGTCCGCCTTGTAGATGGTGGGTTTGTATCCTTTGAGCTTTCGCAACGGCGACCGCCTCCTTCCTTGAAAATGGCATGAAAAAAGGAACCTCCCCCGCGAGGGGAAAGTCCCTTAAAATTAAGTTTTAAGTTTTCGTGCTTATTCGTAGATGCCCATACTCCGCAGCAGCTCGGCGAGAAGCTCGTTGGCCCGGTTCATTCTGCCCACATGGCCCCAATTCACCGCTCCTTCACACCCATAGTCCGCAATGCTTTCCCGAAGCCGGTCGATGCGGGCGAGGGCCTCCCGCTTGCTGGTTTCCAATGCCTGCGCGCTGCTTTCCCTAATCTGCTCCATGGTTCGTCCTCCTAATGTTTTATGTTCCTGTCTTGGGATGAGCACAGATTACTCTGGAGCACCGGTGAAAGCAAGCTCTATTTGAAAAAAAGAACCGTGCGCAGGGGCCTAGCGGACGGCCTCGTACAGCACGTTTCTGGCGTAGGTGATGCGGACGATCTCCTCCGGGGTGTAGTCGGCGCTCCTGCCGAACCGTTTTTCAAAGGCCCGGCGATCTGCCGCCACCATGTTCCAGGAGCTGTAATGGCTGGTGCAATCCCGGCGCAGCTCGCCAGCCTCGGTCTTGAAGGTAAACTCCTCGCCGTCCTTGCGGATGGTGACGTTGACCGTCTTGGCACAGGTGGCGTTCATGGCATCCATGATTTTCTTTACAATGTGGATGGGGTTCTCCGGGTTCTCCACCAGCGCCTCATAGGCGGCGAGGAGCGCGTCGTTTTCGAGGAATTGCAGCAGCATCTCCTCCTGGGCCGCTTCCAGATACGCCTCGGCCTCCCGCTGGGTGTAGCCATCCGGGTCTAGGATATAGAGAAGCAGGGAGTCCTCCGTCCAGCGATCCGGCTCGTAATGGCAGCGAAAGGCGATGTCGGAAATATCCCCGCCCAGCAGGTAGATGTTGCGCGCGCCGCCAGCCGCGCTGTATTTGCTATAGCTTTCCAGCTCGCGCAAGTCCCGCTCGCCGGTGATCTCAGTGACCCGCAGGTTGCGGCGGTCATTGCCGATCCGCCGCTCCACCAGTTGCCGTACTTCCTTTTGCAGCAGCTCGGACAGCTTCTCGGCGCTGCGGTTTTCCACATTCTCGCCGTACACGTCGCGCAGATTGTACTGGCCGTTGTAGATCAGGCCGTCCCGCTTGCAGTATATCCCGGAATAATCAAAGGTGCACTGGCGCGTCAGGCCCGTTTCGCGGTACTGGTACTCGCTGAACAGGTAGTCAAAGTCGGCGTTCTTCTCCACGCGCAGGATAATGTACCAGTCCCTTCCTACTTGAAGATGGCAGGCGCTGCCATCGCCGGAGGCCAGCCATTGAGTAAAAATCTCGTTCATGGTTCTCCCTCCTCAATACGAATGGTGCGCGGTGTAGGCGATCTCCTCGATTGCGCACCGGATGCCGCTTTTGATATTCTGCTCCGCGCCGAGCTGGGGGTTGGGCTTGCCCTCCACCACCAGGTAGCACTCGATGATTCCGCCGTGGGGGCGTTTGGCATACAGCCAGTCACCAGCCACCTCGTCCAGAGTGAGCAGGAAGCAGTTCTCCGTTTCCTCCAGGTAGTCCAGATACCCCCAGCGGATGCGCGCAAGGCGCTTGCCGATACTCTTGACCGACCATCGCCAGTTTTTATCCTTCTCGTTTTCTTTCGCCACCAGCTCGCGGATCAGGTCTTTGTAATTGCGTAAATCTAGCATGGGATAACCTCCTAATTTGATGTGACAGGAGATTACTCTGGAACCCCCGGAAAGACAAGGCTTTCCGCGAAAAAGTTCACGCTTTTCTCGCGTCGGGATAGTGCGCCAGCAGGCGCTCCCACAGGCCGCCTGCCTCCTGCATAACCGCTTTGAACGGGAAGCAATAGAGCGCCATTCCGTCGCCGCGATCCTCGTTGACCCAAAATTGGTTCTCCGCTATATCCACAATGAAGAAGCAGGAGTAGCCGGTTTCCTTCTGATCGGCTATGTCGTGCCACTTAGCCGCCGAAAGCTCGACGGCCTGCGGTATCCGCGCGCGGAGCGGGCGGGGAGCGCCGGTCGCGCTGGCCCGGTTTTCATGGAGAAAGCGGACGAAATCCACAAACCCCGCCACCTCCGGGCTGACATAATAGCGGGATTTCCCACCGCCGCGTATCTCAAAAGCGCAGCCTTTATGCTTCATTTTCCGTCACCTCCACGAAATAAAGATTCTCTAAATCCTCCACGGTAAAGCCATTTTTCAAGAAAAACGCCTCCGCCGCAGGCTGGTTTTCAAATATCCGGGGGTTCCCGGCATCATCCAGCAGGTATTCCAGCTCCTCGTTGATGGAGATACCCTGTGCCGGGCGGGCCACTATGACCGGCGGCAGATATAGGCCGTCCTGTTCCTCCACCTCGAAAGCATACAAGTTCTCGTCACAATGGAAGCACTGATAGCCGTACTCCGGGTTCTCCGATTCATACACCGGCTGGCCGCAGCGGCGGCAGATCAGGTCGGTATTTTCATACCAGCGTCCCTCATGGAATATGCCGCTCATTCCAAATCACCGCCTTTCAATATGCGGATGCGATCCACGCCATACACCACGCCCAGGCCGGAGCCACAGTCCCAATGTACGAAGATCGTCCCGGTATCGTCCACATGCTCCACGGTACCCCGGTCGCCGGGCGTAAACCGGGCATACTTGTCGGACATGGAGACCAGCTCCACCCGCGTCCCTTTTGGATAGCGGGCGCGGACAGCCTCCACCTGTTCCTTGCTTGGCAACCTCACGCCCACCACCTCCGTTTCACATTGTCGCTGAGAAAGGAGGCCAGGAAGCTCTCCGGCGTATCCAGCCCTTTCCACGCCTGCTTCGCGAACAGGCCCTTTTCAATTCTCCCAAGGAGAAGGCCGCGACGAATCGCCTTTGCCTGCCGAACCGCCTTTTTGATAAACCAGCGAAATTGCTCCACAGCGGGAGCGTGCGCATCATACGCGGGCATGGGTACGTCAGGCTGCCCGCAAATGCGGCACAACACAATGTGCAGCCATTCGGTCACATACTCCGCGTCCCCAACATCCTCCACATCGACCCGTAGAGAAGCCTCCGGCAGCCTCTCCAGCTCTTGCGCCATCCGGCGAACATGGCGCAGGCTGCGGAGGGCCAGCTTATATGATTCATTCCCCATGTTCCTGTGCCTCCCTCCACATCTTGCGCGCCCGAATGGGGTCGAGGGAGCCGCAGTAAAGCCCGCTGGCTTTGTCGTAGACCTCGCCGTAGCCGTTCGGGGCGATTACCACCCGCGCCGCGAAGCTGCCGCCGCTTTTCCAGGTCAGCGTCGTTTCAAACGTGCCTTTTCCGTAGTCCATACTGGAAACCTCCTTGTTTTTGATGTGACAGGAGATTACTCTGGAACGTTGAAAAAGACAAGGCTCACAATGAAAAAAGCTCGGTTCTTTTGCTTTATTCGCGCCGGGCCTTCTGGCCGGTAAACTGCTCCCACCGCAGCACGGCAAGGTCGCAGGAGAGCGGGTCGCTCTCCATGGCGAGGCAGCGCCGCCCGCTCTGCTCGGCGGCAATCAGGGTGGTGCCGCCGCCGCAGAAGGGGTCGAGGATCAGGCCGCCCGGATCGCTGTGCATCTTGATACAGCGCCAGGGAAGCTCCACCGGCACCAGCGGGCCGCCGTCCTTGTCCGGGGAGGCCATCTCCCACACAGCGGCATAGCCCCACTTGCGGCGCTCCTCTTTGGTGAGCCGTTTGACAAAGCGATAGCTGTGCGCGGCGAAGGCGGACACCCAGGCGTACTCCTGCGCGTTCACCTCCTCGACCTCGCCGCCCGCGAAGGCGGCCACATACTCAAAGCCCTTCTGCGGCTTGGCGCTGGCGAGGTGGGCGGAACCAGCGCGGGCCAGCGCGCCCTGCTTTCTCCAGACGCGAATCCATAAGGGGCGGTAGCCGTAGTCCGCAAACAGCTTCATGCTATGAAAGCCCACCGGCTCCACATACTGCGAGCCGGTGGTGAACAGGTCGTCGATATTCCAGCAGATAATCTGCGCGTACCGGCACAGGTTCTGTGCCGCCGCGCCCATGCGGGCCAGCCAGGGGGCCAGCCCCACCTTGCGGTAATCCGCCAGGGGGATGGGAGGCGGGGCCGTCACCGCGCAGGCCGCCCGCTCGTCGCCGCAGAGGGTCGCCATGTTCTCGGCGCTTGCGGGGTCGCCGCAGAGCAGCCGGTGATCGCCGAGCCGCCACAGGTCGCCGGGCCGGGTTATGGCACCGCCCGCCGCCTCGATCTCCGCCGCCGCTTGCTCCTGGTCGAAATCGTCCTGCGCCGCATCGGCGGAGTAGAATTTGTTCATGAGCGCGTCGATCTCCTGGGCGTCAAAGCCGGTGACGGCAATATCAAAGGCGGAGGCGTCCAGCTCGGCCATCAGCTCCGCCAGCTTGCCCTCGTCCCAATCGCCCTGGATGCGGTTGAGGGCCAGGTTGAGCGCCTTCTCCTTGTCCGGCTCCAGGCTCACCACAACACAGTCAATCTCGGTTTCGCCCATATCCAGCAGCACTTTGAGCCGCTGGTGGCCGCCCACAACATTGCCGGTGGCCTCGTTCCAGACCACCGGCTCCACAAATCCAAACTCCTCGATGGAGCGTTTCAGCTTTTCGTAATCCTTGTCGCCGGGCTTCAAATCCCGGCGCGGGTTATATGCCGCCGGGTTGAGCTTCCCGGCTTCCACCTTCTGAATCCGCATTCTGATCTCCTTCCTCGTCGGGGTCGGCCCCGCATATCGGGCAGGGGCACCGCACGCCCGCCATATCGTAAATGAGCGCGCAGCGCGGGCAGTAGGCCCACTCGTCCTCCTGGTATTGTTCGTCCACCCAGGTTTCCGGGTGCTGCCAATCCACCGCGTAGAAGCACTCCCGCGCGAAATCCTCCTGCCCGTTGCACAGGGCGAGAAAATCCTGCCGGGTATAGGCCGCGTCGGACAGCTCCGGCACATAGCACACCTGCTCCGGGTGGCGGAGGAAAGCCTCCTCGTCCTTGAATACCCAGCCCTGCCGGTAGTAACCGCGATCTATAACCGCCTCCTCGTCGGCTGTCTCTGGCGTATAGCTGCCGACCTTTAACAATTCGTCCCTCATGGCAAACCCTCGCTTTCAAAAATGTGAGGACAGGTTACCCTGAAAGCCGGGCGGCATCAAGCCTTTCTTTTGGAGCGCGGAGGACGGGGTTGCACCGCCGCTTCCCATCGGATGATGGGCGGTCTGCTGTTAGCCTACCCGCGCATATCTGCCGGGGTTCTCACTCCGGCGTGGTCTTGCTGTGCCGTTCGGCAAATGTGATTTTCTCCCCGCGATACATCCCAGCCCCCAGCTCGTCGATCTTGGAGAAGGGCAGCTCCGGGACGGTCAGGTCTTTGCGCTTTTCTTTGTCAATGAAGTACACATACCGGAGCTGATAGCCGGGGATGGGCGTGGCCCCCACATAGTCGAGGTACTTCTTAAAATTGTAGGTGCCGCCGGTCACGTCGAAAAAGGTCAGGCCGCCCAGCTCCTTGCGGGGGGAGGTGGGGTTTGAAGCCAGCGTCATCTTGTGGACGCGGGAGCCGTCCGGCAGCTCGGCGAGGTTGAGGTTTTCCTTAATGCCGGTCAGCACGAAATTGGAGGCCCGGTAGATGGTGCCGTCGCCACAGGAGCAAGCGTCCGCAAAGCTCACCACCCACTTGATTTGCGGGGCGTGCTTTTTAATCAGCCGCAGGCTCATGGAAATGGCCCGGCTCTCTGAATTACGCGGGAGGTAACTGTCAAAGGCCATCCGGTTCAATTCCAAAAATTCATTCCACCCGGTGCCCGCCACCAGACCGATCAGCTTCGACTTATCGAGGCTGGGGCCGTAGGACATGACCCCGTGGAGCTTGCCGTCGAGGAAAACGCCGAAGTGCAGGGTGCTGTTGTTCACAATCTTGCCGCTGTAATGGTGCTGCTTCATGAATGGGGTCGCCACCTTGGTGGGGATCACCTTCATCACGATCTCTTTTGCTCGGCCCATGCCTCCGCCTCCTTTCCCACATGGCGCTCGGCCAGCGTTATTTTCTCGCCCCGGTACATCCCAGCCCCCAGCTCGTCGATGCGAGAGTATGGGATTTCGGGCACGGTCAGATCCTTCCGCTTGGCCTTGTCGATGAAATAGATATACCGGAGCTGGTAGCCCGGCAACAGCACCGCGCCCGCCGCCTCCATGTACTTCTTCCAGCTAAAGTTGCCGTCTGTCACATCGAAGAAGGAACGCCCGCCCAGCTCCGGGCGGGGAGCCTTGGGCCGGGACTCCAGCGTGAGCTTGTGGAGCTTGGTGCCGTCCGGCAGCAGGCATAGCGCCTCGTTCTCCTTAATGCCGGTGAGGACGAAATTGCTGGCGCGGTAGATAGCCCCATCCCCGCAGGAGCAAGCGTCGGCAAAGGAGATGATCCACTTCACATGGGGCGCGTACTTTTTCAGCAGCCGGATACTCAGGGAGATGGCCCGGCTTTCGCTGTTTCGTGGGAGGTAGCTGTCGAAGGCCATCCGGTTCAGCTCCAGGTAATCGTTCCAGGCGGTGCCCGCCACCAACGGCAGGATTTTCGACTTGTTCAGGCTCGGCCCGTAGCTCATCACGCCATGGAGCTGGCCGTCCAGAAAAACGCCGAAATGTAGGGTGCTGTTGTTCACCACCTTGCCGCTGTAATGGTGGCGGCGCATGAAGGGATTTGCCACCTTGCCGGGGATGACTTTCAGACTAATTTCTTTCGCTCTGCCCATTGCCGCACCACCTCATAGACCCCGTTGCCCTTGCGGTTATCGTTGCCGAAGGTTTCCTTGACCTCCCCGTGGTCGTGGACGTAATCAATGCAGGCTAGAATCAGCGCCGCCTGCTCGTCGTGCAGGGTCAGGCTGATTTGCTGGTAGGGCTTCTTCTCGCCGGAGTCAAGCGTAAATTCCTCGCCAAACTCGTCCTCCGAAACGCTCTCAAAGCCGAAAACGCTCAAATCCGCCGCGATGTCCGCCAGCTCCAGCGGCAGCAGCTCAACGTCCCATTCGGCCAGCTCGCCGACCTTGTTATCCACCAGCCGGAAGGCTTTGATCTGCTCCTCGGTCAGCTCGTCGGCCACAACGCAGGGCACGGTTTTCAGGCCCAGCTTTTGCGCGGCCTTGTGGCGGGTATGGCCGGTGATGATTTCATGGTCGGCGGAGATTACCAGCGGCACCAGGAAGCCGTACTGCTTAATGCTGGCCGCCACCGCGTCCACCGCGCCGTCATTCTTGCGCGGGTTGTTTTTGTATGGGTGAATGTCTCCCAGGGGGAGATGTATGATATTCATAGGGCCTCCTTTACTTTCTGTCCTTGGGCGCGCGGGCCGAGAGCAGCCGCTCCATCATGTCGTCCTGTGGGTTGCCCACAAAGGCGGTAGTGCAGTTCTGCTTGACAATATCGAAAAGCTCATACCACAAAAGGTTTGCCTGCTTTTGAAACGACTGGCTCATCTGCACAAAGGGGCTGGTGATCGCCCCGCCCGTGGTGGGGTGCTTGCCCAGCAGGCCATAGGTGCTAATCGCGTCCTCGCACTGGATATACCGGGCGAACGCCTGGGCGTATGCCTCCAGGAGCCGGGGGTTCACCAGCTTCTCGCAGCCCCGCGCCCGCAGCCACTCCCAGGTTTCGGTGAAAATCAAATCAGCGCCCAGCGGCTTGCCGTCGCGCTGCCGGGCGCTCAAATACTCGCTGGGGCTGGGCATATCCTCGCCGAACAGCTCCGCCGCGCCGCCCAGCTCATCCCCTTGCAGGTCGGGGGCGGGCAGCTCCATGACCTGCGCTTTCTTCCCAGCCGCTATCTTATCCACCAGGGGGGCGGGCTTGTCGCCCGCGCGGATACGCCTGCCGCCCCGGTTGGTTCCATCCTTTGCCATCTATGCACCTCCTTTCGCGAGGGTTTATCCCCCCTTTGAACCGGCGTTTTTTCACGCGATACCCCATGCCCGCTGCTCGTTTGCGTCCACCGTGAGATTTTCTCTCCCCCGGCGACGCGACAAAAAACCACCGCCCGATTTCGGGTGGTGGTAAAGCGCGGGCGCGATGCTATTCAGAAGCCGGGAGCTTTTCGAGGTAGGAGACCAGCGCCTCCACCAGCCCGGTATGTTCCGGCTCCGGCTCAATGTCCCAGCCCCGGTCATAGTTCATAAGGCTGGCGCTGAATATGTTCCTCGCGCGCTGGCGCTCCGCCTCGTCCCATATCATGAGTTTGCTGGTGCGCCCGTCGTGGATACCGAAGCGGGAAGGCTCGTCAAAAACCTTTGCCTGAAAGCGATACCCGTCTATCGTGCCGTCTACCCAGCCGCCGCTGCCGCCGCTCGTAATCTTGATTTGATAGCTCATTACTCGTCATCCTCCTTGCCGGGCACATAGATGGCCGTGTATTTCAATGCGCCGCCCGCGTAGTCGAGCCAGCGGAACCAGCCGTCCGTTGGGGCCGAGAAGGTAATGCGCTGCTGGGCCTCGTCGAAGTGGAGGGCCTCCGGGTAGTTCTCCCGTACCAGCGCCAGCGCCTCGTCCGCTGGGGCCTTGGTAAATATCTCCGTGAAAAATGCCTTGTCTTGCTGGATTCTAATTTTCAGCTTATTCATGGTATCGCCGCCTTTCTTTGAAGTGAGGACAGCTTACCAGACTAACCGGGTCTTACAAGGCTTTCCCGGTCTTTTCTTTCGAGAAATTTCAGCCCCAGCGTCCACCCTCGCGGGCGGTAATCTCCGAATGGCACCGCTTGCAAAGCGCCATCAGGTTGTCGCGTGCATGGGTGCCGCCCTTCGCCAGCGGCTGGATATGATGCACTTCCTCGGCGGGGGTGATCCGCCCTGCCCGCTGGCATTGTTCGCATAGCGGGTGGGCCGCGATGTAGCTGTCGCGGATGCGCTTCCACGCGCGCCCGTACCGCCTACGGCTGGTCGGGTCGCGCTGGTGCTTGTTGTAGTGCGCCGTGACAATCTTCTGGTGTTCCTCGCAGTACCGCCCGGCTATCAGCTTGGGGCAGCCGGGGTAGGAGCAGGGACGCTTGGGTTTGTATGGCATGGCTGCCGCCTCCTTTCCTGGGCATAGGAAAAGCCCCCGCAGGCATCTGCCCGCGAAGGCTTTCTCGGTTCGATTTCTCATGATACCAGTATAGCATATCCAAAAGCAAACAAACCGCCACAATTCCGCCATCTTTATCTGCCGAACAGAATGTGGGTCAGGCGGGTCAGGGCGCGGCTGCGCAGCCGCTCCACCTGCCGCTCGCTGAAATTCAGCTCCTGCTGTAATCGGGCGGTCGCGCCGGATTTCCGATTTCCACCCATGTAAAACTCCCGTAGGATGGTCTGCTCTGTATCGGACAGCGAACCCCAGGCTGGCTCAAACCAGCTCATGTATTCGATGGCCTGCCGGTAGCGTTCCTGCAATACATCCAGCGCATCCAGCGATTTCACCAGCTTCTCCTCTCCGGCCTGGGGGTTCCGGGCCGAGGGCAGGCCCGTCAAGCGGCTGCCGCGCGGGCTTATCATACGCTCGTACAGGTCTTTGATCTCCTGCGGGGTGATGTTGATGATCTCCCGCATATTCCAGTAATCCCGGATCGCCGCCACCGCCGCGCCGGGCTTGTCGATATACTTCCAGGCAATCACAGCAGGGCCTCCTTTCGTGGCGCGGCCTGCCGGGCCTTCAAATCGACCAGCGCGTCCACGTCCCGGTCGATCTCCCTTTCCAGCGCGGCCCATTCCGCCAGGCGGCCCTCTCTGCGCAGGCGGGCCGACCGCTCCAGCTTGTTATCAATACGCCGGTCGAGGCGGCAGACCTGTTCAACATAATCTTCAACATTCATGGGAGGCTCCTTTCTCCGTCAGCAGGGCTTTCACCTCGGCAACCGAAGTCACCATGAGGGCCGCGCCGCCTGCGGCCTGTATTTTACTTAGAGTTACTTGCTGCAAGCGGGTGGGCCTGCCGCCCGGCTGCTTCACCTCGAAGGCGAAGAACCTGCCGTCGATACAGGCGATGATGTCGGGGATACCCGCCGTGCCGTACATCCCGCCGTGCTCCTTCCAGCAAAAGCAGCGCGGCAGGGTTTTCAAATGCCGCAGGATCGCGGCCACAATCTCTTTTTCCAGCATCGCATCCGGCAGACCGTACCGGGGAACCAAAAAAACCAGGTGTATGAAAGCCTTTATATATTTTCTTTTTTTTCTCTCTACACCTACTGGTTTTCTTCTTGTATATAAAAGGTGAGCGAAAACCCGGTTTTTCCGGTTTTCCCGGTCGCAAAAGGGTCAATCTGCCTCCACACCTCCCTCCACGTAGGCGATCCCGCGCCATATCCGGCGCTTGGAGAGGGTATCCCTGGCCCGCGTCACCGTGTAGGCAGCCTCGATACCCTGGTTAAACTTGGTCTGCGAAACCGGCTTCATGCCCGTGTTGCCGCAGTATTCCCGGTAACGCAGGAACAGATCGTCCCGCACCGCGACGCCCTTTTCCTCGCTCTGGCAGAACATTTTCGCGAAAGACAAAACGCTGTTTGATTCAGTGCGGTATTTTTCCAGCTCAGACCTGGTTTTCTCGGTTTCGCTGAATACATAGCCCGCCGCGATCAGCCGCTTTAGGCCGGTCAGCGCCCACATGAGGATGCCGTCCCGCTCCGCCGCCAGCCGCTCCACCAGGTTCGGGTCGCGCTGGCTCTTGGGGACGGATTTCTCAAACCGGATAATAAGGAGCCTGCGATAGAAGCCCTCGGAGCGGTCGCCGTAGTTGCGGGGTATCTCGTTGCAGCTAAACAAGAACCGGGCGTAGGGGCGGAAGGAGAACGGGTCTTTGTTCTTGCGCTCGGCGGTGATGAAATCCTCGCCGGTGAGCGCCTTGAACATGCCGTTGTCGTCGATGCTCTTAGAGGGCAGGTCGGCGAAAATATTCGCCAGCTTGCCGAACAGCTCCGCCCGGTTGAAGCGGTCGCCGAGGTTCTGCCACGGGATATTCGACACATTTTCCGAGCCGAGGAGGATCTCCTGCACCACATTGAGCAGGGTGCTCTTGCCCGCGTTGGGCGCGCCGACGAAGACGAAGGATTTCTGCGCCTTGTTCACCGGCAGCAGCAGATAGCCCACGATCTCCTGCATGAGGTGGATTTCCTCCTCGCCCAGCATACTTTCCAGATACCGCAGAAAGCGAGGGCAGGACGCGTCCGGCGCGTAGGCGGCTTTGAGCTGGACGGTGGAGTAGTAATCGGGGCTGTGGGCCTTGAACGTATCGTCCAGCACATGGTACAGGCCGTTTTGCAGGTTGAGGATGAACGGGTTGCTGTTGATCTCCGCCACCGGCTTCATGACGAGCATCTTCCACTGGCCCACGGTATCGTTGATGGCCTGCATGGAAGCCGTCCGGGGGATCATCCGCTCCCGCACCCTGGCCGCCGCCGCCATATCGTCCCCCTCATGGTACACGCCGCTTTGGTAGAAGAAAAAACTGCTGGCGGTGTAGAAGGCGTCCATATTCCCGGCCAGATGGTTGGCGAGCAGGCCGGAGAGGAAACGCAGGCCGCCGCGCTCAGTCACCTCGTACCAGTCGGGCAGCTCGTTTTCCTCGGCCTTCTGGCGGCTTTCCTTGTTTGCCGCATACGCCTTGTTCAGCTCCCGGTGATAGGAGGCCAGCGCCTTGGTGTCCGTCGCTTTGAGCCGGAAGTGCTCCCGCAGCTCGTATTCGATAAACGTGCCCGCGTCCAGCGGCTCGATGTTATACAGGGAGTCCCGCACAAAGACCTTCGCCGCCCGCATATTCTCCACCGGGGATTGCGCCACCGGCGCGGCAGCGAGGCCCTCCCGCAGCTCCGCCAGGGTAAGGGGCTGATAGCACAGCGCCGCCGGGGCTTTGCAGGCGCAGGAGCCGTCCGCCATGCGCGTGCAGGAAAAGCCCTTCTCCGCGATGGCCTTACAGGTGATAGGCTTGGTGCCGCTCTGTAAAAAATGCTGGATTTTCTCCTGCGTTTCCGCCGCCTTGTACTTCGGATAGAGGGCCGACAGCTCATGGATGGCGCGCTCGCCGCCCTCAAACACAGCGAGGTTTGTTATCATGGCATACCAGTCGTGCTCCGGGAGCGTCGCGGCGTGCTCATGGCAGTGCTGCAGAAAGGCGCAGCGCCGCAGCACCAGCGCAAGGCCCTGCCGCGAGCACTTCGCCACCGGCCCGACGGGCGCGGCGGGTTCCTCCTCGATCTGCGGCAGGTGGGCCTCCAGCTCGGCCTGCGTATACCGCAGCTCCGGGTGGAAATGGATACACGTCACCTCCACCGGTTCCTCCTTGCAATGATAGAAGCCCGGCAGGCGAAGCACCCGGCTTTCATTGACGCAGGTTCTGTCCCCATGAAACTGAGCCGCGAGGCGTTTTTGCACCCGGCGGAAGGCGGCCACGTCGCCGTCCTTCATGAGCCAGTAGGTATGCAGGGATTTGCGGGTCTTGACGATCAGGGACGGTTCCAGCGGAAACGCCTCAATCTGGCGGAGCTGCTCCTCCAAAGAAAGCTCGTCGCACTCCATAAACTGCGCGTTGATCCGGGTGATTTCGCCGTCCTCATGGCCGCCGAAGTTCACCACAAAATAGACGCCCCGGTTCTTCTCGTTGTGCTTTTTGAGGGTATCCAGCAGGCCGGGGATGCCCGCCAGCGTGGTTTCCAGCTTGGCCCCCTTGAAGGTGCCGGTCTTCCTGTCGTCGAATATCCGCAAGCAGATGCGCTCGCCCGGCCCGAAGAAGGGCCGCAGAAACTCCTCCAGCGGGACATTCAGTGCTTTCCTCATCGTTCCACCACCTCCACGCATCGGTCTGAGAAGTACCGGATCGGCAGGCCGCGCTCGCTGGCCTTCTCGATCTCCACCGCCATGCCACGGGTGATTTTGTGGCCGAATACCCACATCTCCTTGCATTTGCTCTGTAAGACCAGCCCGAAGAAGATGCCGAGGCGGCGCTGTGCCGGATCGTCCTCCTCCATGAATTGCGGGAACAGCAGATGGGGCGCGAGGGGGATACAGTTCTTTGATACCGCGAACCGGCAGTAGCCCCGCGCCCGTTCGGCGTTGCGCTCCACGTCCCCGGCGAAGGGCGAGCAGACATAGACCAGCGGCTTGTAGGCCGTGCGCTTGGCCTCCCGCTCAATATTCGTCAGGGCTTCATAGGCGGTGGGGTCGAGATACCGCTCCGCATTGTATAGGTTGATATGGCTCATACTCGATCACCCCATTTCCGCCAGGTCGCCGAAGCTCGGCCCGAAGGCCCCCTCGGCCACAATCGGCACGTCAAACTCCGGGAAAGGCTGGGACTCCATGCAGGCGCGGATCAGCGCCGCCGCGTCCTGAACCTTGTCGGCGGGCAGCTCGAACACAAGCTCGTCATGGATTTGCAGCAGGGGCCGCAGCCACGGATACTCCGGCAGCTCCGCCACCAGACGGGCAAGGGCCAGCTTCAAAACATCGGCGGCGGTGCCCTGGATCGGGGTATTCATGGCGCACCGCTCAGCAAAGCTCTTTTTGCCCCAATCCTCGCAGGTGATGTCCGGCAGATACCGCCTGCGGCCCAGCCACGTTTCACTGTACCGGCGCACCGAAGCCTGCCGCTTTACCACATCCTGCCACAGCGAGAGCTGGGGATAACCGGCTTTGAGATTGGCGATGATCTTCTCGCATTCCGCCAGCGGGGTGTCGAGGCCCGCCTTGAATTTCAGCGTCCGTTGCAGGCCGCGCGGGAACAGGCCGAAGAATACGCCGAAGTTACAGTTTTTCGCTATCGTCCGGCGCTCCTTGTATTGCTCCGCGTTCTTATCCGCCGCCTGTTCAAAGGGGATATGATAAATAACCGAGGTGGTCTGCGCATGGATGTCGCCGCCGTCCCGGTAGGTTTCCAGCATTTTCTCGTCCCGGCAGTAGAAGGCCCCGACGCGCAGCTCAATCTGTGAAAAATCCAGCGAGAGCAGGACGCGGCCCTCCGGGGCCACGATCATAGCGCGCACACCGATGGGGTCGTTATCCTTGCGCGGGCAGTTGCCCGTAATACAGACCTGCCCGTGACGGCGCACCATTATATATCCGCTTGGGACGGTAACACAGTAGACTATCCCGCGATACGGCAAGGTTTCCTTTTGCACATTGGTTGTCAGGCTGTAATCCCTGCTTGTAATGTCTAGCTGAAAATTCACTGCAGCGTTTGGATTGCCGTTGTGATAGGGGCGCAGGTGTGCCCGCGTTCCGGTCAGGGCATAGAGTATCTGCATCCAGTCTGCGTTTTTCCTTACTGAGCTGCTGTAATGATTTCCGCGCGTAAAGCAACCGTCCCATTCCGGCAACTCAGCAAGAATGCCCTTCACCGTTTGGCGATCATAGTCGAGAAGCCATGCGCCCCATTGTTTTTCCTGTCCAAGCAGGCCGATGATCCGGTCAGCTATGTCGCCTTTGCGCAGGCGGACGCGCACCTGTCCGTTTGCTTTGACGGTATCCGAGTAAGGCGCACCCGTTTCATGCAGCGCCCACATCAGGCGGCGGTACTTCCGCGCCTTAGCAAAAACAAAGTCAATTCCTCCATCGTGGATCGTTCCATCCGCCTGGGTCGCGGCAACAAGCGTAATCTCCGCCGCATTCATGTGCCGCTTGCCAAAGGCGTGCTGCGCCGCATGAAGCTGCTTTGCATCCTCACTGTACTCGCTGGCGGGAACGACAAAATATTGATGGTTCTTCCGGTTTTGCAAAAGGCAGCGGTGATCCGGGGTCATGCACAGATCAATATGCTGGTTTTTTATGTGAATCAGCTCTCCCTCATACCGCTGGAAAATATAGTCCTGCGGGGAAACAAAGTATATTTCGCCGTTTTCCCATTGCGCCACTAAATCGTCTTTTTGTAGCTGCGCAAACCGAATAAAACCGCGCCGCGTTAGGATTTCGGTTTCCATATCAAAGCAGTTCTGCATGTTGGGATTGCGGGCGGCAAACCGGCCCGTCTCCGTGCCCAGCGGCAGCAGGTCGGGGTGGATGCGCCCGGTGGCGCTGTTGATATGCCGCAGGTAGCCGTCCAGATAGGTGCCCTTGATCTTTCCCCAGCGCCGGTATTCCTGCACCAGCTCAAAGAGCGGCACCAGTTCCGGCTTGTGCTCCCGGCACCAGTCGGCCAGCAGGATCATGGTTTCGTCGTCCGCCGCCTCCTGGTACTTGGCCGTGGTTTTCAGCACCGGCAGGCCCAGGTCATGGAACAGATAGCGTTTGAACGCGGAGGTGGAGGCGTTGGCCCCGATTTCCACGTCCCCGATCAAAAAGGCGATTTCCTCCCGGATAGCCGCAAGGCGCTCCTCGGCCTGGGCCTGCTTTTTCTCCATGGCGGCCCGATCCACGAGCACGCCGTTGTAGCGCATGAGGCCGCAATAGACCGCCGTGGGGCTTTCCACTTGCTCCACGAGGACGCGGTGCTTGGGCAGGTATTTGTCAAACCAGCCGTTGAACAGATGGTACAGCCGCAGGGCGTAATCGCTGTCGGCGCAGGCATAGCGCACGGTTTCCTCGTCCTGCGGGTCAAGCTCGTCAAAGGAGCGCCCGGCGGTCACGGTTCCAAAATCCGGCAGCTCCACATGGAAAAGCTGAGGCACCAGGGTTTTGAGGCCGCTGTCCGAAAGGCCACGAAAGGCGGTATTGCTTTTGAGCGTCATTTGCGCCGCCGCGATGGTGTCATAGCAGGGCGGCTGGATCACCACGCCCAGGGCGTACAGAAACGCCGCCTCAAAGGCGAGATTGTGGGCGACCTTGATAATCGTTGCGTTTTCAAATACCGCCTGCCGCAGGTAGTCCATGACCGCCTCCGGCTTGGCGGCATTGCGCCCGGCCCGGTGCCGCAGCGGCACATAGATGGCGCTGCCCTCGGATACCGACAGGCTCACGCCGGTAACGGCGGCCTTGTGCGCGTCGAGAGCGGCGCGCTCCTCGGCGCGGTATGCCTCCAGCGGCGCGGTTTCAAAGTCAAAGGCCACGATCCCGGCCCCCGACAGATATTCCTGTATCTTTTTCAGCGTTGTCACGCATGAGTAGTTCATCTTTCCTCCAATCCGCCCGAACGGCGGAGGAGGCCCGAAGGCCCCGCTCCGCACGGGCCGGGTATTCTAAGGTTTATTGCAGCGGCTCTATGACCTCGCCGGTTTCCGGGTCGATCAGTGGGCCAGCCTCCACAGCCTCCTCGGCGTCGGCGTCGAAGCCCACGCGGCGGCTGTATGCTTTGACCTGCTCGGTGAGCTTGTTTATCAGGATTTGCTCCTCGGCGCTCAGGGGACGGTCAATGGCAAACTGCGCCTGCGAGTAGGCAATGCCGCTGGAATTGGTGGCCTTCTTTAAGGAGAAGCGCGTCACCACAGAATTGCTCTTGCGCCCCTTGGAGAGCAGGCGCTTGATATAGCGGGAAAACTCCCGCATGGAGCCGGTGGGCAGGGAGAGGATCAGGGGGAACAGCTCGCCCTCCCGCAGCAGGAACACCCTGCGCCGGGTCTTGCAGGCTTTGGCGTTGTTCTCGCCGCTGCCAAACTGGTTGAGCGGGCACTTTGCGCAGACACCCCCCGGTGCACCTTCCCCGGTCACGCCGTCGAAGGAGCCGCAATCGGGCGGGTTGCTGCCGCCGGTATACTTTTCCCGGTAATACTGCAGGATGGGGTGATGGTGGAGAATGACGGCGGAAAACTCCTTGACGGTTTCCGGCACGTCCGCCTCATCGCCCGGCAGCTCGTAGGAGGTGGCTCCGCCAGCGGGGATTTTCACCCGGTCGAAGCCGCCCTCCAGGCCCTCCAGCTCCTCGGCCATGCTCTCGTTCATATTGAAGTCGGCGAGGGCCAGAAAGCCGCTGCCGGTGGTGGTAAGTTCCTTGTTGCTCATGATGGTATCCTCCTAATTCGTTACTTTGAAGCCTTCCGCACGCCGACGGTGGTTTTCTCAAATACATTCACCAGCCCGGCCAGCCAGCCGGGCAGCGCGTCGCCGTTCTCGGCGATCTGCTCCTTGACAAAGGCGGAGAGGCTATTGGCGTTTACGGTTTCATATACCAGGTCGCCGAAGCCCTCGCCGCGCAGTGCCGCGAACAGCTCCGCTTTCTGCCCGGCGACGGCGGAAGCGTGGGTTTTGGTGGTAAGGCAAAACATCGTCCCGGCGCGGGTGAAGTTCTGCGTTTCGCTCTCGGCCATCAGCTCTGAGAGCTGATAGTCCACCTCGTCGATCTCCGCCTTGATGGCTTTGAGCCGCTCGTCGGCCTCGGCCTTCTCGTCGCGGAGCGCCCGCAGGCGGTCGGCGAGTTCAAACATTTTTTCTGAGTCCATAGTTCCTCCTATCCCGCAAAGGGATTTCTCCCGCTGCGGTAATCGTCCATAAGGGTTTTTGCCAGGTCGGCCTTGGTGCGCAGCGCACGCAGAACCTTCTCGTCCACGGTGCCGCGCGCCACCAGATACAGATAGGTGCAGGGCATCCGCTGCCCGACGCGGTGTATCCGGGCCTTGGTCTGCTCATAATTGCTCATGGAGTAGTCGTAGCTGTAGAACACCATGGTCGAAGCGGCGGTGAGGGTGATCCCCAGGCCCGCCGTGGCGATCTGGCCCACAAAGGCCATGACCTCCGGGTCGCTTTGAAACTGCGATACCTGCTCGTCGCGGTTCTTCACCTCGCCGGTGATGCAGGAATACCGCAGGCCCCGCTTATCCAGCAGCTTGCAGATCGCCTTGATTTCGGGGATGAAGCGGGCAATGATAACCAGCTTTTTCCCTTCGGCCAGCGCCCCGTCGAGGATGTCCTCCAGGGCCTCCAGCTTCGCGGCGCTTACCTGCTCCACAGCGGCGCTCTCGTCGCTGCCGATAAAGCCGCCCGTGAGCTGGGACAGCCGCAGCAGCCGGGTCAGGATATTGGTGGCGCTCACCGCCACAGGGGCACCCTGCCCGCCGCCCGTCAGCTCGGCGTAGCTCTCTTTGACGAGGCCCTTGTATATCCGTAGGGCGGCGGGCTCCAGCTCCACCTGCCGCAGTATGTCGGTGGTTTCCGGCAAATCCAGACATTCCGCCTTGGTCGCCCGGTACGAGATGGAATGGAGCTTTTCGGTTAGCTCTGGCTCCATCGCCTTTTTGAGCACCGGGGTATGGTTGCCGTAGCCCACCATATCGAAGTAGCGGTTGCGGAAGGCATAGAAGCTGTTGCCGTAGATGGCGGGGTTGAGGAATTTGTACTGGCTGAACAGGTCAATCGCCTTGTTCGTCACCGGCGTGCCGGTGAGCAGCAGCCGGTAGCGGGCAGCCCGCCCCATGCGGTGCAGCGCCTTGCTGGCGGCGATATTGTGGGTCTTGATCTTGTGCCCCTCGTCGGCGACGATCAGGTCGGGCCGCCATGCCGCCAGATCCTTTTCCAGCCGCCAGGCGCTCTCGTAGTTCACGACCACCACCTGCAAGACCGCGCCGGTCATATGCCGCAGGGTGTCCAGCTTCTTCGCGCCGGGGCCGGTGAGCACCGCCAGCGCATACGGGAAGGCGGCGAATTTCTGAAATTCATCCTCCCAAACGCCGAGGATAGAGAGCGGGGCCACGATCAGCGCCCGCCGTATCCGGCCAGCGTTTGCCAGAGCGCCGGTGATGGCGATAGTAGTGAGCGTTTTCCCTGTGCGGGGTCAGCCCATTTCCATAAGGAGCGCCGCCCCTTTACTGGAAATGTTCATCTGCATCACCCCCCCTTTGCACGAGACGCTCGATCTGGCCGGGCTTCACATTGATTACTCGGGACGCGCACATCGTCAGGCCCATCCCGATCACCTCCCGGCAGCAGGCCAAACAGCTCGCAGACAAAATTGAACGCCTCAATCTGATGCCGGTAAGGGGTGGCCCGGATCGGCATGGGCAGGATGGGCCGAATTTCACGCGCGGCCTCCGCCATGGTCGCTCACCTCCGGCAGCTCCTGCACCGATAGCGCCTCCACGCTGTCGCCGGGGACAATGATCGTCACCCGGCGCGTATCGCCCAACAAGCGCCGCAGCACCCGCTCGCGCAGGGAGACGGTTTTGCAGCGCACGATGCCGCCCGTATCCGGCACCGGCGCGAGGCTGATTTTCAAGTTGTGTTTCATTTGCCTTTCACCTCTTTCTGAGGGCGCGTTTTCTATGACCCTCATTGTTAGGCCACGGGAAAGGCAAATCCGGGGGGTTACTCCAGAAACTTTTTTAGCTTTTTATGTATCCACCGCAGCCGCTCCCGAACGGAGGACTCGTCCACGCCCTCCGCTCGGGCGATTGCGGCAATGCTCTCCTCGTTAAAATAAACTTTTAAGACCAGCTCCCGCTGCTTCGGGGAGAGGGCCGCCAGGGCCTCGCGGAGCCTGTCCAGCTCCAAGGCGCGCAGCGCCTCCCAGGCGGGGTCGTCCGCAGTGGCGAACAGCGCCCCCTCGTAATCCATGCCGTCCAGCGACACATGGCGGCGGGTTTCCTTGTGGTCGTTGTTGTACGCCTGCCGGTCGCACTCCACCAGCAGCTCGCCGAGGCTCTCGTCCACCTCGATTTCAGAGATTTCACCGTTTACAAATTCATACCGGACTTTCATGCCGTGCTCCTTTCATGGAGCCCGGCAGGCGGCACGATGGGCCGTCAGAACGCAAAAAGGCGGGCCTGACAAGCAGCACAAAAAGTGCCGCCTGCCAGGCCCGCTGTCATCTCCACCATGTTTCGGGTGGTATCCTGGAGGGTTGATCGCGTTTTATGGAATGAATCGCCCCTCCGCGCAGCTTGCTCTAAAGCAAACGTGGGTGCGGCCACGCACGGTTGAGCCAGCCGCCGCACCGGCCTGTACCCATTCCCTTACAGGCCGTGCCAGCGTTGGCGGTATCCCCGCTCCACCCCGGTCGCGCCGGGGCTGGGCCGCGCTATGTTGTGATGGGCCGGGCCTCATGGCCCGCGCCGGAATTTAACCGCCACCTCCTTTCCGCATCCGTGGCATTTCACATAGATGTCGGGCGGCCCCTTTGTCATGGGGGCCACCACCGCCAGCGGAGGCGGCTCGGCAAGATAATCCATGAGCCTATACCCGCAGCCGGGGCAATTCACCCTTTTTCTGGAAGATACTTCGGCATCTCCTTTTTTTCGCATGTTCAATGAAAAACCCCCTCAGCCGGATGCCGGTCGAGGGGGAAAAGTAGGCCCTTGTGTCGTTTTTTTAGATGGTCAGGGCGGTGAGCCACGATACCGTGGGCCTACCCAGAAGCCGCGCGTTGAGATACGCCATTTCCAGCGTCAGGCAGGTATTGCCGAGATAGTACCCGTCCATGACGCTCAAAGTCAGCGCGAGGTCTGGTTGTTCCATGTCGGTAAGGCATACCGGCAATAGATACTGTACCCGGCCCTGGTAGCCCTGGGGCACCACCAGGCTGGGCTCGATGGCCGCCTTGCGCCGCGCCAGCTCCACCGCTGTTTCCAGCAGCAGAGGCAGGTTTTTCGCGTCGCGGATTTGCGGGGGGACGCGCTCCAGGTTTTCTTCGTCCCCCAAGATATGTTCCACGTTCACCCGGATCGGCCACTCCGGGTTATATGTGACGCCGTATAACGGCATATGGTAAGCGGGCTTTTGCGGCAGCGGCTCTATGTATTTGAGCAGCGGGGACAGCTCGTCCGCCCAGCCCCGGAAGTACCAGTCCAGCAGGGACTCCCGGCGCTTGTTGCGGGAAAAGCAGCCATAAATCGCCTTGTACCGCTTCGTAAACAAGCCGGTGTGAAAACAGCAAAACTCATTCTCTAAATGGAAGTACCGGCGCGCCCGCTGAGGGTCTGGCTCTGAATTGAAGTCTATAATCTGTTTCTTAAAGATGGTATGGATGTATCGCTCTAATATGGGGGTGTCCGGGTTCTTCGTCTGGTAGGCGGGCTGTCGGAACCGCCAGGGCTCCGGCAGCGCCAGCGCCGCCAGCTCGTCCAGTTGGAGATACCAGCCCGGCACATAGGCGAAGGCAAACAGGTCTGGCACCAGCATCCTAAATCAGCTCCTTCCATTTTTTGATCGCCTCCACCAATTTGAGCTGGACTTGCGCCTTCATGTCCTCGTCGATGGCCCGGCGCACCTCGCCGTTCTCGCCGACAGTCTCATACGCCACCAGGGCGTTGATGTAAGCGTCGTAATGCTCCAGTATCTCGGACAGCGCCTCCCGGTCGCCGCTGGTCGCGCGCTTGATAAGCTCATAAGTCAATTCATGGATTGGTTCGTCCTTCTTCATAAAAAGTGCGTATGGACAAAAACGCGCGCCGACGCAGATTGTACACCGTGCGCGGGGTCACGCTCAGATACCGCGCGATCTCCCCGTCAGGCCACCCCTCCCAAAAGTCCAGGATCAGCACCAGCCGCTGGATTTCCGGCAGCGCCCCAAGCGCCTGGGACAGCGTTTCGCTGTGTACCACGCACGCGAATGCGCCCGCGCGGAGCACGGACTGGTCGGAAGGGTAGGTATCCACCCGGTGGATCAGGTCAAACAGGTACTGGATCGGCTCGCTGTCCGGCAGCATGTACTTTTGCCGGTTGATCGCTGCTCGTTTCAAATTTCTGCTGGCGTTGCGGATCGCGGTTTTACAGTAAGAGTCAAACATTGCGACCCGTCGCTTCGCCGTTTCAGAGGGTGCGGTCATGGGCCATCCCCCCTTTATGCAGTTGTGAGCAACACCGGTTTCCTATCGCCTCCTCGTCATAGTACTAGAACACATCTGAAATCGAAAATCGGAAAGCCTGGCCGAAATTTCTTCAAAACTTTTTTCATCTCCGCGAAAAGAGACAAAACGCCGCCATACACCCTTGACAGTGTAGGCGGCGTTTGTCCTGGTTCTATCCCCGTGAATCTTCCTGCCCGGCCCACCGGCACCGCACCAGCAAGCGTTCCTCGCCGCTTGGTGTGCAGGTCAATAGGGACAGCGCCCGGTCGCCCTCGTATTCGTCCAGCGCGCCGGTTTCGTCGGGCTTGATGATCTCAGAGCCGGATACCGTGTAACGGTACTCGCCGCCATATTTGTCGATGAACAAAACCGCGTCACCCTCCTTTAGTTCATTCAGCCGCCCGAAATGGGAGCCGCGCCGGTAGTTGTGGCCCACAAGGACGATGTTTCCCGCGTCCTCGGGGGTAGACGGCCCCGCGTAGAGGCAGGGGGCCGTTTTTAGTGCTTCGTCGCTGAGTTCCGCGATCACCGGCAGCTCCAGGCCGATGGCCTCAATCGCCAGCCTCGCCATGACCGGGTAGACGCCCACGTCCTCCAGGACGGGGGTGCGGGACGGCTCCGGCGTAGGTTCCGGCGTAGGTTCCGGCGTTGGCGCTTCGCCCGTCCGCGCCGATGGCTCCGGCGCTGCCGCCGCCATTGGGGAAGGCGGCGGGGAGGGAGGCGTACCCACCACGACCTCCGGCCCGCTGGCGGTCAGGGCGGAGAAGCCCGCCCACACCGCGCAGCCCGCCAGCAGCACCAGCGCGCCCAGCCACAACGGGGTTTTCAGCCGGGACGCGCGATTTGTCCTATGGTGCTTCCCGCGCTTACCCATGCCGCTTCTTGTAGCCGCCCTTTTTGAGCACCAGCGCGGCGCAGCCCAGCAGGGTCGCCGTCGCCAGCAGCGCCCAGGGCCAGGGGGTGCTCCTGTCGCCCGTCTGCGGGATGGTGGAGGAATTGACGGTGATCGTTACCG